>Ga0207422_1002830_pt1 | contig 20410 bp, 23 predicted proteins | sample MarCyaLeptolynsp_FD_187757 | JGI IMG/M metagenome (GOLD analysis project Ga0207422, IMG submission 187757) | Marine cyanobacterial communities from Panama - species 1 Leptolyngbya sp. (SPAdes) | ecosystem: Environmental > Aquatic > Marine > Unclassified | place: Panama: Panama City | collected... | reverse complement strand
GGCGGGGTCAACGACCGGCAGGAGCATCATGGCGGCAATCACCACTGACGCACCTGCCCCCATGCGCGATGAGAGGGCTGAGGGAATACGCAGGCGGCCTGACAGCACAAGTGCGACAAGACCGTCAATCAGCAACAAGGCAAACGCGAGCATCAGCAACCATGGCTGGAGCGCTGTTTCGCTGGTGCCGGCGTACGCCGTCGTTGTGTCTGCCACAGACGTGTCGAGCGGTGTCAGGATCGTCTCGCCCGCAATGACGTTCAGGGCGCGGAAACCATCGGCCGTTCCATACAGACCAGGCGGGTGCGCCGGTGACGGGGTGACGGTGTCGATGTCGTTTTGTGCAATGGGTTCGGCCAGAGGTGCCGGGGCGACCAGTCTGCCATTTCCGTCAAGGGCCTGGTAAGGCGGCAGCAGGCGATTGGTGTCCGTGTCGCTTGCGCCCGTGCCACGGGCCAGGTCGAGCAGGCGGCGGAGCATTTCCACATAGAGGCCGGAGATCGGCAGGTTTGACCAGTCCGTGTCCGCCGATACGTGGAACAGCACGACCCAGCCGTCACCGCGCGGGGCTGCAGTGACCAAAGGTGTGCCGTCTGTCAGCCGCGCCCAGGTGTTGCCGGTCAGATCACCGGAGGGTTCCGCAAGGACCTGACGGTTAATTTCCACATCATCAGGGATGGGCAGTCCTGCAAAGGGGCTGGTTTCCTCAAACGGGGCAAGCCCCTGCGGTGCAGCCCATGTAAGTGCGCCGCCCAGGGCTCTGCCGCCACCACGCAGGGCGACGGGCATCAGATCATCATGATTGGCTGCCAGGCGTGGACCGGCAAAGCGTACAAGCGTGCCGCCTGCCTCCACCCAGGTGCGAACGCGGTCTGCGTCGTCGCCTACGAGCTGGCCAACGTCGGCGGTGATCAGCATCGACAGCGGCCGCGACAGCAGGTTTTCAATCTGGGATGTGTCATCGCCCGTGCGCGCCTCCCGGATTTCCGCAAAGGGGCTGGTGGCGCGGCGCAGGTAGTAAAGGTCTGAAAGGAGCGGCTGGGCGTCATCGGCTTCACCACCACCGGCGATCAGGCCGACGGTGCGGCGCTGCCAGCGATCATCAAGCAGGGTAACAGCGCCCGCCGATTGTTCCGCATTGATAGCAATCCGGGTGATCGCGTTGCGCAATTCCAGCGGCATCTCGATCGTGATCGTTGTTGTTGTCTGCCCGTCGGCGAAGACAAACTCAGCCTCGGCCAACCGCCTGTCGCCGGAGCCAAAAGCTGTAACGGTGCCGCCACGGATGCCCTCGCCTGTTGGGCGCAGCAAGGTGACATCCAGGGTCTGGCCAATCTGTGACGGTGGGCGGATGGCCAGCGGCATGTCCTGTGCGGTCGGAGAAATCAGCGTGATCTCGCCATGACGACTGAGATCATCCGCAAAGGCATTCACTGCATCGAGTGTCTGGCCGGCCAGACCATCACTCAGCCAGATGACCTGCCACTCGCCCTGATTGGGCAGGGCGGCATTGGTCAGCCGTGTGGCAGCCGCGCCGAAGTCAGTGCCCAGAGGGCTCGGGGACATGGCAGCGGCGATGGCGGCGGCATCATCTGCGGTTTGAACATTCAGCGTTGATGATGTCGCACGGGGTGTTGTCGGCAGGATCACGACATCCCGATCAGCGCGTTGGGCGTTAGCCAGTATGCCGTCCAGCGTTGCTGCGCGACGGTTCCAGTCGGGCGCGGCAGCCCAGCTGTCATCGACGACGACAAGAAGGGGGCCGGACCCGTCCTGTGTGGCTGCCGGGTTGGCCACGGGTTCCGCGAAGGCCAGAATCAAGAGCGTTGCAGCGCCCAGGCGAAGGGCAATCAGCCACCACGGGGTCTGCGCCGGCGTTTCGTCTTCGTTGGCGAGTCCCAGCAGCAGACGGATTGCGGGAAACCGCACGCGGTTGGGTGCGGGCGGCGTAACGCGCAACAGCCACCAGATCACCGGCAGAGCGGCAAGGCCTGCAAGGGCGAGGGGAGCGGCAAAACCAATGGCACCAAAACTCAGCACGCGATCACCCTTCCATTTTCCCGGACGCGCCGGGCAAGGGTGCACCTGACAGGGCTGCGTGCAGCGCCAGAACAGCTGTTTGCGGCGGACGGTCGGTGCGGTGGGTGGTAAACGTCCAGCCGAAGCGGCGGGTGACGGCCCGCAAAGCATCGCGGTGGCTTGTCAGCTTGCGGTGGTAGGCACCTCGGACGCTTTCCGCGCGCCCAAAAGTGAGCTTCCGGTTTTCTTCGATGCCTTCGAATTCCGTGCGTCCGCTATAGGGCAGGTCTTCCTCTGCGGGGTCGAGGACCTGTAGCAGATGCCCGCGTACACCAGATGTCGCATGGCTCTGGATGCTTGATGCGATCTCGTCGGGATCAGACAGAAAGTCACTGACCAACACGGCGCGAGAAAAGCGCGGAAGGGCATCGGCAGGGATGTCGCTTGATGCCTGTGCGTCCGGCGTACCGAACAGGCTGGCCATGCGGCGCAGGGCTATCCGGCCCGAAGCAGGCGGCAAGGGTGCCCCCAGCCCTGCAATGCGTTCACCGGCACGCACAAGAAGTGTTGCAGTTGCCAGTGCAATAACGGTTGCACGATCAAGCTTTGACGGCGTGCGCTTGTGTGACGTGAAGTCCATGGATGCGGAGCGGTCGCACCACAGCCAGACTGTTTCGGCCGCTTCCCACTCATGCTCACGGACATACAGCCGATCAGAGCGGGCGGACTGCCGCCAGTCAACGAGGTGGGCGCTGTCGCCCTGCTCGTAGCGCCGGAACTGCCAGAAGGTTTCGCCGGGGCCTGTTCGGCGCCGCCCATGCATGCCGGGGGCAACTGTTGCTGCAATCCGTTCGGCTTCCACCAGGAGGGACGGCAGGGCGTCGGCGAGTTCTTCTGCTTCGCGGCGCTGGGGGGTGCGGCCATAGGTCGACCCTTCGCGTCCGGCGAGAGCAGCGGTTTCTCTGTCGGCCGAGCCTCGGGCCATCTACGCGATACTCCTGACCTGGTCGCGGTCTAGCGGAACGGCCGGCAGAGCCGGTCAATAACGCCGGATATGGTTGTGCCTTCCGCACGGGCGGCAAAGGACAAGGCCATGCGGTGGCGCAGGATCGGGTCTGCAAGCTCGACAACATCATCAACGCTCGGTGCGTAGCGGCCATCCATCAGCGCTTTGGCGCGGACGGCCAGCATGAGGGCCTGGCTGGCGCGCGGGCCGGGGCCCCAGGCGACCGTCTCGCGGACTTCCTCAAGATCGGTTTCTTCCGGGCGGGCGCTGCGCACGAGGTGCAGGATCGCATCCACGACGCTTTCGCCCACCGGCATGCGGCGGACCAGGCGCTGGGCGGCTTCCACATCGTTGTGGTGCATGACAGCGGTAGCCGTTGCCTCCGCGTCGCCTGTTGTTTCCAGCAGCATGCGCCGCTCGGCTTCCATGTCGGGATAGTTGACGTCGATCTGCATCAAGAAGCGGTCAAGCTGCGCTTCGGGCAGCGGATACGTGCCTTCCTGCTCGAGCGGATTTTGTGTCGCGAGCACATGGAAAGGGCGGGGCAGTTCATGGCGCTGGCCGGCAACCGTCACGTGGCGCTCCTGCATGGCCTGAAGGAGAGCTGACTGGGTGCGCGGGCTGGCGCGGTTGATTTCGTCAGCCATCAGCAACTGACAGAACACGGGTCCCTGAATGAACCGGAAGGCGCGGCGGCCGCCGTCACCTTCTTCGAGGACTTCGGAACCCACAATGTCGCCGGGCATCAGGTCAGGCGTGAACTGGATGCGCCGGTCATCAAGGCCGAGCACGATGCCCGTGGTGTGGACCAGGCGTGTTTTGGCAAGGCCGGGCACACCCACAAGCAGGCCGTGGCCACCTGCCAGTATGGTTATCAACACCCGCTCAATGACCTGATCCTGGCCGAAAACCAGCCGTCCGATCGCTTCTTTCACGCGGGTGATCTGTTCGCCGGTCTGGTCGACCGCGTGGATTACGTCGTCGTTTGCTTCACTCAGAGAGGTCATGACCCTACATATATCCTCATACGCACCCATTCCCACTTAAGGAACGGTAAGGGGGCTGCCGCTGGCGGCGACGACGAGTTGTCGAAAACGCCTGTGTTCAGATTATGACCCTACCCTAAAGCAGGCGCCATGAGTGATACGACTGATCAGGAAGACGTTGAAAAGGCCGTGATGGGCCTGAAAGAAGCCGAAATGGCTTCCCGGTCGGGTCTGCCGCCTGTGGACAAGTGGCATCCTGAGCGTAAACACAGCATTGATATGCGAATCGCCCGAGACGGTTCCTGGCACTATCAGGGCGGTGAAATTTCACGCGCAAAGCTGGTGAAACTCTTTGCGTCGATCCTTATCCGTGAAGAAGACGGGTCCTATCATCTGGTGACGCCGGCCGAACAGGCGCAGATCAGTGTGGACGATGTGCCATTTGTGGCGGTGGCCATGCAGGTGGCGGGCGAAGGGACGCAGCAAACGCTGGCCTTCACAACATCGGTTGGTGATGTGGTGGTGGCAGGGCTGGACCATGCGATCCGCTTTGACATTCATCCGCAGACGGAAGAGCCCGCGCCTTATGTGCATGTGCGGGGGCAAGGGGGTAGGAGCCTTGAGGCGCGGATCAATCGTGCCGTCTACTACGACCTTGTGGAACTGGGCAGGACGCACAAGGTAGATGGCGAGGAATGGTTTGGCATCTGGAGCGGTAATGTGTTCTTCAAGATGCAGCCTGCTGCTGATCTTGGCATCGACTAGGATCGTCTGGGAATAGGATACTCTTGCCTGATGCGCCCTTCTGATGAATTTCGATCCCGTCTGATGGCCGGCCTGCGGCTGGACCCGCCGGCGCTTGCCGAGCCGGACGATCTGCTCAATGGCGACTTCAAGCTCAATGATCCCGATGACATTGATGAAAGCATGGCCATTCGGGAGGCGGCGGTGCTGGTGCCGCTGATAGAGCACGCGGACGGCATCCATGTGCTGCTGACGGAGCGGTCCGGTGATCTGTCCAGCCATGCGGGCCAGGTCGCCTTTCCCGGCGGCCGCATTGACCCTGAAGACGACGGTCCGGTTGATGCCGCGCTGCGTGAAGCAGAGGAAGAAGTCGGGCTTGATCGCAGCTTTGTGGATGTTGCCGGGTTTCTGGATGCCTATGAGACAGGGACGCGGTTTCGTGTGGTGCCGGTGGTGGGGTTCGTGAAGCCCGGGTTTGATCTCACACTGAATCCCGGCGAAGTGGACGAAGCCTTTGAAGTGCCGTTGTCGTTTCTCATGGACCCGGACAACCACGAGCGGCACTCGGCGACCTGGAAGGGCAAGCGCCGCACCTTTTATGCCATGCCCTATGACGGCCATTACATATGGGGAGCGACGGCTGGTATGATCGTCAATCTCTACGAACGCGCGTTTGCGCACTCACTTGATCTAACGCACGGCGCGTAGACCAAAGGACACTTAAACATCATGTTGCGAGTTATTCTGATCCAGCTTCTGCTGTTTGCCACGCCGTTTGTGGTGTGGGCGCTGTATGTGCTGATGGTGCAGCGGCGTAGCCTGGCATCTGGCGGGGCGTTCAATGATGCGCCGGTTGCCTGGTTACTTGGGCTGGGGACAGCCATGGTGGCGGCCGGGCTGGTTTATCTTGCGGTCTTTTCCGGCACGCCGGCGGGAGACGGCACCTATGTGCCACCGCGCATGGAGGATGGACGTATCGTGCCGGGCCATATTGCACCGGTTGACTCGGCGCCGGCGGACCCGGCACCTGCGGATACTGAGTAACTGATTTTAAAAAGACTGAATTCTTCGGAGTAGACGACACATGCCCAGCGACACCCCTTCCATCACAAACCAGATCTGGCTTCGTGACGCCGAAACGCAGAAAGTCATGTCCGTGCTCAATGACGGGGCAACGGCCCGCTTTGTGGGCGGGTGTGTGCGCAACGCCCTGATGTCCGTTCCGGTGGCGGATGTGGACATTGCCACGACGGACGAACCCGCTGCGTCAACCGCCAAGCTGGAAGCAGCTGGGTTCAAGGTTGTGCCCATTGGTGCGGATCACGGCACGGTGATGGCTGTTGGTGCTGACCGGTCCTATGAAGTGACAACCCTGCGGGTGGATGTGGAGACCGACGGGCGGCACGCCGATGTTGCGTTTACCCAGGACTGGCAGGGGGACGCTGAACGGCGCGACTTCACAATGAATGCCCTCTATGCCGATGCTGACGGCACGATACATGACCCGCTTGGCGGCTATGACGACATCAAGGCAAAGCGGGTGCGGTTCATCGGTGACGCCGAATTGCGCATCAAGGAAGACTATCTGCGCATTCTGCGGTTCTTCCGATTTCATGCAGCCTATGGCCAGGGCGAGCTTGATGGCACGGGTCTGCAGGCCTGTGCTGAGAACCGTGAAGGTCTGTCGCAGCTGTCCGCTGAACGCATTCACGTAGAACTTCTCAAGCTGCTGGGGGCGGACAATGCGGCGCCGGTTGTGCGCGCCATGGCGGCGGCGGGCATTCTGACGGATGTGCTGCCGGAAGCATCAAGGCTCGACCGGTTTGAGCGCGTGCTCGACATTGAGGTTACCCAGCTGTTTTCAAGCGACCCGGTCCTGCGTCTGGGTGCAATTGTTGACGGCCAGGCATCAGCGGCGAGTGCCGCCAAGCGCCTGAAGCTCTCCAACGCGGACCGGGACCGTCTGGCGGCCATGCATACGGACCAGACGAAAATCGTCTGCTACCTCTCCATGCGCGAAGTGCGCCGGGCGCTCTACAATCTGGGTCTGCAGCTCTTCAAGGACCGGGTGATGCTCGGCTGGGCCGATGACGGCAAGACCACCAACGCGTTCCAGTGGCGGGCTTTGCTGGCCATGGCCGACAGCTGGGAACGCCCTGAACTTCCGCTGACCGGCTCGATGATCATGTCAGCCGGTGTGCCCGAAGGGCCCGAGATCAGCCGCGTACGTGACGAAGTGGAAGAATGGTGGATCGACTCCGACTTCACCGAGGATGAGTTCTCCATCATCGAGCGTCTCAAGGCGGTTGTGCAGGCGACGATTTACTAGGACGGTGTGCCTGCCCGGGCTCTTACCCAGGGGGCAATTGCAAACCATATGATGAGCAGCGGGAACACCGTGCCTTGGGTGATGTCATAGGCATCAAGGTAGGTGGCGACTGAGTGGCCGCGTATGCCGACTGCAAAGGCTGTTTCAACGATCAGCAAAAACACTGTTGCCAGCAGCCCTATGGCTAGAGGCGTGACACGAGTCCGCTTCATCACAAACCCGGCGACCAGCCACGTGATGATTGCCATGAACGGTGCTTCACCAAGCTGGGCCCAGACAGGGCCCATGGATGGGGTGAGGACGAGTTCCCTGACAACGCCAAAGACGAACCCTGCCAGCCAGACGAGACTGGAGTAGATGCCTGCGGCGCCTGTGACCGATGAGATAAGCCTGTCAACCATGGGATATATTTTCCCGCAAACGACGTTGCACACAAGCTGTGCGGTCTGGATGCCAGCCTGATTTGTAGTCAGAGCTGACACCGTGCACCGGTGGATCAGCTTACACCTGTCCAATGCTTGTGCAGTTGATGAAAAAGGCAGCAATTTCGGCCGCAAAAACGCCGAAAAACTCTTATTTTTCTGTTGCTTACGTGGTTAATGCCGACAAGACTTGAGGGGCTGGTTTCAAGACTTGATCTTGTCATCCGCCGCATTGGGCATGCGTCAAAAGTTCAAGCTGGCAGGGTGCTGTTTGGGCTTCCCCGTCGATTTGTAGCAACGGTGGCGTGACGTTTGGTGTCTTCTCCAACGGATTTGGCGAAGGCTCATTCCCAAGGACAGAACGCCACGGAGTGTCGCAGCGGACCAGGTCCGTTCTGACGACTTCGGAGTGAAAAAATGTCTGAGAAGAAAATCTATCGCGGCATGGAGAACAAGGGCGGCAACAAGGAAGTTGAAGCCCACCACGAGTACAAGGAAGGCGAGAAGGTCAACTATCGCGGGTCCTCGTACAAGGCGCATCATGAAGACGCCAAGCATGGCCACGACCTCAAATATCGCGGTGCTGACTACAAGGACTGAGTCAGTTCAGTAAGCGCCAGGCAAGGCGAACGCGGATTGGCTGACGAGAGTTGTGTCCTTACCCCTGTGGAGTCCCCCTCCACTTATGGGCACACCCCGACTTTTGCCAGCCGATGCTAAAAGGGGACGGTCATGCGTGACCGTCCCCTTTGTTATGTCCTGAACAGGCGTTGTGCCCTGATCGATGCTTGCCTTACGGCCACTTTACCTCCGGCGGCATGGACGACAGAATTGAGTTCACGTTGCCGCCTGTCTTGAGGCCGAAGGTGGTGCCGCGGTCATAGAGCAGATTGAATTCCACATAGCGCCCGCGGCGGATGAGCTGTTCTTCGCGTTCTTCTTCCGTCCACGGATCATTCATGCGCTTGCGCACGAGCGTCGGGTAGATGTCGCGGAAGGCGCGGCCCACATCCTGGGTGAAGGCAAAGTCCTTGTCCCAGTCGCCGGTGTTGTGACGGTCGTAGAAGATGCCGCCGATGCCGCGTGGCTCGTCACGGTGGGGCAGATAGAAGTATTCGTCGCACCACTCCTTGAAGCGCTTGTAGTAGTCCGCGCCGTGCGGATCGCAGGACGCCTTCATGGCTGCGTGGAATTCGACAGAATCTTCAAACTCCTGATTACGGTAGCGGTTGAGCACCGGCGTCAGGTCGGCGCCGCCGCCGAACCAGCCTTTGGTCGTGACAACGTGGCGGGTGTTCATGTGGACGGCCGGCACGAGCGGGTTCTGCATGTGGGCAATCAGGGAGATGCCGCTGGCCCAGAAGCGCGGGTCATCTTCGGCGCCGGGAATCTGCTGCCGGAATTCTTCGGAAAACTCGCCATAGACGGTCGAGATGTGGACGCCGACTTTCTCAAAGACGCGGCCCTTCATGATGGACATCTCGCCGCCGCCCTTGTCTTCGCCCGCCTCGCCACGTTCCCATGGCGTGCGCTCAAAGCGGCCTGCGGGCCTGTCCGCATAGGTGCCGGTCAGTTCGTCCTCGATTTTCTCGTAGCTCGCGCAGATATCATCGCGCAGCTGGCGGAACCAGGCAGCAGCCGTGGCCTTGTGATCCTCGCTGACGTAGTCGGCGGTGTTTGGGTGGGAAAGGGCGGCATCACTCACGGGGATACTCCAGTTGCAATGTGTGCAGGTGCGACCGTTTGGTCGTCAGTCTTGTGTGCTGGTGCCAGGGCGGGAAACTGTCCGGTCTGGCGTAGCGCCTCGCCAAGTACCATGGAGGCTGCCATGGCCACATTGAGCGAGCGCAAAGATGGGATCGGCGCCATGGGTATTTTAACGCGGAGGTCTGCGGCATCGTGAACATGGTCCGGCACGCCGGCGCTTTCGCGTCCTACCATCAGGGTGTCGCCGGGCCGATAGGTGATCTCGTGGTGGGCAGTGGCGGCTTTGGTGGTCAGCAGGATGGTGCGGCTGCCGGTTCTGGCCGGCGCAGATGCGAATGCTTCGTAAGAGGGGTGCACTGCAAGGTCCAGATGCTCCAGATAATCCATGCCCGCACGGCGGAACCGCCGGTCCGACAGGGTGAAACCGCAGGGCTCTATGATGTCCACAGCAACGCCCATGCAGGCCGCCATTCGCATGACCGTGCCGGCATTTTGGGGGATATCGGGCTCAAAGAGCGCCAGGCGCATTGGTGTGACTCGCTCATTACGTCAGGGCCGAGGGTGGCGGAGGGGCTGCGGCGTCGTGTCTCCGCTGCGGCTTTTGCCAGACATATCAGTCACTTGGCAGCGAAAACTTGCGTCATCGTGCCACATAACCCCACGGGGGTGGACAATTTAGCGTCACGGGTGGCAAAAGAACGAAGCGACGCGCCAGCTTTTCAGTAAGCGTACCCATGAGTCCTACCAACAATTCTGCGTCGTTTTCGTTGCTGGTTAGACCATTGTGCAGCCCTCGCCGGGGCGCATGACCGAATATCCAAGTCCGGAGGATCCATCCGTTGGCAGACGCTAATTCAGCAGTGACCGAGGCAGGCGAAGAGCCCACCCGTCGCGACTTCTTGTATGTGGCCACCGGCGCGTTTGCTGCTGTTGGCGGTGCCTTTGCCGTCTGGCCGCTGGTCGACCAGATGAACCCGGATGCTTCCACGCGCGCGCTGGCGTCCACGGAAGTGGACATCAGCAACGTTGCTGAAGGTCAGGTGGTAACGATCATGTGGCGCGGCAAGCCCATTTTTATCCGTCACCGCACACCGGCCGAAATCGAAGAGTCCAAAGCCGTCACCATGGACGAGCTTCCCGACCCGATTGCGCGTAACGCCAATATTGATCCCGCTGCCGACGCTGAGGACATCAACCGCGCGGCATCAGACAGTGAAAAGTGGCTGGTGCTCGTTGGCGTATGTACGCATCTGGGCTGTGTGCCGCTTACCAATCAGGGCGATTTCGGTGGCTGGTTCTGCCCATGCCACGGCTCGCACTATGACGTAGCCGGTCGTATTCGCCGTGGTCCCGCGCCGGAGAACCTTCCGGTTCCGCCGCTTGAATTCCTGTCCGACACACGCATCCGTATCGGTTAATCCCACCCGCTCGCTAGAGACAAGCACGCACAAGACGAGGCATACATGGCTCACGAATCGACATATCAGCCGTCAAACGGCTTTGCGAAGTGGATGGATGACCGCCTTCCGCTGATGCGGGTGGCCCATGACACGGCGATCAACTTTCCGACGCCGAAAAACCTGAACTACTGGTACACATTCGGCGCCATTCTGACCTTCTGCCTTGCTGTTCAGATTGTCACCGGCATCATCCTTGCGATGCACTACACCGCGCATGTGGACCTGGCGTTTGCCAGCGTCGAGAAGATCATGCGGGACGTGAACTATGGCTGGCTGCTGCGCTATGTGCACTCCAACGGCGCGTCGATGTTCTTCCTCGCCGTATACCTGCATATGTTCCGCGGGCTTTATTACGGTTCCTACAAGGCGCCACGCGAGGTGCTGTGGATCCTCGGTGTGATCATCTACCTGCTGATGACGGCGACTGCCTTCCTGGGATATCTGCTGCCTTGGGGCCAGATGAGCCTGTGGGGCGCGAACGTGATTACCGCTCTGTTTGGCGCGATCCCGCTTGTGGGTGAGCCGTTGCAGACATGGCTTGTGGGTGGCTTTGCCATCGACAATGCGACGCTCAACCGCTTCTTCTCCCTGCACTACCTGTTCCCGTTCATGATTGCCGGTGTGGTGTTCCTCCACATCTGGGCCCTGCATGTGCCGGGCAACAACAACCCGACGGGTGTTGAGGTAAAGGACGCGCAGGATACGGTGCCGTTCCATCCGTATTACACAATGAAGGATGCGTTCGCGCTGACGATCTTCGCCATCCTGTTCGCCTACTTCGTGTTCTACGATCCCAACGTGCTTGGTCATGCGGTGAACTATGTGGAAGCCAACCCGCTGGTGACACCGTCGCACATTGTGCCTGAGTGGTATCTGCTGCCGTTCTACGCAATTCTGCGTGCCATCACTTTTGACATTGGTCCTATCTCAGCGAAACTGGGCGGTGTGATTGCGATGTTCGCCGCGATCGCCATCCTGTTCTTCCTGCCATGGCTTGATACCTCGAAGGTGAAGTCAGCGCGCTATCGCCCGCTGTACAAGCAGTTCTTCTGGATCTTTGTCGGTGTCTGCCTGGTTCTGGGGTGGCTTGGCGGCCAGCCGGCTGAAGGCGGGTATGTGCTTGCAGCGCAGATTTTCACAGCGGCGTATTTCGCTTTCTTCCTGATTGTCATGCCCGTCCTCGGTCTCATCGAGACACCCAAGCCAGTGCCGACCAGCATCTCTGATGCTGTGCTGGCTGAAAACGGGGGCAGCCATTCGGATGGTTCTTCCGGTGGTGGTGGCGCTCCGGCTGGGGCGACCGCGGCACCTGACCGTAATGCTTAAGAAGATGAAAGAGACGCAGATGCGCCAGTTCTCATCCAAACTTGTCGGTGCCGCCATTGCTGCCGCGCTGGTTTTCTCCGGAGCCAGTGCCGTTCAGGCAGCGGGCGAGTACAAGAAGCCCCAGGACATTCAGTGGGGCTGGGAAGGCCCGTTCGGCACGTTTGACCGTGCGGCTCTCCAGCGTGGCTTTCAGGTTTACAAGGAAGTCTGTGCTGCCTGTCACGGGCTGAAGTTCCTCAAATACCGCAACCTTGGTGATGAAGGCGGTCCGGGTTTCTCGGAAGCTGAAGTCAAAGCAATTGCTGCGGCCTATCAGGTTACGGATGGCCCGAACGAGGACGGCGACATGTTCGAGCGTCCCGCTGAGCCGAAGGACACGTTCAAGTATCCATTCGAGAACGAGCAGTTGGGCCGTCTTGCCAACAATGGTGCCTATCCGCCGGACCTGTCCTTGATGACCAAGGCGCGCGATGGCGGTGCGGACTATGTGTACTCATTGCTGGTCGGCTATACGGATGCGCCTGCGGGCACAGAGATGCAGCCGGGCATGAGTTACAACGACTATTTCCCCGGTCACCAGATTGCGATGGCGCAGCCGATCTATCCGGACTCCGTTGAGTTTGCGGACGGCACGGAAGCGACCGTGGACCAGATGGCCAAGGATGTGGTGACATTCCTGCACTGGGCAGCTGAACCAAAGCTTGAAGCGCGTAAGAGCACCGGCTTTGTTGTGATGACCTTCCTGGTGATCCTGGCAGGTCTGTTGTACTTCACGCAGCGGAAGATCTGGTCTGACCAGCACTAGGGCGGATCGCCTGAGAAACGAAACACACATAAGGCCGTCCGTATTCGCGGGCGGCCTTTTGCATGAGCGGGTACAGGAAAGCTAGGGCATTATGGACACGGTACTGGGCATCATTGGCGGGTCAGGGGTTTATGATCATCCCGGCCTCAAAAACGCGCGCTGGACGACGTTTGACAGTCCCTGGGGGGAGCCGTCTGATGCGTTGAACATCGGCGAGCTTGAAGGGCAGAAGGTGGTTTTCCTGCCACGGCATGGACGCGGCCACCGGCTGTCGCCGTCCGGGATCAACTACCGGGCCAATATTGATGTGATGAAGCGCGCAGGCGTGACGGACATCATCTCGATTTCCGCCTGCGGATCATTTCGCGAAGACCTGCCGCCGGGCAGCTTCGTGCTGGTGGACCAGTTCATTGACCGCACCTTTGATCGGGAAAAGTCGTTTTTTGGCAACGGGCTTGTGGCGCATGTCTCCATGGCGCATCCAGTGGTGCCACGCCTTCAGGACTGTGCAGAAGAAGCGGCCAAGGCGGCCGGCATCAAGGTCGCCCGCGGTGGCACCTATCTTTGCATGGAGGGGCCGCAGTTCTCGTCGCTGGCGGAGAGCAATCTCTATCGCATGTGGGGGTGTGACGTGATCGGCATGACAAACATGCCGGAGGCGAAGCTGGCCCGCGAAGCTGAGATTCCGTATGCCACCATCGCCATGGTGACGGATTTTGATTGCTGGCACCCCGGCCATGATGCTGTGGAAGTGTCGGATATCCTCGAGGTGATGCACGCCAATGCTGCCAACGCCGTGGACCTTGTGACCCATCTGGCGCGCGACTTTCCGCGCGCGCGTGACCTGTGTCCCTCCGGCGTGGATACCACGCTGGATACAGCGCTTATCACCGCACCAGAGGCGCGTGATCCGGCTCTTGTCGCCAAGCTCGACGCGGTCGCCGGTCGCGTGCTTTCCTCTTCCTGATCCATACTGTTTGCTAGGGACCATCCCATGAAAATCGAAGACCTGATCCGCACCATTCCGGATTATCCGAAGCCGGGCATCATGTTCCGCGACATCACGACCTTGCTCAATGATGCGCGCGGCTTTCGCACCACGGTAGATGAGCTGGTTCAGCTCAATGTGGTGTCGAGGGTGGATATTGTCGCCGGGATCGAGGCGCGTGGCTTCATTCTCGGTGGTGCGGTGGCGCATCAGCTGGGCAAGCCGTTTGTGCCTATTCGCAAGAAGGGCAAGCTGCCGGGGGAGACCATTGGTGTTGAGTATGCGCTTGAGTACGGCACGGATACGGTCGAGATGCATATTGATGCGGTCACCGAGGGGCAGTGCGTGCTCGTGGTGGATGATCTGATTGCGACCGGCGGCACTGCAGAAGCGGCGATCAAGCTGATCCGCCAGGCGGGCGGCGAAGTGATTGCCGCCAGCTTTGTGATCGACCTGCCGGATATCGGTGGCCGCAAGAAGCTGGAAGCCATGGGCGTCGAGGTGCAGACTCTGTGCGAGTTTGAAGGCGACTGACCGCCGATACGCGAGGCCGAGTTCATGAAGATAGACGGCACGCATTACCGCACCATCTGGCCGGGTGAAGATGGCAGGTCGGTCGAAATCATTGACCAGACAAAGCTGCCGCATCATTTCGAAACAACTTTGCTGCGGACGCTTGAGGATGCGGCGCGGGCGATTGTCACCATGCAGGTGCGTGGTGCGCCGCTCATTGGTGCGACGGCAGCCTACGGTCTGTGGCTGGCTCTCAGGGCAGATGCATCCGAGGTTTCACTTGAGAATGCTGCTGGCGTGCTGATGGCGACGCGGCCAACGGCGGTCAATCTGCGCTGGGCCATTGATGACATGCTGCGGCTCCTGCGGCCAGCAGCCACTGAGGACCGCGAAGCTCTCGCCTTCAAACGTGCCGGCGAGATTTGCGACGAGGATGTCGATATCTGCCGGTCCATCGGTGAGCATGGCCTGCCGCTGATCGAAGATATCTCCCGGCGCAAACCCGGTCCGGTCAACATTCTCACCCACTGCAATGCGGGCTGGGTGGCCACGGTGGACTGGGGGACGGCGCTGGCGCCCATCTACATGGCGTACAACAACGGCATCGAGGTGCATGTATGGGTGGATGAGACACGCCCGCGCAATCAGGGTGCAGCGCTCACCGCCTATGAGCTTGGTGCCCATGGGGTGCCGCACACCATTGTCGTGGACAATGCCGGTGGCCACCTGATGCAGCGCGGGCAGGTGGATCTGTGCATTACCGGCACAGACCGCACGACCGCATCCGGTGATGTGGCCAACAAGATCGGCACCTATCTCAAGGCGCTCGCGGCTCACGACAACGGCGTGCCGTTTTATGTGGCTCTGCCGGGGACGACGATTGACTGGACGATAACGGACGGCATGACCATCCCCATTGAAGAGCGTGGTGCTGAGGAGGTGACCCGTATGGCCGGGCGGACTGCTTCCGGTGAGGTGATTGATGTGGATATCGCCGCGCCGGGCTCCGATGCCGCTAACCCGGCCTTCGACGTCACACCCGCACGGCTCGTTAGCGGGCTCATTACCGAGCGGGGCGTGTGTGAGGCCAGCGCCGCCGGGCTGGCTGGCCTTTATCCGGAGCGTGCAGGCTGATGAGTGACAACGCATCACGGCAGGGTGTGATTGATGCTGCCTGCGCTATGCAGGAGAGTGGCCTGTCGCCGCAACGTTCCGGCAATGTTTCGGTTCGCTCCGGTGACGGATTTCTGATCACACCAACCGGCATGGCGTATGACGCGCTTGAACCGGGAGATGTGGCCTATGTGGCCATGGACGGCGCGCAGCCCGCCGGGCAGCGCAGACCTTCAAGCGAGTGGCACATGCACCAGGCGATCTATGCCGCGCGGCCGGAGGCGCAGGCTGTCGTTCATGCGCACAGCCCGTTCGCTGTGGCGCTTGCTTGCTTACGGGAGGACATGCCGCCGTTTCACTACATGATTGCTGTTGCCGGCGGCAAAGACATCCGTTGCGCGGACTATGCGACCTTTGGCACCGAAGAACTGGCGCTCAACGCTGTAACGGCAATTGAAGGCCGCAAGGCCTGTCTGCTGGCCAATCACGGACAGATTGCCTTTGGAGACAGTCTGACGTCGGCGCTTGAGCTGGCTCATGAAGTGGAAGACCTGTGCGCGCAGTACTGGCGGGCACGGCAGATCGGGCACCCGGTTCTGCTGGATGATGCGGAGATGGACAGGGTGATTGCCAAGTTTGCGGGATATGGCCAGCAGTCGGAGGGCGGGGCATGAGCGACTTTGTGCTTGACCCCAGGCTGGCGGAGGAAAGCGTGCTCGCTGTATCTCTTGCGTTGAGCGATGTGCTGCTGCGCGACGATGCACGAACACTATGGGTGGTGCTGGTGCCGCGTCGTGCGGGACTTGAGGAACTCCACGATCTCTCTGCTGATGATCAGGCTCAGCTGATGTGTGAGATCAGCCAGGTGTCCGAAGCCGTTGCAGAGATTGCCCGTCCCACCAAGGTCAATACCGGCGCGCTGGGCAACATCGTCCGTCAGCTGCATATCCACGTCATGGCGCGCTACGAGGGTGACTTTGCCTGGCCGGGCCCTGTGTGGGGTGTAGGAGAACGGGTTCCTATGGAGAAGGCATTGCTTGATGAGCGCCTGGCAGCGCTGCAGAAACGCCTTCCAGCCGGCTAGAGGTCAGCCATCTCAAAAAGCTCCAGTGTCCGCTCACGTGCCTGCTGGGTGGCGTCCTCGTCGTAGTTCGCGCGCCGGTCCGAGTTGAAGCCGTGGTCAGCGTCATAGACATAGACACGGATGTCAGGATGGGCTGCTTCGATGTCCCGGACCCATTCCATGGGGATGCTTTCATCACGCTCACCAAAATGCAGGATGGTTTCGCACTTGGGATCTTCGTCCACGAAGTTGATGGTGTGGCGGCCGTAATAGCCCGCTGCGGATGTCAGACCCGTACAGCGGCAGGCTGCGACCCATGCCACTGATCCGCCATAGCAATAGCCGGTGATGTGGACGCGCAGATTGTTGCGGGTATGCAGGAAGTTGATGGCAGCCTGAACATCGCCCTGGGTGTGGATGTAGTCGACGGCGTCGCGCAGCTTCAGCGATCTGGCGATGTCATCTTCGGAGTAGGTGGCCTGGAAGTCTTTTTCTTCACGGTCATACAGGCACGGGGCCACGACCTCGTAGCCGTCTGCGGCAAAGCCGTCACACAGATCCTTGATGTGGTCCGTGACGCCGAAGATTTCCTGGATGAGGACAAGGCCGCCTTTTTTATCGCCGGAGGGCGTAACGTGATAGGCGGAGAGTTCGGCACCATCGCTGGCGCTCTTCAGGGTCATCATCTCACCCCTATGCGGAGTCCCTTGCGCCATCGTGGTCTGCTCCCTAGCTGTTCAAGCGCTAGCCCGGCAGATCGCTGCCCGGCTCCCGGCGGGGCATCAGGCCCTGCCCAATGAAATGGAACACCATTTTACCGTCCTGATTAAAGCCCTCATTTTTGTGGCGCACGATGCCCCATTCGGGCCGGGACTTGAGCGGGACCAGTTCCACGCATTCAGCGGTGTAGGTGATGGTGTCGCCGGCGCGGACAGGATTGGGCCAGCGCATGTCGAAAAACCCGGGAGAGGGACCGCCCTGGGGGCTGTCGTCTTCTGCGGAGCGCGGTGTACTCTGACGCAGGCTGATCATGAGTTTCATCCATGTGGCGCTGGTGTGCCAGCCTGAGGCGATGAGACCGCCATAGGGGCCGTCTTTTGCCGCTACAGGGTCCACGTGGAAGGGCTGGGGGTCATACTTCTTGGCGAAGCGGATGATCTCGTCTTCCGAGAAGGTGTAGGAGCCTAGCTCCATGCGCGCGCCGATCTTGAAATCTTCAAACCACATGATCTATGCCCCCACCTTGTCGCCGGTGCGGCACTCGAACATGGCCCAGCCTTCCATCGTCATCTTCAGGTCGCCATGCTGGTTGAACATTTCCCAGCCAAAGCGTGTGAGACCCATGCCGGGGCGTGACTTTGAGCGACGGCTTTCCAGCGTCTTGCGTTTCATGGACAGCACGTCGCCTGCATAGACCGGCTTGCGCCAGCGGACTTCCTCGACGCCCGGCGCGCCCATGGAGGCGGACTTGTGCAGGTATCCGTCCCACATGATGCGCATGGCGATGGCGCAGTTCTGCCAGCCCGAGGTGGCAAGACCGCCGAGCAGGGATGTTTTGGCGATTTCTTCGTTGAGATGGAACGGCTGCGGATCAAATTCGGAGGCGAATTCGATCATCTCTTCGCGCTTCACTTCGTAGGCGCCGAATGTCGCCTCTTCGCCGACGGGAAAATCTTCCCAATAAAGCTCTGGTTTGCTTGCCATCTTTTTGATTGTCCCGGCGCTTTGTTTAATTTGCAAATCGGAAATGGAGCACGTCGCCGTCCTGGACAATGTAATCCTTGCCCTCAAGGCGCATCTTGCCTGCTTCACGGGCCGCTGTCTCGCCACCAAGGCTGACGTAATCGTCATAGCCAATGGTTTCGGCGCGAATGAAGCCCTTTTCAAAGTCGGTATGGATCACGGCAGCCGCCTGGGGCGCGCGTGTTCCGGTACGAATTGTCCACGCGCGAGCTTCCTTCGGCCCGGCGGTGAAATAGGTGCACAGGCCCAGCAGATTGTAGCCAGCCTGAATCAGACGGTTGAGGCCGGGTTCTTCAAGACCGAGGGTCTCGAGATACTCAGCGGCTTCTTCGTCATCGAGTTGCGCGACTTCGGCTTCGATCTTGGCGGAGATCACCACGAAGGCAGCGCCTTCTGCCTTGGCGCGCTCGGCGACCTGTTCTGAATAACTGTTGCCGGTCGCGGCGGACTCTTCTTCCACGTTGCAGACATAGAGGACGGGCTTGGATGTGAGCAGCTGGAGGTTCTTCCACTCCTGCTTTTCGTCGTCGGAAATATCCGCGAGGCGGGCGGGCTTACCGTCGCGCAGCAGCACCAGCGCTTTTTCCATCAGCGCCATCTGGGCCTTGGCTTCCTTCTCGCCGGACTTGGCCTTCTTTTCCAGGGGCGCGATGCGGCGCTCGAGGCTTTCAAGATCGGACAGCATCAACTCGGTCTCGACGACGTCTGCGTCACTGGTGGGGTCGATGCGGCCTTCAACGTGGGTCACGTCGTCATCTTCAAAGCAGCGCAGCACATAGGCAATGGCGTCCACTTCGCGGATGTTGGCGAGGAACTGGTTGCCCAGGCCTTCACCCTGGCTTGCGCCTTTCACGAGGCCCGCAATGTCCACGAAGGTGAGGCGGGCAGGGATCACCTCTTTAGAGGTCGCGATCTCGGCCAACTTCATGAGGCGGTCTTCGGGCACGGCCACTTCGCCGACATTGGGCTCAATGGTGCAGAAGGGGTAGTTCTCCGCCTGAGCTGCGGCGGTCTTTGTCAACGCGTTGAACAGCGTCGATTTCCCCACATTGGGAAGGCCAACAATGCCGCACTTGAAACCCATCAGGCGTCGTCTCCATTCTTGGCCGCTGCGTCGTCAGCAGCCTTTTTCTTTTTCGCAGGCTTTTCGCCAAAGCCCTGCTCGCGCAGATCAAGCGCAACCTTATTCATGAACTCGGAATCCCGCTCCTGCGCAAGGTCCGGAACTGCATTGCTGACCGCAGCTATCAGCGCCTCTACGAACGGCATCTCTGCTTTGGCGAAGTCTTTCAGCACATATCCCGGTACGCGGTTCTTGTCGCCGGGATGGCCGACACCCAGGCGGACACGCATGAAATCCTTGCCGTAGTGCGACACAATGGAGCGGATGCCGTTGTGACCGGCGGCGCCACCGCCCGCTTTCACGCGCACTTTCGCAGGTGCGAGATCAATCTCGTCATAGATGACATAGACCTCGTTGGGGCCGAGCTTGAAGAAATTGGCTGCTTCGGACACAGCAATGCCGCTGTCGTTCATGTAGGTCGTCGGCTTGAGCAGCAGCACTTTTTCAGTGCCCAGACGGCCTTCGGACACGTCACCATGAAAACGCTGGCGCCACGGGCTGAAGCCGTAGTCGCGGGCAATCGCGTCGACGACCTTGAAGCCGATATTGTGCCTGTTGTTTTCGTATTTCTGCCCGGGGTTGCCGAGCCCTGCAATGAGCAGCATGTGCGGCGTCCTAGATGTGCTGGCGGTTCTGGCGGGCCGCGCAGAACACGTTCTACGCGGCCCGGTCAAACCGTGTGGGCAGACTAGTCGTCGCTGCTTTCGGCGTCGCCGCCGTCAGCGTCGCCACCATTGTCAGCTTCCGGTGCATCAGGAGCTTCCGGTGCTTCGTCTTCAACCGGTGCAACCGTCGGTGCAGCGATTGTTGCGATGGTGAAGTCGCGGTCGGTGATGGTGGGCTTGGCGCCCTCCGGCAGGGTGACCTCGGAGATGTGAATTGAATCACCAATCTCCTTGCCGGTGAGATCAACAGTGATCTCGTCCGGCAGGTTATTGGCCGGGCAGAGAAGCTCGACTTCGTGGCGAACCACGTTGAGCACACCCTTCTGCTTGTCGATGCCCGGGCTCTGATCTTCATTGATGAAGTTCACCGGGATCATGCACGGTGATGGTGGTGTGTC
>Ga0207422_1002829_pt1 | contig 20412 bp, 12 predicted proteins | sample MarCyaLeptolynsp_FD_187757 | JGI IMG/M metagenome (GOLD analysis project Ga0207422, IMG submission 187757) | Marine cyanobacterial communities from Panama - species 1 Leptolyngbya sp. (SPAdes) | ecosystem: Environmental > Aquatic > Marine > Unclassified | place: Panama: Panama City | collected... | reverse complement strand
GGTCTAGCGGGAGCCTCCCAGTTCATCGGCAAATCCATGTAGATGTCGGCCGGATTGGCCATCGTGCCTCTTCCTTCGTCCGGTTGGTCGCGGGCCGCTGCCCGATCCCGTCAATATGGTCACTTGGAGGCGCCGGCACCAGTCCACCGGTGGCCGGCGCCGTCCCGTCAGGCGTCGTCGGCGCTCCCGGCATCGGCCTCGGCGTCGGAATCGGCGGCCTTCTTCTTCGACTTCGCGGCCGGCTTGGCCTTGGCGGTCGAAGCCTTCGGCTTGGCGGCCGCCTTCTTCTTCGCCGGCTTCTTTTCCTCGGCGGCAGCGGCCTCGGCCTCGGCCTCACCCTCGTCCTCAGCGTCCGGGTCGCGGAACAACTCCTCGGCGCTCACCGTCTTGTCGGTGACCTTCGCCAGTTCGACGACGAAGTCGACCACCTTGTCCTCGAACAGCGGGGCGCGGATCTGGGCCAGCGCCTGCGGGTTCTGCTGGTAGTAGTCGAAGACGAAACGCTCCTGTCCCGGGAACCGCGAGGCCTGCTCCTGGATCGCGCGCGAGACCTCCTCGTCGCTCACCTGGATGTTGTTCTGACGGCCGACTTCCGAAAGCAGCAGGCCGAGGCGAACCCGGCGTTCCGCGATCGACCGGTACTCGGCGCGGTCTTCCTCGCTGAGCTTCGACTCGTCGACCTCGTGCCCGGCCTCAGGGTCGCCGCCATGATCGTGTCCGTGGTCATGGTCATGGTCATGATCATGCCCCTCCTCGCCGCCGGAATGCTGGAGGACCTGATGGACGATCCCCTTGTACTCCTCCTCGACCATCTTCGGCGGCACGTCGAACGAGTGCTTGTCGGCCAGCGTATCGAGAAGCTGACGCTTCATGCGGGTCCGCGTCGCCGTCAGGTACTCGCCCTTCATCTGCTCGCCGACCGCTTCCTTCAACGCGTCCAGGCTGTCGAGACCGAAACGTTGGGCGAAGGCGTCGTCGATCTCCACCGGCTTGGGCGCGCGGATCTCCTTCAGAGTGACCTCGAACACCGCGTCCTTACCGGCCAGGTGGGAGGCCTGATAGTCCTCCGGGAACGCGACGTTGACGGCCTTCTCCGTCCCCGCCTCGACACCGACCAACTGGTCCTCGAAGCCCGGAATGAAGGTATTGGAGCCGAGTTCCAGATGGTGATCGGTGGCGGCCCCGCCCTCGAACGGTTCGCCATCGATCTTGCCGATGAAATCGATCACCACGACGTCGCCGGACGCGGCCGGACGGGCGTCCTCGATCGGCGCCGACTCCTTCTGTCCCTCTGCCATGCGGGCCAGCGCGTCGCTGATGTCCGACTCGCCCGGCTCGGCGACCAGGCGCTCCAGCTCCAGGGTCGAGAAGTCGACCGTGTCGATCTCAGGCATCAGTTCGACCGAGAGCTTGTACTCCAGGTCCTGGCCCTTCTCGTAGGAGGTGATTTCCACGTTCGGCTGCGAGGCCGGGCGCAGATCGCGCTCCTCCAGCGCCCGCTGGGAGCTGTCGTTGACGGACTTCTCGATCACCTCGCCGAGCAACGCGTCGCCGTAGCGCTGACGCAGCAGCGCCGGCGGCACCTTGCCGGGACGGAAGCCCGGCATGTTCACCTGCGGCGCCAGTTCGACGAGCTTGCTGTTCAGCTCGGCGTCAAGATCGGCGGCCGGAATGGTGATGGTGAATTCGCGTGTCAGTCCCTCGTTGAGGGTTTCGTTCACTTGCATAAGGAAAAATCCCGCTCGAACAGGGCCATGGGTGGCGTGGGCCGGTTGTCTCTCTCCCCGCCGGGACAGCGCGGCCGGGCCGCATGGTGCGGGTGGAGGGACTTGAACCCCCATGGCTTGCGCCACTGGAACCTAAATCCAGCGTGTCTACCAGTTCCACCACACCCGCGCCGGGGCGAACGCGCCCACGTTGGGGACGCGCACTGCTATATGACGGCGCGGGCGGCGTCAACCGTGGCCGGGGTCGCGGGTCGCGGGAAGCCTCACCCCTTCGCGAGACCGCGGATCTGCGACGACTGGGCGATGCGGCCGTCGTCGGTATAGGCCTCGTGGTTGTCGTCGATATCGGCGAGCCGATAAAGATAGTTGATCATCATGCCCGTCGATTGCCGGAATCCGTTGGCCGAGCGGTCGCCGAGCCAGTTCAGCCGCTCCATCCGTGCGCCGTTGGACAGGTGGAAATGGGCGACCGGGTCGCCGGCGCCGCCACTGCGCCGCTTCTCCGTCGTCAGGTAGCGCGCGGCCCCGCGCATCAGCGGCCCCTTGAGCGCCTCTGACAGCACCGCGTCGTCCCACCAGCCGTCGACATCGAGGCCGGTCCTGATCAACTCCGCCTCCGTGACGTCCTTGCCCGGCTCCAGCGCCTGGACCAGGGCCTTGCGCTCCGACGAGGTCAGGCTGACCCCCTCGCCCGCCTCGAGCTGGCCGGTCAGCCAGCGGCGGTAGCCCGGAATCGGCGACAGGGTCGCGAAGGTCCTCAGGTTCGGCAGCTCAGTGCGCAGCAGGTCGACCACCCGCTTGATCAGGAAATTGCCGAAGCTGATGCCCGCCAGACCCTTCTGCGCGTTCGAGATGGAGTAAAAGATCGCCGCATCGGCCGTTTTTGGGTCGCTGGCCGGCGCCTCCTCGTCGAGCAGGGTCTGGACGTTGTCCGACATCCCGGTCACGAGCGCCACCTCCACGAAGATCAGCGGCTCGTCCGGCATGTTGGGATGGATGAACGCGAAGCACCGCCGGTCGCTGTCCAACCGGTTCTTCAGGTCCTCCCAGGAGCGGATGGCATGCACCGCCTCGTAGGCGATCAGTTTCTCCAGCAGCGAGGCCGGGGAGTCCCAGGTGATCCGCTTGAGTTCGAGCAGCCCGACATCGAACCAGGCCGACAGCAATTCCTTCAGATCGGCATCCAGGTCGCCGAGCTCCGGCGTCTCACGGGCGAGCGGCATCAGCTCGGCGCGCAGGTCGACCAGGAACTTCACCCCCTCCGGCAGTGCCGTGAAGCGCCGGAGCAGCGTCCGCCAGCGCGGCACCAGGACCCCGCGCAGGGTCCGCTCCGCCTGCCGGCGCCCCGCCTCGTCCTTGGCGTCGCGCAGCTTGGCGATGGCGACGTCGACGGCGGCGTGGTCGGCCGCGAACTCGGTCGCCAGCAGCGACAGGAAGCGCTGACGGCCGGTCTGATTCAGCGACAGGTAGGAGCGTCCGAGATCGGCCGCGCGCACCCGGGCCGTGACCTCGCCGCCCTTGTCCGACAGGCAGTCCGACATCTGGCCCCGGATCTTCTCCAGGTCGTCGGTCGGAAGGTCGGGCCGGGGTGCCCCGGTCCAGTAGTGGCGGGTCGAGACCGAGATCTCCTCCCACGCGCCCCGGAGATTGCGCAGGGTCCGGTCGAGAAAGCCTTCGGTGGTCGCGTCGCTCATGGGGCCAAGGATGCCTCCTCCCACAGGCCTGAGCAAGGCGCATAAACCCTGTATTTGTTGCGGTTTTCTGACACAGGTCGGGAGCTAACTCGTCTGCTCCTTGGTTGCCAGAAGCCGCAGCTTCGGCCAAGTCTCGGCGGTGTGGTTCAGGTGCCAGCCGTTGCGCGCCAGGAACACGGGATCGCCATCGTGATCCTCGGCCAGATCGCCCTGGTGGGCGTCGGTGAACTTCTTCAGCTCGGCCGGATCGTCGGCCGTTAGCCAGCGCGCGGTGTGCAGGCCGGCGGTTTCGAACGTCACCGGCACGTCGTACTCGGTGCGGATGCGGTCGGCCAGGACCTCGAACTGCAGGGCGCCCACGACCCCAACGATCCACTGGCTGCCGAGCCGGGTCTTGAACGCCTTAGCCGCCCCCTCCTCCGCCAGCTGTTCCACCGCGCGGGAGAGGTGCTTCATCTTCATCGGATCCGTCGGCCGCACCCGCTGCAGCAGTTCGGGCGCGAAGCTCGGGATGCCCTTGACGTGTAGGTCCTCGCCCTCGGTCAGGGTGTCGCCGATGCGCAGGTTCCCGTGATTGGGGATGCCGATGATATCGCCCGGCCAGGCCTCCTCCGCCACCTCGCGGTCGCGGGCGAGGAACAGCACCGGGTTGTGCATGGTCATCATCTTGCCGCTACGCACGTGCTTCAGCTTCATGCCGCGCTTGAAGTGACCGGAACTCAGGCGCACGAAGGCGATGCGGTCACGGTGCTTGGGATCCATGTTCGCCTGGATCTTGAAGACGAAGGCCGAGACCTTGCCCTCGTCCGGCGTGATCGGCCGTTCGATCGCCGGCTGCGGACGCGGCGGGGGAGCGTACTCGGCCACCCCTTCCAAAAGCTCGCGGACGCCGAAATTGTTCAGGGCGCTGCCGAAATAGACCGGCGTCATGGTGCCGTCGCGGAACGCCTGGAGATCGAACTCCGGGCACAGCCCACGCGCCATCTCCACCTGTTCGCGCAGTTCGGCGACAAGGTCGGCCGGCAGCAGCTCGTCCAGCTTCGGATCGTCGAGGCCGGTGCACTCGATTCCTTCCGCCGGCACGTCGTTGTTGCCGCGCTCGACCAGGATCAGGCGGTCGCGGACCAGGTCGTAGCAGCCCTTGAACCGCTGCCCCATGCCGATCGGCCAGCTCGCCGGCGTCACGTCCAGCGCCAGGGTCTGCTCGACCTCGTCCAGCAGCTCGAACGGGTCGCGGCCCTCGCGGTCCAGTTTGTTGATGAAGGTGACGATCGGCACGTCGCGCAGGCGGCAGACCTCGAACAGCTTGCGAGTCTGCTCCTCGATGCCCTTGGCGGCGTCGATCACCATGACGGCGCTGTCGACGGCGGTGAGCGTGCGGTAGGTGTCCTCCGAGAAGTCCTCGTGCCCCGGCGTGTCCAGCAGATTGAAGGTGCGGCCCAGGTATTCGTAGGTCATGACCGACGAGGCGACGGAGATGCCGCGTTCCTGCTCGACCTTCATCCAGTCCGAGCGGGCCCGCCGGCGCTCGCCCCGCGCCTTGACGGCGCCCGCCATCTGGATGGCGCCGCCGAACAGCAGCAGTTTCTCGGTCAGTGTCGTCTTGCCGGCATCCGGGTGCGAGATGATCGCGAAGGTTCGGCGCCGGTCCACTTCCTCGGCGAGGCTGGGCATGGAGTGTTCCGCTCGGTGTAGGGACCGGCGCTAGATAAACCCGGCGGTCATCGTCATCAAGCGTGTCGTCGGTGCTGGACCTGGGCGTCCGGGCGCCGTATGGACTTCCGCATGCTGTTTCAACGGAAAAAACCGCTCCTCCGGCCGCGCAGCGTTCCGATCGCCTGGCTGCTTCTCGGCGGCGTCGGCGCGCTCGTCACCATGTCGCTGATCATCGTCCTGGCGACCGGGTTTCTCGCCGCCGGCCGCAACACGGTCGACTTGCTCCGCGAACAGGTCACCGATCTGATGAACGTGGTCATCACGCGGACCGCGACGCATCTCGGCGCCGCCGAGATCCATGCGCGCACCGTCGCCGAGATGATCGCGAACGAGCATTTCGACTTCCGCTCGGCCGATCTCGACCGGATCCGCCTGACCATGGCGGCGATGCCGCAGATCCGCGGGACCGCGATCATCCTGCGCGACGGCCGCACGATCCGGATCGGTCGCAACGATCTGGTGGCGCGGGGAAGCTGGGCGGATCTCGGGATCACGCAACAATGGTTCGACGAGGTCGCCCGGATCGACGGCGTCAGCTGGAGCGATCCGGTCTGGGCCGACGATATCGGTCACGCCCTGGTGCTCGCCCGCTACCCGATCCGCAAGGATGGGGAGGTCTTCGGCCTGGTCACCAGCGGGATCACCACCGAGGAGCTGGACACCTTCCTCAAGCACCTGTCGACCGAGGAGATCCGGGCCTTCCTCCTGGACTCCGCCAAGCACGTCGTCGCCCACCACAAGCATCGCCCGCTTGGCATCGACGCGGCGGTGAATGCCACGCCGACGACGGAGGAACTCGGCGACCGCGTCCTGACCGCCTACATCAACGGAGAGCATGAAGACGCGAACCTGCTGCAGGATCTCGACGGCCTGAGTTCGGCCCTCGTCGTCATCGACGAGGTCGAATACGTGGTGATCACCGCACAGCTCCCGGCCGTCGCGCCGCTGCCCTGGACCGTCGGCGTGGTCGCGAGCACGTCCGGGTCCGACGTGCTGTTTCAGCGTCTCCTGGCCATCCTGATCGCCGGCGGCGCCGTCCTCGCGCTGACGCTGTTCCTGCTGTGGCGGGTCGCCCAGTCGGTGCGCAAGCCGGTCGCGGCCCTGGCGCTGGCCTCCGACAAGATCCGCCGTCTCGAGCTCGACGACATCGCCGAGCCTCCGGAAACCGCCGTCTCCGAGCTGCGTCAGGCGTCGGAGGCGTTCAACAGCATGGTCGGCGCGCTGCGGTGGTTCGAGACCTACGTGCCCCGGCGCCTGGTCAAACGCCTGATGGACGCGTCGCAAACCGACGGCTTCCCGACGCGCAGCCGCACCGTCACCGTGATGTTCACCGACATCCCGGGCTTCACGACCCTGTCGGAGAACAAGGACGCGCGCGAAATCGCCGACATGCTGAACGCGCATTTCTCGCTGATCGCGCGCTGCGTCGAGGCCGAGGACGGCACCATCGACAAGTATATCGGCGACAGCGTCATGGCGTTCTGGGGCGCGCCGAGCCGTCAGGAGGATCATGCCGCCCGGGCGATCCGGGCGATCCGGGCGATCGCCAAGGCCATCCACAGCGAGAACGAGGTGCGCGCCGCCCAGGGCGAGCCGCCGGTCCGCATCCGCGTCGGCCTGCATTCGGGCACGGTGATCGTCGGCAATATCGGCGCGCCGGGCCGGGTGAACTACACCCTGGTCGGCGACCCGGTGAACATCGCCAACCGGATCGAGCAACTGGGCAAGGAGGTCGACCCGGCCGCGGAAACGATCGTGCTGGCGAGCGACGACACGGTGGACGCCGCCGACGAGGCGACCGCCGAGGCCGAGGATCTCGGTCCGCGCGCGCTGCGCGGACTGAGCGTACCGATCCGGGTGTGGCGCCTGGTCTGATCCCTAGCCGTTGGTGACGTCGTAGTTGTAGGTGTCCGCCTTGAGCGCGGTCAGCGGGTTGTCCGGGTTGGTCAGCGTGCCACCGAGCGATACCACCACCGCGCAGGCCGCGTTCATCGCCGTCTGCAGCGCGCCCTCCGTCCAGCCGCCGATCCACGACGGCGAGTCGCCGGCGATGAACACCTGGGCCGAGGAGGTCTCGACCTTCAGGTAGTCGTAGAACATCTGCTGGATGTAATGGTCCTGCCCCGGCCGGTTGAGCTTGAAGGCGCCGTAGTAATGCGGCTGCAGTTCCCAGTCGATCATCTGCACGTTGGCGTCGTAGTCGCCGTCTTTGGGCTCGAGATAGGTGGCGTAGACCGGATCGAAGGCTGCGATCGCGTCGCGCAGCAGCGCCACGCGGGCCCGTTTGTCCTGGAACGAGATCTGCTTGATCGACTGATCCCCCCAGACATAGGAGATCAGCACGACGCCGGTGTCGCCGCCGTAGTCCAGGGTGTAGAGGTTGGCGGAGAGCGAGTCGCTCAGGATGCAGCGCGGAATTTCGCTGTCCGTCGTCTGCTCCCAGTACTTGGTCGCGGTGCGGATGAACACCTTCGAGGAGTTCATGATGTGCACGTCGCGGATCGACTGGGCGGTCTCCACCGGCAGGGTCGGGCCGTAACTCTTGCCCCCGGCGGTCAGTTCGTAGAACAGACCGAGACGGGTGTCGATCTCCATCGAGCGGTGGGTGGTCGCGACGATCACCCGGTCGAACGGGTCGGCCACGGGAGTTCCGTCAGCACCGAGAAGGACGGTCTTGACGCCGTCCTTGAAGACGCCGGTGATCGGCGTGCTCAGGTGAAGATTCGCCTCGACCGTCGTCTGGCCACCGCCCGGTTGGGTGACCGGGGAGGTGCGCAGCGCATCGGCCAGGGATTCGATGCCCGACGGCACGAACTTCTGGTCGGTTTCCAGGCCGTTGACCACCAGGCGGATGATCTCCAGGAACGCCACCTGATAAAGCGGGCCGAAGCCGCCGAACCCGGTGCCGAGCGACGCGAAACGCTCATAGTCCTCGGGGTAGTTCCAGAGCGTCGCGCCCTCCGGCAGATTCCGGGAGCTGGAGAAGATCGTCACCAGCCCGTCGAACAGGCTCTTGTTGGTGAAGACGCTCAGCCAGTCGGCCCAGGCCTTCTGCGGATCCACGTCCGGGTTCAGGGAGTGCCCGGCGTCGTCGTATTGCAGCGCCAGCATGATCTGGTTCGGCGCCACCAGGTCGACGGTCTGCTCGACGCCGCCGGAATCAACGAACGTAACGCTGGTGCCGTTCTCCATCAGCGCGGTCCAACCAGCGTTCACTGTCTTGAACTCTGCCGGCGGGAAGCTGTCGCTCGGCGGATACTTGTGGTCCTTGTAGGCGACGTAGGTCGGCACCCCTTCCTTCCCCGGGTCCGGGAAGTTGTCCACCAGCTCGATATTGAACAGTTTCAGGTAGCGATACAGCAACTCCTCCGACGGCGGGAAGCGCATCGCGCCAAGCTCTGCGATGTCGTCCGACGCCGGGTCGAATCTCTTGCTGTAGAGCCGGCCGCCGGCGCGCGCGGTCGCCTCGTACAGCGTGACGTCGACCCCGCATTTCAGCAGCTCATAGGCCGCCGACAGCCCGCCGAGGCCGGCCCCGACGACGGCGACCCTGCCGGTCGGCGCCGAGGCGAAGCGGGCGATCGTGTCGCCGCTGTCGTCCCGCCACCGGGCGTAGGACAGCTGTGGGGTGTCGACCATCCGGTAGTACGCGACGGTCTCATGCTTGGCGGCGTGATCCGCCTCGGTTCCGGTGCCTGCGCGCCGGCATGCGATCAGCCATGCCATGTCCCCCTCCCCTGCGATCGGACAGAAAACGTCGTGGGGAAAGCTTAGTTGCGGCGCGCGGAATCAGCCATGCAAAGTTGAATTCCAAATATTCACCATCAATCAAATGTTATTCCCAGCCGACGCCCCTCCGCATCCGACCGGTAGACCGCCTCCACCAGCTGCATGTTGCGCAGATAAGCGCGGCCCTCGTTCTCGGCGATCTCGCCCCGTGACCAGGCGCCGATGATATGGGCGTTGGTGGCGTGGACGCAGTCGCCCGCGAAGCCCCGGTCCTCCCAGGCATAGGCGTGCGGGGTCTCGGGGCCGCCATGGGGCTTCCAATGGAGCCCGCCATCGCCGTCGAGTCGGAGCATACCGCCCTCGCCTTCGACCCACATCTCGCCCATGGTCAGGCGCGTGTTGCTGGCGACGTGATCGTTGAGCCGGTTGCCGTCGAACACGCCGGTGCTCCCGCCCTCGAAATCGAGGACGATGTAGCCGGCGTCCTCACCGGCGATGACCGGATTGATGCGCCGCAGGTCGGAGTATAGCGCCGTCACCTCCCCCATCAGCATCCGGAACGTGTCGATCAGATGCACTGCCGTCTCATGCACGAGGAACCGCTCCATCGCCTGGAAATACGGCTGGCGGTCGAGATAGGCCCACGGCCCCTGGCCGTCACCCGGCCGCAGGCGGAAGGCGACGGAATGCAGGTTGCCGAGCGTGCCGGCATCGATCAGCCGCTTGGCCTCGCGGTGCCAGGGCTGGAAGCGGAAGTTCTCATGCACGGCGAGGCGGATGCCCGCGTCCTCCGCCGTGGCCACCAGGCGCCTGGCCTCCTCCAGTGTCGGCGCCAGCGGCTTTTGGCAGATCACGTCGGCGCCGGCGGCGGCGCAGAGCGCGGTCAGCGGCGCGTGGGTCGGCGGAGGGGTCACCAGGTCCACCAGACCAGCGCCGGTCTCTCCCAGCATTCGTTCCACGTCGTCAAACACGGCCGCCCGCGGGTGGTGCGCCGCCTGGACCGCCCGCGCCTTGTCCGGATCCCGGTCGCAGACCGCGACGACCTCGATCCCGGGCATCCGTGCCCAGGACTCGTGGTGGAAGGCGGCGAAATAGCCGCAGCCGACGATGGCAACCCGTGTGGTCATCCGATCCTCCCCGGTGGTCGCCCGCAGGCTCGTCCAGTCGCGGCGCGCGTGCAAGCGCGGTGAAGCGAGGCGCCAGCGCGGCGACCTTGTGCACCGGCGCCAGCCGTGGCACATCGCCGACATGCGCCGCATCGCCCTTCTCGCCGGACTGACCGCCGCCCTGCTGATCTGGGCGATCGCCAGCCCGCCGGCGACCGCTCAGTCGACGGACAGCGGCAACAGCCTGCAGGACACGATTACCCGGTCCCTCGGTCAGGACACGCCGCCCGTGTCCGACGCACTCCTGCGCCAGACGGACGCCTTCATCGGCCGTTGGGAGCAGGCGTTGGAGGTCTACAGCCTGATCGGTGGCCGTGCCGATCTCAGCCAGGAGCAGCTGGCGATCATCCGGGGGCAGATCCTCGAGACCAAGACCACCATCGAGGAACGCCGCCGGGAATTGGATGTGCGGGTCGGGGAACTGCACGCGCAGTTGGATTCCCTAGGGCCCGCGCCCGAGGACGGCCAGGAACCGGACGCCGTCGCCCGCCGCCGCGCCGAGCTGACGGAACGGCTCAATGAGATCGAGGGCCGGCACAAGGAGATCGGCCTGCTGATCGCCCTCGCCGACCAGATGGTTCAGCGCATCGGCGCCGCCCAGGTGACCGAGCTGCGCGAGCGTCTGTTCACCCAGTTCCCGGCGCCAGTGCGCCCGACCGTGTTCCTGACCGGACTCCGCGACGGATTGGAGGTCCTGGGCCGTATCGTCACGGTGCCGCTCGCCGATCTCGCACAGGGTTTTCAGCGACTGCCGGCCGCGCGCCTGCTGCCGCCGCTGATCGCCATCACCGCGCTGGCGCTTGGAGTCTGGCTGGCCTGTCTGCTGTGGCTCGAGCGCCGCTTGGGCCCTGTCGGCGAGCCGAAGAGCTACTCCCGGAAAGTCCTGGCGGCGGTCGTCGTGGCGATTTCCCGGGGCCTGGCACCGGCGGCGCTGATCGCCGCCCCGGCCTTCGTGCTGCAGGAGCTCGCCATCTCCTCGGGCCTCGCGGCGATCGTCATCAACTCGGCCGAGGAGGCGCTGGTGCGCTTCCTGGTGCTGACGGCGTTGATCCGTGCCGCCCTCGCGCCCTACGCCTCGGCCTGGCGCCTGCCGAGCTTCTCGGACGAGGCTGCGGTGGCGATCTGGCGCCGCTCCCTCGTGCTGCTGACCACCCTGCATGTCGCCCTGTTCCTGATCCAGGTGGCGCAGAACCTGGAGGTCTCGCCGGAACTCCGGGCGAGCTTCGCGCTGGTGTTCAGCGTCCTGATCGCCTCCAACTTGCTGGCGCTGCTGAGGCGCGGCTATTGGGAGCCGCAAACGGCCACGCCGGCGTCCGACCGCCCCGATGAGCACGACGACGTCCGCAGCGGCGTCGATCCTGGCACGGTTGCCCGCTGGGCCTTGATCTTGGTCGCCATTTCCGGCGTCGGCTTCGCCATCGTCGGCTTTAGCGAAGCGGCGATCTGGGTGCTCTCGAAGCTGATCGATGTCAGCTTCCTGGCCCTGGCGCTGGTCATGGTGCGTGGCCTGTTCCGCGATCTGGCGGGAATCGTCGACGATCCCGTCACCCGGGCGCACCGCTGGGTCCAGCGCATCGCCGGCGCCAGCGATGGCGCCATCGCGCGAGCCGTTTTCTGGTTCAACATCCTGATCGATCTCGGCGCGATCCTGCTGGCGCTGATCGGCATCGCGCTGATCGTCGGCATGAGCCCCGGCGACATGTACCTGATCGTCCAGCGCGCGCTGGACGGCTTCGATGTCGGCTCGGTCCGGATCTCCCCCGGCAACCTGCTCGCCGGCATCATCGCCTTCTTCGTGGCCCTGGTCGTCACCCGGATGATCCAGCGCGGCCTCGTGCGCCGGATCTTCCCGCACACTCATATCGACACCGGCGTGCAGCATTCGGTCACCGCCGGCATCGGCTACGTCGGGGTGACGGTGGCGCTGCTGACGGCGGTGGCGGTGGTCGGCTTCGACCTGTCGAACCTGGCGTTGATCGCCGGCGCGCTCTCGGTCGGCATCGGCTTCGGCCTGCAGGCGATCGTCAACAACTTCGTGTCCGGCCTGATCCTGCTGGCGGAGCGGCCGCTGAAGGTCGGCGACTGGATCAAGATCGGCACCTTCGAGGGCACGGTGAAGCGGATCAACGTCCGCGCCACCGAGATCCAGACCTTCCAGCGTTCCGAAGTGATTATACCGAACTCCGAGCTCATCACCTCGGCGCTGATCAACTACACCCACAAGGACAAGTACGGCCGCATCGACGTCGCCGTCCCGATCAGCTACGGGAGCGATCCAAAGCGGGTCGGCGACATTCTGATGGAGATCGCCCGCGACCATCCGATGATCGCCAAATGGCCGGAGCCGTATCTGTACTTCCACGCCTTCGACGAGGTGGCGATGCGCATGCAACTGCGCGTCTATCTCATCGATATCAACAACTTCCTCATCGTCACCAACGACCTGCACTTCTCGATCGCCGAGCGGCTGCGGGCCGAGGGCATCCCGTTCGCGCGCCCGCACACCGACACGCACCTGCGGCGCGACGACGTTCAGGACGCGATGCTGGGACCGACGCCGGACAGCGGTCCGGCCCACCCCGCGTCCAAGGGCGGGGAGATGGACTGCTGACCCGCTGCCGTCATCGCGGGCAGGATCCGGGGCGGCATTGAGCTACGGGCCCGCCGACAGCGACCGCCAAACGGGTTCGGCACGGCCGACCCGTCGCTCGATCACATCGCCTGCGCCTGCTCCCGCAGGACGAATTTCTGGATCTTGCCGGTCGACGTCTTCGGCAGATCGGTGAAGACGATCGTGCGGGGCACCTTGAACCGCGCCATGTGCTCCTGACAAAAGGCGATGACCTCGTCCGCCGTCAGATCGGCGCCCGGCTTCGGGGTGACGAAGGCGCACGGCGACTCGCCCCACTTCTCGTCGGGCCGCGCGACCACCGCCGCCTCCATGATCTTCGGATGGCGGAACAGCACATCCTCGACCTCGAGCGACGAGATGTTCTCGCCGCCGGAGATGATGATGTCCTTGGAGCGATCCTTGACCTCGGCATAGCCGTCGGGATGCATCACCGCCAGATCGCCCGAGCGGAACCAGCCGTCGACGAAGGCCTTGGCGGTGGCGGCCGGGTTCTTCAGGTAGCCCTTCATCACCGTATTGCCGCGGATCGCGATCTCGCCGATAGTCTCGCCGTCCGCTGGGACGTCGGCGCCGGTCTCGGGATCGACCACCCGGAAACCCTCGAGCGTCGGATACCCCACCCCCTGGCGCGCCATCTTGCGAGCCTTGTCGTCGATCTCTAGCGCGTCCCATTCCGGCGGCCAGGCGCAGATGCCGGAGGGGCCGTAGGTCTCGGTCAGGCCGTAGAGATGCACCACCTTGAAGCCCATGCGCTCCATGCCGGCGATGACGGCGCTCGGCGGGGCCGCGCCGCCGGTGCCGATGTTGATCACATGCTCGAAACTGCGTTTCACCGCGTCGGGCGCGTGGATCAGCATGGTCAACACGATCGGCGCGCCGCACATGTGGGTGACCTCGTGCTTGCCGATCAGCTCGAAGATCAGCGCCGGGTCGACCTTGCGCAGGCAGACATGGGTCGCGCAGGCCGCCGTCACTCCCCAGGTGAAGGTCCAGCCGTTGCAGTGAAACATCGGCAGGGTCCAGAGATAGCGCGCGGTGCGGTCCACCTGGAACGCGATGGCGTTGCCCATGGCGTTCAGGTAGGCGCCGCGATGGTGGTAGACCACGCCCTTGGGATCACCCGTCGTCCCGCTGGTGTAGTTCAGGCAGATCGCCTGCCATTCGTCCGCCGGCCAGGGCCAGTCGAACGCCGCGTCGCCCTCCGCCACCAGCGCCTCGTAGTCCATCTCGCCAAGCGGGTCGCCGCCCTCGGCCAGGATGTCGTCGATCCAGACGACCGGTGGCGTCCCCGTCGCCTTGTCCAGGGCCTCCGCCATCACCCCGGTGAACTCACGGTCCACCAGGACCAGCTTCGCCGCCCCGTGATCCAGGATGAAGCCGATGGTGGCGGCGTCCAGGCGGGTATTGATCGCGTTCAGCACCGCCCCGGACATGGGCACGCCGTAATGCGCCTCCAGCATCGCCGGGGTGTTCGGCGCCAGGATCGCCACCGTGTCGCCGTGGCCGATGCCGCGCTTCGTGAGCGCCGACGCCAGCCGCCGGCAGCGGGCGTACGTCTCGGCATAGGTCTGGCGCAGGTCGCCGTGAATCACCGCCACCTTGTCCGGATAGGTGTAGGCGGCGCGGGCCAGGAAGTCGCTCGGCGTCAGCGGCGCGTAGTTCGCGGGACGGCGCTGAAGGTCGCGGTCGTAGATCGAGTCGGTCATCGTCGGTCGCTTCCTCCACGGGCTTCAGACGTACCTTTTCCATCAGCCGATCAAAGGTCAAGCACCGGTGATCGCCCGCCGGGTTGTATACAGTGGGGGGTGACGCTACGTTCCTCCCATGCGCATCGACATATTCTCCGACGTCATCTGTCCCTGGTGCTTCATCGGCAAGCGCCGCCTCGAACGCGCCCTGGAGCTCAGGCCCCAGGGCGAGGTCGAGATCCACTGGCGGGCGTTCCAGTTGAACCCGGACATGCCGGTCCAGGGCATGCCGCGACAGGCCTATCTGCAGGCCAAGTTTGGCGGCGCCGAACGGGCGACGCAGATCTACGAGACGATCCGAGAGAACGGCGCCAAGGAAGGGATCGACTTCCAGTTCGACAAGATCGGGACGACGCCGAACACGGTCCGCGCCCATCGCCTGATCCGCTTCGCCAGCGACCGCGGCGCCTCGGACGCCTTGGTCGAGCGGATGTTCACCGGGTACTTCTACGAAGGCCTGAACGTCGGTGACGTGGAGACGCTGGCGACCATCGCCGAGGAGGCCGGACTCGACCGCGACGAGGCGACGGCGTTCCTGGAGAGCAACGAGGCGGTGGCCGACGTCCTGGCCGAAACCCGGTTCGCCTACGAGAACGGGATCAACGGGGTGCCCTGCTTCATCTTCGACCGCCGCTACGCCCTCGCCGGCGCGCAGGAGCCGGAGGCGTTCTTCCCGCTGTTCGAACTCGTGCAGAACGAGGCCGCCAACCGCCCGGCCGCCGCGAACATGGCGTGACGCCCGCTCAGGCGGCCGCCACACGGCGAAGCGCATCGCGCGCGATCAACACATGGAACGGCAGGATGGCGCGCAGGTAAACGCGACCGCCCAGGTTGTGCGGCCGCACCCAGGTCGCGAGATGGACCCGTCCGCGCCACATGCCGACGGACACTCTGAAATCCAAATGCTTGTCGTTGAAGCCGGCGATCAGTTCCCGGTCGCTTTCACTCTCCACCGGGAACGGCCCGACCTTGTCCGGCGCGTCCGGTCCGGTCTGGGACAGCCCGAACGGCGCCGTCATCACGCCGCGCAGGCTCAGAAGTAGACGCGCCCAGCCCGGCCAGTCGGTGATGATCTCGGCGGCCCGACGCGGCGACGCGTCGGCACGAACCGAGTAGCAGTCGAGGAAATCCCGGCGCCCCAGGCGCGCGTAAAGCGCGCTGTCCGCGGGCAGCTCGGTCATCTCCACAAGGGCGGCGGATCTGGGCATGTCGATCCCCTTGAGTTACTTCCGTCACTTGGGGCGAGAACCTCTGCCGGGAAATGAGGCATGCCGCCGCAGCGTCAGAACGCGAACAAGGCCTCCGCCAACGCGTCAAGGGACCCGATCCGCCGCCCGGCGAGGATATGCGGCAGCCGATGGAACACGTCCATCGAATGGTGCTGCACAAGGCCGTGCGCCTGGCGCAGCAACGACTGCGCAAGAGCATCCCGGGCGAAGGACGGCGTCATCGGCCAACCGCTCGCCTGCAGGAACGTCGCCAGCATCGCCTTGTCACCGTCGAACAGGTCGAGATGCAGTTTGGCCAGTTCGTAGTGCCGGTCCGCCATCATGGCGTCGCCCCAGTCGATGATCCCGACCAGCCCGCCATTCTCGACGAACACGTGGCGCACCATCAGGTCCCCGTGAACGAAGACGGGGTCGGCCGGGTCGAAAACCGCCAGGAACCGCTCGATGCCAGGCAGCAGGTGGCGCGGCAGCGAACTGCGGGCGCACGCGTCGGTCACGTGGACGGCACCGAGATCCCCCACACGAGCGGCCTGCGGCGCCTGGAGCCCGTGCAGCCGGCCTATTTGTCGCCCGAGATCCTCGCTCACCCGATGCCGGCCGGTCCGGCTCAGTGCCGCTGCCTCCCAGGGCACGCCCGGAACCCGCGTCATCACCACATAGGGCCAGGGCTCCGGCGCATCCGGGAAAAGGGCGCCGGTCGCCAGGACCCGGGGAACCCGCAGATCCGGCGCGCCGGCGACCGTCGCCAACGCCGCGCGCTCCGCTTCGGCGGCACGCCGCCAATCGCCCCACCCGCCAAACAGTTTCACCACGACGTCGCCGACCAGGAGTGTGGGATAGGTACTGCCGGCGCCGGCCGACGGCTCGACGTCGAGCTCCAGGCCGTGGCGCGCCAGCACGGCGGTCACACAGGGCCGCCAATAGGTCTCATCGGTCAGACGATCCCGGTAGTCCGCGAGGTCCCTGAAGACCGGCGCGCGCACCTCAGGCCGCCATCGCCGCCAGCTCCTCCAGCAGACGGGTGAGCCCCACCACACGCTGTTCCGGCTTGGTCCAGGCCCGGCGATAGACCAGCTTGTGATCCGGGCGGAGCTGAACGGACCCGGCCTGCTGCTGCATGAAGGTCACGAGCTTCTGCGGATTGGCGAAGCTGTTGTTGCGGAACGCCACCGTCGCGCCCTTCGGTCCGGCATCCACCTTCTCGATGCCGGCGGTCCGGCACAGCCCCTTGATCGCCACCACCTTGAGCAGGTTCTCAACTTCCGCCGGCATCGAACCGAACCGGTCGGCGAGTTCGGCGGCAAAACCGTCGATCTCGTCCTGATCCACCAGCATGGCAATGCGCCGGTACAGGCTCATGCGCACCGACAGGTCGGGCACGTAGGCGTCGGGGATCAGCACCGGCATGCCGATGGCGATCTGGGGTGTCCAGGACGTGTCCTCCGCGGCCGCCCCCTCGCCCGAACGCGCCGCCTCCACCGCCTCGCGCAGCAGTTCCTGATACAGCTCGATGCCGACTTCCTTGACCTGGCCCGACTGCTCCTCGCCCAGCAGGTTGCCGGCGCCGCGAATGTCCATGTCGTGGCTGGCCAGCGAGAACCCCGCCCCCAGGCTGTCCAGGGTCTGCATCACCTCCAGGCGCCGCTTGGCGACCGGCGGCAGGACGCGGGTCGGATGGGTGGTGAGATAGGCATAGGCCCGGGTCTTGGACCGCCCGACCCGGCCGCGCAGCTGATACAACTGGGCGAGGCCGAACATGTCGGAGCGGTGGATGACGATGGTGTTGGCCGAGGGGATGTCGAGACCGGACTCGACGATGTTGGTCGAGAGCAGGACGTCGTAATTGCCGTCGGTGAAGCCGGTCATGACGTCCTCGAGTTCGGTCGCCGCCATGCGTCCATGGGCGACGGCGATGCGCAGGTCCGGCACCAGCTTCAACAGCCGGTCCTGCACCCGGGCGAGGTCCTCGATGCGTGGGCACACGTAGAACGTCTGGCCGCCGCGATAGCGCTCGCGCAGCAGCGCCTCGCGGATGATCACGCCGTCATACGGCATGACGAAGGTCCGCACCGCCAGCCGGTCGACCGGTGGGGTCGCGATCAGGCTCATCTCGCGCACGCCGGACAGCGCCATCTGCAGGGTGCGCGGGATCGGCGTCGCTGTCATGGTCAGCACGTGGACCTCCTTGCGCAGGTCCTTCAGGCGTTCCTTCTGCGAGACGCCGAAATGCTGTTCCTCGTCGACGATGACGAGGCCGAGATTGTTGAACTGGATCTGCTTCGACAGCACCGCGTGGGTGCCGACCACGATGTTCACGTCACCGGATTTCAGCCCGTCCTTGATCTCGTTGGCGTCCTTCGTCGTCACCAGCCGGGACAGTTGCTCGACCCGGACGGAGAACCCCTGGAAGCGGTCACGGAAATTGCGGAAGTGCTGGCGGCAGAGCAGCGTCGTCGGCACCACGACCGCCACCTGATAGCCCTGGCCGGCGGCGACCAGGGCGGCGCGCAACGCCACCTCGGTCTTGCCGAAGCCGACATCGCCGCAGACCAGCCGGTCCATCGGCCGCGACGACCCGAGATCCTCAAGCACGTCGTCGATCGCCTTGAGCTGATCATCGGTCTCGGTGAACGGGAACCGGGCGCAGAACTCGTCATAGGCGCCGGGCGGTGGGTACAGCGCCTCGGTCTTGCGCAGCTCGCGCTCGGCGGCGATGCCGATCAGGGCCTCCGCCATGTCGAGCAGCCGCTTCTTGACCTTGGCCTTGCGCGCCTGCCAGCCGGCGCCGCCCAGCTTGTCGAGCTGCGCCTTGGTCTCCTGGCTGCCGTAGCGTGACAGTACGTCGATGTTCTCGACAGGTACGAACAGCTTGTCGCCGCCGAGATATTCCAGGCGCAGGACATCGTGCGGGGCGCCGCCGATCTCCAGGGTCTCAAGGCCGAGATAGCGGCCGATGCCGTGCTCGGCGTGGACGACGTAATCCCCCTCCTCCAGCGACGAGACCTCGCGCAGGAAGTCCTCTCCCCGGCGCTTGCGCCGCCGCGAGGGCCGGATGAGACGCTCGCCGACGATGTCGGGCTCGGAGACCACGGTCAGGTCGCCGCGCCGGTAGCCGCGCTCTAGCGGCAGCACCGCCGTCGCCACGGTGGCCGGCGGTAGCTTCACGGCGTCAGCCAGTGTTCCTGCCGCCTCGATGGTGGTGATGCCGTGGTCGCGCAGGAGGCTCGCCAGGCGGTCGCGCGAGCCCTCGCTGTATCCGGCCACGATCACCCGGCGGCCGCGTCCGATCTCGTCCACCACGGCGTCGCGCACCGCGTCGTAGACCGCCGACCCGCCCCGCGCCCGCGCCTCGGCCAGATCGATGCCCGACGTCGCGCCGAAATCGATCACCGCCCCGTCATCCGGCAGGGAAAACGGGGTGAACGCCCCGACCGCCCGATCGGCCAGCAGCGCCGCCCAGTCCGATGGCGCCAGGTACAGCGCGTCGGCCGCAAGCGGGCGATAGATGCCGCCGGCCTCCGCCCCGCCGGCGCGCAGCATCTGGTCGCGCGCCTCGTGGTATTCGACGATCTGCTCGAACCGGGCGGTGGCCACCTCATCCGCCTGATGGTCCAGGGTCACCGGCGCGTCGCCGACATAGTCGAGGACGGTGTCCAGGCTCTCGTGGAACAGCGGCAGCCAGTGCTCCATGCCGCCGTGACGCCGGCCGGCCGACACCGCCTCATAGACCGGATCGGCGGTGACCTCGGCGCCGAACAGGGACCGGTAACCGGAGCGGAAGCGCTGGATCGTGGCATCGTCCAGCAGCACCTCGCCGACCGGCAGGAACGCCACGCTCTTGCGCTTGCCGGTGGTGCGCTGGGACATCGGGTCGAAGCGCCGGATCTCCTCCAGATCGTCGCCGAAGAAGTCGAGGCGGACCGGCTCTTCGGTGCCGGTCGGGAACACGTCGATGATGCCGCCGCGAACCGCGTATTCCCCCGGTTCGCGGACGGTGTCCGACCGGTTGTAGCCGTTGCGCGTGAAGAATCCCGTCAGGTCGTCGAGCGGGATCGACTGGCCCAGCTTGAGGACCAGGGTGGCGCCGTCGAAGAAGCCGCGCGGCGGGACCCGCTGCAGCATCGCGTTGACGGTGGTCAGCACCACCGTCGGCTTGGCCGCGCGCTTGCGAACGGCAAGACGCGCCAGGGTGTCGATCCGTCGGCTGACGATCTCGGTATTGGGCGACACCCGGTCATAGGGCAGGCAATCCCAGGCCGGGAGCTGCATCACCCGGAGACCGGCGTCGAAGAACGCGATGGAGCGAGCCAGCGCCGCCAGCCGCGCATCGTCGCGCGCCACATGCAGCAGCAGCCCCCGATCGCGGGTCAGCGCGGCGATCGCCTCGGCGTCCACGCCTTCCGGCGCGGAGGCCACCGCGACACGGCCGACCGCCTTCGGGAATTCGGCAAACAGCCGGTCGTGATCGCCGACCAGGTCCATGGGCGCCGGTCCTTCCGTCCGTCAGGCGCGTTTCAGCTCGAATTCGCGAATCTTCTGCAGCACCGGAGTCTCGAACTCGTCCGGCGGCGTCTCCTGCCCGGTGATCCAGGTATAGAGTCGCGGATCCTCGATGCTGAGCAGGTGCTCGTAATCGTCCAGGTCGGATTCCGGCAGTGAGTCGAGATGCGTCGCGGCGAAGGCGCCGAGCAGCAGATCGGTCTCCTTGGTGCCGGTATAGGTGCTGCGGTACCGCAGGCGCTTGCGGCGGGCCTCCAGTGCCTCCGTCATG
>Ga0207422_1002828_pt1 | contig 20446 bp, 18 predicted proteins | sample MarCyaLeptolynsp_FD_187757 | JGI IMG/M metagenome (GOLD analysis project Ga0207422, IMG submission 187757) | Marine cyanobacterial communities from Panama - species 1 Leptolyngbya sp. (SPAdes) | ecosystem: Environmental > Aquatic > Marine > Unclassified | place: Panama: Panama City | collected... | reverse complement strand
TGTGCCGACTTCGATCGAGTTCTGGCACGACCGTCCGTTCCGTCTGCACGACCGCATCCTGTTTACCCGGTCAACGCCGGACGCGCCTTGGACCAAAGAGCGGCTCTATCCCTGAGCCGCTCTCGGCTTCATTTTTGTGTCCTGTCCCTAAAGAAGCCGTTTCCATCGGAAGAACATGAAGGTTGCGATCACCGAAACCACCATGAGGCCGATCGCGAACAGGAAACCTTGTTCCCAGTTGAGTTCGGGCATGTTGGCAAAGTTCATGCCGTAGATTGAGGCGATCAGGGTCGGTGGCAGGAAAACGACACCGAGAACTGTAAAGATCTTGGAAATCTGGTTCTGTTCAAGCGTGACGAGACCAACCGTGGCATCCAGCAAAAAGGCGAGCTTGTTGTCGAGCGCGTCCGCGTGTTCCTTGATGGAACGAATGTCGCGGCCGTAGGTCTTTACGTCTGTCGCCTGGATGTCGGTCAGGCCGAGCCGCTTGGCATGGGTATTCATGAACAGCAGTACTCGTGACAGGCTGGTGCAGACATCGTGCATCTTCGCAACGTGAAGTCCGACTTGGCCGAGCTGCTTGATCGCAATCTGGTAGCTGGCCGTCTTGCGCATGTTAAGCCCGTCTCCGAAAACCTGCAGGGCGAGCTCGTCGTAGCGGGCCGACGCGGATTCCATTTCGTCGGCGCAGCGGTCCACGATTATGTCCAGCAAGGCGAACAGGACCGCAGGGCCCAGATGTGCGATCGTCGGATCCGCCTGCACCTTTTTCGCCAGTATCGAGATTGATTTGGGTTCGCCATAGCGCACCGTCACGAGCCGCTTGGCGTTCACAACAAAGGTGACCGATGACAGGATCGGATCAAGCGTGCGGGTTGCCATGGGCATTTGCGCGGTCATGACCACCGCACCGGGTTCCACATAAAGACGTTCGGAAGTTTCGATCGAGGCGATTTCTTCCCGTGTGGGAATTTCCGCGCCCATCAGCTTCTCGGCCGCTTTCTGCTCATCCTTCGTCGGGGAGACAAGGTCGATCCAGACCGACGTGGCGGGGAGCGGTGCATCCGGAGCGAGTTCGATACGTTCCAGACCCTTCACGGACGGGCAATAGGCTATGATCATTCGGGCAAACTCCCATGGACAGGCCGTGCCACTTTTTTACGGCAAAATGTGTCCAGGGTCTTTCGAGAGTGAGTAATCGACCTCAGCAAGCAGCACTTGTGCGACGGTGCCAGGCGATCTGGCGCGAACGCATGGAGTGCACGGGATGCGCAGTGTGCGTCCTGCCAACTATCCTCAAACACACGGAAGAGATTGCCCGAGGCAAGGGCAGGCGTCCGGTGACCTGAGACCCGATTGAAATCAGATTCTCAAAAGACCTTGTTGGCGGCAGTTTGCCCAACACTGCAGGCCGCTGCAACCAGATCCGGAGCTGAAACGCAATCCGAAGGGTAGCAAGCGCGGCCTGCTGGTGGGTTCGAAAAAGCCGATCCGCAATATTGAGCGGATTACTTGGTCTTTTTCTTCATAGCACCTGGGTTCTTGCAAAGTGCCGCTGCATTCAGCGCGGCAATGCCCACAGGCTTATAATGATTTACCAACTTTGCTCCAGCCGGATCCTTAGACACCGATTGGGAGGATTGCTCAGACATTTTTCCAAGTCCGTTGTTAATTCCAGTTCCCGCTGGCTGGAGGTTTGTGCGCGGATTTTTGCGGGCCGCGTGCATGTCGTGTCCAATTGCGGCATTCAAAGGGCGAGCTGACGCTAAAACCGAAAATTTTCCGCAACCGGCAAAAAAATCATGCGCTTCTTTAGCCGTCTCAGCCAGTCAAATTCTATAACAGGATGTAACGCCGGGGTACTTAATTTGAAGTATAACGTTAAGTAATCATTAACTTATTTAAGTCGACCGGCTTTTGGCAAGGTCGCTTGGCGCGTTTGCCGTTACGCCAGATAGCTTCGGTAAAACCTCGGAGAATTTCCGCGAAGAGCACTGAAAATGCCGCGAAAACAACGAACTAGCGTTAGCGCAGAGGTTATGGTCAGGAGCGCCAGCCCGGCAAGGATGAGCGAAGACGAAAGATCAGCGCCGATCAAGATCAAGAGGCAGCTGACGCAGGTGCCGATCACAAAAACTGCAATGGTTGTTCGGATAAAAAAGTAATGAGCGAACAGGCGCTGCTCTGTGGAATCGGCAAAACGGATCGAAAAAATCAGTGCCACGGGTGCAAGAACAAGCGAACAGACAAGCAAATAACACAGAAAGACGTTGCCGAAGCCCGGCGAAAACATGCCGCGCCTTTGCCGTCCTGAAGGCCCTTGGCCAGAGCCTGCAAGTCGGCGCATCTTATCTGCCGGATGACGGGAACCCAGTCCAGCCATGCCCAACCCCGCGTAGTTCCGTATCCTTAAGTGGAAACAGTCACTCACCTGCCTGTACGAATTTAGGATGAGCCAGCAGCGGAAGTGAAGTTCATTTTTGACAATTTGGAGTTAAACACAGAAACAATTCTGGTTTTGCCGGTTGCGGACGCGTATCTTGGCCGGCGATGCGGATTGGGAAAACATGAAGCGATATGCCGTTTATAAAACAGCTTCTGCACCTGCGAGCCGGACAACCGGCTCGATAGCGTTTGCAATTGCCGCCATAGCTTTTCTGGCAAAGCGGTTCGGTTTGATCGATGCAGACGTGTTCGTGCTTTCGCTGGCTGTCGCCGGTGCGGTTGCGCTGGTGGCGTTGGCAATGGCGATCTTTGCGTTTCACCGTATCTGGTCCTATGGCGGACCCGGTGTCCCTTCCGCGCTTGGCGGCGCCGTGATCGGTCTCTTCGCTCTCGCCGCTCCGGTCCTCGTGATCGGCATGCTGGTGGCCAATCCCGGCCTGCCTGATATCTCGACGGACCGCGCCGACCCGCCTGAAGTCAAAGGCCAGACAGTTGCCGAGGAGCAACCCTTTTTGGACTGGAGCCACACCCGGCTTGAGCAAGAGGTCTGGCCGTTGATATCGCAACTCTCCCAGTCGGCTGCCCTGTCGGTCTTGAGGTCGGAAACAGGGTCTGCTGATATTGTGCCCCGGCGCTACAGGATCGCTCCGGGTCAGTTGCATGTCGCCACAGCCAAGGCACTGGAAGACCTGAACTGGCCTGTCGTCGACGAGTTGCCGCCTGATTTGCTGGACGCGGCAACACGCCTGCAAGCAGAAGGCACGACGCAGATCCTTGGATTGAAATTCGATGTCGCCCTGCGGATCCGCCCAGATCCGGTCGGTGCGCTTCTTGACGTCCGCTCCCGTTCCAGAACCCCGTTGCGGGATCTGTCGGGCAACGCGGAGAATATCCGGTCCGTCTTTGACGAAATTGACCGGGTTTTGCTTGAGACCTACGGCGATCTCGCACGGCTCTCGGTGGAAGAGAGTGAAACTGCAGAAGACTTGCAGATAGAACCGCTTGAGGAGCAACGCGATGTCGTGCCCCTGCCAGGGTTCAAGCCGTATTTCGAAGATGAAGAACAGCTGGCACCCGGCGACGACGTAACGAGCGATCTGGAAGGCTAGCACAACCACTCGTTAGAGCGACTGTGGTCGTTCACAGGGTGCGGCTCAGCCGGTCTTTCTGTATCGCGCATCAAGGGACAGGTCGGGTATGGCCAATGCCAGCTTGCGGTCAACGAGATCCTCCAGATGCGCGAAGACAGACAGGCTTGCAGCCCGATGCAGCGACTGGTCGACATCCGCGTAGAGCTCACGGACGATCTCGATGATGCTGCGCTCGCCCCCTGAGATCAAACGCAGTATCGCCTTTTCCCGGTCAAGCCGGTGTTGTTTCAGCTCCTGCACATACGTCTTGGCGTCGGATATGCTGCCGCCGTGGCCTGGGAAGTAACGGGTCTCAGGGCGTAGCAACATCTTGTCGATCGATGCCATGTAATCTCGCATTGATCCGTCTGGCGGTGCGACTATGGACGTCGACCAGCCCATGACATGGTCTGCCGACAGGATCAGATCGCTTCCTGTAATTGCAAAACAAAGGTGGTTTGCAGTGTGGCCGGGTGTTTCGATCGCCTCGACTGTGGCGTCCGCCGTGTCAAACAGATCACCATCGAACATTTGTCTGGTCGGCAGGTGATCCTTGTCCGCACTGCTGTCGAGCGGGTTGATCTCATTGTCGAGAAGGTCACGCGCAGCCCTGTGCGGTCCGCAGCCGATGATCGGCGCGCCGGTCATGTCCTGAAGCACCCGGGCACCTGGAGAGTGATCCATATGCGTATGGCTCACAAGGATCGCTTCAATCTTGGCGCCATCTGCGGCTTTCGCGATTGCCTCGATATGGTCTGGCAGCGCCGGACCCGGATCGAGCACCAAAAGCCGTCGCGAACCGATCAGGTAGGTATTGGTCCCGTGAAATGTGAAAGGTCCGGGATTTTGGGCCGTCAGGCGCCGCAAGCCGGGAGCGAGTTCGACCGGCGTGCCATAGTGCGGGGCAAATTCGCGATTGTGTTTCATACCGGCCCTGTAGCTAGCACAAGAGGTTTAAGTGACGATGCCTGAACCTCCTTCAGTTCGACGGAGAAGGCAACATCGGTTTCGTCTCTCATGACGTCATGTATTTGATGTCCGAATCGGCTAGATCAGCGAATATCCGGCCGGAATCGCTTGGATGGCTGAAAGACTGCCGCTTCCGACACGGCAATCAATTTCGTATGCGCACGCGCAAACTTGTCTGCGAGATAAAGAACTTGTTTTATGGGTCAAGGTGAGCTGATCGCTATCGGCACGGAAAAATTGGAGCTTGGTGGAAAAGGAATGACGGACAATCAGGAATGCCGGTTTGATGTTTTGCTGGATTTGCCCAGGGACCGCGCATTCTCGCTGTTCGTCGACCGGCTCGACTTGTGGTGGACGTCGCCTTTCCACGGTTCTGGCGAGGACAAAGTCGAGGCCGGGATCGAACCGTTCCCCGGTGGAAGTTGCTACGAAACAGACAGCAATGGCCGCCGTATCTGGGGCACGGTCCTGTCCATTGAACCGCCGATCTTTATTCGCATCGCCTGGCAGGTTTCGCAGGACGGGGAGGAAGTTGCCGATCCGCTGACCGCCAGCCGTCTTATGGTCAACTTCCGTGAGGCGGGTGAAAAAACGCGCATGGAGATCATTCACAACGAGTTTTTGCGGCACGGAGAGAACGGGTCGGACTATCTCCTGCAGATGCGCGCTGGCGATGGCTGGCCACGGATCATCGCAAACCTCCGCGAAGCTTCGAAGAACGCGGGTTAGCGCCGTATTTCCAGGCATCGCGGGCTTATAAGAAAACACAAGCTCTGTCGCTAGAATGACATGCTTGCCGTGGTAGTTGGAGCATCAATGAATGCCCCAATCCCGGATTTCGACCTTGCAAATTACTAAGACGTCGAAATAGTGTCGGCATTTCGCGGCGTAACCCATAGGCCCTCAACCTCGCACACACATCCATGTCTCCACCTTCGCCTGTAGAGGAAATCCCCGAGGTTCAGCCTTCCGCCTCACCGCTCACAAGGATCGGAGAAGCACGCTGGGTCCTGCTGACCGCGCTCGGGGTCGCAATTGCCGCCGTGGTTGCTTACGACCTGCCGGTTTGGCCTGCCGTTGGTGGCGTTTTACTGATGGCGGCTGTTGCCGCATTCGTTCCCAGAAGATCAGCGAGCCGGCGCGTCAAGCTGAATACGCAGCGCGAAATGCGCAGGATGTGGCCCGGGACCGGTATGAAGGTTACGGTCGATGCTTTGCCGACGCCATGCTTTGTCGCGGATGGACGCGGTATCACGCGATACGTCAATTCCCAAGCCATGGCCACTTACGACGGCGTCAAGCCGGGCGATCCCCTGTCGTTTTCGTTGCGGGCTCCGTCCTTGCTCGAGGCTTTCGACCGCGTCTGTACAACGGGTGAAGCGGAGCGGATCACCTGGATTGAAAAAGTCCCGACCGAGACCTGGTACGAGGCGCATATAGCACCGATTTACATGCCGGGTTCGGGCAGTCAGGAGCGGGGCCGAGACCTGCCGGACTTTATTCTCGTCGTTATCCAGGATCTGACCGAGAACAAGCGCCTGGAACGCATGCGCACGGACTTTGTTGCCAACGCAAGTCACGAATTGCGCACGCCGCTCGCGTCCCTGACCGGGTTCATCGAAACACTCCAGGGGCCAGCCAAGAATGATTTGGAAGCGCAGGACCGGTTCCTGTCGATCATGCTCGATCAGGCCGGGCGTATGCGGCGCCTGATCGATGACATTCTGTCGCTTTCCAGGATCGAACTGAAAGCTCACGTTCGTCCCGCAACAATTGTCGATATGGGAGAAATCATCCGCCACACCGCCGACGCGCTTTCCCCGCTTGCTAGCGATCTGGGCGTTGAGATCAGGATCAACTTGCCGGATGCACCTGTCAGGCTCAAGGGAGACCGGGACGAACTGATCCAGGTGGCCGAGAACCTGATTGAAAATGCACTGAAGTACGGAAGTTCCGGAAAGGTGGTCGACGTTGGCCTGATGGAACAGGTAAGCGATCAGGACGCCCCCTGTTGGGTGCTCTCGGTTCGCGACTATGGCGAAGGCATCCCGCGCGAGCATTTGCCGAGGCTGACAGAACGATTCTACCGCGTCGATGTGGAAACCAGCCGCACGATGAAGGGCACAGGTCTCGGTCTTGCGATCGTGAAGCATATCCTCACCCGGCACCGTGCACGACTGGAAGTGGAAAGCGAACCGGGCGAGGGGGCTCTGTTCAGAGTGAAGCTTCCGGCAATGGATGAATCAGAAGGCGTTGTCGACAAACTCTCAGCTTGATCAAAAAGTTCTTTTGCGATGCCACGATGCTGAATTTGGCAGATTTACGCGCCCGTACTTGGCTAGATTCCGGCCGTAACGCGACGATTGCCTAGCAGGATCCTGCTTTTTGCAGCCCTCCTACAACCATTTCTTGCATGCTCAGTTTTTTCAGCCCGATCGGGCTGCAGAGACGCGCAGAAATTTGGCGTTCACGCCTGCACCGAGTCGGACAGGGGAGTGAAAAGTCACATTGAGTGACACAAAAGATTCAAGAACGGGAAAAAGACTAGGTTTTTCAATATTTTAAATTGTCACAAAACTGAGAAATAACTGTCATAGAACTCTCATCCATCGGGCCTACGGTCCCCGCATCGACCGTGCATGTCCATGTGCGACGATCTTCTACAAACCTTGACATTCAAAGGGAGTGGTCAAGTGAAATTTACGACCCTCGTTAGCGCAACTGCCCTGGCTGTTGCTTCTACTGCATTCGTTGGCGCAGCTCAGGCTCGCGACCAGGTCCAGGTTGCTGGTTCTTCTACGGTTCTGCCGTATGCTTCCATCGTCGCCGAAGCTTTCGGTGAGAACACCGACTTCCCGACCCCGGTTGTTGAGTCCGGTGGTTCTTCCGCTGGCCTGAAGCGTTTCTGTGAAGGTGTTGGCGAAAACACCATCGACGTTGCAAACGCTTCCCGTAAGATCCGCGAAAAAGAAATCAAAGCGTGTGCAGACGCTGGTGTGAAAGACATCATCGAAGTCCGCATCGGCTATGACGGCATCGTTTTTGCCTCTCAGAAAGACGGTCCTGCTTTCACCGCTTTTGAGCCGGTTGACGTCTTCAACGCTCTTGGCGCAAAGGTTCTGAAAGACGGTCAGATCGTCGACAACCCCTACAACAAGTGGGCTGAGTTCAACGCCGACCTTCCGGATGTTGACATTGCTGCCTTCATCCCGGGCACCAAGCACGGCACCCGCGAAGTCTTCGAAGAGAAGGTTCTGGCTGTTGGTTGTGAAGAGTCCGGCGCTCTGAAAGCCATGATCGACGGTGGCATGTCCGAAGACGACGCTGAAGATGCCTGCATCGCAGTCCGTCGCGACGGCAAGTCCGTTGACATCGACGGTGACTACACCGAAACGCTTGCTCGCATCGACACCAACCCGAATGGCATCGGCGTCTTCGGTCTGGCGTTCTACGAGAACAACACCGACAAGCTCAAAGTCGCCACCATGAACGAGATCGCTCCGTCCACCGAGACGATCGCTTCCGGCGAGTATCCGGTTTCCCGCCCGCTGTATTTCTACGTCAAGAAAGCACATATCGGCGTTATCCCGGGCCTGAAAGAATACGCTCAGTTCTTCATTGCTGACGAAATTGCTGGTCCGAGCGGCCCGCTGGCCAACTATGGCCTGGTTTCCGACCCGGAGCTGGCTGCTGTGCAGGCTTCCGTCGCTAACGAAGAAACCATGCAGTAATCGAGCTTCTGCTTGATTTGAGGGGGCGGCAGGTTCCGCCGCCCCCTTTTCTTTTGGGGCTTTTCTACATATTCGGGGGAGCAAATGCCTTTGTTCTGGCTCATCTTGATCGTGCTCGTCATCGCTGCGGTGGGGTACGTTCTGGGGCGGGCGCGGGCTATGTCCAGTGCCGGGGGAGAGCTAGCCGCTCTACATTCCCTACCGTCCTACTATGGGGCGAATGTCGCAATGAAGGTGGTCGTACCGGCCTTCCTGCTCCTGATTGTCTGGCTGCTCGCGCAGCCGTTTTACGTTAATAGCGTCATTTCGGGCATGATCCCGGAAACCATGATTGAAGAAGGGTCGTCCCGCGGTCTCGTACTCGCGGAGGTGCGCCGCACCGCGCGTGGCCTGGACAATGTAGTTGCAAGCGGCGCTATGACAGAGGAGTTCGCGCGCAACGCACGGGCCGACTTCGCGGATATCAATACGCGCCTCAAAGACGCCGGCCAGATCGTGACCTCCGAAATCACGCAGCCGATACTGCGGGCAGCGCAGCGCTACCGAATCCTGAATTCCACCGGCAATCTGATCATGTCGGTCGCCGTAATACTTGTTGCTCTTTTGGGCGCGTTCTGGGCCCTGCGGGAAACGAATGCAGAGTTCCGGGCACGAAACGTGGTCGAGCAGGGGATCAAGGCGATCCTCATCGCAGCGGCATCCATTGCCATTCTGACGACGATCGGAATTGTACTCTCGCTGGTGTTCAACACCTGGGAATTCTTCCGGCTTTATCCCGCATCGGACTTCTTCTTTGGCCTGACCTGGTCACCGAGTTTCTCCGGGCGCGGCAGCTCGTCTCAACTTGGCATCATCCCGCTTCTTTGGGGAACGTTCTATATCTCCATCGTTGCCCTGTTGGTTGCAGTGCCGATTGGCCTTTTCGCGGCTGTCTACTTGTCGGAATATGCGAGCCCCAAAGTGCGTGCTGTCGCAAAGCCGCTTCTGGAAGTCCTGGCTGGTATCCCGACCATTGTCTACGGTCTGTTCGCGCTGCTGACGGTGGGCCCGCTACTGCTGTCGGTCTTTGGCAACGAAGGTCTCGGGATCATGAAGGCGGGAACAGCCGTGATGACCGCGGGTCTTGTCATGGGGATCATGCTGATCCCGTTTGTGAGCTCATTGTCAGATGACATCATCAATGCAGTGCCGCAGGCCATGCGCGACGGTTCCTACGGACTGGGGGCGACCAAGTCAGAAACCGTTCGTCAGGTAATCCTGCCGGCCGCGCTTCCGGGCATCGTTGGTGCGATCCTGCTTGCGGCCTCAAGGGCGATCGGTGAAACGATGATCGTGGTTCTTGGCGCCGGTGCTGCCGCACGTCTCAGCCTCAATCCGTTCGAAGCCATGACAACGGTGACCGCCAAGATCGTCAGCCAGCTCACCGGTGACGCAGACTTTGCGTCCCCCGTAGCGCTGGTCGCGTTTGCCCTTGGTATGACGCTCTTCGTGATCACCCTGGGTCTCAATATTGTTGCACTTTATATCGTGCGCAAATACCGGGAGCAGTATGACTGATGACCGACGCAACACTTCCTCCCGAAACGGCACAACCGGCTGCGAAAACTCCGATGCAACCCAAATCGCTCTATGCGATCGACGACCTCACACGGAAGCGCAACGCAGCCGAAAAACGCTTCCAGATCTATGGCATTACCGCCATCGGGATCGGTCTGTTCTTTCTTGTTGTCCTTGCCTACGCGATCATCTCGCAAGGAATTCCGGCTTTCTCGCGCACGGTCGTTGAGGTCGAGTTCACCCTGACACAGGAGCAGTATGACGCTGCCGAAGGCACGCTGTTCAAGACCCGGGCCTACGAAGAAATCTTCATCGGTGCGCTGACCGGCCAGCTTCAGGATAGTGGGATTGAAACACCCGTAGAACCCGAAGCCATTGAACGGATCGTCGGCAAGCCGGGCGGCACCATTCGTTCGTTCTTCCGCGAAAACGAGGACAAGCTTGGTGAGGCCGTCAGGTTCGATCTTGCGGCGTCCTCCAGGGTCGATGGCTATATGAGCGGCCGTATTACCCGGGAAAGCATGACAGACAGCCGGTTTCTGATGACATCTGATCTGGACGTCGTCGATAATCTTGTTGAGGCAGGCGTCATCAAGACGGTCTTCAACTGGCCGTTCATCACGGGCGCCGACGCCGGTGTGGACAACGCTGCGGCTGCCGGGATCGGGGCGTCTGTGGTCGGTTCGTTCTTCATGATGCTGGTGGTGCTGTTCCTGTCTTTGCCAATCGGTGTGGCCGCATCGATCTACCTGGAAGAGTTCGCTCCGCAAAACAGGTTCACCGACCTCATTGAGGTGAATATTTCGAACCTGGCCGCCGTTCCGTCAATCGTCTTCGGGATCCTGGGTCTGGCCGTCTTCATTCAGTTCATGCACCTGCCGCAATCGGCTCCGCTGGTCGGCGGTCTGGTCCTGACGCTAATGACGCTCCCGACGATCATCATCTCGACGCGAGCGTCCTTAAAGGCGGTTCCACCGAGCATTCGCGATGCTGCGCTTGGTGTCGGGGCCTCAAAGATGCAGGCGACATTCCATCACGTTCTGCCATTGGCAATGCCCGGGATCTTGACGGGCACGATTATCGGACTTGCGCAGGCGCTTGGGGAAACAGCTCCGCTATTGCTGATTGGTATGGTCGGTTTCGTAGCGCGTGGCTATCCGGAGGGCTTCATCGAGGGTTTCACCGAGCCGAACTCGGCAATGCCGGCTCAAATCTACACCTGGGCGGCGCGGTCCGACCTCGCCTTTACCGAGAAGGCCTGGGGTGGAATTATCGTGCTGCTGGTCTTTCTTCTTTCGATGAACATTCTCGCGATCATCCTGCGCCGCAGGTTTGAGCGCCGCTGGTAAGGATTGATGCGATGAACGAGATGCCGAGTATTGAGCAGGCGAACGCAATGAGCGACAGCAAGATTTCCGCCAAACAAGTCCAAGTGTTCTATGGCGATACACATGCCATCAAGGACGTCGATATCGAGATCCAGCCTCGGTCGGTAACGTCCTTCATCGGACCGTCCGGTTGTGGCAAATCGACGTTCCTGCGGACCATCAACCGCATGAACGACACCATCGATATCTGCCGCGTCGAAGGGTCGATCAAGATCGACGGCGAAGACATTTATGATCCGAAGGTGGACCCGGTACAGCTTCGCGCCAAGGTCGGAATGGTGTTCCAGAAACCGAACCCGTTTCCGAAATCGATCTATGACAACATTGCCTACGGTCCGCGCATTCATGGGCTGGCCCGCAACAAGGCGGAGCTTGATGACATCGTGTCCTCGAGCCTGCAAAAGGCGGGCCTCTGGGAGGAGGTCAAGAACCGCCTCGACGAGCCGGGAACCGGCATGTCAGGCGGACAGCAGCAGCGTCTGTGTATTGCACGCGCAATCGCTGTGAGCCCGGAAGTGATCCTGATGGACGAGCCGTGCTCGGCGCTCGACCCGATTGCAACGGCAAAGGTCGAGGAACTGATCGACGAGTTGCGCGAGAACTTCACGATCGTTATCGTGACGCACTCCATGCAACAGGCGGCCCGTGTCTCACAGCGTACAGCGTTCTTTCACCTCGGTATTCTGGTTGAAGAAGGTCCGACGGAGGACATCTTCACTAATCCGAAAGACAAGCGCACGCAGGATTACATCACCGGCCGTTTCGGCTAACCGTATATCCGAAATCTGAAGGGGACACAGGATGTCTGAACATACAGTCTCGGCATACGACGAGGAACTGACGGCGATGGCCGGAAAGGTCGCCGAGATGGGCGGTCTGGCAGAACGGGCTTTCGCGGACGCAGTCTCCGCGCTCGTTACGCAGGACCACGATTTGGCAAAATCGACTATCGCGAATGACGAACGTCTTGATGCGCTGCATCAGGATGTCGAGATGAAGCTCATCGAAATGATCGCGCTTCGTCAGCCTATGGGACAAGACCTTCGGGAAATCACGGCCGCCAGCCGAATTGCAAACGACCTCGAGCGTGTCGGTGATTTGGCGAAAAATGTTGCGAAACGTTCGATTGCAATCGACAGCGACCTTAGTTCGAAGAAGCTCGCGATCGGTGTTGAACACATGACCGAGCTGGCGCTGGGGCAGTTGAAACAGGTTCTTGATGCTTACGCGCGCCGAGATGCCGAGGCGGCACAGCGCGTGCAGGAAGCCGATGCGGAAGTCGACGCCATCTACACGTCGCTGTTCCGCGAACTGCTGACTTACATGATGGAAGATCCGCGGGTTATCACGCAGTGTGTGCATCTGCTGTTCTGCGCCAAGAACATCGAGCGGATCGGCGACCACGCCACGAATATTGCGGAAAACGTCTACTACATGGTCACGGGAGAACGCCTGCCGGAAGATCGTGAAAAGCTAGATGAAACGACAGGTGCCGTTTAACCGCTGAATAGTCGCGGAATGTTTACGGCCGGCGCTCCCGTGCCGGCCGACAACTTGGAGCGAGAACGAATGCCGAAGGTGCTCATCGTTGAAGACGAAGAACCGCTCAGCCTTCTTTTAAGATACAATTTGGAAGCAGAAGGATACCAGGTGGAGTCCTGTGTCCGGGGCGACGAGGCCGAAATTCGCCTGCGTGAAAGCCTGCCGGACCTGTTGCTGCTCGACTGGATGCTGCCCGGGCTCTCCGGGATCGAACTTTGCCGGCGCCTGCGCGCGCGCGAAGATACCGAACGCCTGCCGATCATCATGCTGACGGCGCGCGGTGAAGAGGCAGAGAGGATCCGTGGACTGTCGACCGGCGCGGATGATTATGTGGTCAAGCCCTTTTCCGTCCCGGAGCTGATGGCACGCGTCAGGGCCATATTGCGCCGGGCCAGCCCCGAAGTCGTTTCCACGATGCTTCGGTCCGGTGACATCGAGCTTGATCGTGAAACCCACCGGGTGCGCCGTAACACCAAGGAAATTCATCTCGGCCCGACCGAGTTCCGTTTACTGGAATTTTTGATGACCTCGCCCGGCCGTGTGTTTTCGCGAGAACAGTTGCTCGACGGCGTCTGGGGCCACGATGTATATGTCGACGAACGCACGGTCGACGTGCACGTTGGGCGATTGCGCAAGGCGCTGAACAAGGGCAAGGCCAAGGATCCCATCCGCACGGTGCGTGGCGCGGGTTATGCCTTCAACGATCAGTTTTCGATGGCGGGCTGATCAGGTCCCGCGTCAGACAGTCATGCGCATTTCACAAAAAAAGCCCGCCGGAGAGGCGGGCTTAGTACTTTGTCTATTCGTGCGCCTGATTACGACGCCTGGGCGACCGTCTTGCGTTCGCGGCGCCGGTCTGCGACCGGTTGATAGGCGATTTTGCAGTGGTACGCACAATAGGGAACGCCAGCGTCCGACACGCGACCGCAAAAGTAGAAATCGTCGGTCGCCGGATCACCGATAGGCCACTTGCACGTGCGTTCGGTCAGCGTGAGGATTGTCGCGCGCTGAGAGATTGGAATAACCATGTCCGGAACAGGTTCAATCTCAGGTTTGGCTTCCACCGCCGGAATTGGGCTCACGTCCGCCTTCAGCGCCGTCGCGCCGATCGTCTGCGGGCTATGCGATGGCTTTTTGGGCGCGCCGCTGGGGGACGGAGCGTTTGCTCTTGGGCGACGCGGTTTGGCGCTTGAGCTGGATGTTTTGGCGCGGCCCGAAAGTCCGAGCCGATGCACTTTTCCGATCACGGCGTTGCGGGTCACGCCACCGAGTTCGCCTGCGATCTGACTGGCACTGAGTCCATCGCTCCAGAGTTTTTTGAGCAGTTCAACCCGTTCGTTCGTCCAACTCATTGCCCACACCCTTTTGTTTGGCCTTTTGACCATTAACCCCGTATTAAGCATGCTCATGCATGCCTAATGTGGCATATCTAGTGCCTCTTGGTGGTTTGAATCACGAGATGTCGTGTCTGATACGGGAGAGGTTACAATAACGTTAATTTGCGAGGCAACCGCCCGACTCAAACCAGTTGGGGATGAACAGACTTTTCCCCAGTTATGGTAAGGTCTTCGCGGATTTTATGAATTTCAGCTTTGAGCCCGCGTGAAACCATAACCATTGACAGGCAATGGTGCGCACAGTGTATAAGGAAGCCGCAACGTGCCGCCTCATCGGGGCGGCACGTTGCGTTTTTGGCTTATCCGCATCCGAAAGACGGACCGTCTGAGACGCAGGTTTCACCGGTTGCGGAGGCTGTTCCGGATCCCTGAATGGTCAATCGTCGCTGGGTTGGCATTGAGGCGATCGAAATCAACGATTAGGAGCATTGTGCGGCTTTGAGCCGAATGCGGGATGCTCCAGGGAGTAAGATGAGGTTATGTCCGCGACTGCGCTTTTCGGAAACTATGCAAGATCGAACCTGACATTCGATCACGGGGAAGGTGTCTGGCTTGTTACCAAGGACGGCCGACGATTCCTCGATTGCGGTTCCGGCATCGCGGTGAACTCGTGCGGACACAGTCATCCTCACCTTGTGAAGGCCATGCAGGACCAGGCGGCGAAGCTCTGGCACGTTTCCAACCTGCACCAGATGCCGGAAGGCGAGCGTCTTGCCCAACGTCTCGTTGATGCAAGTTTCGCAGACAAGGTTCTGTTCGTGAACTCCGGCGCGGAAGCTATGGAAGCGGCGATCAAGTGCGCCCGCCGGTATCACTACGACAACGGGCAGCCCGAAAGGTTTCACATTGTAACCTTCGAGGGCGCTTTTCATGGACGGACGCTCGCGACGATCGCAGCCGGCGGTCAGGCGAAATACCTTGAAGGCTTTGGACCGAAGGCGCCAGGCTTCGATCAGGTGCCGGCGGGTGATCTCGACGCACTGAAGGCCGTGATTGGGCCACAGACGGCGGCGATCGCCATCGAACCGATCCAGGGCGAGGGTGGCATCCGCGAAATGCAGCCCGAATTCCTGCGTGCGTTGAGGCAGCTCTGCGACGACAACGGCATCCTGTTGATTTTCGATGAGATTCAGACAGGCGTTGGACGTACCGGCAAGTTGTTTGCCCATGAGTGGGCGGGCGTAGATCCCGACCTGATGGCAGTTGCCAAGGGCATCGGCGGTGGTTTTCCAATGGGGGCCTGCCTGGCAACAGCAGAGACGGCTGCAGCGCTTGCTCCGGGAACGCACGGTACGACCTTCGGCGGCAATCCGCTTGCCATGGCTGCGGGCAATGCCGTGCTCGATGTCATTCTGGCGGACGGTTTTCTGGAAGACGTTCAGAAAAAGGGCCTCAGCTTGAAGCAGAAGCTTGCGGGACTGGTCGACAGTCACCCGAAGGTGCTGGATCTGGTGCGCGGCACCGGCCTGATGCTTGGACTGAAATGCGTCGTTCCTGCTGGCGACTACGTTGCAGCGGCCCGCGAAGTGGGGCTGCTGGCTGTGCCGGCCGGAGACAACGTGGTGCGCATCATGCCGCCGCTGACCATGACCGAAGACGAAATTGCAATTGCCGTGGAGCGCTTGGAACAGGCTGCACAGGCAGTTGAAGCAAAGCTTGTGGAAGGAGCGGCCGAATGACCGCGAACGGAGCTTACCGGAATTTTCTGGACCTGACCGACTTCGAAGGCGAGGACTTGCGCGCCATTTTGGACACGGCGCGCAGCATCAAGTCATCGCGCAACGGCATGCGCCGTGGTGAGGGGCCGCTTGCCGGCAAGGTGCTGGCGATGATCTTCGAACAGCCCTCCACCCGCACGCGCATTTCATTTGATGTGGGAATGCGCGAACTCGGTGGTGAGACCCTGATGCTGACGGGCGCCGAGATGCAGCTCGGACGCGGCGAGACAATTGGTGACACCGCAAAGGTCCTGTCCCGTTTCGTCGACGCGATCATGATCCGGATCCTTGATCATAATGAATTGAATGAACTTGCCGAGCACGCAACGGTTCCGGTGATCAACGGCCTGACCAAGATCTCGCATCCTTGCCAGATCATGGCGGATCTGATGACGTTTGAAGAACATCGCGGATCGATCCAGGGAAAAAGCGTTGCCTGGACCGGGGACAGCAACAACGTCCTGGCGTCCTGGGTCCATGCGGCTCCCCGCCTGGACTTTGAATTGCGTATTGCAACGCCCTCCGAACTTGCGCCTCCCCAGGAGCTGATTGACACGGCTCGCGCCAAGGGTGGTTCCATTCAGCTGACCTCGGACCCATATGAAGCGGTCAAGGGGACCGACTGTGTGGTGACGGACTGCTGGGTATCGATGGGAGATGACGACACGGAATCGCGTCACAATCTCCTGAGCGCCTACCAGGTGAACGCGCGCCTGATGGCTGAAGCCAACAGGGATGCGCTGTTCATGCACTGTCTTCCAGCCCATCGCGGCGAAGAAGTGACATCCGAAGTCATGGACGGCCCCAACTCTGTTGTGTTTGATGAGGCCGAAAACAGGCTCCATGCCCAGAAGGGCATTCTTGCCTGGTGTTTCGGCGAAGGTTGAGGCAAAGCCGACGTGGCACTGAATCTTGATGAGCTGGGCATTACGCCCGCAGGGCTGGACGCTGTCCGGCCCTTTGCTGTAGAGGCGCTGGATGTGCGCGGACGGGCGGTCGCGCTTGGACCGGCCCTGGAGAGTATTCTGGACCGGCACGACTATCCGGAGCCGGTCTCGCGCCTGCTTGCGGAAGCCATCGTGCTGACGAGCCTTCTCGGCACGTCGCTCAAGTTCGACGGGCGCTTTATTCTCCAAACGCAGACCCAGGGACCGGTCTCCATGCTGGTGGTCGACTTTTCGTCACCGGGCGACGTTCGCGCTTGCGCAACGTTCGATGCCGCGCGCGTTCAGGCACTGACGGACGCCGGCAAGGCAACCCCTGAGGCCTTGCTCGGTCACGGGCACCTGGCAATGACCATCGACCAGGGCCAGCATATGCAGCGATATCAGGGCCTCGTCGAGTTGGACGGGATTTCGCTGGAAGAGGTCGCGCGCCGGTATTTCGATCGCTCGGAGCAGATCCCGACGGAAGTCCGGCTTGGGGTCGGTGAGCTTTATACCCGCCCGGACGGTGAGGCTCTTCAAAAGACCTGGACTGCGGGCGGCATACTCATTCAGTTTCTGCCTGAGGCGCCCGAACGCCTCGTGCAGGCCGACCTCGATCCGGGAGACGCGCCTGAAGGCACGCTGCCGCATGAGATAGAGGAAGACGACGCTTGGGTTGAGGCCAAGGCGCTGGTTGAAACGGTCAACGACGTGGAATTGACCGATCCGGAGGTCAGCGTCGAAACCCTGCTATTCCGGCTGTTTCACGAACGCGGTGTGCGGCTGTTCGACCCGCAGCCGCTTCTTGACCAGTGCCGGTGCTCGCAAGAGAAAATCGAGGGTGTTCTTTCCGGCTTCAGCGACGAGGAAATTGACGAGATGACCATCGATGGCAAGATCGTCGTGACGTGCGAGTTCTGTAATACGAAGTACGAATTCGATCGCTGATCCGCGTATCTTCGGAACAATTTGGCGCATTCAGACACACTCGGTTACAATTTTGAGCGTGCCAAGTGCCGCCTGGGGGCCTATTCGGGGCTTGAATTTTGCAGTGCGAAGTAAATCTATTTGCTTGCAAGAAACTGTTTGGTGTCAACACTTGAAGCTCTGGTGCGCTTAGAAATGTTGCAGTCCCTACCAGAGGAAGCCGGTAACAAGCCGGTTTCCGAAGTTCTTCCGCCCGCCGACCCCAATCCGGGAACTGGTTGGCGCCGGGTCATGCTCGTTCTGAAAGCGCTGCTGCAGGCCTTGATTGCGTTCGCGATACTGATCGCCGCTTTCATGGGGATGAAAACCCTGGTCGCGACCAAGCCGGACGTTCCAAAGCGTCCGATCCAGGAGACGAGCTACGCCGTTGAGACGGTGACGGTGGCGCAGGGCGATTTCGCCCCGGATATCAACGTATTCGGCGAGACAACGGCTGGCCGCGAAGTGGAGTTGCGGGCCCTTGTCGGAGGTGAGGTTGTGGACGTCCATCCCAACCTGAAGGCGGGCGGGCATGTTTCGGGCGGGGAAATCCTGGTTGCGATCGACCGGTTCGACTACGAGGGCGCCGTCACCGAAGCTCAAGCGAACCTTGCCGAGGCTCAGGCAGGTCTGGTCGAAAGCGAGGGCCGCGTCGAACTTGAAAAGGCAAACGTCGTTCGCGCGCAGGAGCAACTTGAGTTCGCGCAGAGGGATCTGGAGCGGGCCGAGGAGCTTATCGGGCGCGGCGCGGTTACCGAGCGCACCGTCGATGACAGGCGGCTTCTGGTGTCGCAGCGCCAGCAGACCGTGGAGCAAAGGCAAAACTCGCTTGCGCTCGAGGAAGCCAAGGTCGTTCAGCAGAATGCCACGGTAAAGCGGCTTCAATGGCGTTTGGAAAACGCCGAGCGTCAGCTGGAAAACACCATCTTGAGAGCTCCGTTTGACGCAATCGTGCGCAGCGAAGCGGCTGAACCTGGACGCCTCGTGAGCGTCAACGATGCAGTCGTTGCGCTTTACAGCAGCGACGAGTTCGAAGTTCGCTTCACGTTATCCGACAACCAGTACGGCCGACTACTCGCCGATAGCGGGACCGTGGTGGATCGTCCCGTCGAAGTGACGTGGTACCTCGGCAACAAGGCGGTGACCTATCCGGCGACTGTCAGTCGTATCGGTGCGGACGTTGCCAGCACACGCGGCGGTGTCGATCTGATCGCGACGATTGACAACTCTGATGCATCTGTTCCGCTGCGTCCGGGTGCCTTTGTCGAGATTTCGCTGCCTGACCAGACCTATCGCGAAAGTTTCCGCATCCCGGAGACCGCGTACTACGGTGAAGGCACGGTTTACGTCGTCGAGGACAACCGGCTGGTGCCGCGAGACGTGATCGCGCAGGCAATCGACAACGGTTTTATACTGGTCACAGGTGATCTGGAACCGGGTGAAACGCTGCTGACAACGCGTATACCGGAAGCCGGCGCCGGCCTATTGGTGAACGACGTAACCGGTGCGGCCGCTGCGACGGATGGAAATGTAGCCAGCACGGCGACCAGCCGTGACACGTCGGCCCAGTAGCGGGAGGCTTGGCAATGCGAGAGATCCGGTCCCGCGGCTTCCTTGAACTGATTGTTCGCCATGCGAACGCGGCAAATCTGATCATGGCCGTCATGGTGCTGTTCGGCGCCTACGGACTCGCAAAGCTGAACACGCAGTTTTTCCCGACCGTCAAGATCGACAACATCTCCGTGACGATCGTATGGCCGGGAGCCAGTGCCGAGGACGTTGCCTCGAATATCCTGGAAGTGATCGAGCCGGAATTGCGCTTTATCGACGGACTGGATGAGATCGTCTCCTACGGTCGGGAAGGTTCTGCGTCGGTGCGCATGGACTTCGTCGAAGGCACCAACATGCAGCAGGCCCTGTCCGATGTGGAGCAGGCGGTTGCCGGTGTCACGACTTTGCCGATCGATTCAGAGACGCCCGTCATTTCCGCGTCGACCTTTACCGACGGTGTTGCGACAATCGCCTTGCGGGGTCCTTTTTCCGAACAGGCGCTCAAGGTGTTCGCTCGCCAGATCCGGGACGACCTGCTGGCCCGCGGGATCGACAAGGTAGAGCTCTACGGATACCGCGCACCGGAGTATCTGGTCGAAATCCCGGAACGTGAGCTCAGGCGCCTCGATCTGACAATCGCCGACGTGGCCGGCCAGATCGCGGGCAACACGATCGACCTGCCGGCGGGCAATCTCGACGGCGCTGTCGAACGGCAGATCCGGGCCTTGTCGGAAGAAAGGTCACCGGAGGCCGTCGGTCGCATCGAGGTCAAATCCTTCGCCTCGGGTGAGAAAACGCTTGTCGAGGACATCGGCACCGTCGTCAGGGATTTTGATTCAGGCGAGAACCAGGGTTTCTCGGACGGCACGCGTGCAATTGAACTTCAGATCCTGCGGACCGAAAAGACCGACACCCTGAAGGCCGCGCAGATCGTCGATGACTACCTTGCCGAAATTTCCCAGGAACTGCCGCAAACGCTGGAGATCCTGAAATATGATGTCCGCGCCGATGCGGTGAAGGGCCGGATCTCCCTGCTGGTCGAGAACGGCCTGACGGGTCTGGTGCTTGTCGTCGGGATCCTGTTTCTTTTCTTGAATGCGCGGATTGCGCTGTGGGTCGCTGCCGG
>Ga0207422_1002826_pt1 | contig 20464 bp, 20 predicted proteins | sample MarCyaLeptolynsp_FD_187757 | JGI IMG/M metagenome (GOLD analysis project Ga0207422, IMG submission 187757) | Marine cyanobacterial communities from Panama - species 1 Leptolyngbya sp. (SPAdes) | ecosystem: Environmental > Aquatic > Marine > Unclassified | place: Panama: Panama City | collected... | reverse complement strand
TTCTGAGGAAATGGCGGCATTGAACGCCGGCTTGACCTTTTCGGCCAAAAGGATCATCGAGCGCCGGCCGAGATCCGGATCGGCCCAATCCTTGCCGGCATAAAGCAGTGTGCCGAAGTCACCGACGGTTTCGCGATAGGCAAGCAAATCCTCGGTCACCTTGTCCGGAGTGCCCCAGGTAACAAGGTTCTCCAGAACGCCCTCCAGCGTCACTTCCTCATCGGGTTGGTCCCGATGGGTCTTGAACAGGCCGAGGCGATTGTTCTTGCGCATCTTGGTAAGGATCTGCTCGTAGTAGAAGCGGTAGGGACTGTCCGGCCCCAGCGCATACTCGCGGGCCGTATCGAGATCGTCGGCGACGAAAACGGAACGGGCGACGCGCCAGTTTTCGGTCAACGCGGGCCGGCCGACGCGTTCGCAGCCTTCCACGTATTTTGGCCAATGGCTGGCAACCCACTGGGGCATCAGGAAGTTGGCGCTGATCGGATCCCAACCGCGGGCCGCGGCTTCCGTGACGCCTTTGGAAAACGGCGCGACGGCGGTGACAACGATCGGCGGATGCGGCCGCTGCAGGGGTTTCGGCATAATGCCCTGGCCGATTTCGGCCATGCTCGTGCGCTCGGTCGTGATCTTCCAGTACTTGCCTTCAATGTTGTAGGGAGGCTCGCTTTCCCAGATTTTCAGTACCGTATTGATGCCCTCGAGGAACATTTCATTCCGGTCTGCGTCCAGATTGCCGAAAACCTCTGCATCCGATAGGAGACCGCCCGGCGAAATGCCGAAATTGAAGCGCCCGTCGAGCATGTGATCGAGCATGGCCACCTGTGCGGCAACCGCTGCGGGATGCGCATTCGGCATGTTCACCGTGCCGGTTCCCAGACGCATGTTCTTGACGGCAGACGCCAGTGAGGCAACGAACATCGCGCAGGACGTGATGTTTTCGGCCTGGTCGGTGACGTGTTCACCGCAATAGGCTTCCGTGAAGCCCAGTTCATCCGCGAGCAGGAACGCTTCGCGGTCTTCTTTCAGCGTCAGCCGCCAGTCCTTGTCCAGCGGGTGGATCGGCATGGTGAAGAAACCGAGTTCCATGGGCCTGCTCCTCTCAAGCACGAGTCATTGATCTGGATCAAACCTTACTGCCGGGGTTGGTGTTTGGGAAAATTATAAGTACTAAATTGGGCTATCAAGAATTCTAATGAGGTTCTGATGATATCACTGCGTCAGATGCGTTCTGTGGTTGCGGTCGCGGAAGAAGGGTCCTTCACCCGTGCGGCCGCGCGCGAAAACGCAACCCAGTCCGGTATTTCGCAGCACGTTGCGGCAGTCGAGGATGTCCTTGGGATCCGGCTGTTTGAGCGCACCAGCGACGGCGTGCTGCTGACGCCGGCCGGAAACAGGTATTATCAGCGGGTCCTGGAAGTCTTGCGCGGCGCCGAAGAGGCGATCATTGATGCCCAAAGCCGCCAGGACACGCTCTCCGGTACCGTGCGCGCAGGGATCATGCCCGTTCTGGCCCGCGCCGCATTGGCTCCTGCGCTTGAGACGATGGCCCGGCAGCATCCCGATGTCTCGATCCAGATCATGGAGGGCTATAGCGGCGCTTTGACGGATAGTGTCAAGGCGGAGGAGTTTGATTTCGCTGTTGTTCCGGCGTTCGGAGGGGCTGTCGGGCTGAATGTGCATCACCTTGCGCGGGACCGCGAGATGCTTGTCGGAGGACCAAAGAGCGATGTTGTTCACGGCACGCCGGTGCGATTGCGTGACTTGCCGCCACTGAAGCTGGTGACCCCGTCGCCCACCAATATCAGGTCAGCGCGGATCGAGGACTATCTCACTACCCACGCAATCCGTGTCGAGCGGACAATGGAAATGGACGCCATGCTCGGGACACTCGATTTCGTCGCGCGGACGGACTGGGTGACGATCCTTCCCGGGCTGATTTGCGCGCCGGACAGTGAGGGATCTGTCCGGCGCATCGCCCCGATCGAAGATCCGCCGCTTTATCTTGATCTGGTGCAGATCGAGCCCGCGCGCCGGCCCTTGTCCGCACAGGCGCGCGTGTTTCTGGATGAACTCAAGAAGGAAGTCGCAGGGCTGGTCGCGGCGTAAATCTGCAAGTCCATTGAACCTGTCAGGTGTCTTCCCGGTTTGCCGCGTCAGCGGCAGGACCGGGATCCAGCATTCCAAGAGGGCTGCAATTGAAAAAGGTGGTCAGGCAAGAACTGACTGGAGCCTGGCCGTCCGTTTCGCTTCAGGCGGACCGACGAACTTGAAAGCAGGCGATTATCCCAGGGAAAAGGCGCCAAGCTGTCCCTTGCCGAATGCAAGCGGCGTTCTTTCGCTGCTTGTGTGGGCGAGCACCCGTCCAATGAAGATCTCGTGGTCGCCGCCTTCGTGAACCGCGTGCGTTTCGCACTCGAGCGCAGCAGCGCACCCGGCAATGCACGGCACACCATGTGCACCTTTGAACCACTCGAGCCCAGTGAAACGGTCTCTCTCCGGGCTGGCAAAGAGTTTGCAAAGATGTGCCTGGTCAGCCGAAAGAATGTTGATGGCGAAACCGGGATGCGCCCTGTACTCGGGAAGGCTGCCGGCTTTACGCGCAAGGCTCCACAGGACCAGAGGCGGGTCCATCGAAACCGAATTGAACGAGCTGATGGTGACACCAATCGGGTCGCCCGAACGCGACAGCGTCGTTGCTATCGCGACGCCGGTCGGAAAGCAGGACAATGTCTGTCGCAGTGCCTTCGGGTCGATGTCGAACTCTTTGGTATCAGTCATTGCGTTCATGATCCCCTCCTTCGGTTGCTTCTGAAGATAGCGAGGTGTGACATTATGACAAATTATAAGGTATTATCGACGTAATCAGGTTTTCTGATGCAATTGAAATTGCTCAGGTCCCGGGCAGCAGTCCCGTGAGATGCCACCAGAAAATCGTCACCGGGAGACCGATCACAAGAACGGCTGCAAACAATGCGAGGCAGACCCTGGTCAATATTGCAGTTGAAATATCCGCAAGTGACATGGCAACGATCAGCGGAGGCGCCTGGTAAGGCAGTAGTGGACTGGCAATACCGATCATTTGCGTCATGGCAACGGTTTCGATCGGAAGGCCGGAGGCCGTTGCAAGCGGTTCGGCAAATGGCACAAGCACCAGCGGGGCGGCTGGCGCCGTCGTCAAATGCGACAGAAGCACGGAAAAGCCGAAGATCGCATAAATGTTCCAGACCGGATTGCCGGGGACGAGGGCCATTTTCGCAATCAGGGTGTTGGCGAGCGCAACATCCAGACCGACGTGACGGGCAAGCGCGCTGACGCAGAAAATGGCGCCGAACAGCAGCGCAGGCGTCAAGTCGATCTTTTCTTTCATTGCCGAACCGGGCAGCAGGCCCGTTTTCGGCCAGAGTGCGATCGTGGCAACCGCGAGTGCGATCCATGCCGGTTGGATACCGTGCAGGAAATCCGTCGCCCAGAGCGCAATGGCGATGAGCAACAGGCCGAGCAGTCGGGCTTGCGGCCCGGTCAGGCTTCCCGTCGAGTGCCGGTCCGGGTCCTGCGGTTCCAGCGGCTCGCTGCTGAACCGCCACAGAACCAGCAGCAGAACCGCGAAGCGCAGAAGATTGACCGGGAACTGGGCCAGAAAGTACCCGGAATAGGTTGTTTTCAACCCGAAGAGGCTGTCCAGAGCGCCGAACTGCACAATTGTCGGAAGGTTGGCCGTGTAGATGGCGTAGGTCGGCAGGAGAGTTCCGGCGGCGGCGGTGGCACAAAGGCCCATCGACCCGCGGCTACCCGGTTTGAGGCCAAGCGACGCTGCCAGCGAAACGGCAACCGGGATCAGGATCAACACGCGAGGGATGGTTGAGGGAATGAGAATGCCGAGCAGAAACCCGGCCGTTGCCACCACCAGCACCGCTTTGGGGTAGGAAACGCCAGAGAGCGTGAGCATCCGGTTCGAAATCTGGGTTCCGAGACCCGTCGTGATGACCGCCACGCCCAGGATGATCCCGCCAACCAGAAGCCAGAAGCCTCCGGATTCAAGTCCGGAAAAAACAACCGAAGCCGGTGCGATCGAGACGGACAGGCTGAGCAGGAACACGAAAAAAGCTGCGACGATGTCCGGAAACACCCTTGTGGCAAAGAGCGCGATCGAAAAGACACCGACGCCGCTGGCCAGCAGCATGCCCTGGTCCTGGCCGTCCGACCGGATACCGAGCGCAATCAGCACCGCCGCGACAAGGGCCGCGGCGATCAGCGTCGTGATAGGTAGCGTGAGTCTCATCCCCGTGCCTTACGGGAGAATGAGGGACGACCCTGTGGTTGTTCCCGATTCAAGCGCCCGGTGCGCTTCCACCACATCTGAAAGCGGCCATTTCTGATTGATATTCACCGACAGATGCCCGCCCAGGATCATGTCGAAAACCCGCTTGGCGGAATGCTCAAGATCTTCGCGGGGGCCGACGTAGTTCGCGAGCGTCGGACGCGTGAAATAGAGTGATCCGGCCTTCTGGAGAAGACTTGGCGGGACGGGTGGTGCCTCGCCGGTGGTTGCGCCAAAGGAAACGAACATGCCGTATGTGGCAAGCGATTCGATGGAGGTCTCGAATGTCGCCTTGCCGATGCTGTCATAGACCACCGGCACGCCTTTGCCGCCGGTCAACTCCTTGACGCGTTCAGCGATATTCTCCGACGTCCGGTCGATCGCTTCTGCGTATCCAAGCGATTTGATCAACGCGCAGCTTTCGGCACCTGACGTCACGCCGATCATGCGTGCACCGAGATAGTTGCCCCACTGCCCCGCCAACTGGCCAACACCACCCGAAGCGGCAAAGAAAAGAACATCCTGGCCCGGCTGGACCTTGAAGCAGCGTTCCAGAAGGTATTCTGCAGTCATGCCCTTCATCAGGACCGCTGCGGCGACCTCGTCCGTTACGCCGTCCGGGATCTTGAGGACGCGCGCGGCCGGAGCGTTTCGAACCGTTGCATAAGCCCCGAGCACGCCGCCATAAACAACCCGGTCACCGAGGCTCAATCCCTCGACCGCCGGGCCGATCGCGGTAATGCGGCCCGCTGCTTCCAGTCCGAGCGGGCTCGGGATGGCAAGCGGGTAGTGGCCTGACCGCTGGTAGACGTCCATGTAGTTCAAGCCGACGGCCGTCTGCTCGATCTGAACCTCTCCCGCGCCCGGCGGCGGAACCTCGTAAGGCTCCAGTTTCATGACCTCAGGCGCTCCTTGCCCGGTCAACATGATACGTTGCGCCTGCATGCGCGGTCTCCCTTGCGTTTGGATGGATCAGACGGTCGCGTCGCCGGACTCCACGACGACGGTTTGCACTTCACCGGCGCCGTTGGCCCGGCGATAGGCGGCCGCCTGCTCATATTCTTCCGACTTGAAGCAATTGACGCCTGCTTCCAGGCTCGGAAATTCGATAACCACGAACCGGTGAAAGTGCTCGGGTCCTTCCATGATTTCGTAGTCGCCGCCACGGGCAAGCACCTTGCCGCCATGCTTCTTGATGATACCGGGGACGAGGTCCGTGTATTTCTTGTATTCGACCGGGTCGTTGATTTTCGCGCGCGCGATCCAGTAGGCGGGCATGCTTTCCTCCGGAAGTTACATGAGGGTTTCTGGAAGCCAGTTTGCGATCTGGGGGAAGACGATCAGCAAAACGGCGGCAAACAGCATGATCCCCCAATAGGGAATCGAACTGAGAAAGATCTCCTGAACGCCAACCTTCGGGTCCTCGATCGCGGCCTTGACCGTGTAGACAAGTAGTCCAAAGGGCGGCGTCAGCAAGCCCGCCTCGATCGCAAGGATTCCGATGATCGCAAAACTGAGCCGGTCGAAACCGAATGCGACTGCGATGGGTTCGACGATGGGAACGGTCAGAAGCATGATCGAGATGCTGTCGATGACCATGCCCAGAATGAACCAGATCAGAAGAATGACGGCGAGCACCTGCCAGGCTTCCAGTCCCGAAGCGAGGAAATACTCACGAATGGCGGTCGTCACCCCGGTCATGGCGAGCGTTCTGGAATAGAGCGCAGCGCAAAACAGCAGGATCAGGATGGGTGCGGCGGTCTTGCCGACCGCATAGACCGCCTGCATGAATTGCGGCCAGGTAAGTCCCTTCGTCAGCGCGAAGAGGAGCGCGAGCGCGGCACCGGCACCGGCACCCTCGGTCGGTGTGAAGATCCCGAACCAGATACCGCCGAGCACGGCCAGAATGATCCCGAAGACACCGACCATGCTGGAAAGCAACTGGCCGAAACTCATCTCCATCCGGTCGGCTGCCGTCTCCCGCGGTTGGGCTTCGGGATGGTTCTCGCCGACGACTTCAGGGTTCAGGATTGCCGAAACGATGATGTACCCGAGAAATAGGCTTGCCAGAAGAATGCCCGGCATGACACCTGCAAGAAACAGGCGGCCGATGGATTGCTCGGTCAGGATGCCCCAGACGATCATCAGGACCGAGGGGGGAATAAGCATGCCCAGGCAGCTGGAGCCGGCAATCGCACCAAGCGCGAAGCCGCGCCGGTAATTGAACGCCTTCATTTCCGGATAGGCGATCCGCGAAAAGGCGGCTGCAGATGCGATCGACACACCGGTGACGAAGGAAAAGACAGTGTTTCCTAGCACCGTCGCAATCGCCAACCGGCCCGGCAGCCGTTTGATGCCGCGATTGATGCCGTTATAGATGTCCGTAATTGCACCGGACCGGCCGATGAATTCACCCATCAGCATGAAGAGCGGAATGACGGCAAAGGTGAAATCGCGCAGGGCCTCGGCGGCGGTCGACGCGACAGTCGCCTCCACGATCCGCATCTTGCCGGTGACGAGGTAGATGCCGAGTGCGCTGGAAAGACCGAGTGCGACGGCGACATGGACGCCGAGCAGGACCAGCCCGAGCAGGCCGCCGACGACAAGAATTGCAGTGCCGAAATCAAACAAGGAAACGCACCCTCACCGGAATTTCAGCCGGTCGGACAAGCCAAAGGCTTCAATGACGGCCAACAGGAGATAGTTGAAGGCAGCGAGGCCGCTGCCGAAGATGATCGTGAAGCGCGCCGGCCAGACAGGGACGCGCAGGGCTCCTTCGCCGTCGAATTCGCCATTGGCGAATGATCGGAGCGCGGGCTTTATCCCCGCCTTCATCAAGAAGAGAAAGAAGGCAGCGCCCAGAAGAAGTCCGACGATGACGATGATTTTGCGGATTGTCGGGTTGAACGCGTCGATCAGGAAGTCTGCTTGCAGCATCGAGCCGGACCGGACCGCAAAACCCAATTGCAGGAACACGATCATGACCACCGAGTTGGCAACAATCTCCTTGGTGCCTTGCAGTGGCATGTTGAGCGCCCGGAAAATGATGTCGGCCAGAATGAAGAAACAGAGGATGAAGGCCCAGGCGGCGGCCAGGATCATGAGAAGTTTGGTGAGGTGGTCGGTCGCCCGGATCAGGAACATTGGACTTCAGCCGTTTCAGAGATTTTTCGCGGAAAGGCCGCGGTCTCAAGGGCACAGGCTAGTTTGCAGGTCCATGCCCCTTGTCGGGAAAAGATGCTGCAGCCGGTAGGGCTGCAGCACCAGTTGGCTGCGTGTGATTACTTGATCTCGTAGCGTACGGGCCAGGTGTAGCCACGGTCCTCGGCCTTATCGAGCACCAGGTTGAGAACCTGCTTTGCGGGCAGGCCTTGACCTTCCAGCTCGTCAGCCATCTGCTGCGGCCAGTCTTTCAGGCTATCTGCCCAGGCTGCACGGACTGCCGGGTCGATTTCGGTCACGGTGATCAGTCCGCGAAGTTCTTCCACCAGCCGGGCGTATTCCTTCTGGTTGACGATACCGGTCTGCTCTTCGTAGTCCGCCGCGACTTCATGAAGGATTTCCTTCACGTCGTCCGGAAGCTCGTTGTAGGTGTCCTGGTTGATGGTCAGGCCATGCCAGGTCATCGAACCGAAGCCGATCAGCGTGTAGTAGGGGCCCGGCTCGTAGAGCTTGAGGTTCACCCAGGCCGACGGGAACATGATCCAGCCTTCATAGACGTTGGTGTTCATTTCCGTGTAGGCCGTTGCCAGGGACGACTGCACCGGAGACACGCCGGCATATTTCAGCCAGTTCAGGTTAAGACCTGCGCCTGCGATTTTCTGATCCTTGAGGTCGGACAGGTTTTCCCACGCGAACGAAGTTCCGAGGTTGTAACCACCGTCCGCGATGCGCGACAGAAGAACCTGATTGAACTTCTGCGGGAAGACATCGGTCAGATAGGGAACTTCAGCGTAGACGTCCTGAGCGATCTGCAGCGACTGGACCGGATCCATCGTGCCGAATGGCATCATGACCTGGAACGCGTGCAGCGGAAGATTCGACGGCTCAAAGCAGTAGCAGAACCCGCCGATATCAATGATACCGTCCTGGACACCTTCCAGAACCTCGGTCACCTTGACGATCGAACCGGAATAGCCCTCTACGAAATTGATCGTGTGGTCGGTGCGCTCTTCAACACGTCTTTTCAGCTCAGGCTGAAAATAGTCGATCATCAGGCCTGCATAGACCACGCCCGGCGGGTGTCCCGAGCCGATACGCAATGTGATTTCTTCGGCCATCGCCGACGTGCTTGCCAGGGCAAGCGATGCAGCCAGTGTGGCACTCGCGAGTGTCTTCTTCATGCTTTCCTCCCGTAGTCAAAATTCCATGCACCGATCCATCCGGTGACGCCGGAATCCGGCCTTCTTGAAACGAGCCGGTCTTCCGTTCCTTCATCCGGCGGTTCCGCCGGGTATTTCGCGCCGGGCATGGTCTTTGAACACCTGCCCCGCGGTAGAAGCGCTTGCTTTCCTTCAGCTTTATTCCGCAGCGCTGCGGGCAGCCTGAAGTGCGTCTAGATCCGCGCGAAGTCCGGTTTTCTGCTCCTCGCTAAGCGGCACGAGTGGCGGTGCCATGCGCGTCCAGCTGTCGTCACCTGTCCGCCACGCTTCCATTTGTTTCATGCCCGCCATCAGCGGATACTTTGCTGCGGTTGCGCGGGCAGCCTTGACGTTTTCAAGAGCCTGATCGCGCGCAGCTCCCTCAGCATTCAAGGCAGTGCGGACCAGGCCGCCGAAAGCGTTGGTCGAACCGGAGATGATGCCAGCACACTTCGCTCCCAAAGCGTCGAAAACCATTGCTTCACTGGAGGGGTAAACGTCGAAATCCTTGTCGACGCCACCAGTTGCCTCGACAAACGCTGTCGATTGCGAGAAGTCGCCGCTGGAATCCTTCAGGCCGGCGATCACGGGCCCGAAATCAGCTTTCAGGCGCGCGACGAGCGTCGGCGAAAGCGGCGTCATCGACATTTGCGGGAAGTGGTAGAGATAGATCCTGAGCGCGTCCGAGTTCACCTTGTCGATAAGGCGCGCGTAATAAGCGTAGAGACCGTCGTCGCTGGGATTCTTGTAATAGAAGGGCGGCAGGACGAGCACGCTTGGGAAGCCTGCTTCAAGCGAGGCCTTTGTATAGGCGACTGCATCGGCAGAGGCGCAGGCACCGGTTCCGAAAATGACCTGGTCGGCCTCAAATCCTGCGGCTGCAAACGCGGCAGGAAGGGCGAGCCGGTCTGTCGCCGCGACGGAATTTCCTTCTCCGGTTGTTCCGGTGGGCGCGACGCCGTCGCAGCCGCCCTCGCTCACAAGGTGGCGGCAATAGGCAATCAGTTTGGCGGTGTCTACGGCTCCCTGATCGTCAAAGGGAGTAACGGCAGCAGCGTAAATACCGCGGCGGGCTTTTGACATGAAACAGCTCCTTATTCCGCGGCTTCTGCTGCGGCGTGTGTGTCTTTCATGGAGACAACGACCTTGATGGCATCGTCGATGCGCTCACGGGCGTATTTCAGCGCCGTCGGCAGGTCTTCCATGGGAAAGGTGTGCGTGTGGATCTTGGAAGCATCGAAGCGCTTTTCGGCCATGAAGGCCATCGCCCTGTGGGTGGCCGATTTTCCTTCGCCGCGGATGCCATAGAGATAGATGTTGTTGACGGCCAGATAGCCGAGGTCGAATTCGACCGGTTTTTTCGGGAAGGCCGCAAGACAGACCCGGCCGCCCCGGTTGGTCATGTGTACCGCCTGGTTGACCGTGGTCTCGCTGCCGGCACAGTCGACGACGTAGTCGGCACCTTTTCCGCCTGTCAGTTCCTTGACCCGGGCAACAACGTCCTCGTTGCGGGCATCGATCGTCACGTCGGCGCCCAGTTCCAGGCCGATCCTGTTGCGGTTCTCGCGGGTTCCCACCAGAACGACAGGAGAGGCGCCGAGCGATTTGGCAACAGCAACTGCAAGCAGGCCAATGGGTCCAGGGCCGATCACCACAACACTTTCGCCCGCCACCAGGCCACCCAGTTCTGTCAGGCCGTACATCGAGGTGCCTGCCGTCACGACGAGCGTTGCCTCCTCGTCCGGCATGGTGTCCGGCACCTTGATCATGGTGTTGATGTTGTTGATCGCGTACTGGGCAAAACCGCCATCGGTGGTGAAGCCGTTGGCCCGATGGCCCTTGTTCTGATCGCCGTAGTTTTTGCCGTAGTTGTGGCACGACGTGTACATGCCCATCCGGCAACGCTTGCACTGGCCGCATCCGGCATGGATCTCGACCGTGACCCGGTCGCCGATTTCGAACTCGTCAACACCCGGTCCGAGACCGGCGATGGTTCCCATGTACTCATGGCCGGGCGTGAAGTTCTTGTTGAAGGGTGGCCCGCCCTGGATCAGGGCCGGCGTTCCGTAGGTCATGATCTCCAGATCGGTCGCGCAAATCGCAACCGCATCGATACGGACCAGCGCTTCGGCCTTGCCCGGCACGGGAACGTCTTTTTCTACAAGATGCAGCTCGTCGGGATCTCCAAGAACCCAGGCCTTCATCTTTGACGGAACGGAATTGATTGCCGACGAACTCACGCGGCCCTCCCTGGCTGTCTGGGCAGGTCACCTTGTCTGGTCAAAAGGATCTTCAGGCGGGTGTTTCCGGCCCTTTTCACGAGGGTCCTTGGACTCAGATTGGTTAACCAATTTGGTTCATTTGATTCATAGTTTCACCATAAAACGGCTCCTGTAAAGAAAAAATCGATAAAAAAATCCGTACTTGAGTCTTTTTTACGAGTGTGCCTAAATTGAAATAGCTGAAATTTGACCAAAATAGAAATTGGTGAACCAAATTGGTGTTAGAGCTGCAGGCCCCATCGATACCCGCCCTTGACCTTTTGAGAGGCTGGCTCAATCAATCCGGCTTGCGTCCCGGCGGCCGCCTGCCCCCCGAACGCGAGCTGTGCGACACGCTGGGCGTTTCACGGGGCGTCTTGCGCAAGGCTCTGACTGTTCTTGAAGCCGAGGGAGTCGTTCACCGCAAAGTCGGCAAGGGTACTTTCCTGGGCGATGCCTATGCGATTGCGGGCGCCACCTCGGAAAGCCTGATGTTTCTGGCCGACCGGACGAGCCCGCACGAAGCGATGGTTGCAAGGCTGATCATGGAGCCGGAACTCACCGCCCTGGCGGCGGTCCACGCCACGCCGCGCCATCTTGTCCGTCTGCGTGAGCTCACTCAGGAAATGCGCGCGGCAACGTCCTGGCCGTCTTACGAGGAGCTCGATTTCGCCTTCCACACAGAGATAGCGGAAGCGGCGGGCAATACCCTGCTGAGCGAGCTTCACTGGCTGGTCAACAAGGTCCGTGTTTCGGTCGTCTGGTCGCGCCTTGATGTGCCTGAAGGCGGCCCGCCGGCGGACTACCATTCCTTCACCGAGCACGAGGCCATCGTGGCAGCGCTGGAGCGCCGCGATGTGACGGGCGCCAAGAACGCCATGCGTGCGCACCTGAAATCCGTCCGGGCGACCTTTCTGCCCGAAGACTGATGAGACGCCCCCAAAAAAGCGGGCTGAAATACTGAAACCGAGAGGCATTTCGCGTGATTGATCTTTATACCTGGACCACTCCCAACGGACGGAAGGTGTCGATCCTTCTTGAAGAACTCGGTGTCGACTACACGACACATGCGATCGACATTTCCAAGGGAGAGCAGCACGAGCCTGACTTTCTGAAGATCGCTCCCAACAACCGTATTCCGGCGATCGTCGATCACGAGACCGGCGTCACCATGATGGAAACGGGCGCGATCATGCTCTATCTCGCCGAAAAGTACGGAAAGTTCCTTCCCGAAGGGGCCGCTCGCTGGCCGGCGATTGAATGGCTGATGTGGCAGATGGGCGGTCTTGGGCCGATGCTTGGGCAGGTGCACCACTTCGTCAAATACAACAAGGGCAAGTCCGAATACGGCGAGGAGCGGTACTCCACCGAGGGACGGCGTCTTTACAAGGTTCTCAACACCCGTCTGGAGGGCCGCGATTACATCGCCGGCGATGGCCGCGGCGAATACTCCATCACGGATATGGCGTGCTGGCCGTGGGTATCGCGTTACGACTGGCAGGAAATCGACCTGAACGAATTTCCCAACGTCAAGGACTGGTACGTGCGGATCGCCGAAAGACCGGCGGTTCAACGCGGCTACCAGGTGCCGAAATACGTGAACGACGTTCCCATTCCCTAGGACGGCAAAATGACCTTTACCGCGTCACAGACTGGAATAAAGCGCCGGCAGAACCGTGCCGAGCGGTGCGTTCAGGTCTGCGATGCTCAGCCCAAGCAACAAGAGGCCGGGCAAGACGGCAAAGGTCATCAGTGTCGACGCAACGATCATGCCGGCGACCCTTTCCGGGTCCCGGTCGAAGCGCTCGGCAAAGACATATGTGACGATGGCCGACGGCATCGCGGCCATCAGGAACAGGCTCCCGGCTGCAATTCCGGTGGCGCCCAGAAGAATGACCGTCGTGGTGCCGGCGATCATCCCGATGACAAGTCTCGCCACAGCCAGCACCAGAGCCGTCTTGATGTCGCTGACATGAAGGCGCGCGATTGCGGCACCCAGCAGAATCACCATGACCGGGATCATCATGCCGCCCAGCAGACGGGTCGTCTCGCTGACGACCTCAGGTGGCGTTATGCCGGTCGCTTTGACAATGAGCACGGCGGTCACCGACCAGACCAGGGGTTCTTTCAGTGTTCTAGTCAGCGAGAACGAGCCGGCGGTGACAATGGGCATCACCGTGTATTGCAGGATCGCGATCACGAAGAAAAAGGCGACACCGATCGCAAGACCTTCTTCGCCAAAAGCGAGCAGCACGATCGGAAGACCGATATTGCCCGAGTTCGGCATTGTCAGACTTGGCAGGAAACTGCGCAGGTCGAACCTGGACACAAGCAGAAAGGCCGTCGACAGGATCCCGGCAATGATGCTGGCGCAAACTGCGCCGAAGGACATCAGAAGAAGCACCTGTTCGGGAAGTTCGGTGGATGTCAGCGAGGAAAACACCAGCGCCGGCGTGCCCACCATCATGACCAGCATGCTCATGCTTTTGGTTTCGAGGTTCGGCCCGGCCTTCTCGATCCAGTATCCGATCGCCGTCATCAGCAGCAGCGGCGCGATCACGCCAACAAGTTCACCAATCAAGTCAATAGTCCTCGAAAATCCGATGAGGCCGGCCGGGGCGGGTTTCAGGTGGTCCGCGGAGCCGGATCTGACGGCAGGACAAAGGCTTGCGTCAAGTCTCGATGTCGCTCGCTCGGTTCAGAATTGCCAATACGCGCTATCAGAAAAGCTGATTTAGAAAAGCTCTCGTTATTCGATATTCATGTAGCGACGACAAAAAATTCGATTTTTTCGGGAGGTGTCATTGGCTCACGTAACGCCTGTTGATCTTGAGGCCAGCCGGGAAGCGGCTGAGGAAATCAAGTGGTTGGCCGGTCAGACGGGATTCGTCGCAAATTCGATGCTGACGCTGTCTCATCGTCCGGAAATCGCCAAGGCGGTGCTGAACCTGATTCGGGCGGTCGTCCGGAACCCGAATGCCACGGTCGACCCCGCGCTCTTGTGGATGGTTGCCCACGTCACCAGCCTTTCCAACGGGTGCCAGTATTGCTCCGCGCACACGTTCAAGAACGGTGCCGACAATGGCGTACCGCAGGAAAAACTCGAGGCTCTTTGGGAGTTTGAGACCAATCCGCTGTTTTCGGACGTGGAACGGGCAGCGCTTCGGATAGCGCTGACCGGAGGGCAGTGCCCGGCCTCGGCCGACCCGGCCGACATGGAAATTCTCAGACGCCATTACTCGACGGCGCAGATCGTCGAAATTTGCTCCGTCATTGCGTTGTTCGGCTTCAACAACCGCTGGAACGCGCTGATGGAAACTGAACTGGAGGAGAGTGTCGTCAACTTTGTGAACAGCAGCAATTACCACGGACCTGACGCAAGTGCGTGAGGCCAGACGGACCGTTTGAGGAGACGGTCCGAAGCAGGAGGAGGAAGAAACGTGACTGAGAAGAAGAGTGGTGCAAACCGCAGAACGTTCCTCGCTGGTGCCGGCGCTGCAGCCGGTATGGCGGGGCTTCAAATTACCATTCCCGGAACGGCTCTGGCAGCCGGGTTCCCGGAACGTCCGATTACCCTGGTCGTGATGTATTCCGCCGGTGGCGGCACGGACACCATCATGCGCAAGATCGCGCAAGAGATGGCAGACGCCCAGGGCTGGAACGTCAATGTCATCAACAAGCCGGGCGCCGTGGGCGGCATCGCCACACAGTTTGTCGGCGGACAGCGCTCCGACGGATACACCGTGCTTGGCGGCGCGAACTACAACCGCTTTGTCCGGGTTCTCGGCCATGCGGACTTTACGCCCTGGGAGGACTGGGTTCCGTTCAAGGCGGCAAACGCGCTGGCGTCCTGGTCGGTCGCGGCCGACAGCCCGTATCAGACGTTGAATGACGTGATCGAGGCGGCCAAGGCCAACCCGGGCAGCGTCACCATCTCCACGTCCGGAACGGGCGGTGTCTGGCACGAACTTGCCATGATCATTGCGAACATGGCCGGCATCGAGCTGAAGTATGTTCCCTACAAGGGCGGCAAGCCGGCGACACTGGCAGGCCTTCAGGGCGAGACTGATATCGCCGGTGGTGGTCTGCACGAGCACATCGACCTGATCCGGGCCGGCAAGCTGCGCAACCTCACCCATACGAGCATCGAGGACATCACCCTTGACGATGGCACGGTGCTGCCGTCGATCGCTTCGATCATTCCCGAATCGAGAGCGTTGCTGCCGGTTGGTGCGACCTACAACTTCATGGTCAAGCGCGACATTCCGCCCGAAGCCATGCAGGCACTCGCGGACGGCTTTGTCGCTGCGGTCAATTCCGATGGTTTCCAGGAGCTCCTGAAGTCCAAGTTCTTCCAACCCGATGTCAAGATCGGTGAGGAAGCGGACCGTGAAGGCGCGCTGATGGAAGCAGTCACCGTTGAAATCTTCAACAAGTTCAAGGACCAGATCGGCGCCGACGTAAAGACGGCCGAGGAACTTGGCTTGCCGAAACCCGAAGACTTCGACGCCTGGTGGCCGCCTGAAGGCTACACGCCGCCGCCGATCAAATCCGGCGCGTAAGCAAAGTCCGGCCCCGGCTGCATCAGCCGGGGCCAAGCACTGACCAATCAAAAAAATGAATCGAGGGGACGCTAGTGAGCGACCACACCCAGCCTGACGTGAAATTCGAGGGCGAAGAAGCCGGCACCGGCTACGCCTCGCCGGGTCTCGACATGATCGCGGCAATCTTGCTGATCCTGCTCTCGGTTGCCGTCATGATCGGCAGCATGGCGCTGCCCGTGCCCGACGATCTGCTCACAGCCCCCGGATTGCTGCCCTTCATCGTAGCTGCCAGCCTGATGGTGATGGCGCTTGGCCTGGGCGCATCCGCGGTCGGCCGCTGGCGCCAGGGGGTCAGGGTCCCCATCCTCGAGGGCCGGGATATCTCAACGGATGTAAAGTCCCTCATTCTTGCAGCCGCGATCGCCGTCTATATCGCAGGCCTTCAGTTTCTCGCCTTTCGTAATGACGTTGTCATCGGCGATATCCGGCATTCGGTGACTGCGTTCGAACCCGTCACCATTCTCGCACTTGCGGTCATCATGCGCATGTCCTGGAACGGGCCGCTCTGGATCATCTGTGCGGTCTCCGTTCTCTGGACCCTGCTCCTGAGCGCGGTTTTCCAGCATGTCTTCAATATTCCGCTGCCGGGGTCCTTCTGATGATTGACGCGCTACTTGCGGCCATGCAGCCGGGCCTGTTGTTCATGTCGCTTTGCGGCGTGTGCCTCGGCATCATCTGGGGCGCTCTTCCCGGTCTGTCGACGACAATGGCCATGGGCCTGCTGATCGGCCTGTCCGCCGGCATGTCGCAGGAAGTCGCCATCAGCTTCATGCTCGGGGTCTACACAGGCAGTGTCTTCGGCGGCGCCATTTCCGCCGTTCTGATCAATATTCCCGGAACGCCTGACGCTGTACCGACAATGATCGAGGGGCACCAGCTTGCCCAAAGAGGTGAGGGCGGCCAGGCGCTTGGCATGTCGATTGCCGCTTCCTTTGTCGGCGGCATGGTCGGTATCGCGCTTTTGATCATGCTGATCCCGCTCATCCTGGCATTTGCGCTCAATTTCAAGTCCTGGGAGATGTTCTGGCTGGCGATTATCGGCATCATGGTGGCCGGGTCGATGGCCGCCGGTTCGGTGCCGCTCAAAGGCTGGATCGCGGGCTGGATCGGTATGCTGATCGCCTTTGTCGGGCTGGATGCGATCCACGCGGTTCCGCGTTTCACCTTCGGGTCCTTCGCCCTTTATGACGGCATATCCTATGTCGCCGTGCTGATTGGTCTGTTCGGCCTTTCGGAGATCCTGCGCACTTTGCCGGCCAAGGACATGCCGACCATCCCCTCCGATGTCGGGCGGATCATTCCGCCGCTCGGAAAACTGGCCAAGTACATTCCGAGCGCGCTTCGCTCCGGCTCCATAGGTGCCTTCATCGGCGCAATCCCGGGGGCCGGCGCAAACGTGGCATCCTTCCTTGCCTACGATATTGGGCGCCGTTGGGCCCGTCCCGAGGAAAAGGCGAAATGGGGCAAGGGCAGCTACCAGGCCATTGTCTGCGCGGAAACCGCCAACAACGCCAATATCGGCGGGTCGATGCTTCCGACACTTGCGCTTGGTATCCCGGGCAATGCGGCAGCGGCAGCCCTTCTTGCGGCTCTGACCCTGAAGAATGTCGTGGTCGGTCCGACCATCGAGATCGATCATCCGGGTCTGATCTATTTCATCTACGCCTGCCTCATCGTCGCGAACCTGATGATGTATGTCGCCGCCTTCGCCCTGATCGGACCGTGCGTGAAACTGTTCAGCCTGCCGCGCGGCATTCTGATGCCGATGATCCTGCCGGTCTGCGTGATCGGTGCCTTTGCGGTCAAGCTGACCATGGCCGATGTCTGGATCATGTTTGCCGCCGGCGTCTTCGGCTGGGTCTTCACGATGATGCGGTTTCCGACAGCGCCCGTCGTGCTCGGAGTGATTCTGGCACCGCTTGCCGACGAAAATCTGCGCCGTTCGCTGCTGGTTTTTGAGGACAAATCCATCGGTTTCATCCTGTCCCAGTGGATCGGCACGGTCCTGATGATCGCTGTGTTCTTTGTCATCATCGAAGGTGTCCTGCGCGCCCTCATGTCGCTGCGCAAGGGATCGGATGACGCGGAACCGACACTCACGTCCCCACCAAACTAAGGAGTTATTTGGTGCCAACGAAGAATAAGGAAATCGGTCTTGCCATTGTCGGCTGCGGCACGATCGGCCGCATCCGGGCCGAAATTGCACGCGCCTATCCCGGTGTCGGCTGGATCGGCCTTTGCGACATCAAGTCGGATATCGGCCAGAAGCTTGCCGACGATGTTCAGGCGGACTTTTTCACGACCGATTTCAGAGAATTGCTTGTCCGGCCGGAAATCACCGCAACGATCATTGCGACGGATGAGAACTTTCATTTCGAACCGACCATGCTGGCGATCCAGCATGGGCATGATCTCTTCATCGAAAAACCGCTGGCAACCGATGCCCGCCAGTCCGCGCAGATCCTGGCGGCGATCGAAGAAGCCGGTGTCGATGCCGTCATCGGCTACACGCAGCGTTTCCGCCGCCGCTTCCTGGCCATCAAGGAGCGCCTGATCACCGGACAGATCGGCGATGTTCATTCGGTCGTCACGCGCGCGTTCATGAACCGCATGGTGCCGATCGCGACCGTGCAGCGGACGCAGGAACGCGCCACCCTCACGCCGATGGTCGTCTCCGGCACACACAGCCTCGACATGTCGCTGTGGCTTCTGGAAGGCAAGAAACCGGTCAGCGTCTACGCCCGCTCGACGGACAAGGTTCTTGGCGCCTGGGGCACGAAGGATTCCACGTTCGGCATCTTTACCATGGATGACGGTACAATCTTTTCCATGAACATCTCCTGGGCGTTGCCGGAAGTCTGGCCGGGTGCTGTTTACGGGATCGAGATAGGCATCGTCGGGTCGGAAGGTGTCATCGATATCGAGGACACGCACCGCGACCTGGTCATGGCAACCAATGTCGCACAGGGCGCCGGATACGCGCCGGAAGGCTACAAGGCGCCGGACCGGCACGTTGATTTCCTGACCAGCTACCCGCCGGGCGACCTGCATCTCGGCCAGCTTTGGGGACCGATGCGTGAGGAGACCAACGCCTGGTACCAGAGGCTTTACGCCGGTCTCGACACGCCGCACGCAACCGCACAGGACGGCCACCGCAACCTGCTGCTGACCATGGCGATGGATCTTTCCGCCAAGCGAGGCGAAGCAGTGGCGTTGCCACCGGACCCGGCCGAATTGATGGCGGAACTCGCCTGAGGAGAAAGACCATGACCATCACGATCAGGTTCGGCGGGTACCAGGGTGACAAATCCGTCCATACAAGAGGCGGAAGAGCTCTTGCCGAAGCGCTCAAACGCACAAGTGGTGGCGCTGCATCCATCGACTTCGACGAAAACATAGTCATCCGCGGCCACAAGGCCGCGGATCTTTTGTCTATGACCGAAGAAGGAACGCTCGACGGTTGCTACTTCTCTTCGAGTTATCTGGCAAAACGCGTGCCCGAGCTCGGATTGTTCGATCAGCATTTCGTCGTTCCTGACCGCCGCAGGGCCTATGCGGTGCTCGATGGGGCGCTTGGCGAGCGGCTGAAGACAAAGGTCTCGGAGGCGACCGGTTACACGGTGCTTGGGTACTGGGACAACGGTTTGCGCCACATTTCGAGCCGGGCACCGATCCGGGCACCGGGTGACTGCACCGGTCTCAAGCTAAGAACGCTTGCCAACGAGGATCATCAGCGGGTCTTTCGCGCGCTCGGTTTCGATCCGAAGGCCATCGACGTCCGCGACCTGCCGGCGGCAGTAGAAGACGGCACAGTCGACGCGCAGGAAAACCCGCTGACAAACATCTACAATTTCGGTCTGCACAAGACCCACCGCAGCATCACGCTGTCACGCCATCTGCTGGGTGTCGCTCTGGTCCTTTTCCGGACCAAAACGGTGGAAAGCTGGCCGGATGACATCCGTCTTGCGGTGGAAAAAGCCGTCGCCGAAGCAACTCTGGCACAGCGCCGATTTGCCGAGGAAGACGATCAGATCTGCCGCGACGCCCTGGAAGCAGAGGGCGTTGAAATCATCGACCTGAGCGAAGAGGAGCGTGCCAGGTTTGCCTCCACCTGCAGAGGGGAAGTCGATACGACCCGCAGGGCCTTTGATGCCGAGCTAATCTCGTTGTTTGACAAGGAGTTAGATGCAGCATGAGCACTATTCGTGTTCTGCATTCATCTACTCAAAGTTAGCATTTCGGATCAATTTGGCGGGTCGTTAGTCTGGTGCTTATGGAAGGAAAAAGCACAGATGAATCCTGTTAACAGACGTATCGACCCGGAAGTGATTGTCTCGGCAATCCTGGGAGTGGCGTCGGCCCTGTCGATCGTCTTCATGTCGGCTCTGGTGGCACCACCGAAGGTACTCTTCGGCCGGTCGCTCACGGCTATCTCGCCGACCTTGTTTCCTTACCTCGTCCTGACTGGGCTGGTCCTTCTCAACCTTCTGTTTCTGTATCGTTGCAAGGTGCGGCCCGAAGGCTTCTGGTCCGAACCTGTCTATGCCGAACAAAGCAGCATACGGGGTCTGCTGCTCTTCGCGATCATGCTGTTTTATGCGCTCACCATGGCACCGCTTGGATTTTTGATCTCAAGCGTCCTGACGCTCGCCATGATCACGATCCTTGTCGGCAATCGTAGCCCCTGGCAGATCGCGCTCGTTTCGTTCCTCCCCCCGGTCGTGCTCTATCTCGGTGCTACCCGCCTGCTTGCGGTCGCGTTGCCCGAACTGTCGCCGATCGAGTTTTTCTACGCCTACATCCTTGGTGAAAGCGGCGGCAACGGGGGAGCAGCCCAATGATCGAGCAGTTCGCCCAAGGGTTTGAAATGGCCTTCCGGCTGGACACGATTGTGTTCATTTGCCTTGGCCTGTTTGG
>Ga0207422_1002825_pt1 | contig 20479 bp, 27 predicted proteins | sample MarCyaLeptolynsp_FD_187757 | JGI IMG/M metagenome (GOLD analysis project Ga0207422, IMG submission 187757) | Marine cyanobacterial communities from Panama - species 1 Leptolyngbya sp. (SPAdes) | ecosystem: Environmental > Aquatic > Marine > Unclassified | place: Panama: Panama City | collected... | reverse complement strand
GGCCCGGGTGTCACATGGGGCCTGTCCATCGAGAACATCCCGACGTGGCCGTACCTGGTTCGGTTTGATTGTGATCTGCGTGCCGAGATGATTTCAGAATCAGTTCATTCGGATAGTTAAAGGTACATTTGTCGCGGCGTGATAGGCCATTGGTAAGCCGCTTATTTGCCTTGAAGTGGTGACTCCGTTTCAATATTCAAGGGATCGAGCGAATGTCGATTTCCGTGCCTGACATATTGCCCCTATTACGCAAGGTACGATCACTTCGATTCGAAGCCCGCAGCGAGGCCGGTACCGGTTGGGACGGCGTTGGCAGCGGGTCGGTCAATGTCGTACAGCCGGCCGCGAATGTCGTTGTGTTTGAGGAGTCCGGCACTTGGCAGTCCAATCGGGGCGAGGTCCACTTCAACAACGTGTTTCGCTGGACAGCGATTGACGATGTGCTGCGGCTTGAGCACTTGCGGTTCGGGCCTGGTCAGCCCGTATACTTGTTCGACTTAGGGCCGGACGCCAATGGAACATGGCGCGAGGTCACGCCACATCAATGTGATAAAGACTGCTACACCGCGTCCATTACTGTTGAAGATGGGCAACTCGTTGTTGCGTGGTCGATTCGAGGGCCGCATAAGGCGGAATCGATTCGATATACTTACAGCTAGCCATGGAAAAGGATCGAAATGGAGGGGCCATGTCAAACGATCCAAATACGACCGCGCAACCCGACAGTAAGGAAACGAGCATCGAGTTTCCCGATGAAGGCGTCACCATAAATACTACCATGACAATGGTCGGTCAGGGACTTTATCGGCTCGACACCGTGCCTTTGATGGTCGAATCAGCAGGTTTCCGTGATGTCATCGAGGCCGAAGCGCTCCCGGCCGGCGGCCTCAAGTTTCTTCGGGTCGCTCGTAAGTCGGATTGGCGGATTTATGATTTCGTCCTGAACAAGGCGACCACCGAAAGCCCCAAATTGCAGGAGCTACTCGACCGAGTCACTGATCAAGGCGGCCATTGGGAACGCTCGTTCGGAGGTTGCCTTTTCATTTGCCTCCCGCCCGACGTGGTGTGGAATCCGACCCCTGAAGTGATGGGCGAGCCACCGACTTCAGTTGACGAACGTCGTCCGTAGTGGAAAATAAGTTCTCCCGTCTTGTGTCGCCGCGGTCAGCTGGCGACTTGGCCGCGATTCTTCGAGTGGTCTTCGCGTACGGGAGTTCCATCGATGACTCAAGTCCCCGAATCGATTTCACAGTTTCTAGGTGGAAAATATATTGCCGTGGCCGGTGTGTCGCGTCACGTCGGGCAGGCGGCCAGCGCCGTCTTTCAGAAACTTACAAACTGCGGATATGAAGTCTTTCCCGTCAACCCCAATGCGACCGAAGTGGAGGGCGTCACCTGCTCTCCGGATATTCCGACGACTCCAGAAAAGGTTGACGGCGTGGTCATTGCCACCGCGCCGGATGTGTCTGTGGCGATCGTGCGCCAGTGTATTGATCAGGGCGTGCGCCACGTCTGGTTTCACCGGTCCTTCGGCAAGGGCAGTGTGTCGGAGTAGGCCGTGGGCGAATGCAAATCACATGGCCTGAACTGCATTGAGGGCGGCTGTCCACTGATGTTCTGCCAGCCGGTCGATATCGGCCATCGGTGCATGCGCTGGTGGCTGCAACGCCGTGGCCGTGTCCCGCGATAGGTTTCGATTTGTATGGAGGGGCGATGCGCTGGCTGGAGCGAATCGCCTGCTAAGGTAATTCACGCGCAAACAAAACAGGAACGACCAATCGAAAGGATAGATGATGCCGGAGGACAAATGGTTCCGACTGATTAACGATGATATTGCCGATATACCGACCTGTGTCGTGAAGATGAAATCCGCATACTGGCGCAAGTCGATCATTTTTATTGTCCTCGTCGCGGTGGGCGCCGCGATCATGGCCGGAGCCCGAGCCGGCGGCTACGCGGCTTTCGGCTGTTTTGTGGCCATCACGGGCGTCGCCGGCATGATGGCGCTTGCCACCATGTGTCATAGCCAACTTTGCTTGTACCGCGCTATAAAGGAACTGCGGGAGTTGGCTAATCCGACGGGCGAGCAGGCGTCTGGAGAGAACATGGGAACGTAGCTCACTTCATTCTTTAATATCGCGCAATGAAAGACGAGTTGCACCGGCGCGATTCGTTTTTGCATCTGAAATAGCAGACGGCCGATTCGGTCAACGCGTCACGCGCGATCGGCTTGAGTTGCAGCACTCGAGATTAGCAGCGATCGCAAAGATTCAGTTGGCACATGGGATAAGCGAGTCACTCGAATATACTGTGGCCGTTCTGCCGGAGTTATTCTCCGACAGGTGGCTTTCGATAGCCCGACACGAAAGACGCAGACAATGACCACGATCAACGAAGAGCATGCCCATGCACTGAAGAGCACCTGTCGCAAGCGATTCGCGTCGGAAGTGTTGGCACCACTCCCTGGGGGACAGAAGGGGGTATACGGGCTCGGATTGCCCTTGCAGCTAAGCGCGACAGAGGTCGGGATACTTGCCAATATCCGCAGTTGGGGGAGCGATGTGGTGGATCTGGAACTGGGCAACGACCTGCTGGTTATCGACCGTGCTGACGCGCAATCGCCGAAGGACGTCGTGCCGCTGAACCGAACCGACACGGCCTGGCATGCGTCGGCCGGGACGAACTACTTGCTGTCCAAGTATCCAATGACCGGCGGGTTCGTTCCATTCGGCGCGCTTGGCGCGGATGGAGCGCCACATCCGCATGCGGGTAGTGGCTTTGGCCTGGGCAGCGCCCGGGGATTCCCGCTTGATTCGGCCGGGGAGGTGAGCGTCCTCCATTTGGGTGAGCTTAACAAGGAACAAGTCTATGAACGGCTGGAGTTTCAACAGTATCGGTTTGAAGGGAAGCGGTTTCTGGTCGAATCCAGTGAGCTTCTGGAACCGGATGAGCTTCTTGACGGCTGGCGCATCACTTGTCCGCCGCTGGGGAACTGTGTGCCGGACGGGGCCGACCTGCTGGGTGGCTTGATGTGTCGCCCGTCGGATCAGCCGTCGGTACGTGTGGAAAATGCAGGCATTGAGCACGGCACGCCGCATCTTGCCCGCTGGAGCCGAATAGATGGGCGCTGGACATTGGTTGCCGTTTACCCGGTTGCAGACGAGCCCGACATCAAATTTGTCGAGCCCAGCATTGTCCGCGATGTCGACGGGGATCTGCTGTATTCCGCGCGTGACTTTCGACCACATATGCCGCCTCTCATTTCGGTTTGGCGCTCGTCAGACAACGGACGGAGTTGGCAACAGATCCTGCGCAAGCGCGAAGTCATCGCGCAAGCGCCCGTGACCATCAATCTGGCTCTGGACGGCACCGCGTACCTGGCCAGTTGTCCCCCGAAGCAGGAAGATTACAGCATCAGCCAGAGAGAACGACTTTGCCTCTGGCCCCTGTCCCGCGATCGGACGGACACGCTCGACCCCGTCATTGCGCGGGACTGTCCAGCCGAATTTGGCATGACGGCATGCGACATGCGGCGAGCCGATCATCCGGTCGGAATGACCGTCCGCCTCTCGGATGGCGCGTGGCATCACCTGCTTTGCTACCGAATTCTGGAAGAGCACGGCGCTGCGCCCATAGAATCCACGGGACTCTATGTGGAGGAAGTCCTCTCGGAGACATCTGCGCAACCGCCGTGGAAGTTTTCCGAAGAACCGGATTGAGCAGTGTCTCAGGAATCAGCGCGAAGTGCCGCTCCCTGAGAAGCTCGTCCGAACGTGTTTTGACATCGGATAGAAACGACCTGAACTCGGACCTGTTGGAATGATTCTTGAGAACGTAATCGAGATCGATGCACCGCCGTCGCTGGTGTGGGCCGTGACTTGTGACACTGAGAACTGGCCGAAGTGGACGCCGACGGTGGATGAAATCGTCCGCATCGAAGATGGCCCGTTCGACGTGGGAAGCGCTGCGCGAATCAAACAACCGGGAATGCCGGAAGCCGAATGGCGGGTGACTGAATTTCGTGACGGCGAGCGATTCACCTGGGAAACGCGCGTCCGCGGCATCCACATGGCAGCCACGCATGAACTTGTCCCATATCAATCCGGCACAAAAAATATCCTTCGTCTTGAGTTCAAGGGATTGATGGCCATACTGCTCTGGCCAATGATTCGCGCTTCGGCGAAGAAGTCGCTTGAGCAGGAAAACACAGGTCTCAAAACACAATGTGAAGCCGCGCGGGCCGAATTGCCAGATTAGTCGGTCCGACACGGGAACGAAATCACCATGAGCCAGCTCTTTCGATTCACAGACGTGTTCACCCGAGACCCGGCGATCGAGTCGTGGATGGATGAACATGCGGATGAGTTGGGCGCCATCGCGCAGCACTGGTTTGAGGTCATGCGCAGCTGTGGCAACGATGTCCGGGAAATCTTACATGACGGCCATCCGACCGCGTGTGTCGATGATGCGGCATTCGCCTACGTCAATGCCTTCAAAGCGCACGTCAATGTCGGGTTCTTTCGTGGTGCCGAGCTTACTGACCCGGCGGGCCTGTTAGAAGGCACCGGCAAATTCATGCGCCATGTGAAGCTTCGGCCCGAACATGACATCGACGCAACGGCTCTGAGGGATCTGATCGACAGCGCATACATAGATATGAAGCAGCGCCTCAAAGCGGAAAAAGTTTGATTCGACTTCTATAATGCTCGGATGCCAGTACGGTTGTCCGCCGAAGACGAAATCGGCGACGTCTGTAGTACAATGGATTGGTTGGCTGTCGGCCTGTTTCATGGGACGAGCGGCACTTGAGCAGTCGCGTCGCGGAGGTCGTGTCGAAGGTTCGTGATGTCACCAATATGCTGTTGGATTTCCCGTGGGCAAGCAGGGAATCGTCGACGACAGGCGGTGTGGGTTAACCGAGCGCTTGCTAACGGAATCTTGTTCGATGGCGACCTCCAACGATCAGTCTGGCAGTAAGCTGTCTGTAATAAAACAGGAAATGGGACTGCTGGTCGGCTTGACGACGCTTCTGTTCTTCCTGCTGGTGGGAAAGGCATGGTTGGGCAATCTGTCGGGCTGGACGACCCCGCTGGTTTTGTTCGTCTGGTTGTTTTTCACCATGCTTTGGCTGTCTTTCCGGGTGGTGAACCATGCGGACTGCCTAGCGAAGAAGCTTGGCGAACCGTATGGCACGCTGATCCTCACGCTGTCCGTGATCAGCATCGAGGTGGTGATGATCTCCGCGGTGATGCTCACCGGCGCAGACGATCCGACGCTCGGCCGCGACATGATGTTTGCGGTCCTGATGATCGTTCTGAACGGTCTTGTCGGTGTTTCGCTGTTGCTTGGCGCTCGCCGGCATCGCGAGCAGGTTCACAATCTTCAGGGCGCCAATACCTTTCTCGTCGTGTTGATTTCCCTTGCCATCCTCTCCATGATTCTCCCCAATTTCACCAAGTCCACCGAGCCGGGCACCTATTCGAAGGGGCAAATGGTGTTTGCCATTGCCGCGTCGATGGGACTGTATGCCGCCTTTCTGATCGCGCAGACGATGAAGTACAGCGGCCATTTCGTGGCGCCGGGGGCGAAGAACGAGGATCAGCACGACCATGCCGGGCTGGTTGTCCGGTCTCTCGGCTTCCATGCCGTCCTGCTGCTGGCCAACATGGTGCCGATCGTCTTTCTCTCCAAGTCCATGGCGAAGGTCATCGACTACCAGATCGCCACGTTGCATGCCCCCGTCGCTCTGGGAGGCATCATCATCGCGATCCTGGTGCTGGCCCCGGAAGGTCTTGCCGCCGTCAAGGCGGCACGAGCCAACCGCCTCCAACGTTCGGTGAATATCTGCCTGGGTTCCGCCCTCGCCACGATCGGCATGACCGTACCCGCCGTCCTTACGATCGGTCTGGTGACCGGGAACAAGGTTGTGCTGGGATTGGGGCCGTTGGACTCAGTCCTCCTGATGACCACCGTTCTGGTCGCGATCGTCACGTTTACCAGCAGCAAGACCAACAGTATTCATGGACTGGTTCACCTCATCCTCTTCGTTGCTTACCTCTACATGGTATTCGACTGAGTTGGTCGGCAATATCAGATCGCGAAATACCATATAACCTTGACGTTCTGTTGTTTTGTCACATGTAATCTCAACTTAACTATGGCCGAACGCAACTCTGTCTACGTTTTCAAGGGGCCGAGTCTCGATGAGTTTCGTGACGCAGTCATATCGGTCGTCAGAAAACTCGGCGGTAAACTCGATTGGGATGCACGTCCTGAACCGATCAGCGCCAATCTGTTGACTTCCCATAACGCGAACGTTCACGCGGCGTATATTCACTGCGACGGATACCAGGTCGCCAAGACCATCGGTTATGACTTGGGGATTCCATGGATTAATGTTCGCATTCAAGAGGGGGCACTCTGGGATTATTCTCTCTACCATGGAGATTCACATCTCGATAATTTCAGCACGTTGCCGGAGTATTGGGAAAACGATGCAGAATGGATAGCAACTCAGCGAGGGAATCCCGGACTGCTGGCGAAGTATTGGCAAGTCGATGTGTCGGCGGTACAGAATTACCTCAAACCATGGGGCTGCGAAGTAGATGAGAATGAAGGCGTATTTCGAACGCTTTTGCGAGGCAAAGCATATCCGGACGATCAGTTTGAGTACGGTGACATCTGGCAGATGACAGACTTCCTTCGTGCTTTGGGTGCCCACGATCCAAATTTTGGTGAGCCGCATTCTGTGCCGCGTGGCTTAGAGCTCGACTCCGACGGAACAAATGGATAGATCGAAGCCGGAACAGGCCGGATGGCTCGCTTCGCTCGTTCCATCCTTGCCCGACTTCGCGTAGTAAAAAACAACCCGCGCTAACGTGATTCGTTCTAACATCTGACGTGGTAGGAGAGGATTCGATTCGGCTAATGCACCATGAGCGATCAGTCTAAGTTACGTTACTCAAGATCAAAAGTGGTCTCAAAGTTTCAGCTGATACTTGAAACAGGCATGCCGCTTAAATAAATTATCTTGGAGTCTGGGGATGTTCTCCGGCCAATGTTCATGCGCCGATCCATCTGTCACGACAAGTCGGTGCTTTGCCAGATTTGTCCAATTAACTTTTAGATTGCCAATGGCTGTCTCGCTACCTCAGCGTGTTCCGCAGAATGCTCCCGGCGATTTCTACGTCGAGGCGGGGTTGTGCACGCGGTGCTGTCTGGTTCACGGCGAAGCTCCCGAATTGCTGAACGATCCTGATCAGCCGTTTGAAGAATGCTACTTCAAACGACAGCCGCGCACTCCAGCGGAGATTGAGCAAGCGATCAATGCGATGTGCGTCTCCGAAATGTGCGCCCTACGCTATGCGGGTGATGATGAGGCGATCATCGGTGAACTGCGTAACCGGGAGCAGGCCTACCTGTGTGACCAAGCGCCCGAAAGTGTCGCATGGACTGAGCGAACTGAGAATTGGCCGGTCGATGCGAATGATTCGCAGTCATCCTCTAAGCGATCTTGGTGGTCCCGATTATTCGGGTCGAGATGACCGCCGGCTGTCCGCCGAAGGTGGAATCGGCGATGCCTCCGAGGAATAATTGAGTTGCCGGTTTGTCGCGCTCTCTGCATGCGGCCGGCAACTGAGCCTTCGTCGTTAAAGAGCTATTCATGAGTAGATGTGGCTGGATACTATATGACGGTTCGTGCGGCTTCTGCTCCTGGTGGGTTCCATGGTGGAAGCAGACCTTGAACAAGCGGGGGTTCGAAATCGCGCCCTTGCAGAGCCCATGGGTGATGGAGAAACTTCGTCTTCATGACGAAGATCTTTTAAACGACATCCTGCTATTGCTGCCGAATGATCAGGTAATCCGCGGAGCCAATGTTTATCGCCATGTCATGAAGCGTATTTGGTGGGCATATCCGCTGTATGTTCTCTCGATATTTCCAGTTTTGAACTTGATCTTTGATTGGTGCTACAGAACATTTAACCGAAATCGATTTTTCATTTCTCGTTCATGCGGGATGCCGGGGAAATGAGTAAAGAGCCAGGTAAGTTTCTGACGGCTCACTGGCGCCATCTCGCCATGCTGAATTACGAAGTCGATCCTTTGGTGCTTCAACCATATTTGCCGCAAGGGACCGAACTGGACACTTGGAACGGCAAGACATTTGTCAGTATGGTCGGCTTCCAGTTCCTCAAGACGAGCGTGCTCGGCATACCGATACCGTTCCACCGCAACTTCGAAGAAGTCAACTTGCGTTTCTATGTCAGACGGCGTGCCTCTGATGAGATCCGAAGAGGCGTGGTCTTTATTAAGGAAATTGTGCCTCAGAAAGCAACTGCCTGGGTGGCGCGTCATCTGTACAATGAAAATTATGTGGCGTTGCCAATGAGACACGAAGACACATTGGCCGCTTCGACAAACCGGGGTATTTCTTACGAGTGGCGATTGGGCGGAAGCTGGAATCAGTTGTCCGTTGCTGTGGAAGGTGAAGCTGCCATACCTGCCGCTGACAGTGAAGCCGCTTTCATCACCGAGCACTACTGGGGTTATTCAGCCCAAAAAGATGGATCAACCCTTGAGTACAAGGTTGAGCATCCACAGTGGCCTGTTTGGCGTGCCACTGGCTCAAAATTGAATTGTGATGTCGAGCATCTGTATGGCCCTGAGTTTACACCCTTTCTGGCAGCGGAGCCGACTTCAGCGTTTCTGGCTTTGGGCTCGGATGTCAGCGTAAGAAGAGGCGTTTCGGTAAACTGATGTGGCGTACTTCCGGATCAGGGCATGAAGCGGTCGACTCTCCGCAGGCGCTTTCATCTCACGGAGAATCGGGACCTGTGTCAGATGTTACGTAGTTGAGTGATGACTTTCACAGACCTTGACATTCCGTTCCCGCTGTTCGAGGCGGATGAAGAAGACGCGGCCGGATATGCCGGGCTCCGGGATTGCTCCCTCTGCGGCTCTCACCATCATTGCTTCGAACTCGGCATCGGTTGTGCAATCATGACAAGTTGCCCGAATTGCGGTTTGGAGAACGGACTGGATGCCGACGATCGCGAAGAGACGCCTTGCCGCGGATGCAAGACGCTGATCCCGTTTCCGGATTTGCCGGACGATCAGGAGATCGTCACTTGTTACCACTGTCTTCGATCTGGCAAGGCAGCGATCACGACGGATACCGAATTGGGAATGATTTCGTGGGCGCAAGCGTACGAAGGTCTGACACATGGCTTTCCCGGTCTGTCGCGTTCTGACTTTGAACTCGTTGATGGCGGGGACGGCTGGATTCGTGCGCGCTTGCCGAGTGAGATGATGTTCGATCTGCTGCGAACGCCGAATTACCAGACAATCCAGGGCGAGCGGTGGCAGTTCTGTTGTCAGCGCCCGATGATTTTCATTGGCAGCTGGTCTCGCGAACGTTTTACGAACGAGGCGGACGATGGGGATGGCGAAGCACTGCTGAACGAAATTGTGCAGGACGTTGTACCGGGGCTTTGGGAAGACCAACTTCACGACGTCACCGGCATCTATGTGTTTCGGTGTCCGAACTGTGGACGCCGAACCGGACATTGGGATGTGGCATAACCACGTGCTGTGCCCGGGCCGCGGGGGATCAAAACGGAACCAGAAACTGCTTGGACGTTCACTGTCATCCATGAATAACGCTTCTCCATATCCGGTGCTCGATGAAGATGGCTATGAACTCGATTTGATCAAGCAGACTGAGAAAGATGAGTACGGCTTTGAGTTACCCAACTTTCCGACAGACGAAGAAAGGTTTGCCGCGACGCCCGGCGACTATGTGAAGCTGATCTTTCGATACAAGGACTGGATTGAGAAAGATGGCCAGACGATTACGTGCGAACGGATGTGGGTTGAGATGAAGGAGGGCGATAAGACATGCTTCGTTGGAAGGCTTGACAACGACCCAATGCACACCAGGTTGCTTAAGGCGAATGATCTAATCAGGTTTCACCCGAAGCATATTGTGGGATTTTGGAAAGAAACGGAATCGTAGTTTGTTGCGCGAATAGCTGGTTTTACGCAATCGGTTATTTGGCCGTCAGGAAACACCATGAATAAGTGCATCCCTGTGTTTTGCTTGTTGATATTGGCTGGCTGCACCGCGACAGATCGAGTGCCAGGCGCGTCAGGTGAACCGGAAAGCACAGTGCGTTTTTTGTGTGATTCGGAAAGGTATCACGAGGCCATGCGTGAACTGCCCGCAGCAATGAAGGCGTGGGATGAGTACACCGCGCATACGGGGCGTACGGCAGAAGGTGCGCCCGGATATTTGTATGCGTCCACCATGTCTGCCATTGTCCGCAAAGGCGACCGTGATTGGGGCGCGATTCTTGACGATCCTGATATTCCCTATAGCTATAAGACCGAGATGATTTTTGAGATTGCAGAAGCCCGACTTGGCAAAGGAGCTTCCTGGTCGTCCAGCCACACGGAAGTCATCGTCATACCTCGATCAGAACGAGCCGGATCGTGGGAAGAAGTTAATAAACTTTTACGGCAAGTGCTGAAGGAACAAGGCGCCGTAGCGGGCCCGGACAGGTCTGGCCATTAAGGTTGTTGGAACCGCGAGAGGGCTTCCCTCTTTTCGGTATTTCGCAGCCACAGATCCACGACATCAAGCGCCCTTCTCAATCATGAAACTACCACCGTCATTTGGGCCTGTCTGGAACCTGCGGCTGTTGCGTCGAGTTACTCTGCTGTTCTTTGTCCTCGCGGTGTTCATGCTGGTTGCATGTTTGGTCGTTGGAAATATCAGGCAAGCCTGCGCTCCTGCGGTTTCAGCCATCATCTTCGGATTCGCTTATCAACGCATCCGCGAACTGACGTTGCGTCTTGAGAAATGGGTAGAACGTCCGGGCTACCGCAGCGTGTTGCCTGGTCATCGGTTGTCGGCAGAGGGCGAATCCGGCGACGCATGCGAGTAGAATGGTCTTGCCGGTTCGAAACGTGTTCCGGGGGTTGCGGATGGTCGGCAACTGAGCCTTGAGACGCTAGGCAGATCAAGATGATCATCATCAGATGGATAATCGCCGTCCCACTGATCGCCGTCGCGGCGTCGATGCTTATGTTCAATGGGTGGATATTGGTCCGCGTCTTGATGCTGAACAAAGAGGCGCCTTCGGTCGTCCCGATCATCGGTGGCGTGATGGGATCAATCGGGCTCTTCGTCTTGCCAAGCGACCTGGGCTGGGTAATTTGTCTACTGCCCCTTGTATTGGATTGGGGAGGATTGCCCAGCCTCGCAATCGCTGCTTGGCAGGGAGCATTCCGGTGAGCCCTGTGAAAATAAGAACAAAGAAAAATCGAATCAACCGTTCACTGCACGACTCAAGATGAAAATTCCCATCATCACCGGAATAATTCGCCGTCGATTCCTTTTGAACTTCCGAGTCGATCCAGACGTGATCGCGCGGCTGTTACCTTCCCCATTTGAGCCGAAGCTTCACAACGGAGTTGGCATCGCAGGCGTCTGCCTCATTCGGCTTGAAGGTATTCGGCCAAAGGGAAGCCCGCTGTCCTTGGGGATCGACAGTGAGAACGCAGCGCACCGGTTCGCGGTTGAATGGGATGACGATGGTCGGACGCAGAGCGGTGTATACGTGCCGCGTCGCGATACCGATTCATGGTTGACTCATCTCGCAGGCGGCCGGATTTTCCCCGGCGTAAATCACCGAGCACGTTTCAACGTTCACGAAGAAGGTAATGCTGTCGATTTCTCAATGAAGTCAGCTGATGGTGAGGTAACGATTAATTTCCGTGGCCGGTCAGCGGCCGAACTGCCACCCGACTCGGTTTTTCAGTCGCTTGATAAAGCTTCCAAATTCTTCGAAGAAGGGGCCATTGGGTATTCCGCCAAGGCAAGTTCATCACAATACGATGGCATGATGCTCAGGACGGATCGCTGGCAAGTCACACCGTTCGAGGTGGATCAGATATACTCCAGTTTCTTCGCGGATACGTCACGGTTTCCTGCCGGGAGTGCATATTTTGATCACGGATTATTGATGCAGGACATTCCACACGAATGGCACTCGATGGACGATCTGTGTGCGAAAGAAGCTGTCTGATGGATGATTACCACATTAGGAAGATGAACAAATCTGAACTTCAACTGGCAGTTGACTGGGCAGCCAGAGAGGGCTGGAATCCAGGGCTTCATGATGCCGAACTGTTTTATCATGGCGATCCGGCAGGATTTTTTGCCGGTGAGATTGACGGGCGTGTTGTGGCTGTCGGCAGCGCTGTGTGCTATGACGAATATTTCGCTTTCTGCGGGCTTTACATCGTTGATCCAGCGTTCAGGGGGCGAGGCCTGGGCCTTGCTTTGACCAGGGCCCGTCTTGCGTATTGCGGGGATCGCAATGTGGGAATCGACGGTGTGCTGGAGAACGTGAAGATCTATCAGCGGGTGGGTTACAAACCATTCCATATGAATCACCGTTTTCAGATTGAAGCGAGTCAGCAGGACTTCGACGGACGCCGTATTGAACAGATTAGCGAGGCGCACATGGCGGAAGTCATGAAGTATGAACGCCAATGCTTTCCGGCGAGCCGCGAGACTTTTTTGCGTCATTGGATTCAGCAGCCGCAAGGGCGTGCCTTGTTCTTCAGTTCAGGGGAACAAATCCGGGGCTTTGCGGTTCGCAGAAAGTGCCTGGAAGGGTACAAGGTGGGGCCGCTGTTCGCTGACGACATTCATGTTGCCCGCGAGCTTTTCAAGGCACTGCAGGAAGACATTTCGGGTGAAATACTGATTCTGGATGTGCCGGAAAATAATCCAGCAGCCATGGAGCTGGCCGAAGAGAATGCCATGCAGGAGGTCTTTGCCACCATGCGCATGTACCAGAAGCAACTGCCGGACATCGATCACAGCAAGGTTTATGGCATTACCTCTTTTGAGCTTGGATAAAAACGATCTGTGTAACGCCGCCGATCAGCTTTCCGCCATGCGAATCAACGGCTGGCCGGGCAGAAGGGGAGGCATGGGGCAGCCCAAGGTATCGCACATGGCCCGAAACAGTTCCGCTTCATGTACGGACACCTTCCCGTCGGCGCTGATGCATTGAGCAGCGGCTTCGAGCAGGCGGCGTTTTTCCGTGACGGCGACGCCCGCCAGCGCGTCCAGCGCCTTGCCGACGGCGCGCAGTCCGCACTGGTCGTGTCCGACCATGGCCACGCCCGAGATGCGCAACCGCTGCACTGCCTGATCGAACGCCTTGGCTTCATCCTCGCGCTGCTTGTGGCCGACGTACGCCAACGTCGATAGCAGCACGGCGCACGACGCGTCCAGCGAATCGAGCGTCCGACTGCGAGCCGCCGCTGGCTTCCGGGGGTGGAAGTGCGCCTCAAGATGACGATGCAGGATGCGCTGGAGCGTCCACTCGAACAGGTCCATCTTTTCATCCGCCCGTACAAGTTGCTCGATGTTGGCGGCAAACGCGCCGTATTGTCCCGGCGACAGCGCCCGCAACGCCGGCACCGTCAAGTCGATCAACGGCAACCGCGCCGACACCGGCACCTGCGCAACGGGCGAACGTAGCTTCTTCGTCTGTTCGTACACCGGCGAGTCGGCGTATTGACGCAGCCGCGCCAACTGCTTTGTGCGCACCTGTTCGTCGTCATCGAGCAGCATCGCGTACACCACGGCCCGCGCGCCGAATGGCTCGTGCGCCGCCGCGACAACCGTGTCGGGCAGCGACTGGATCAGCGTCGCTGCGTAAGCGACATGCTCCGGCGTCGGTTGTCCGATCTGTTCGATCGCGTCGGCTGCGGACGTGGGAGCCGCTTCCGCGGCACCGGCGAAACCGGAAACATCCGCGCGTTCATCCGCCGCGCTGAGTCGGCGCGTCTTGGGAAACCTGCCGTCGAAGCTCGGGTCGATCCGCTTGATGCGATCTTCGAGCGGCGGGTGCGTGGCCATGATCAAGCCGAGCGCCGTCGTCATCCCGGAGCCGAACAGCATGTGGCTGACCTCGTCGGCGTTTGGGTGTTCCAATTTCGATGAGTCGGCCCAGCCGCCGATCTTCTTAAGGGCCCCGCCAATGCCGTCGGGATTGCGCGTAAACTGCACAGCCGAAGCGTCGGCCAGGTATTCGCGCTGGCGCGACACCGCCGCTTTGATCGCCCGGCCGAAGAACGCGCCGACAAAGCCAATTACCAGCAGCGCCAACCCCAGGATCAACAATATTGCGCCGCCGTTGTTATTCCGCGAGCGCCGGCCGGACGAGCCGTACCGCACGGCGCGCATCATCGTTGACCCGATCGTGCCGATGACGACGATACCGAAGATGATGCCCATCAGCCGGATATTCAGCCGCATGTCGCCGTTAAGGACGTGGCTGAACTCATGGGCGATGACACCCTGCAACTCGTCGCGGCTGAGTGTATCGACCGCACCGCGCGTCACACCGATCACGGCGTCGTCGGGGCTGTAACCGGCGGCAAAGGCGTTGATGCCATCCTCGTCAATGAGGTACACCGGCGGCACTGGCGTACCCGAAGCGATGGCCATCTCTTCGACGACGTTAAGCACCTTGCGCTGCTGACCGATGGCGGCGTTGGGGTCGATCCGTCGGCCGCCGAGCGATTCGGCCACGACGTGTCCGCCGCCGGATAGTTCGCTGACCTTGAACAGGCTTGCGCCACCGACGAGCATAATCACGCCGCCGCCGACGAGCGCGAGCAGCTTCGGGTCCCACATCGACAGGGGCCCGGCGTCCTCACGACTGAGCCCGAGGATGACGACGACGGCGACGTACACCAGCGCGATGATACCAATCACCGCGAGGGCAAAAAGAATGACGAGCCAGCCGGTTTTGCGCCGGGCGACGTCCTGTTTTTCAAAAAAATTCATCGCCATAGCGCGTTACACATGGATGCCCCGGCGCCACGCTGCAATCAGAACTTCACCTGCGGCGCTTCGCGCTCCTGTTCGTTTTCGATCTCGAAAAGCGACGCTTCCTTGAAGTTGAACGAGCCTGCGACGACGTTGGCGGGGAAGCTCTCCCGCGCGGTGTTGTACACCGTCACCGAGTCGTTGTACGCCTGTCGTGCGAAAGCGATCTTGTTCTCGGTGCTGGTCAACTCCTCGGTGAGTTGCATCATGTTCTGGTTGGCCTTGAGGTCGGGGTATGCCTCCATGACGGCGAACAATCGGCCCATCGCGCCGCCGAGCGCCATTTCAGCGCCGATCAGGCCCTGGATGGCGCTGGAATCATCGGGGTGATCGGCCGCCTTCTCGCGGGCGCCGGCGGCCTGGTTACGCGCGGCAATCACCGCTTCGAGCGTTTCACGCTCGTGTGACATGTACGCTTTGGCCGTCTCAACGAGATTGGGGATCAGGTCGTAACGACGCTTCAACTGTACGTCGATTTGCGCAAAAGCGTTCTTGAATCGGTTGCGCAGCTTGATCAGGTTGTTGTACGTGCTGATGACCCAGAGGATCACGACCACGGCGATCAGTAACAGTACGCCGAGGACAATGGCTATTTCCATGGTTCACTCCTGCGGTTGAATGGCGTCGGAGTCCTTGTAACGAGCGGTATTATAACGGTATTGCTCACTTGGCGGCACGACGTAGGTTGGCGATCAGTTTATCCGTATCTGCCTTGGCCCGGTCGGGGTGATTGGGAATCAAAACCGCGCGGACCGGAATCCTCAGCGGCTAAGAAGCCGGGCGTAGCTGTTTTCACCCGTGCCCGACAACGCGCAATAAAAGACGACTCGCGATGACGCGATTTTTTTGGGCTGAAGAAACGGGAAGGATTCGATACAGCACCGCGCAAAGATTGACCCTCGCTATCGGCAATTCAGCTGACCCGTACAGTTTACGGGTAGAATGTTGTGGTCAGTTGGGACCCCATTTCCGCGGGCGGCTGGCGACTGAGTTGATTGACGTTTAGCTCCAACGAGTCATCGTGGCTAGCGCATGGGTTTCTTTACACCCAACTTTCCCCGTCGACGCTTTGTCACCGCTTCATTGATCGGTGTGGCTTGGTTGCTCGTGATCGGCTTACTGTGGGCGCTGCCGAATGGCGGCTATCGGCGCGGTTGGTCTTATGAGCATTATGGCGTTCTCGAAGCCTTCACTCGTGTCAGAGATTATCGCACTACAGGAGAAATTGTGGGTTTTAAGCCCGCTGGCGGATTTGTTCCCAGCGTGGTCATCACGATTCTGGTCACCGTCGCCGCCATCGTTTCCTACCGCTGGCTTATTCCCCGGCGTGGGCGCAAACCAGGGCATTGCCCCACGTGCGGCTATGACCTGCGCGGGACGGTCTCAGACACCTGCTCGGAATGTGGCGAAGTCCTTGGGAAGAAAACGGGGCGTAGCAATGTATCGCGCAATGAAGATGACTCGCGTTAAAATGAGTCGTCTTTACATCTGAAATAGCGGGGAGTGAATTCGATGCAGCTACCGCAGTTCTGCGCGTATGTTGCCGGTATCGAGAATACGGTTGATATTTTGGTAGTAAATTTGAGGTAGTGGGATTACGATACGCTCATACTTAGATCGCCGGGGACGTTCTCCGGCATAAGCAAGTAAGCGCGCCGGTCCGCCTATTACCACGGAATGGCGATTTACCTGGTCTGTCCAATCAACAGTTAGGGGCGACATGGAAGCCTATGCTCATGCCATCACGACTCTTGGTGTTCTCGTTCATGGCCTCGGGTGGTGGATGATCTATCGTTCGCGCATGGGCCAAGTTGATCCTTGGGGCCCAATGCAGGATTGCGCTGCGGGAAGTGCTTTGATGGTGTCGGGCTTTGTCGCGGCACTTGCGGGTACGTACCTCATTGTTCGTTCGAAAGATCGCCCCTAACCAACCGCCGCAGTTGACGAGCGACGCCCGCGATTGATAATCCAGTGGTCGGTTGGTCGCCTGCTCCCGCGGGCGGCCGGTAACTGAGCCTTTTACGTTATGCATCCAAATCGAACATCCATCCCATGCCGGCGATGTTCCTAAGCCACAACTCTGGTGACAAACCGTTCGTCCGCCGACTGGCCGATAGACTAGCTAATTCTGGCGTAATCGTCTGGCTTGACGAAATCGAATTGAAAATCGGCGACTCAATCATAAACCGCGTCAGTGACGCGATAGAACAGGTCGAATACGTTGCCGTGGTCGTATCTAGCAACTCGGTCAAATCTCGCTGGGTTAAAAAAGAACTTAGCCTAGCTATGTCCAAGGAGTTGGGTCAGTCTGATCCGGTCGTTCTTCCGATTCGAATCGACGACTGCGAAATGCCTTCGTCGCTCGGCGACAAGCTATACGCGGACTTTCGCGATGCAAATCAATTCGACGCACAGTGCGACCGGTTGCTTGATGCGATGGGAATCAATGTCACGCGAGAACAGTTTCCCAACGGAATCTCGGTTGAATGGACCGATGACGGTCCACGAATCACCGGGAATGGTGTTATTCTGTCGCCAGTTGAGTCTAGCGCCCTGCTTGACCGATGGTCTGAGTGGCTACCCAAATTCATCGAAAAGGAACGGGATCGCCGTGGACCGAAGAGCAATGCCGTTGGCGAAGCTGCGAACATACTTGCTGTCATCCGTGCATGTGCGGACACTTACAACCGGGCACCTGACGAAGATGAGATGCGCGAGGGGACTTCTGAATTGGCACGCAAATTTGACTTGTTCTATCTATTTATCGAGATAGTGCACTTCAAAGCTTTTGAATCTAACTCGACCAAAGTTCAGAAGAAATCGAAAAAGCGCGCTTCGCCAAAAAAGAAGAAATCCGCTGCACTCCGACCGCCTACGAAGAAGGCGGGCAAGACTTCCGGAAAGAAACGAGCGGTTCGAAAGAAGAAAAAGTAATGCGACCGCGTCCCAAAGGATGCATAACAAAGCGATGCACCGACCGGAGCGGGCTACGTTTTCGATTTTTCCATGTCGTTTGCTTCGTTTTAGGTTTTTGGTTTTTCAAAGGTCACTCGCGTTGGTTCGTCCGCCCGGTGATCCTGGTCGTTAGGATGCAAGAATGTACGTATTCTTCAAGATAGGAGAAAACCGGGACGCAGTTACTTCACCTTTGCCCCACATGACGCAACAAATACGATTCGTCTTTAAATCTGAGATAGCGGGGAGAGGATTCGATACAGCTACCGCAATTCTGTGCGTATGTTACGGGTATGGAGAATACGGTTGATATCTGAGTGTTAATTTGAGGCGGGGAGGGGATGACGATAGGCTCACACTCAGGTCGCCGGGGACGTTCTCCGGCACAACGGCAAACGCCGGTCCGTCTGTCACCACGAATTGACGCTTTACCTGATCTGTCCAATCAACTGTTATGCAGAGGAAGCTTGGCCATCTTACGGCGACTTTGTTGCTCCTGCTGTGTGTGGCGGTGTGCGCACTGTGGGTGCGAGGTCAGAGTTCGTCGGACTGGTTTCATTGGACACAGACGCGCGAACACGAATGGCAACGGGAAACTCTTGTCGTCGGAGGCGACGGGTTTTACGGATCGCACCAGTGGTTCTTCTTCGATTACCCGGGCAGCGCTCGCAAGTACGCCGAGAACCTCGGTGCAACGAGCGGTTTCAGTCATAAGACGAGCCAGCCGCAGAGGAACCCGTATTCCGGCACCTTTTGGAACCGGCTCGGATTCGGCATGAGGCCGGGCACGCCCCAGACCGACACCTCGTCGGACGGCCCGTACCGGTACGTCTACTCCCACGCGCACGTCCCGTACTGGTTCGTATTACTGGTGTTGTCCCCACCCTGGTGCCTTTGGTTCGCGCTCGCCCGCGCCCGCCGTAGAAGGGCGCGACGGGCTCGGCTTGGCCAATGCACTCGCTGCGGCTACGACCTCCGCGCCAGCCCCAGGCGGTGCCCGGAATGTGGAAGTGTGCCGGAACAGTCAGTGGAAACCACCGCATAACGTGGCGTTGCAGTCGACCTGCGACGCACGCGAACGAGCGGTTACAATGATCCGGCAGTCCTGTTTGCGCGTGCGGTAGGCAACTGAGCTAAGGCGTTATCCGACTGAAAAGCGATACACCATGCCTCACTTTGACCAAGCGTTCATCGAAATGGTGAGGTCGCATCCAGAATCCGAAGCAATGGTAACCGAGGCTCTACCAGATCCAATCGCCAAGATCGAGAACGAAATTGGCTACGAATTTCCTCCAAGCTACAAAGAGTTCTTAGGCCATATAAACGGCGGTGTCATTGGCTCAATTCGGTTATTCGGAGTCGCCCGTGGTGACCACCTTGATTTCACTACAAAACTGGTCGAGCATTCGGACATTCCGTCAATCGAGGCACGCATCATGATTCCATTTGCCAGCGACTGGGGCGGTAGCCTTTTCTGTTTTGACACCTATCACCCAACAGGTGGTGGCGAATATGCGATTTGGTATTGGGACCATGAGTATTCCGAGGAACCGGCTGACGCACCGTACGTTTGGACGCAGATCGAGTCCAGCTTCGAAAGGTTCATGCTTAATCAGTTCCCAGCGGATAACGGCGGATAGCCTGTCACTCAATCCGACACCTACCCATAGTGTTTTCAATGTAGAATGTTCCATGTTCCCGCCGTCTTCCGTCGAAGCGTGTTGCTTCATATTCCGGTGCGGATTAGCTAATTGTTAGGATCGCGTAACGTGGATCTAAGTGAAGTCTTCAGCTTTGGCCCGCGCGGTGAAATCGCTGACTATCAGTTTGTCGGTGACATGACTGCCGAGTCGCGCGCAGATCTGCGTCGGCAGATTCCCAATCTGAAAAGATCGCTGCTTGAGTGGAAGGGGCGTAGGGCTGGTCGGATTCTCGGGACAATGCTGACTGTGCTGGGACCCGAATCTGATCACGAATCCTTCAAAGAGGAGTTGGACACGCTCTACCATTCAGAAGATGAAGTGGGCACGTTACTTCGCAGCTTTCCATGCGATTTAATTGTCTTCAAGGCTCACGGCAAGCCGTCCTGGCTTGAGAGCCGCGAGCCAACCGCGTAACTAGCCGGTAAGAAAACGTGTCAAGAATCTTTATTCCGCAGACCTCAACCCAGAGCAGATCCGGCACGCGAAGAAACCTAGACGCAGCTATTTTCACCTTTGCCCCACATCGTGTAATGAAAATGACTCGCGTTAAAACGAGTCGTCTTTACATCTGAAATAGCAGGGAGAGGATTCGATACGGCTACCGCAATTCTTTGCCTATGTTACGGGTATCGAGAATACGGTTGATATTTGGGTAGTAAATTTGAGGTAGGGAGGGGATGACGATACTCTCACACTCAGGTAGCCGGGGACGTTCTCCGGCGCAAAGGCAAGCGTTGGTCCGTCTATCACCACGAATTGGCGCTTTACCTGATCTGTCCAATCAACTTCTATGAAGTCGATGTTGTCAATGGTTGGTATCGTAGATTGCTGTATCTCCTGATTCGGTGCCTTGCTCAAGCGCGTGGTTTTAAACTTCTATCCAGGGTGTCACTTTTTGTGTGGA
>Ga0207422_1002821_pt1 | contig 20505 bp, 26 predicted proteins | sample MarCyaLeptolynsp_FD_187757 | JGI IMG/M metagenome (GOLD analysis project Ga0207422, IMG submission 187757) | Marine cyanobacterial communities from Panama - species 1 Leptolyngbya sp. (SPAdes) | ecosystem: Environmental > Aquatic > Marine > Unclassified | place: Panama: Panama City | collected... | reverse complement strand
CTGACATTTCTGTCAAGTTGGGGGCCTCTTAGCTGCGCTTGCCCAGTGCCTCAAGCGCTTCTAGGGAGAAAAATATGCAAGCGTCCATGATTGGCCTGCAAGTTTGTGAATAAGGTATTATCTTCCAACGATGACTGACGAAGACGTTCTCTCCGAATTCCGCGGCTGCGGCGCCCTGCTTGAGGGGCACTTTCTGCTGTCGTCGGGACGGCACAGCGCCCACTATTTGCAGTGCGCGCGGGTGTTGATGAATCCGGATCGCGCCGCGCGACTCGCGCTGGCGACGGTCGCCAAGATCCCGCGCGAGATCAAATCGCAGGTTGATGTCGTGATTTCGCCAGCCATGGGCGGATTGATCATCGGCCATGAAGTGGGCCGGTGTCTCGACAAGGATGCGATGTTCCTCGAACGGCCCGAAGGCGAGTTTCATCTCCGCCGCGGATTCGCGATCGAGCCAGGCGCCAAGGTTTTGATGGTCGAGGATGTCGTCACCACCGGCCTCTCCAGCCGCGAAGCGATTGCGGCGGTTGCGCGCGAAGGCGGCGAAGTGATTGCCGAATGCTCACTGGTTGATCGTTCGGCCGGTGAAGTCGACCTGGGCGTGCCGTTCTTCCCGCTGATCGCGATCAATTTCCCGACCTATGCCGAGGATGAGATGCCGGCTGAGCTGGCTGCCACGCCTGTGACCAAGCCTGGCAGCCGCAAGAACTGATCATGAGCGGCCCGCTTCGCCTTGGCGTGAACATTGATCACGTTGCGACCATTCGCAATGCGCGCGGCGGGGAGCACCCTGATCCTGTTCGCGCAGCAGAGATCGTGGCTGCGGTTGGCGGTGATGGCATCACTGCGCATTTGCGCGAAGACCGTCGGCATATCCGCGACGAAGACCTCGCTCGCATCCAGGCTGCGACCAATCTTCCGCTCAATCTGGAGATGGCGGCAACTCCGGAAATGCTTGAGATCGCGCTGAGGCATAAGCCGCACGCAGCCTGCATCGTTCCGGAGAAGCGCGAGGAGCGCACGACCGAAGGCGGCCTCGACGCGGCTGGATTGCACAACAGCCTGGTCCCGATTGTCGATGAACTGACTCAAGCCGGCATCAGGGTATCGCTCTTCATCGAAGCCAGCGAACGGCAATTGGACGCCGCCTTGCGGCTCGGCGCGCCGGTGGTCGAATTCCACACCGGCGAATACGCCCACGCGTTTCTCGACGGCGATCGCGAACGCACTGCCGCCGAATTGCGACGCATCACGGATATGGCGGCGCTGGCAGTCAAGAACGGGATTGAGCCGCATGCCGGCCACGGCTTGACCTATGAGAATGTCCAGCCTGTCGCGGCGATCCCACAAATCGCAGAGCTTAATATCGGGCACTATTTGATCGGTGAGGCAGTGTTCGTCGGTCTCGAGCCGGCGGTCCGCAAGATGCGTGAACTGATGGATGAGGTGCGGTGAGATGAGCGGCGAAGACCTTCCCGAGCTGAGTTCTGAACAGAAGCGCTGGGCTTTCTTTGCCGCCGCCCTGTTTCTGGGCGCGATCGGATTTCTCGGCTTCGCACTGTCAAATGATGTGCTGGTGACCTTCGCGATCGGCTGGATTGCGTTGCAGATCTTTGGCTATGTCGGCTCGATCAAAATGGCGAAGGGTGATTTCGCGCACCCATTGTTCAAAAGTCAGGTGATGCTGCATGTCGTGGCAGCTGGATTGCTCACGGCGCTAATCTTGAGGGCTAGCTGATGATCATCGGAACCGGTTCGGACCTTTGCAATATTGAGCGCATCGCCAACTCGCTTGAACGCTTTGGCGAGCGGTTTGAAAATCGCGTCTTCACAGATGTCGAGCGCGCCAAGGCGCGGCGGCGACCTTATACAATCGCCGGCACCTATGCGAAGCGCTTCGCTGCAAAGGAGGCCTTCAGCAAGGCGGTCGGCACGGGATTTCGGCGCGGCGTGTTCATGAAGGATATCGGCGTCGTGAACGCACCATCAGGCGCCCCGACGCTTGCCTTGAGCGGCGGCGCAGCAAAGCGGCTTGAAGAAATGGTCCCGGACGGCCATGAGGCGCACATTCATCTTACCCTAACCGACGACCATCCATGGGCGCAGGCCTTCGTGATAATTGAGGCCCGCCCCTTATGAACGGTGTTACCGAGCCATTGAGCGTGACTGACAGCGAAAAGAAATCATCCGACGAGACCGAGGAAAAGGTCAATTGGCTGGCGGAGATCCGCGGCCTTGCGCTGATGCTGTTGGCGGTGCTCGCGTTCCACAGCCTGGTCGCCAAGCCCTTTTACATTCCATCTACGTCGATGATGCCGGCCCTGCATGTGGGGGATCGCCTCGTGGTCAGCAAATACCCCTACGGCTGGTCATGGGCTTCGATGAGTTTTCACTTGCTGCCGCGCGACGATTGGCGGGTTTGGGGCAGTACGCCCGAATATGGCGATATCGTGATTCCAGTCCATCCGGAGCGTGATCAAGACTATATCAAGCGTGTGATTGCTTTGCCCGGCGACACGATCGAAGTCCGTGACGGACGCGTGATTCTCAACGGCAATCCGATCAAACGCGAAGTCGTGCCATCGGTTCGCATTCCTTTTGAGCCAGAGCTTACATGTGAGGGCGCGCCATGTTTGGATGCATTCAACAATTACAAGCGACGCGATGCCAATGGGCAGGAATATTTCGAGCCGCCGACCGAGCGTGAAACGCTGCCTAATGGTGCGACCTATTTGATCATTGATCACCTCACCAATCAGCCCAACGACAATTTCGGGCCGATCACGGTGCCTGAAGGCGAAGTGTTCGTGATGGGCGACAATCGCGACCATTCGGCCGATAGCCGCGCGGCGACTATCAATCAGGGTTTGGGTGGCCCCGTTCCGCTCGAAAATATTGGTGGGCGAGCTGAGTTCATCACCTTCTCGCTCGACGGATCGAGCAGCTGGAACCCGCTCACCTGGTGGGGCGCCCTGCGCGGCGAACGCGCATGGTCAACGCTCCGCCCGGCCATTGCGGAAGGCCCGAATTCGGGTGAAGAATAGGATCCACCGGACACTCACACCAAGCGAAGGGCGATCATGGCGAAGAAGTTTCTCTACCTAATTGCGATCATCATCGTGCTGATCCTGATTGGCCTGTTCGTTCTGCAGACCTGGAGCACCGAGCTGACGCGTGCGGCCTTGGTACCATCAACCGAATTCGTCGAGCAGGAACCGCTCGAAGAAAATGCCTATCTCGATCCGGCGCTTTGGTATTCGCGCCCGGGCATTGGGGTGAATGATCCGGCGCGCTGGCAGCCCGCATTGGCCAATCCCGTTGCAGCTTCAGCCGACAGCGCTGAGGAGCCCGCGCCGCCCTCGCCCGACAATCCCGCCGCCGAGCAATCGCTGGCACCGTCAGACCCATTTGCGACGAGCGGCTCACAAGCGGTCGATCCCAATGCTGGCGGCGAAGTCGCCGATTTTGTCATCTTTTTCGTCCATCCGACAAGCTATCTCAGCCGCTCGAACTGGAATGCACCGCTTGGCGATGAAGAGGCCGAACGGATCGCACGCATCTATATTCGCGGCATGGCAAGCCCGTTCAATTCGGCATCGGAAATCTGGGCGCCGCGCTATCGCCAGGCGACGATGGGCGCTTTCCTGACCGACGAAGCGGAAGGCGAGCAAGCCATCCACGCTGCGTATCAGGACGTCCTCGAAGCCTATCGCTTCTTCCTTGAATCGATCGATGAAGAAACGCCGATCGTACTCGTCGGGCACAGCCAGGGCTCGCTGCATCTGCTGCGATTGCTGCGCGAGGAAATTGCCGAGCAGCCTATCGCGAGCCGCATCGCCGCTGCCTATGCAATTGGCTGGCCGATCTCGGTCGAACACGATCTGCCCGCACTCGGCCTCGCCGCCTGTGCCACGCCAGCCCAATCAGGCTGTCTGCTTTCGTGGTCGAGCTTTGCTGAACCGGCCGACCCGTCCGATCTCATCGACACCTATTCCGCGTCGATTGGCTTTGATGGTGAGCAACGCGGCGACAGCACGATCCTGTGCACCAACCCGTTGACCGGTTCATTCGGCGGATCGGCTGCGGCCGATCTCAATCTGGGAACCCTCGTCCCTGACGATTCAATGGCGAGCGGCGAACTGGTGGCTGGCGCCGTCCCGGCGCGGTGCGACGAGCGCGGTCTGTTGCTGATCGGCGATCCACCCGAACTCGGACGTTATGTCCTCCCGGGCAACAACTACCACGTCTACGATGTTCCGCTGTTCTGGGCGAACACCAAGGCGGATGTGGCACGGCGGGTCAATGCATGGGCACAAGCGCGCTGATTACCGAGCAAGCAAGCGACTTTGCTGATGCGCTGCCCGATGGCGGCGCCTTGCTGGGCCTTGATCTTGGGACCAAGACGATTGGCACGGCAACCTGCGATGCTGGCTGGCGTTTTGCCAGCAATGGAAGCAAGATCACGCGCGGCAAGTGGGGCAAGGACCGCGAGACGCTGCGCGAATTCATCAAGCAACGATCGATCAAAGGCATCGTGCTTGGCCTGCCCATCAACATGGATGGCAGCGACGGCCCGCGATCACAAAGCGCCAGGGCCTATGCCCGCAACATGGCCGACAGTTTCGAGCTTCCCATTCTGTTGTGGGATGAGCGGTGGTCCACCCAAAGCGCGGAAGCGGCCATGATCGGTCAGGATATGAGCCGAGCCAAGCGCGCCGAAGCGATCGATAGCCACGCGGCGGCGGTGATCCTTCAAGGCGCGATCGACCGGCTTGCTGGTGGCATTCTTTGAGCAACTAATCGGCCGCTTTCACAGGATCGGTTTCATAGAGATAGACCATGATCGCGACGATCGGATCCATGCCGGTAGCTGACGCCGTGCCAATTTGACCGGATTGGTCAGAAGCCAAGACGCCACCGGTCGATCTATGCGTTTGAGGGCGCGTTGGCCTGGACGTTGAGCTCATTGAATTCTCACAGCAATTGAGGATCGGTTGCTTCGATCCGATGGAGAGCTTCGCCACGAATGCTGCTTGCGTGAAATTAAATCGTTGTAACGCAGCCCAATTCGAAGCACAGGACTGAGCCATGAGTAAGCCTCCCGCCAGGTTTGATCCCGCCGAAGCCGGCAAGTTCTTCTTCCGCCATGGCCATTCCGGATGGCTGGGGCTGCGCTACCATTCGCATGGTGACAATTGGGTCGCGCTAGAACTCCCTTGGCGGGAAGATCTGCTCGGCGAGTCTGACCGTCCGGTCCTTGCCTCTGGCCCGATCGTCAGCCTGATGGATATGGCAAGCGGGATTTCGATCTGGAACACGACTGGGGACTTCACCCCGATCGCGACGCTTGATCTGCGCGTCGACTATCAGCGGCCAGCCAAAGAGCGGGCGTCAGTGATTGGGCGGGTTGAGTGTTATCGGCGCACAAAATCTGCAGCCTTCGTTAGAGGCATTGCGCATGATGGCGATCCTGATGATCCAGTTGCGCATGTCGCCGGCGTGTTCATGACAATCGGCAAGGACCCACGCCAGGGCAAGGTGCCGACGGGCAGCAGCGCGGGGACTGGCGATGAGTGATGCGCGCAAGCCGGAATTGCCGCCTTATGCGCAATCGCTGGGCATCGTCGTGCACGATGTCGAGGACGGACTGCCTGTTCTGACGGTCGAGTTCGGACCCAATGTCGAAGGACGACCGCAATTCTTTCACGGCGGGGCAACCGCGGGCCTGCTCGAAAATGCCGGCTACGCAGCCTTGCGCGCTGTTCTGTTTGAGCAGGGGCGTGATCCCCTGCTCAAGCCGGTCAACATTACGGTGCAATATCTGTCAGCTGGCAAATCGCGCGCCAGCTTCGCCAAAGGGCGGATCACCAGGCTGGGTCGCCGCAACGCAAATATCAGCGTCGAAGCCTGGCAGGATGATCGCAGCAAGCCGATTGCGTCGGCAGTCATGAATATCTTGATGGCCGAACGCGGCGACTAGTCGTCGTCTGCTGGCTCGATCTCAAGCCCGTCTTCAGTCAGGCGAAACTCGACCGGAACGCCCTCAATATCGGTGGTGATGATCAGGCCATCATCTTCGATCCGCACATCACCATTTTCGAAGGCGTCGATGATCTCTTCGCCGTCTTCAATGTCGAGCTGCTGGATTGGTCCTTCAGGATCGGGTGACCGGGTCGGAGCAGGTGCTGGTGAAAGCGACAGGGCTCCGCGCATAAAGTCCTTCCAGATGCGCGCTGGCAGACCGCCGCCGGAAATCTCATTCAGCGGTGAATTGTCGTCATTGCCAATCCAGACGCCGACTACCAGATCATCGGCATAGCCAACGAACACAGCATCGCGATAATTCTGTGTCGTGCCGGTCTTGCCGTAATTGGCGATGGGCAGCATCGCGGCCTTGCCGGTGCCATTGTTGACCGCGTTTCGCATCATCTGCTCGATATCTTCGTGGACACGATACGACATGCTGTCTTCGCCGCTGGTGAGCCATTCCCACCAGGTCTCTTCTTCTTGCGGAAAAGCATAGGCGCTGACCGGAAATTCATTGGCCGCCACGCCGGCATAGGCGGATGTCAGCTCAAGCAAGGTCATGGTCGACGTGCCCAGGGCCATGCTGGGATCGCCTTCGGGCAATTGCGATGTCACGCCCAGCGAACGCGCCGTGCGGATCACTCGCTCGCTACCGATCTCATTGAACAGCCGCACCGCCGCGACATTGCTCGAGCTGGCAAAGGCGTCCTGGAGCGTGATCTCGTCGCTGTAATTCTCGCGCGCATTCTTGGGGCGGTAGCTGCCAGCCTCAATGGGTGTGTTGGCGATCACATCATCGGGACGATAGCCCGCCTCGAGTGCCGCCAGATAGACAAACATCTTGAAGGTTGAGCCCGGTTGGCGCCGCGCCTGGGTTGCTCGATTGAACGGTGACTTTGCATAGCTGCGACCACCGACCATGGCGACGACTTCACCGCTTGGGCGCATCGCAACCAGAGCGACCTGCGCGTCACCTAAAGGTGCCCGGCCGATGACCCGATTGGCCAGTGCTTGCAGGCGTGCATCGAGCGTGGTCGTCAAGACCTGCTTGGCATAGCTGGCCTCGGCATCCTTGCGCGCGATCGGAAGCGCCCAATCGGCAAAGTAGGTGCCCGTTGGCAGATTGTTGATTGCGCGCACATCCAATTGCGGATCAGCCAGATTGGCGGCCTCTTCTGCAGTCAGATAGCCCTCTTCGACCATCGCTCCGACGACCAGATCCATGCGTTCTTTGGCATCACCATAATTGCGGGTGGGCGCCAATCGACTGGGTGCCTTGAGCAGTCCGGCCAGCATTGCCGCCTGCTCAGGCAACAGGTTTTCAGGCTGGCGGTAGAAGTAATGCAGGCTGGCGGCACGCAGACCATATTGGTTGTCGCCAAAATAGGCATTCGACAGATAGCGCTCGAGGATCTCGTCCTTGGTCAGCCAGGTCTCAAGCCAGAAAGCAATCAGCGCCTCGCGCGCTTTGCGCGTCAGCGTCTGTTCGGGCGTCAGGAAAGTGAATTTGGCGAGCTGTTGAGTGATCGTGCTGCCGCCGCCGACACCGGTCCAGGCAGCGCGCGCAATCCCGCGCGGATCAACGCCCCAATGCGAATAGAAGCGGCGATCTTCGATCGACAGGAACGCGCCGACGACATGATCAGGCAACTCGCTGACATCGACCGGCTCATCCACGACGGCCCCGCTGCGTGCGATCGGCGTGCCATCGCTGGCAAGCAAGGTCACTTGCGGCGGTGCAATCGGCTCAAGCGATTTGGATAGCGGCGCGGTGATGACCAGCCAGCCAATGATGAGAATGAAGACGAACAGCATCGCGGCGAGCGCCCTCGCCGCCCATTTGCGCCGCACCTGCCACTTTGTCGGGGGGATCGCCGGAACATTGAATCGCGGTTGCTCGATTTCAGTCGATGTGGAGGACTTGCGGCGCAAGTTCCAGCTTGGCCATTTGAACCATCGGCGTTTGGGCTTGCCGCCGGTGTTCGGCCCAAAGTCAAACTTCTCGTCAAACGCGGCCAAGCGATCGCCATAGGGATCACTCGATGAGTAGAATCCCGCGCGAGGCTTCTCTTCATAGGAGCTGCGAGCAGATTGCTCAGAACGAGGGGGACGTTGCCATAGACGCATGGAGTTGCTGTGTTATCGCATTAACACAGCTCGTGCAACTTTGCGCGGCTCGCTTAGGCTTAGGCGCCCGCTGCGGCCCCTTCAGGCAGATCTTCGTTGAAGACGCGCTGGTAATACTCGCTCACCAAAGTCCGCTCGGCTTCGTCGCATTTGTTGAGGAAGCTCAGCCGGAATGCAAAGCCGATCGAGTTGAAGATCGCGGCATTCTGCGCCCAGGTGATGACTGTCCGCGGACTCATAACGGTCGAGATATCGCCGTTCATAAAGCCCTGGCGCGTCAAATCGGCGACCTTGACCATATCCGCGATCACCTTGTCGTCCGTCTCAGGTGTCTTCGACTTGACGATCTGGTGCTCGGTCTCGGCCGGCAGATAGTTGAGCGCCACGACGACGTTCCAGCGGTCCATCTGCGCCTGGTTGATCGCCTGCGTGCCGTGATACAATCCGCTCGTATCGCCAAGGCCAACCGTGTTGGTAGTCGCGAACAGCCGGAAATAGGGATTGGGCGTGATCACCTTGTTCTGATCAAGCAGCGTCAGCCGACCATCAAATTCCAGCACACGCTGGATCACGAACATAACATCAGGCCGGCCCGCATCGTATTCGTCAAAGGTCAGGGCTACCGGGTGCTGCAACGCCCACGGCAGAATGCCCTCTTTGAACTCGGTGACCTGCAAACCGTCCTTGATCACGATTGCATCGCGACCGACGAGATCAATCCGGCTGATATGCGCATCGAGATTGACTCGAATGCTGGGCCAATTGAGGCGGGCCGCAATCTGTTCGATATGCGTCGACTTACCAGTGCCGTGATAGCCCTGAATCATCACGCGGCGATTGTGGGCAAAGCCGGCCAGGATCGCGAGCGTCGTGTCCGGATCGAACACATAGCTTTCGTCCAGCTCAGGCACATGCTCTTCATTCTCGCTGAAGGCAGGCACTTGCCAGTCAATATCGATGCCAAACGTGTCGCGCACATCGACCATTGCGTCGGGTGCGGACAGAGTGCTGAGCGAAGTCGGATCGAGTTTGGTGTCAGTCATGTCGTTCATTTCGGGCACGACCTAGATGAGCCCGGCGCAGCTCGCAATGCCCGATTATTGAGAGGTGACCAAGAAAATGAGGCTGTGCCTGTCAGGACGGATCGGGCGCACGGACATGGGCCAGATGACCCGTCTTGATCCAGATCCGCACGCCATCCGGCCCTGCCGTAAGGTCAATGTCGGTTCCTTGGGGCAGTCGCAGCCAGTCATGGCGTTCAAATCTCACACCATCATATTCAAATGAGCCGTCGAGCAACAGTATTTCTGCGCCGCCGGAATCGCCGATTCGCTGTGTGGTCGACGCATCCCATTGCTCGACCGCGACGGTTTCATGGCTGTCCTGGTGTAGCAGACCGCGCGCAACGCCATTCTCGTCCGGCTCGAGCGCGAGCGAATTCATATCCACGCTGAACTGGTTGCGATCGTCCGCATCGAACTGCCACAGCTTTACGAAAATTGTGCAGCCATCATCAGCGCGCGGAATGTGATGTGTGGTCGGTGGATTGCGAACATAGGTGCCGGCAGGATAGTCGCCATGCTCATCCTGGAAGGTTCCCTCCAGCACGATGAATTCCTCGCCACCGCCATGTGTGTGTTCGGGAAAGGCGCTTCCCTTTGCGTAACGTACAATCGATGTCGCACGCGCGACCTCGTCACCAATGCGATCGAGCATCCGGCGATCAACGCCCTGCATGGGCGACGGCACCCAGGCCAGCTCGCTGGTGTCGACCGCGGCGACCTTCGAAAAGTCTGCGTTGATATCCATCACTTTGAGATGGGAGGTTGCGCGCCAATTGAAAGTGCTATCGCGCTCGAAAAATCCGATCACTGTGATATGAATCGCGCCGATGGCCGATCCGATCGAATCCTTCAGACTGAAGCTGGTTGAGCAGGTTCGCGCCGTATTCAACGACGCCAATTCCGGCCATAAGCCCGAACCGCCATCAGATGACGCGCTGTTCGAGAAGGACACGCCAATCCGTATGGTGCATGCCGACCTGGTTGGCATGATGAGCGGAGGCATCCGCGCTCTCCTGCTGCAAATGCTCCATCCACACGCGTTGCAAGGCGTGCTCGATCATTCCAATTTTCGCGAAGACATGCACGGGCGGCTTCAGCGCACCGCGCGCTTCATCGCAGTCACCACTTTTGGTCACCGCGACCGCGCGAAAGCGGCAATTGAGCGCGTTAATGATATCCACGCCAGGATCGAAGGCGTACTGCCAAATGGTGCGCCCTATCGCGCCACCAATCCCAAAACGCTGGCATGGGTGCATGTCACCGAAGCGCAGAGCTTCCTCGCCGGATATCTGCGCCACGTCCGTCCTGACATGCCCGGCTTTGAGCAGGACGAATATTATCGCCAGTTTGCTGTGATCGCTCAGGCCTTGGGTGCTGATCCGGTTCCGACCAGCCGCAACGAGGCGGACATGCTGTTTCGCGAATTGCGCGCCGATTTGCGATCGTCACCCGAGGCCCAGGAGGTCGCGCAATTGGTGCTGACCCAGCGCCCCAAAGGCACGCCGCCCGGCCTTCAGAGCATGCTGGCTGCCGACGCGATCGCAATGCTGCCTCCCTTTGCCCGTTCCATGCTTGGCCTGACATCGCCCGGTATCACCGCCCTGCCCGCCCGCGCGGCGACCTGGGGCGTCGGCAAAACCCTGCGCTGGGCCTTCAAGCAAAACTGACCGCAATCTGCCGCATTCGTGGTAGACACTGCCCAGGGATCGAATTTGAGGGAGAGTCGCAATGTATGTTGCCGTGGCCGTGTTGTCCGTGCCGGAAGAAAACCGCGAAGCCTATCGCAAAGCCGCTGAATTCATGGCCAATTGGTCGATGGATCATGGCGCTCTGGAAGTGATGGAAGCGTGGGAAGCCAATGTTCCCGAAGGCAAGAAGACCGATTTGCGCAAGGCAGTCGACGCGCAGCCGGGCGAGAAGATCGTCACCGGCTGGATCGTCTGGCCTGACAAGGCGACGCTCGAGAAAGCGCAAGAAGCGATGAAGAAGGGCGAAGGGTTTGAGGATTACCCTGCTGGCGATCCTCCCTTCGATGGTTCACGCCTGATCTTCGGCGAGTTCGAACCTCTGCTGACCAAAGGACGCGACTGAGGAGACCTGACATGGCCGATAAACATGGAGACTTCGTTTGGTACGAATTGGCGACCAAGGACGCTGATGGTGCGAAGGCCTTTTACGGCCCTCTGCTCGGCTGGGAGTTTGAGCAGAGTGGCCAACCCGGCATGGACTATCACCTGATCACCAAGAATGGTGCTCAGATTGGCGGGATCATGCCGCTGACAGATGAGATGGTCAGCAATGGCGCGCATCCGATGTGGGCTGGCTATATCGAGGTCGACAGTGTCGATAGCAGCGTCGAGAAGGCCAAGGGGCTTGGCGCGAGCGTCTATGTCGAGCCAACCGACATTCCCGATATTGGGCGCTTTGCCATGCTCGCTGATCCGCAAGGTGCAGCCATCTATGTGATGAATGATTTCACTGATGAAGCGAGCGTCTCCTTCGCCAAGCACGAAGCAATAGACGGACATTGCGCCTGGAACGAACTCGTCACGACTAATCCGGCTGGCGCCAAGGCGTTCTACACCGACATGTTCGGCTGGGAGAAGTCGAGCGAAATGGAAATGGGCGAGATGGGTCTCTACGAGATGTTCTCAGTCAATGGCTATGCGCTCGGCGCGATCATGGCCAAGCCCGAGATGATGCCAATGTCGTCTTGGGTCTATTATCTGCGCGTGCCAGACATCGCAGCGGCGGCAAAACTGATTGGCGAAAACGGTGGCCAGATGATGGGCGAGCCGATCCAGATCCCCGACGGCGATTACGTATTGCAAGCAGCGGATCCGCAAGGCGCGTTCTTTGCACTGATTGGCAAGAAGGACAGCTAAACCCATGGCAGACTTCACATTCTACACGGTGGCGATGAGCCGAGGGCAGATCTCACGCTGGGCACTGCATGAAGCCAAGGCGGATTATGATCAGGTCGTGTTCGAATGGGCGACCCGGCCCGACGATTACATCAAGATCAATCCGATGAACAAAGTCCCCGCTCTGGTCCATCACCTGGATGGACGAGACCACGTCGTCACCGAAGCGGCGGCGATCAACCACTACCTCGCAGAGACACATCCCGAAATCGGCCTGCTGCCCGAAGCGCATGAGAAGGCATCCTACTTTCGCTGGATGTTCTTTGCTTCCGGCCCGCTTGAACAGGCCTTGCTGACCAAGATGCTGGGATGGGAAGTGCCAGAAGAGCGCACATCGACCGCTGGCTTCGGCTCTTTCGATCTCGCGCTGTCAGCCATGGAGAGCTGGCTGGCGGACAATGATTTCGCAGCGGGCGACCGCTTTACCATGGCAGACACCTATGTCGGCAGCCAATTCGTGTGGGGATTGCGGTTTGGCTCGATCCCAGAGACACCTGCCTTCAAGGCTTATGTCGAACGGATCACCCAGCGCCCGGCCTATGAAGAAGCCAACGCAATTGATGCCAAACTGATCGAAGAGGCATCGGCGGCGAGCTAGGCCCCACCCTGCTAAGCCAGCGCCGCGCTTTTTCGCAGCAGCTGATAGGCATCGACCACTTGGTTCAGGCGGCTCTCGAACTTGCGATCGCCGCCATTGCGATCCGGGTGATAGCGTCGCACCAATTCAGAATAGCGCCGCCGCAAGCGCTGGCGATCGGTATCGATGCCCAGACCCATGGTCTCCAGCGCTTGAGCTTCCTCTTTGGAGAAGCGCCCGTCCATCGCCATGCGCGCTTCGCGTTCGGCGCGGCTGCGAATGCCATGCGCTCGCGCTGATATCGCATCGAGCGGATCATCAAAATCAGCCCAGCGCGGCAAACCATCAACACCGGCAGCAGGCGAGAACCCAGGGCTCTCAGTCTTCCAGCCGGCAGCGGGCGATTGCGCGTCGACAATTTCCTCCGCGCTCATGCCTTCAAACCAATTGTAGTCCGAATTGAACTCGCGAACATGTTCGAGACAGAACCATCGGTAGGTCCCGGGGCCGTCAAACCCATTGGGTCGAAAGCCCGGCGCGCGGAATTCGCCCAGCTTCTCACATCCGGGCCACTCGCAGGTGCGAGTCTCGGTTTCGTGCCGGCCATGGAACTTGTTGGGGCGCATAAGACTTGAAACTGGGCCTTCGAAGCGCAAATGCCAAGACAGGAATTGAAGGGAAATTGCGATGAGCGGCACGATCGCTGAAGAAATCACCACTTTGCTGACTGAAGCCTTCGCGCCGACCCAGCTCGATGTCATCAATGACAGCGCGCATCACGCCGGCCATGCGGGTGATGACGGATCGGGAGAATCGCATTTCACCGTCGTCATCGAAGCTGAAGCCTTTGCCGCCATGTCGCGGCTCGCGCGTCAGCGCGCGGTGATCGCAGCGCTTGGCGATATTGTTGGCGAGCGCGTCCACGCCGTTGCCATCAAAGCCAGCGCACCGGCGGGATGAGCGATACGCCCAAGCGCCTGCGCCGAGCATCCCGCATCATCCTGATCGACCCGGCGGGACGCACTTTGCTGTTCCGCTTTGACCTGGCAGATCGCCCGCCATTCTGGGTCACCACTGGCGGTGAATGCGATCCTGACGAAAGCTTTGACGACGCTGCGCGGCGCGAACTGCGCGAAGAGACAGGCATTATTGCCGAGCCCGGTCCGCAAGTCGCGCGGATCGAACCGGAATTTATCACCGTCGAAGGGGAACCAGTCCGGGCCGATGAGCGCTATTACATCGTCAGGGTAAGCAATGATGCGATCGACACTTCGGGCCACACAGAGCTCGAACAGAGGGTCATGACGCAGCACCGGTGGTTTACCCTGGATGAGCTTGAATCGTGGCCAGAACACATCTTTCCGGCCAATCTACGGGCGATTATCGAACAGGAGTCCCCTGCCTCATGATTACGCAGACCATCACCCCCGTTACGCATGATCTTGGCCAGTTCGAAGTGCGCCGCGTACTGCCATCGCGCAAGCGGACGATGGTTGGCCCGTTCATCTTCGTCGATGAGTTTGGCCCGGCGGAGCTTGAGGTCGGCGCAGGCATGGGCGTGCGCCCGCATCCGCATATCAACCTCGCCACCGTGACGTGGCTGTTCGACGGCGCGATCGATCACCGCGACAGCCTTGGCAGTTATGCCACGATCCGCCCGGGCCAGGTCAATCTGATGACCGCCGGTAAGGGCATCGTCCATTCCGAGCGCAGCCCCGCTGAAGAGCGCGGCAGTGTATCGAAGATGTTCGGGATGCAGACCTGGCTTGCCCTGCCCGATGGCCGCGAAGAGATTGACCCGGCATTCGAAGCGGTGACCGATCTGCCCGTGGTCGAGGACCAATGCGTGAAGGCGCATGTGATTATGGGAGAGCTGTGGGGCAAGCGCGCCGCCACCACCACCTATGCCGACACGATCTATGCCGAGATCCATCTCGCGCCGACAGGTGCGATCCCATTGGAAGTGAGCGCGGATGAGCGCGCGGTGATGTTGGTGGAGGGCGAAGCCAAGGTCGATGGCGTCGACCTGGTGCCCTATCAATTGGCGGTGCTGGAGCCGGGGCGCAACATGACGCTCACCTCTGAGCGCGGCGGTCGAGTGATGCTGTTGGGCGGAGAAGCATTCACCTCGCGCAGACATGTGTGGTGGAACTTTGTCAGTTCCGATCGCGATCGCATTCGCCAGGCGGCGGATGACTGGAATAATGGTCGCTTCCCCACCGTTCCCGGCGATGAGAAAGAATTTATTCCCTTGCCCGAACGGCCAAACACGGTCAGCTATCCCCAAGACTGATCTTGGGAGAGAGTAATGGATTACACCGGCAAGGTGGTTTGGATCACCGGTGCATCATCAGGCATCGGTGCGGCGCTGGCTCGCGACGCAGCCGGCCGCGGAGCGCATATCATTCTGTCAGGCCGCGATGAGGCGCGCTTGGCCGAAGTAGCTGCCGAATGCGGTGAAACCCTGATCCTGCCCTTTGACGTGCGTGACGATGCCGCGCTCGCCGACGCGACAGCCAAGGCGATAGCTTGGAAAGGCGGCGTTGACCTGGCTTTCGCCAATGCCGGTGTTTCGCAGCGCAGCCGCGCGCTCAAGACCGATATGCAGGTTTATCGCGATATCATCGACATCGACCTCACTGCTCAGATTGCCTTCAGCCAGGGGTTGATTGGCCATATGGTCGAACGCGGCTCAGGCAGTCTCGCTTTCATCTCTTCGATCGCGGGCAAGGTGGGCGTGCCGATGCGTACGGCCTACAGCGCGGTGAAGTTCGGCTTGGCGGGATATGGCGATGCGCTGCGGGGCGAACTGTCGCAGACCGGCGTCGGCGTCCATGTCATCTATCCCGGTTCAGTGGCGACCAATGTTGCACGCAACGCCCTGGTTGGCGACGGCAACAAACGCGGCCGCTCGGACGATGTCATCGATGATGGTATCCCTGCCGATGTTGCGGCCAAGACCATGCTCGATGCGATTGCCAATGGCGATCGCGAGATCATCGTCGCCGAGGGCATGGAGCAAGGCATGGGCGAGATGCGGCGCACCCCGGATGCGCTGTTTGATCAAGTCGCGGCCATGGTCGCCTCAGGCTATATGGAGCGGATGGAAGAAGGGGAGTGACCAGCCATGGCCACGTTCGAACAGAAACGTGTCACGCTCGCCAACGGGATTGAACTCGATGTTGTCGATGAGGGGCACGTCGATGCGCCTGCCCTGATATTCCTGCACGGATTTCCCGAAAGCCACCGCACCTGGCGCCACCAGGTCGCGCATTTTTCTGATCGATTTCGCTGCATCGCGCCGGACCAGCGCGGCTATCGCGGATCAAGCAAACCGCAGGGGGCTGACGAATACACGCCGAACAAGCTGATCGGCGATATCTTCTTGCTGGCCGATGCGCTGGCGATACCGAAATTCACGATTGTCGGGCACGATTGGGGCGGCGCCGTCGCCTGGGGCGTTGCAATTGGCGGGCAGCACATGCGGGTCGAGCGGGCGATCATCGCCAACGCGCCTCACCCGCTGATCTTCCAGCAATTGCTCTACACCCATCGCGGCCAGCGCGAGGCGAGCCAGTATATCCGCGCTTTTCGCGATCCGGCCAATGATCAGCTGATCCGCGACAAAGGCATCACCGGCATTCTCAAACAGGAGGTCAATTGGGACCGACCTGACAATATGGAGCCGGAAGAGCGCGCTCAATTGCTCAAGGATTGGGAAGACCGCGATGCCTGCTTTGGCATGATCAATTATTACCGCGGCAGCACAATGCATGTGCCGCCGATGGATGCGCCCTATGCCATTCCGGACGGTTTCAATCCGCCTGACCTGCCCAAACTGACGATCCCGACCATGGTGATCTGGGCGATGGATGATCTCGCTTTGCCACCGGAAAATCTCGAGGGTCTCGACCAGCATATCGATGATCTGACCATCGTGCCGGTGCATGATTGCGGTCACTTCGTGCCGTGGGAAGCGCCGGAAAAGGTCAACGAAGCGATCGAGAAATTCCTGGGCTGATCCAGGATGACTTCTGCGCTGTCAGGCACGCATCGCGGGCACGATACCGAACTCGCGCCGGATCTCAGCCAGTTTGCGATCGCGATAATCGGCATTGTCGGACCATGACCATTTCTTGCGCAGCATGCGCGAGCGCCAGGCTATCCTGACAAAGTCAGGCACACCTGAGATGAAGGCTTTGGTGACGGTCCACCAGCCGATTTGGCCGACAACCTCCTTTTCCTCAGGCAGATCATAGAATTCGCGGATATCCTTCCACGAAATGTCTGTGCCGAAGATGGTCCAGCCATCGGCCATGGCTTCCTGGCGGAGCGAGGTGTCGAGACCGAACAGCACATGCACCATGTCATGGCGTTCGAAATGCATCTGCGCCTCTTCGCGCATGCCGCGATACTTCTCATTCAAGCCATGCTGCTTCCGGAACGTCTCAAGCGCTTCGACAAGCGTGAGATCAGAATAAGGAAGCGGGGTCTGCTGCATGAGTTCAATATAGGAAGCCTTGCCCGAATTTCACCCCTGCGGGCTGCCGGTCCATTCGACCCAGGCCCCGTGCGGATGCGCATGCGCCAGCAGCACACCCTCGCCCGTCGGACCGCCTGGCCAATACCGCACGCGCAATTCATGCCGAAAGGTGGCGGGATTGGTCTCAAGCGAGATCCACGCTAGCGGCTTGTCGGCCGTGGCTTGGGCGCCTGCGTCTTCAACGGCGGACGTGATCGCAGCCTGCGTTTCAGCGGGCATGTATTGCCACATGATCGAATGGAACATTGCGCGGGTAGTCCCCGCCTCCTGCTCGCGCGCGAGCTGCTTGCGAACAAAGTCGCCTGCATCCATCTGGACAAGATCGGGTGGGAGCTGGCTCGCCAGAGAGATGGCAGCATCGATCCTGACCATGCGCGCCAAAGCGTCGGGCCAGACATAGCTTTTGAGCTTGAGCGCGCTCTGCGCATCGGAGAGATCGATCGGCGATACGTCGCAGCCGCAAATCGATGCGATCTCGACCCTGGTCGCCGGCGGAGACTCGCCCTTCCATTCTGGAATGATCTGCATTGGCGAAGATGCTGGACCGCTTTCGGTTTCGCCCAAGCGGTAGAAATAGCGCTCCATCATCGTGTTGACGCCCGCGCTCGCTCCCAGCTCGAACAAATCGAACCGGCCGGGCACATGCTGCGCTAGCCACAACAGCCCTGCCATCAGACTCGCCGAGCGCCCGGCCTCATTGGTCTGCGGCGGCCCGTCGAGCCAGGGCAGCAATTGCGTGTCGTAAGTATCGACCAATTCGCACACCAAGGTATCGATCTGTCCTTGGTCGGTGATCTGGCCGCTATAGACGCGGGCAAGTCGCTCATCCGTGCCAGACAGCACAAGGTGATGCAGCCCGCCCGCCATGCGCAGCGGCATTGCGTCCTTGAGCGTCAGACCTTGCCAATTCGCCATGCGCCGACCGGTTGCAGTGTCGGTTTCGCGAACCTTGTGCAGCGATCGGATCACACGTGCTGTGCACGGCGCTCCCGCTTGCATTGCATGATCCGCTTGCCATTCCAGAGCCGCGTTGAACTCTTCAATGGCCATTATCCCACCGGTCTCGCTCGCATCGCTAATGGCTGTGTCTCCTTTGCAGAATATGCCTTGATCGCATCGGGCGTGTTGCCCTTTGCCCGCCCAGTGCCTAAGTGCCGCGGCGCAATGATGACGACGCAAGACACGACCCGGCAGCTGACCTTCGCTGTGCCAAAGGGGCGGATCCTCGATGAGGCCCTGCCCGTTATGGCGCGTGCGGGCGTCGTGCCCGAGGATGGCTTTCACGACAAGTCCAATCGCGCGCTGGCTTTCGCGACAACCCGCGAAGACATGCGGTTGATCCGGGTGCGCGCCTTCGATGTGGCGACTTTCGTAGCGCACGGGGCAGCCCAAATCGGCATTGTCGGCTCGGACGTGATCGAAGAGTTTGACTACGCCGATCTTTATGCGCCGGTTGACCTCGACATTGGTCACTGCCGCTTGTCAGTCGCACGACTTGCTGATGATGACGCCCGTTCGGGCAGCGCCAGCCACCTGCGCGTCGCGACCAAATACCCCAATCTGACCAGACGTCACTTTGAACGCCAAGGCATTCAGGCCGAATGCGTCAAGCTGAACGGTGCGATGGAGCTTGCACCTTCGCTGGGTCTCGCTCGGCAGATTGTTGACCTGGTCTCAACCGGGCGGACGCTCAAGCAAAACGGCTTGGTCGAGACCGATCGCATCGTCGACATCACCGCGCGGCTGATCGTCAATCGCGCGGCGCTCAAGACCGATCCGCGCGTGGCGCAACTGGTTGATGCGTTCCGGCAACATTCGGATGAGCGGGCTGCCTGATGCAAAAGCTGACCATCACCGATCCTGATTTCGAGCGCAGCTTCACCAAGATCGTCAATGCACGGCGCGAGAGCGCCAATGACGTGGCTGGCCAGGTCAGCGATATCCTCAACGCGGTCAAAGCCCGCGGGGACAGCGCGCTGGTTGACTACACGCAGCGCTTTGATGGCTACAGCCTGACCGACGACGCTGACTGGATTGTCACCGCTGACCGCTGCGAAGAGGCCTATCACGGCCTCGACGCTGATCTGCGCGACGCGCTTGATCTCGCAGCTCGCCGCATCCGCGCCTATCATGAAGACCAGGTCCCCTCGAACCGTGACTTCACCGATGAAGCCGGCGTTCGGCAAGGCGCGATCTGGCGTCCCGTAGACGCCGCTGGCCTTTACGTCCCCGGCGGCAGGGCGGCCTATCCCTCTTCGCTGCTGATGAACGCCATTCCAGCCAGCGTGGCCGGGGTTGAGCGTCTCGTCGTCGTCACGCCAACGCCCAAGGGTAACAGCAACCCGCTGGTGCTCGCCGCGGCGCATGTTGCTGGCGTGGATGAGATCTGGCGCATTGGCGGCGCGCAAGCGGTCGCCGCGCTGGCCTATGGCACCGAACGCATCAAGCCGGTCGATGTGATCACCGGCCCCGGCAATGCCTATGTCGCGGAAGCCAAGCGCCAGCTCTATGGCATAGTCGGCATCGATATGGTTGCAGGGCCTAGCGAAATCCTCGTCATCGCTGATTGCGACAATGATCCGGACTGGATCGCAGCTGACCTGCTGAGCCAGGCGGAACACGATCCAAGCTCGCAATCGATCCTGATCACCGATGATCGCAGCTGCGCCGCACAGGTTGAAGATCGCATTGCGGTCCAGCTCGCACAGCTCGAAACCAGCAAGACGGCCAAGGCGAGTTGGGATGATCACGGCGTCATCATCATTGTCGATGATCTCGAGCAATCGATCGAATTGACCAACCGGCTCGCGCCCGAGCACGTCGAGCTCGCGATTGCAGACCCCGAACCCATGCTGTCCAAGCTGCGTCATACTGGCAGCGTGTTCATGGGACGGATGACCCCCGAAGCGGTGGGCGATTATGTTGCCGGGCCCAACCACGTCCTGCCGACCGGGCGGCGCGCGCGCTTTTCAAGCGGGCTGTCAGTGCTCGACTTCATGAAGCGCACCAGTTTCATCTCATTGGACGAAGCGGCACTTGAAAAGATCGGACCCGCAGCGGCAACCCTGGCTCACGCTGAGGGTCTGCCCGCGCATGCCAAATCAGTGGAGTTGCGCCTCAAATGAACACCCCCGCCCGTTCCCAAGCCCGTTCGACCGCGCGCCTCGCCGCGGTGCAGGCGCTGTACCAGCAGCAAATGGAGAACACGCCGCTCGCCAAGCTGCTCGACGAGTTTCACCAGCA
>Ga0207422_1002819_pt1 | contig 20545 bp, 15 predicted proteins | sample MarCyaLeptolynsp_FD_187757 | JGI IMG/M metagenome (GOLD analysis project Ga0207422, IMG submission 187757) | Marine cyanobacterial communities from Panama - species 1 Leptolyngbya sp. (SPAdes) | ecosystem: Environmental > Aquatic > Marine > Unclassified | place: Panama: Panama City | collected... | reverse complement strand
TGCAATGTCGTTGCCCAACTTGGTACCGCACTAACAGAGCAGCAGATCGAATTGCTGTCGGATACAGAGACGATCACCCTCGCGCTGGATGGCGATGATGCCGGGCACAAAGCAGCCGATCGTGCGTTGAAACCGCTCATGTCTACACTGTCCGATATTCGCATCGCGCAACTGCCAGAGGGCATAGACCCGGATGATGCCGTTCGCATAGGCGAATGGGAATCTATCATTAATTCAGCTTTGCCTTTAGCGGATTACCTGATTGACCGAGCAGAAAGCTCATTACCTGAATCACCAACCCTTAAACAACGCTATGTTGCTGCAAAATCTACTATGCCGCTTCTGATGCGAATTGAGTCTGATACGCTCCGTAGAGGCAATATCCAGAAACTTGCGATGCGATTAGGATTGCCCGTGCAGGAGCTAATGGGGGAATCGCAGTTGTTTGTTCGTCAGCCAGAATTAACCCTCGTGGATAAACCCTCCCAGATGAAAGCAGATTCGCTCGAACTCAATGTGTTCAGCACGCTGATGGCGAGTGAAACAAACTGGTATATGTTGGCTCGTGCCTTCCGCGAACTCGGCGTGCCGCCACTTGAAGAGGATGATTTTATTGACCTGCGGCATCTGATGGAATCCTATATCGAGGGCACCAATCAGATGGCGATGGATGTGCCGGATTATGTGAAGATGCGCCATGAAGAATTTCCATTTGGGGATATTGCGACCGACTCGCACACCATGATTCAGCATGCGCAATTATTGCGATTACGACGACTCAATCGGGAGATCGAGCAGTTGCTTGCTTTACAGCGATACACGGATACGAATTCCCTGATTGCTCAACGCACACGGCTAGTATCGGGTTAGATTTCAAAACCCATATTTTATACCTGTTATTATCTGGTATAATTGAAAGTGCTGACGGACATATATGGGAGTTCAATGTTTATGGTTGATGAAAACACATTTGTCGAATTCTACAAAATCACAATATTCACATACGAAAAAGGTGATCAAGTTCTTGCTGAAGATTTGAGGACTAGGCAACATCGCTTTTGGTGTCTTGGGGCATATTCAGGCGGCAAAATGGCAAGCCCTACAGATAGTCTGCTTGTGGATTTGGACAACAAAATTGTTCGCTCCGTCGTCCACTGTGTTGAATTAGACTTTATTTGCGCTTCTGGTGTGTATGTTGATTCTTTTGTGGAACCCGAAATCTGGGATTGGGGTTCAGCAGGCTTTGATTCCATCCCGCAAAAGGAAATTATCAAGAGTGGGGAAAATGTTCGCAACAGCTTTCTCAATTATGAATCAGACGCCGTTGAGTTTATTGGGATGTTCCAAGTTGCTTTGCACGAAACTGATGGGCATCCAGAGGCAGAGATTCAATATATTGGAGCGATTAACCCACGTGTTATTGCTGAATTGATTGTATAGGGGCAGGCGAAATGCTCAGCAGTGGTCAAAAAAGCAATCTGAGGATCTGTGCTGATTAGGCTAAAGATGACGATGTTGTATTGCACATTGTTATTGGCAAGTGGATTCCGTACACACGCGAATTTGGCAAGGGTTTTCCGATCAATGTCAAGATGTGGTACACATCACCTCCTCAAGGTTACGACCTGAGAAAGTATTTATCACGCTGCCAGCATCGTTACACCGCTTTTGATAAAGCAAAAGAGATCGCACGCTATCTTGTAAATGAATGTGGGGTACCCAATCACAAAGTGTTTATTAAAAGCAAAATCGGAAAGGAGCGATAAATATGTTGAGAGATGAATCACCAAATTCTCCTTTATATAACTTGGATGACACCGAACCGATGGAACCCATCACCGATGCAGACATCCATGCATACGAAATGTCACGGATGAAGCAGCAAGTAGGTCATATGCGCCAACTTATTAACGCAATCGCACATCACGATTTTCCACTCTTAGAGCGGATTTTTTTGCGGCATGGTGGCAATCAGGCGTGGTATCGGAATTTTGATGCGAGCGATCAGATAGCGATTGTGGCTGCCACAGTCCTTCAATGGCTAGACACACAGGAGCAATAATATGAAACCGCTAGGTTTAGAACACACAACTGTAGTGCCAAAAAAGGTAGGGGCATTGATTGCGTCCAGCGAACCACTTAGACTTGCTATCGCTAGAGCGTGATATTCGCGCACGCACCAAACCCAAGTTTGAAATAGGGCAGTCGGTGAGAATCAAAACAGGCACTGTCTACACGGTGCAGAAACGTTATTGGGATGGGCGCAATTGGCGGTATGCAATTCGTGCTCCCGGCAAGCAGGTGATTTCTAGTGATGGGCATGTGCTACAGGGGTTTACACAAATTCGCACAGTGCCTCAAAGTGCATTAGTGGCACTCAACCATTCGCTAGTATCAGTGGCGATTCATCCTCTACCACTCCATAATCCAACATCACCTCACTATCCACTTGTCTGGTAAAGGACGAAATAAGATGAAGAAGAGAAATCGACCCGCAACCATGTTTGTTTATTACGATGCAATCGAAGGCAGCTACAACCACATTCGACGTGCTCTACACGAATTGAGTGATGAGGTGAGACGCGCTTTTGAAGAACGTGGTTTCCCTGCACACCCGGCACTGCATGATGAAGATAGCAGCACAACTTCTTTGGTCCGTTGGGCGATTGATTATCTGGATATGCACAAAGCATCTATTGCAGCACAAGAATGGCAAGCCTGCATTGATGTCTATGAGTCTATCCCCAAGCGGCACAGCAGCATGAACAAAGGGGATACGCAACATGCAGGAGAGCTAGAGGTTTATTTGAAATCCCGCTCACTTGAAGCGAGTCAACGTGTTGCGGATTATTTGATTGCCAATGATATTAGCGTGCCACGTCTGAGGAGAGCAGGGAAGGTGAATCATAGGGTGATCGCTGGACTGGCAGTTATCTATATGGTACGTGCCTTAGAGCGTGGAGGCTAGATATGGATTATCTGGAACAGCGTCAATTTGATTTACTCTTTGCTCAAATCAAGCTAGATCTTTATCAACTAACAACAAGCCAACTCATTGATCTACAAATCAAGTTGCTTGATGAACAGACAGATTCTATCGCATGGTGCGCCCAAAATGCAGCAATTGCAGATGAACTCAAGCGTCGCTGGTCTAATGAGCTATTTGATTTGGGGATGGCGGTATGAGCATTCGGCGACGTGTGCCACAATGTTATATTAACGAAGAGGCGATTGAAAATGAGTTGCGTGCTTACGGTATTTCTTATCGAAACCTCTCCGAAGACGGTGTGCATGATGTGCTAGTGGGCTTCAGGAGTGTGAATTACCTGCTGGAAATGAAGTCTAGATATGGGAAATTAACCCTTTCTCAGAACAAGTTTTTTGAAGAGTGGGAAGGTCATAAGGCGGTTGTCCGTAGCGTTGATGAGGCATTGCGGGCGATCGATTGGACTGATTGATTGAGTCAATCTAAACACACTTGCCCTAATAAGGCGAAGTGAAAAATGTAGCAGATATGTAGGGATTGAGAATGACTACTGCAATATATGAACTCTTCAAATATGTGGTTCGTAAAATTTTTAATGAGACCGTAAAATTCTTAACATCTTAGGTAGCGTTAATTTTATATTTAGATTATGATTACAAAATATTACTAAATTAAATCATCTTTACAATATATCATTATACTTCTTATCCATCTAACATTCTTGTGATAGTTAAGTATATTTATGCAGAGACTTACTCCTTAATTCTTTGTCGGATAGTGTGCATTTTACGGATCAATAAGTTATATGAAATTCTTGAACTTACCACAGTCTAAGATTATCTTCACGCATATTTGTGTACAATTTACACTTACTCTTCTAATAAGTAAAGTATTTAGTGTATCAGTTACGAATTTACTCCTCCTCAATAGTTTAGCGACGATTCTCATTTCATACATCTTTCTAATGGCAATCAAAACATGGTTTATCAATCCTATTGAACATATAATTGATGTTGTATCTTGTGTTGAAAGTGGTGATTGCAAGGCCCAAATTTCCTCAAATGATATGGAAGGTACAGCTCGAATTCTTGCTGACCATATCAACACTATGATTTGTCGCTTACAAGAAACACTAAATGACCTAGAAGAAGAGAAAAATCTACTCTATACGTTGATTGATGTAATCCCATACCCTATTTTCATGAAGGATATACAAGGTCGCTACATTAAGGTCAATAATCGTATGCTAGAGGATTTAGGATTTGAGAATCGAAGTGAAATTATTGATAAACAATCTAAAGACTTATTCTCAGATAGGATAGTAATTGAATCGATTAATCGTGAATTTGATCAAGTTATTAGAGGTACAAAGATTATTAATCAGCAGCATCTGATTCGGCGCGATGGCTCGCCAATGTGGGTTAATACAACCAAAATTCCATTTTATGATGAGGATGGAATGGTGGCAGGTATGGTTGGTATTTCGCGTGATATAACTGATTTAAAATTGATCGAAACTGACTTATTAGACTCACGTGAGAGTTTAGAGAATTCTCTAAAGAAAATCAAGAAAGAGCGAGTACTCCTTGATACGCTTATCGATACAATCCCTGATCCTATTTTTATGAAAGATATGGAACGCCGTTACATCAATGTCAATAAAAGCTTTGTAAGGAATCTAGGATTTTCAGATCCCAATGAGATTATAGGCAAACGCTCTGAAGACATAATTAATGACCCCAAAATCATTGAGCTATATAATCTTGAATTCGATCAGATTATATCCGGTAATCCTGTCTTCAATCGAATGCAGAAATTGGAGCTATATCGGCATGATGGCACACCATTCTGGGCAAGTATCACCAAAGTCCGTTTTTACGATAAGGATGGGGCTATTGCTGGTATTGTCGGTATTTCTCGTGATGTATCCGAACTAAAACAGAAAGAATCTGAATTACAAGAATCTGAACGGATGATGCAAAATATACTAGATACAATTCCAGTTCGTGTCTTTTGGAAAGATATAAATTGCCGCTTCCAAGGTGCAAATCAATTGTTTTTGCAGGATGCTGGTCTAAACAATATTAACGAGATTATAGGAAAAACTGATTCAGAACTCTTTCCTGAAGAGGCAGACTTATATATGGTAGATGATCTAGCTGTGATGGAAAGTGGTGAATCGCGTATCAACTATGAAGAATCTCAAACCACCTCCATGGGTGATGTGATTTGGTTACAGACTAGCAAAATCCCTTTGCGGGATAACAATGGCAAGATTAAAGGTATTCTGGGAGCTTATACTGATATTACAAGCCGTAAAAAACTTGAAGTGAGCCTCCAAGAACGAGAAGCTTTATATCGGATGCTAGCTGAGTATTCAACTGATATCATTTCACGTAATAATCCTGACGGTAGCTTAAGCTATGTCTCGCCAGCTATTGAATCAATTTGGGGATATAAACCATCTGAATTACTAGGTTCAAGCATTGCAAACCTTATCCATCAGGATGATCTTGCAGATGTTATATCTATGTATGAGTCTATCCTCAAATCATCTACCAACACAAATGAAATCAAACGTGTTGCATATCGTGCTTGGCACAAAGATGGGCAATTAATTTGGCTTGAGAGTAGTGGGCAAGCTGTTTATGATCCTGAGACCAACAAGGTTGAGTATGTCATTGGAATCCATCGTGATGTCACTAAACAAAAAAATGTGGAGGAGGCGTTACGCGATAGTGAAGCAAGATTTTCTGCTGTGTTTGATCAAAGCAATGGCTTGCAGCTTATTTGTAGTGTTGAAGCAAATGGAACATTCTGTATCGTTGATGTAAATCAACATTATATTGCAGTAGCAACCAGTAATGGTTTTGATATTACAGAGAAAAAGTTAATTGGAAAACAACTGGAAGATGTTATCATTAATGTATTTGGTTTTGATGAAACTATCTTACATAATGTAGTGCAACACTATCAACAAGCTGTTGAGAGTGGGGCAAGTGTTCGATATGAAGAAAAGCTTCCAACTCCAAAAGGTACTCATTATTTCGATTCAACAGCTGTACCGATATTTGACCCATCTGGAACCTGTCGCTATATTCTATACAATGGACGCGATATCACAGAACATAAACACTCTGAACTTCGTATTCGTGAACTTCTGCTGGAAAGTGAGCAGCAAACTCACCACTATCGTGCATTATTTGAGCAATCCCGCGATGCTATACTTATTCTAGATATAAACGGACATTATCTCGACTGTAATTCCGCTGCACAAAAGATGTTAGGCTATACACGCGATGAATTAATTGGACAACATCGAACAATAGTTACACCACCAGAAGAACTAGAAAATGCACGAGAAATCGAAACACGCTTGCATCAAAATGATCATGTTTTTCTTTATGAACGCATGTTGCGCAGGAAAGATGGAAGCTTATTCCCAACAGAAGTTAGTGCTTCTATCATTCAAGATATTGACCGCGATCAGGGACCTTTTATCCAAGCTATTATCCGAGATATTACTGAACGGAAGCGGGCAGAGCAAGCAATCTTAGATAATCAACGATTATTGCAAGCGATTTTGGATACCATTCCGGATATTATCTATATCCATGATATAGAGCATTACAAGGATGTGTTCTATACCAGACATATTGGTGAAGATTTAGGCTACTCTATAGAGGAGATTTCTGAACTGGGAGATGAATTCCTTGAAGCTTTAATCCATGAGGATGATTATACAATATTGCCAAAGCATAGCGAGAAAATTCAATCTTTAAAAGATCGAGAAATACTTGAGTGTGAGTACCGCATCCATCATAAGAATGGTATTTGGCGATGGATTTCTATGCGAGATGTAGTTTTTGTGCGCAATGATGTAGGAGCACCTGCAAAATTGCTAAGAGTGATCCAAGACATCACTGAAAGCAAGATATTTGTTCGGAAATTAGCAACGCTTATCAACGAACTAGAGCAAAAAAATGCAGAGCTTGAGCGATTCACCTATACGGTGTCGCATGATCTCAAAAGTCCTCTTATAACCATTAAGAGTTTCCTCGATTTACTGAAGATAGATTTAGTGAGTGCGAATCAGGAGCTGATCAATAAAGATCTCGCCTTCATGGAAAGCGCGGCTAACCAGATGGAACGATTGCTAGGAGATTTGCTAGAGTTATCCCGTATCGGACGAATTGCTAATCCTTCAGAAGTTATTCAACTTGATGTTTTAATCTCAGAAACGATTAAGTTGGTGCGTGGTCAAATTGATAAACGAGGGGTCACTATCCATGTAGCGGATAGCTTGCCTGATGTGGTTGGAGATCGCCTACGTATTTTGGAAGTGTTTCAAAATCTAATCTCGAATGCAGTGCAGTATATGGGAGAGCAACAGGATCCACAAATCTGGATTGGAGCATCTGAAGGAGAATCATCGCAACAAGTCATCTGCTATGTTCGGGATAATGGTATAGGCATCGAAGTACGCCACCAGAAAATTATTTTTGGCTTATTTGAACGGCTTAACAATGATGAAGGAACAGGCATTGGGTTAGCATTGGTCAAGCGCATTGTGGACCTTCATGATGGGAAAATATGGGTCGAATCTAAAGGAATCAATAAAGGTAGTACCTTTTACTTTACATTAACAAAGTCGTGATGGGGGAGGGTATTTGGATGGTGACAAATATTTTCGAAGATAAAATAGATATTTTATTAGTAGAAGATAATTTAGCTCATGCAGAGCTAGTAAAACGCGGGTTAGAAAATGCATATCCAACTGCAAATTTACTCCATGTTACAGATGGAGAGCAGGCATTAGATTTTCTTCTGAGGCAAGATGGGGGTAGGCAACCTGCCTTAATTCTTCTTGACATTCGGCTTCCAAAATTGAACGGGCTTGAGGTGCTGAAAGCTATTCGTTCGTTGGAACAGAAGATCCTAGTCCCAATTGTCATTCTCACGAGTTCAGATGCTGACCGAGACCTGAAGGAAGCTTATAAATACTGTGTTAGTAGCTACCTTGTCAAACCGCTAGATTTGCAAATGTTTATGAAGCTGATGAATGACGTTAGTAGATACTGGCTTTCTTGGAATAATAGTATTCGTGATTAGTCTCAAAGCTAAACTAATATGCCCTCCCAAAATATCTTGCTAGTAGAAGATAATGTTGCCCATATTGAGTTAATTCGCCGCTCTTTTGATAAAGATCATGAAGATCTGAAGCTTCATGTGGTGCAGTCTCTGAATGATCTTGATAATATGCTACGAGATTTTGAACCCGACATTATTTTGACAGATATGAATTTGCCAGATGGTAAGGGGTTGGATTTGTTGAGTCGCTCCAGCCAGGTTCCAGTCGTTGTTATGACTAGTTTTGGGAATGAGCAAATTGCGGTGGAAGCAATACGACAAGGTGCGCTAGATTATATAGTAAAATCCAAACAATCTTTTTCTGAGATGCCACATATTGTTAGACGTGCACTGCGTGAGTGGAATCATATTATAACACAACAACGTACACAAAAAGCACTTGAGCAAAGTGAAGCAAGATTTCGTGCGATTGTCGATTACTCAAAAGTTGGCATATTCATTTCTAACACAAATAGACAATTACAATTCATAAATCGAGAAATGATGCGACTTATTGGATACAATGAAAATGAACTAATAGGTACATCTCTATTCGAGTTATTTGCTGCCTCACATCGCGATGCTATTAATAAGTTATATACTAAAGCACTTTACAGTAATCATCATGACACACCTTCCTTTATTGAAATCGAATTCACTCGTAAAGATAAGCAAAAGCGCTATGGTGAGTTATTAATAACCTTTCACACTAGATCAGCTAAAGAACCTCAGATTCTAGGTCAACTCATCGACATCACTGACCGTAAAGTCGCTGAACAGCGTAAACTCGATTTACAATTGCAACAAGAAAAGGTCAACCTACTACAATTATTCATTGGTAATGTGACACATGATTTAAAAACACCTCTGGCAATTATCAAGACATCTCTCCATCTGCTTGCACGTTATTCTGACCCCATCAAGCAAAAGGAAAAGATTGAGATCATCAATATGCAAACCAATAGGTTAAACGATCTTATACAAAACTTGCTAGCACTCACACGCCTTGATTACAATGCTGAGTTAAATTATGAGTTTCTAATAATTGAAGATATCATTCGTAATATTAGCTTACAATTTTATGCTATTGTGGAAAAGAAACAGCTCCAACTACATTTTGACTTCGATAATATGCCGCCATTATTGTCTATTGATCATAGAGAAATGACACAAGCCTTGTTTAATATCATTGAGAATGCAATTAATTACACACCAATTGGTGGACAAATTATTGTTCGTACCATTAAACAAGAAATGAGATACCTTATTCAAATTGAAGATACAGGTATTGGCATAGACAAAGGTGATTTATCTCAGATATTTAATCGTTTTTATCGCTCTGAAGAAGCAAAAGCTAGCATTTCGTCGGGTTCTGGAATTGGTTTAGCAATTGTAAAGCGTGTTATTGAGATGCATGATGGCAATATAATTGTTGAGAGTGATCTTGGCAAAGGAACAAAATTCGTAATCTCATTACCGATTCCAGCATTAGACAGCAGCTTATAGCATTTTGTCTGATGCAGCTTAGGAATTGGACATTATGAGAGGAGGCTTTTGCCCCCTCAACTCACCAAAGCAGATTCTTGCTTCTAAGCGAATTTCTGCAAAAGGTCCTGTCCTACTTGCAAAACTTTATCAATAAACAAGTCAAAGTCTGTATATTGACTGCGATGATTAGTGATGGCGACTCTTATTGCATAGTTTCCATCAACAATAGTGCTTGACGGTACGGCGATACCACTTCTCTGAAGTTCGATAAGAATCATCTGGTTGAGGTCATTCAATTTTGTATCTGTCACACTAGCATCATAATAACGAAAACAAACAATATTGAGTGAAACAGGAGCCAATAATTGCAATTGCGGAGCTGAGTCAATCAGTTGCTTTAGATAATTTGCCTGATCAACATTTCGCTTAATAGAATCTCCAAATCGCTCTATACCATGTTCTTTGATTGACATCCAAACTTTTAAGGCTCTAAAACTACGAGATAACTGTATCCCATAATCACCCAACCATATATCAGCACTAGACGTTCCTTTAGTATGGTGGAACAAATAATCAGATTGCATTGCAAAACTACTATGATGTGCATATTTGTCTTTAAATAAGATACATCCAGCTTCATGAGGGATATGTAACCATTTGTGCATATCAAAAGCTAAAGAGTGAGCACGCTCTATTCCATATGTTAAGTGACGTAATGATGGCGCAAGATTCACAAGTGCGCCAAATGCACCATCAACATGAAGCCATAGACCGTATCTTTCAGCTAGATCAGCTAGATCACTAAAGCTATCAAATGCACCAGTGTTGGTGGTTCCTGCGTTACCAATTAAAGCGAAAGGTTGATAACCTTTCGCTTTATCTTCAAGAATTACTGCTTCTAGAGTATTTACATCAATTCGCTTATCAGCAGTTATAGGGATTTGTCGTAATGCACGATTTCCTAATCCCATAACTTCCATAGCGCGTTGGACAGAGCTATGGGTTTCTACTGAACAGTAAGCAGTGAGTTGCTTTTCGACATTTTGGATACCAGTATCACGAACACTGTTGCCAATAGCGACATTACGTGCAACTATAAGCCCAAGTAAATTTGCGATTGAAGCTCCACTTACAAGTATGCCACTGCTATCTCGCGGAAATCCAAATACCTCTTTGAACCAGTCAATAACCTGTAATTCGACATAGGTAGCAATGTGTTCAGCACCACCAACATTAGAGTTCATACCTGCTGCAAGCATTTCTGCTAACATACCAAGAGGTGTGCCTGTACCAGTAACCCAACCCCAGAAACGAGGATGTGTATTACCAAGTGGATAAGGGAGTATCTTGGCTAAGAATTCTTCATATATGGCTTTAGGATCCTGCGGAGCGCGTGGAACTGGCTCACGAAAATGTGCTTTTACCTCGTTTGGGATTTCTACCCATGCAGGTTTTTCTCGTACTGTTTGCAAATATCTAAATATATCATCAAGCATTTGGTGACCTAGTTCACGTAGCTCATCCCAATCTTTTGGATCAAGTTGAATTTCTTCTGCCACTATGAGTCTCTTATCGCTAATTCAGACGGAGAATATAAAACATACTGCCACTATTGATGTTAGAAACATAACCATCAGGTGTAGTAACATCAATAGGCAATGGTATTTTACTTTCTTTGACGCGCTGTTGTGTGCGAAATGGCGTGAAGAAAACACGTACAGCACCTATCGCTTCAAGTGCTGCACCAGTCCACTGATTGGTTGCCTCTGCAACAACATATTTGTACCCCTGACGCTGATATTGCTCATAGATACCAAACATTAATTCTGCAGTATCTTCCTTTGGTAATCCTTCAAAACGTGCAAGCATGAAGTGATGGATAATTTTACCCTGTATCCATGATTGCTTTACACTGGAATAGTTTTCACTAAGCAACTGTATACCGATAGCATTTTGCTCCATCAGTAATTCAAGTATTGGATTAAGACCTAACAAAACGGCAGACAAAAAAGGATCGTTGCTACGAAATGGTTGAGCGTTATCATTGGGTTGAAGTAGAGGCTCACTATATGTTCCACCAATAACATCACCATTTTCACCAAGAATTGAATATGATAAATCGAGTACAGCATTATTCAATTTAGTGATCGGCTTCGGCATAGAAGGGTTAGTTAATAGGAACAACCGAATGAACCAATAAATGAGGTTAGCATATGTCCATTCTCCAAACGAGTCAGTGCCAAATGGGTCGATGTGCTTCTTTCCTACAAGCTCATATGGCATGGATGTTGGAAGTTGAAGATAGCGAGCCATAGGCTCACGTTGTGCAAATGATTCTCCAACACCACGTGCCATTTGAAGAAGCTGCAAATGAGTGAGAGCTGAAGCTACAGTAATCTGATACTCGTTACTACGATAAGGACTAACTTCCGCAAATGTTGCAGGTTGCAGTTGTTCGGGCAACCTTTGTTGTCCATGTAACGATGTCTGTGTTGTGTTAGGATACTCACAATATGGCAGTGATAGAGGCTTCTTTGCATTTTCACTCATCATACCATCCTTATTAACTTCGCAAGACTTCTGCAATTACTATTTGTACTCACCGTAACTTCTTAAAGAATAGCTGCACCAACAGTTGCCATAAGATTTGCAGTGTAGTCGTTTTCAACTTTTAGATAAGCCCCCTGAGTATGAAATGTCCAACTTAACTGATAGATCGAATCGCCTAGTTGAGGTGCACCGTCTAGAAAGCTGTTGGCAATTGGATCAATGTTACGTGGGGTTTTAGCAGCATTTTCATGTACTACAAAGAAGCAAATACGCTCAATACTGGGTGAATCCCACCGGAAGGTTAAGGCAACTGAGATAGCTGGAAGACTGTACTCTATAACTTGTTCATTAGGAACAACAAAACCAAGGTCTTGAATCATATTTGTTATGGCGTTGTGTGTATGTTGCTCGGACTTGGTTAATTGCATATATATATTCATGGAGCGGGCACGATAATCAATACCAAGAATGTAAACTTCGTCTAATAGATGCTTGTCGTAGAAACTCGCGTTTTCACTGACGCTTGAAGGCATAGCTGGAAGTGAAAAGAGCCTCTCGACTTGTATTTTCCCTTTGGGGAAGAACCATAATTTTGTAAATCCATCTTTTGCATCAAAATCAACACCATCTCCAACATAAGGAAATTCATCATATACTTGAAGCAGCAGTTTGTTGACTGGCTCATCATTATCAGGGATCAATCCTGCGCGGTGAGCAATATCTATTGGACGTTCGGTAGAACCAATCTCTTCATATCGAACATCTAAGCGGCGATGGTCTTCAGGTTTATTTGTTGTTCGAAATTGGATAGCGCCTCGATTAAATCCACTAAAAGTGTCAAAAGTGTGTTGAATTGTTTCCTCTGAATATGGAGCATGTACAGCTTGTGCAGCTTTAATAATGTCACTTTTCATTTGTTTTAAATCATGCATTGAATCATTATCTCCTTATTAAATTGAATTTAGTGATTAGTATCTGAATTCTGAACAGCTTTAGATCACAATCCTTAATCAATTATCTGGATAGCTGATCCCATCCACTTGGAATTTCATGATCTGCCTATAGGGGAAATAGTCTAATATTCTAGGCGAATATTTAACCATCCTAATGCTGTGATAAGACCACTTTGCAGGTCAGGTAATGTCTGCAAATCTCCCCAATCTATACCAAGGTCAACAACAGTCTCTGCTACATTATCTGAAATACCAGTCATTATGATTTTGGCACCCTTTAATCTAGCCGCTTGTATGGTTCGATTCAGGTGGTCAGCAACCCCACTATCGACGATATGAACCCCTGTAATATCCATAATGACTACTTTCGCCCGGTATTCTGTCACTCCACTTAAAAGGGATCGAGTTATATCACGAGCGCGTAGAGTATCAATTGCACCGATTAAGGGCATAACTATGATGTTTTCCATAACAGGTATGATAGGGGTTGAAAGCTCAGATAATGCTGCATTTTGTGCATCAATAATTTTTTGTTGGAGTTGTTTTTTCTCTTCTTCTACCTGCTTTTGTTCAGTTATGTCCCTTCCTATAAAACAGAGATTCCTAGAGTCTTCACCTCTATCTATCACGAAGTAAGTGACACTCATGTCAAAAATAGTGCCAGATTTTTGTTGATGACGCATTTCACCAACCCAACCTGAGTCAAGCATTTTTGGCAGAAATTCCTGCTGAATCAGTCCTTGTTCTTCTTCGTACCATAAATCTGATAGGTTTTGGTTGAGCATTTCTTCTTCGGAAAAATCATAACCAAAAGTATCGTAAGCTGCTTGATTGGCGTAAAGGATGGTATGAGATGTGCGGTCTGCCATAACAATGCTATCTACAGAGTGATCTACCAACCTTTTGAATAATGTGGCTTCTTGATTGCTTATTTCTGCATTTTTTTCTAGCTTGAGCATCAATCGACGATTCGCAATAATAGCTGCAGCAACTGGTTGAATCGTCTTAAATACTTCACGGATATCATCGTTAATTTGCACTTCATCTTGCCAGCTAAATGTCATTACCCCCTGAAAGGTACCACCAATTTTGAACCATAAAATAATTGTTGACGTGTAACCTGTATGTTTGAAGGCTTCTCGAGTTTGACTATCTTCAGTTCGAGGGTCGGTAAAAACATTTTCAATAAATAGAGGTTCATCTGGCTTTTTTAATGCCATTCTGAGTACTGGATTTGCATCTAATGGATAAATATCTGTGGGCAAAAACTCAGTAAAATCAACTGATTCCCCTCCTGTACGCATAGCAACTACTCTGGCTTCTTGAATTTCCTCATTACTGGGTGTATCTATGTAAGCTAAAGTAATAATGCCAATGCCTACAAAATTAGAAAGTAGTTCAATAGCTCCAAGGATTTCTTGTTCGTCAACAGCTCTAGAAAGAGCAAGATTAACTCGTGTGGTTAAGTCAGAACGATGTTGAGCAGATTCAAGTTCTTTAATACGGTTAGCAAAATCAATATCTGCCATGACTATCTATATTATCCTCTTTATTACTCATATAGTTTTAACCTTTCATCTTGATTATATATGTATTTACTAATTTCATTAGTTAAGAAATAGCATGAATAAATATCTTAGTATCGGACTAATGATACAGCTTAGGAGCCCTCATTCTAAAACCCCTAGGCATTGGGGATGCATGTTATCTGCAAGTGTACTAGGCTGATAACAAAAACGATGGAGGCAGGCATGGTGGATAAAGCGAAGACATTTGAAGAGACATTTGGCGAACGGAATGTTGAGGCGGAAAAATTGCGACGTGACTACAGCCTTGAGTTGTTAATTCTGGGCGCACTAATTCTCTTCGCTGCGGGTTACTTCTTTGGTCGAGCGCAGTATGGTGGTGAAAGTCCCTCTGTGAACGATGGCTATCAACTCAATTTATATACTGAAGGACTTGGGGTTATCGTGACGGTTGTGCTGGTTAGCTTAGTCAACCACTTGTTCAAGATTCGCGATTTGAAAAAACAGCTTGTCAATCGTGCTGGTAGCACATTTAGAGATAGAGCACTTGATGCCATTGAAGATTTACGAGAAAACGAATGGTTAACAAGTGATAATGGATTACTGAAAAAGGCGAACTTGGTGGGAGCCAAACTGGAAGGGGCGAACTTGGAGTTAGCTAATCTACCAGATGGCACACAATATTCAAATAATGTTGATTTAGGGCGTTTCACTAATGTAGTACATCCTGATTTCGCGGTAACACGGCAGAAAATCCATAAAATTCGTAAAGAGATTCGTAAGCGTAAGGAATCCTGAGTGAAGAGATAACCGTCGTATAAAATACCTTATATTACTGAAATTAACTAATGATAGATAAGCTGCATGTCAATAAAGCAAGCACCTGTTTCCTATTCAAAAGGAAAAGAAGAATAATTATTATAACAATAAGATTACTTAAATTTTTATGGTATTAACTAATCTTAAAATAGAAAATATATTATGCAGGCATGATTTTGTATTTAGCATTATTTAATGAAGCAATACCGCTTTAGTCGCACAAGCTGATATAATATTCTATAATTGCTGATATAGTATCTTTGTGATAGCTATATTTCTGCTATTGAGGAGTGTTTGGGTTTTAATACTTTTTAAATGCTGGTTATGACAAAGAATAATCCAAGCTATGGAGATCATATCATGCCGACTGAACAAAACGGTAAGGTACCACGGCCAAAGCCGCCTCAGTCCAATTCTGCCAATGCAACAGAAGTAGATGAAGAACAAAAACTTGAGCTCCCCTCCGCGCTCGATAAGGCAGTTAGCCTGTCAGGTAAGGTACCATCTTCAGTTCAGCAAATCTTGCAGTTACAACGTTTGATTGGGAATCAAGCTACTATTCGCTTGCTACAACGTGCATCTGATAGCAGGACTGCAACTCAACGAGGGAGCCTGCCATCATCATCGCCGGTCCAAGAAACTATGCCGCAGAAACTTCTTATTCAGCGTGAGCTTGCTGTACAAATCCAAACAGGTTATAGCAACAAAATACAAGACATAAATATACAAGGTCGTCCAAAAGGTTACTGGAATGATACGATGGGCGATCATACAACACCATTTTCTGTTCATAAGGACAGTATTCGGCTTAGCTTGAAAAATATAAGCTTTGAAGATGCTATTAGAAGGATTGAATATCTATTCACGGAGAGCCAAAAGCTTCCAGGGTTTCAGCAAATGGCACAATTAAAAGGAAGGCGAGATAACAACGAGGCGTTGCAGAAAAAGGTGAAATTATTTGATGAGGCATTTGCAAGTGTAGAACAATCAAGAGCCAAAGCACAGGCAGAACTGCGAGGTCAAGTTGCACCTGACCGTTTAGTTGCCAGTTTGCAAGATTTTATTCATGCATATTTGCACTATCGTGAGCTCATTCCCTTTACTACGATCCAAACGAAACTGGTGACGGGCAATTTTGGCAAAGGTAAAGGTGAGGGAAAGCACTTGAGTGTTCTACGGGATTATGAAGCGGAAAAAATACAAGATGGAAAGGTAGTCAAGGACGCAATTGAGAGATTATTTGATGCCGCTGCTGCTGGTAAAGTGTCAATTCAGGATGGGGTTGTTGCTGATGAGCTGACTCCTGGAGTTTCTTTGATTGATGGCACTAGGGAACGATTTAAGGCTATATGGCAGCAGCACTTAAAATCAATTGAGATGAGTTACCCCAAAGCATATAGGGCTGCTATACAGGCAGGTCTCTCAGAAGAAGAAATAGCAACAACACAGCTCATCAATGAGTTACTTAAGCAGATAGAGCACATTGGCAAGCGGCTCATGGGGACCATCGACAAATTACAAGAGGCTGAGGATGAAATAGGAACAGCGAAGGCAAAGAAGGCAGATGCGCAGGTAAAAAAATTAGAACCATATCAAAAATATCTTACTCATAAGAAGAACGAACTAATCAAAAATGGTAAGGATGCTATCGAAACCCTCAAATTTTTATCATCTGAAAATCCTAATTACGAAGAAGGTAAAGTCAAAGAAGCGGAAGGAAAATGGGAAGATGCACAAAAACCTAAAGAACGCAAAAAACGGAAAGAACGGGCTCATAAAAAACCAAATGATCAATTCGTTACAAGCCCTGGTGACGTAAATAGCGATAGTGAAAGTGATAGTGAAAGCGATAGTGAAAAGGAATCAGAGGAACGGCATGTTAAGGGAGCACAAAAACGGAAGCTAGAGAGAGGGAAAACTCCTGCTCCCAAGAAAGCAAAACAGGATATCGGAGATAAGAATTTGGCTATTCAAATTAAGCTTGGGGGTGATGACAAAATTACTGGTATGAATGCAGCAGGACGCCCAGACTCACCATTTACTAATACGATGGGTGCACACTCAACTGCATGGATTGTTTACCTGGAACTTGTGAGAAAAAATATAAAGGGTAAGGATGTACCAAGTGCTATTCAACGAGTTAAGGGCTCTATTTATGATCTGGCTATGGAATTTTATAGGGATAGTAAGGGTAACTATACAAATGATCAAAAGAACTCACTAACGGAAGCCAGAACTCGTGTAGAAACCAAGGCTCAAAACGCTAGTGATAATGCCAACTATAATCTTGATTTTCTTCAGCAATTTATTCACGATGTATTAGCTTTCATCAATCTGATTCCTGGCGCAACACGGGATAAGAAATCCACTTCAGGGCATGGCGAGGGAGCATATAATCAGAAACTTCTTAAGTACGAAAAGGATGAATACGAAGAGGAAGAGATGAAGCCTGGTCAAGATGAATTAAAAGAAGCTATTAATAAACTTTATGATGGAACCCCTAATCGACTTGTTGCAAGCTATAAAAACCATTTGCGGGTAGTCAATCAAGCCTATCCCAAGTCTTTTAAGGACTCTGGCTTAACTATTCCTTAACAATAGCTTTAGCCAATTTCGATAGTATCTAGGCAGGATTAGGAGCTGGACGAAATCAAGCAACCGCTTGCTTGTTGCTATACAACCTCAATTACATGTTGTTGAGGTTGTGCGTGAAACGACTATCTGATAACCGAAATTCTGCGCGGGGCAGCTACGCCCTGCTTTTTAGTTCCCGAAATAATTGCCTATAAGTAGGCTTAGGAGCCGGACCAAATTGAGCATCCACTTGCTTGATGCGCCTCGTAGAGCAATTTTCCTGATTCTAAGCCTACTTATAGGCGATTCATTCGCAGAATAATTGCCTATAAATAACTTTAGACAACATTATATTTTCAGCACACTTATCAATGCTAATTCTATTTAATCGAAATATACTCAGGATTTGGCAACACGTCGTATTCTTCAAGTGCTTCTGATGCAATCCTTCGCAACAGGGTAGATGCGGAGTAAATTTTCTGTCAGCGTTCAATATCATCTTTGTGGCTATCGGGTTGAGCCTCTTGCTCAATATATTCTAGCGGATTGTCCGGGACAACATACCCGCTATGAATCCATCCGTAAACAATCCGATCATCAACACTGATACCAATCGGATACCAAATTGCCCCTTCCGCTTCGACCACATGTTCTAAGTTCAGCAAATAGGGAAAGTGGGAACAACGGAACAGAAACTATGTCTAAGCAAAGTTTAAGCATTCAAAACAATTCAAATTATTACTTAAAAAGGCTTGAGCGTTCGGGGATTACCGTCCTGCACGTCGCAGTTAAGTGTAAATGAATATCGTCTCAGGATTCGGATTTAGGCAGAAGCGAATGGTGCAATACGCTTAGAGACTTTGAAAAATTTTTTGAGTTTCTTCGTTAGCTGGGAAAAATGTTTCAATCCTTAACTCTTGGACTGTAATGTCAATGGCGGTTCCAAATACAGATAAAATTGACATTAACTCTAAGGTTATGCCATCTTTTTCAAGTGATAATGTTAAAACGGGTATCTGGTAATTGCTGTCAATGTAATCCTGCATCTGATGGTGTGAATACTCAGCATATAGTTGCTGTAAAGTCTTATTTTGATAAGCAATACTTTCATCATGTAGCCGTTTCAAAAATAATGTTTGTACATCATCCCAGTTGACAATAAACTGTTTGAGTCCATCATCTTCAAAGATGAGGCGGTAACCATTGATATATTTTGCTATAAGATTTTTGTTTCCCATAAGCCACTCAATCAGCCTTTGAAACCCCTCATTCATCATTAAAATATCATAGGTTTGATTGGTGACAATTGCTGGATATGGATTGGATTGAGTCATCATATAATGTAAGGCTTGTTTGACGCTACCAGTCTGGTCATCTTCTAGTGCCCAATGAGTGTAACGTTGGGCGTATCCCCCCGCTGCGAGTAACATATTTGCATGCCTTAGTGGAAGTTGAAGTACATTCGCCAAGCGAATGAGCAATTCATAACTAGCCTTAGATCGACCAGTTTCAATAAAGCTTAAGTGGCGGGGGGAGACATCGGCGGCTGAAGCTAAATCAAGTTGACTGTAGCGGCGTATTTTTCGCCATTGTCTTAAAATGTCTCCCACAGTTGTGATAGATGATTGGGTTTCCATAAGATATTTTACCTCTGAGGTAATTGATATGATTACCTTGTAAGGGTATGATAGATTTTATGAGTTGTAAATATATATCTATGGAGCCTTGTATATGCTAAAAAAATTCTACCTATTTTGTATAATTTTCGGAACTATTATCCCTTGGATCCCTTTTGGTAATTACTTCATAACAGAAGGTGTAATTTTATCTCATTTCGTCTCTAGTGCCACTGCAAACGGCGTATCGACAGCAATGTCACTGGATCTAATTTTTACGATGATTACCTTATGCGTGTGGGCATACGTTGATTCACGGCAACATGAGGTCAAATTGTGGTGGTTAGTTATACCTGCTGTCATAGCTGTTGGACCCTCATTAGGCTTACCGTTGTATCTTTATTTACGTCATGATCATATTTCCTAAAATGTTCGACGTTTAAGCATTAGTCTGGGATCGCGAACGCGATCCCTCAATGCCCCATTTTGATGGGCGTCTCCCTGCCAATAGAGATCAAGTGATAGCGTCTCTGCGAAAAACGACGTTAGTTTGCTTCATGAAATGTCTGTGGCTGTTGAGAATTGCCATGCTGCCAGATTTTGGCGTCTTTGGGTGGTGGCACCACGAGGGGAAACTGGGAAAATTGGAACAGAAAATATGTCTAAGCAAAGGTTTTGACCTTGTAAAAGAATCAAATAGTAGGTGAAAAAACAGGCGTTTTTGATAGTCTGAGAGGCTTGAAAATGGCTGTAAAATAGCGTTAAACGCCCTTCAAGCACAAAAGGGGGAAAATATACGCTAAGGAAAACTTGAGCGAAAAGGTTCCTTTTTACGACAAGAAAACTTAACCAAAAGACACTGTTATCAGTATAATAATCCTTATCGTTAAATGGGTTTTCGGT
>Ga0207422_1002818_pt1 | contig 20550 bp, 20 predicted proteins | sample MarCyaLeptolynsp_FD_187757 | JGI IMG/M metagenome (GOLD analysis project Ga0207422, IMG submission 187757) | Marine cyanobacterial communities from Panama - species 1 Leptolyngbya sp. (SPAdes) | ecosystem: Environmental > Aquatic > Marine > Unclassified | place: Panama: Panama City | collected... | reverse complement strand
GCAGCCCGTCGCCGAGTAGATTGAAGCCAAGGACGACCAGAAAGATCGCGATGCCTGGCCACATCGCCATCCAGGGAGCCTGGGTCATGAAATTCTTGGCGACGTTGAGCATCGATCCCCAGCTCGGCGCCGGGGGCTGCTGGCCGAGGCCGAGGAACGAAAGGCTCGCTTCAGCGATAATGGCTGTTGCGATGGTCAGGGTCGCCTGAACGAGTATCGGAGCAAACACATTCGGCAAGATGTACCGCGCCAGCAGAACCGGCGTGGACAGACCAATGGCATGCGCGCCTTCGACATAGTCTTCCGTCTTGACGGCCAGAACCTCGCCTCGGGTAAGCCGGATAAAGATCGGCATGGCTGACAGGCCGATCGCGATCATTGCGTTGGTGAGGCTCGGCCCGAGAAAGGCGGCGAGGGCGATTGCCAGAATAAGGAAGGGCGTGGCCAGGAGCGCGTCAGTCGCCCGCGAAATGATCTGATCGATCCAGCCTCCGAAGTATCCGGCTATCAGACCGAACGGGACGCCGACCGATACGGCGATCAGCACAGACACCACACCGGCGAGCAGCGACGCCTGCGCGCCCCAGATCATTCTGGACAGAATGTCCCGGCCGAGTTCATCCGTCCCCAGCCAGTGGGCGGCGGACGGACCCTTTCGAATGGCGCCCCAGTCGGTCGCGGTCGGGTCGGCGATGGGCAAAAGCGGTGCCAGGGCGGCGATCGAGACGAAAAACACGACCAGCAAAAACCCGACAAAGGCACTTTTGTTTGCCTTGAGTTTTTTCCAGGCCCTGTTTCCGGAGCGTGGCTGCTCGTCGGAAACGGCAGCGGGAAGGTCGGTGGCGGCGGTCACAGCGCGGTCCTCATGCGTGGATTGAGGAGGAAATAGAGGACATCGGCGACGAGATTCATGAGAATGAAACCGACCGCGGTGCACATCACCACACCCTGCACGACTGCATAATCGCGCGTGAAAACCGCATCGACAATCAGCTTGCCGAAACCGGGAATGGTGAAGATCTGCTCGGTGAGGACAGCCCCGGCGAGGAGTTCCCCAAACAGGAGCGCGCTGAGGGTAACGATCGGCAGCAGCGCATTACGAAACGCGTGTTTCAGAACAACCACCTTTTCCTGTAGTCCCTTGGCGCGCGCGGTCCGGACATAATCCGTCTTCAGAACACCAAGCATTGCCGAACGGGTGTGGCGCATCAGTGTGGCTGCAAGGGCGGTTCCAAGCACGAAGGCAGGCATGATCATTGTTTCAAGGGAGCGGACGGGATCGACAAACGGAGATTCGTAGCCTGAAGCTGGCAGCCAGCCGAGATGGACCGAAACCAGCATGATCAGCATGATGCCCAGCCAGAAGTTCGGTATCGACAGGCCGGACAGCGCAATGATGTTTGCCGTATAGTCGACGGCAGTGCCTTTCCTGACCGCGGACAGAATTCCAGCCGGTATGCCGATGATCATCGCGATGATCATTGCCATGACGGCGAGCTGGATTGTGACGGGCAGCTTTTCGCCGATGAGTTCCAGAACGGGCTGGTTGGTCCGCAGCGATATGCCGAAGTCTCCCTGCAACATGCCGCTGACCCAGTAAAAGTATTGCGTCAGGATGGGTTCGTTGAGGTGATACTTTTCCCGAATGAACGCCAGTGTTTCCGGGTCGCGCTCTTCGCCTGCCAGAACCAGCGCCGGATCTCCGGGCAACAGTTTCTGCAGGAAGAAGACGAAAACCGAGACCAGAAAAATGGTCGGTATGGCAATCGCGAGACGTCTTGCGATGAAGGACAGCATTTGGGGTTCCACCGGTGGCCGGAACCCGGCAGTGATGCCGGGTTCCTTAGCTTGCTGGACTTACTTGAACTTCACGTTCTCCAGACGGATCATGCCGTCCGGATAAGGTGTGAAGCCCTCGAGCTTGTCCGAAAGAGCCCAGATCCAGGTGACGTGATAAAGATAGATCAGAGGCATATCCGCGTTCAGGATGTCGCGGGCTGCGTCATATTTCTCTTTCCTGATTTCCAGATCCGTTGATGTGCGCGCCGCATCGAGTAAGGCATCGATTTCCGGGTTGCAGTACTTGCTGTCGTTGATGCCGCCTTCGCAGGTCACGAACTGGTGGATGTTGCCATCCGGGTCAACGCGTCCCGACCATCCGATCTGGCTGGCCTGATAGTTGCCGGCGGACTGATCGGAAAGAAGGCTGGCAAACTCCATCGACTTCAGTTTGACGTTGAAGCCGGATTCGGCCGCCATTGACTGAACCACCTGCATCAGCTGCGTCTGCACAGGGTTGTTGGCGACCTGGACTTCCACATCGAGGCTGTCGAACCCGGCCTCCTTCAAGAGTGCCTTGGCCTTGTCAACGTCCCTTGCCGGAACCGGGTGGTCCTTGTCGTACCAGGGGCTGGTCGGCGGGTAGGGCTGGTTGCCGGGCGCAAAGGCGCCTTCAAAGACGACCTGGTTGATCGCGTCGCGGTCCAGCGACAGGCTGAAGGCTTCGCGGATCTTGGCATCCTGGCCGATAGGATTGTTGGCGCGATCACCGTTGCCAACATTGATTGTGATACCCTGATAGCCAAGGCTCACGGCTTCCTCGTACTTGAGAGAACCGTCTTCTTTCACGGAGGCTGCATCAGTGGCTGCCAGACGCTCCAGCATGTCGAGATCGCCGGAGCGGAGGTTCGCCAGGCGGACGGTCGTATCCGGAATGGGAAGGAAGGTAACCTTGTCGAAATTGATGCTGTCCGCATTCCAGTAGTCGCTGAATTTTTCCAGAACAATCCTGTCCTGCGCAACCCTTTCGACAAATTTGAACGGTCCGGAGCAGATCGGCTTCGCGCCGAGATCAACACCGGCAGCAGCCGCGGCGGTCGGCGACAGCATCATGCCGGAGCGGTCGGCGAATTGCGCCAGCAGGGTCGCGTCAGGGCCTTTCAGTTTGAACTGAACCTGATGCGGACCAGTGACTTCAACGGACTCAATGTTCTTGACTTCACTCTTGCGCCGGCTTTCTGGCAGGTTCTGAGAGCGGTCGATATTGGCTTTCACCGCCTCTGCATCGAACGGTGTGCCGTCATGAAAGGTAGCATCGTCGCGCAGGTCCATCGTGAGGGTCAGACCGTCATCCGACCATGACCAGCCCGTGGCGAGCTGCGGAATGATCTCAAGATCCGGCGTGATGTCGACAAGCTTGTCGCACAGGGATGCATAGACGATCCGGCCGACAAAGGTCCGCGACTGATCGGGATCCAGAACGTCCGGATCTTCCTGCAGGCCGATCCGCAGGTCTGCCGCCGTGGCAGGTGCGATGACCGATGAAACACTGAGAAGAAGTGCAGCTAGGAGAGAGTTACGCATTATTGTCTTTCCTCTGGGTGGTGGTAACGCCGGGGTTGGAGGATGGGCCTTTCGACTTGTTTTTTCGGCTCCACTCCCGGTAAAGGGAAAAGCGTTTTGCAGCGGCCGCACTTCGGGGCGGCTCTTGTTTTTGCGGGGTCAGGCTCGCGGCGATCTTCTGCCAGTGGTGGCAGGCGACCTCGCGCTGTCCGTCCGTGGGTTCAAGGGCGGGACGCTCGGCCCCGCAATTCGCGTCCGCATGGTTGCAGCGGGTATGGAACCGGCATCCGGACGGCGGGTTGAGCGGCGAGGGAATATCCCCGGGAAGTTCAGCCTGCATCGAACGCAGGCCCGGAGCCGGCACCGGGATCGCGCGCATCAGCGCCTGGGTATAGGGATGCCGCGGAGCGCTGTAGACGGTTTCCGTATCCCCGATCTCGACGATTTCCCCGAGATACATAACAGCGACCCGGTCGCTCATATGACGGATGACGGCAAGATCGTGGGCGATCAGAACAAGCGTGAGGCTGAATTCGCTTTTCAGGTCCTCCAGCAGATTGATCACCTGGGCCTGCACGGAAACGTCAAGCGCGGAGACCGGTTCGTCGGCAACGATCACCTTGGGGTCGCTGGCAAGGGCGCGGGCGATGCCGATGCGCTGTCTCTGGCCGCCTGAAAATTCGTGCGGATACCTGTCCGCCATGCTCGATCGAAGGCCGACCCGTTGCAGCAGGCGGGCAACCTTTTCTTGCCGCGCCGGTTTGCCGTCCTGCGTGTGAATGGTCAACGGTTCTTCAACGATAGCGCCAACGGTCATCCTCGGATTAAGGGATGAAAACGGGTCCTGGAAGACGAACTGCAGGTCCTTGCGCAACTTTCGCATGCTTGAAGTGGCCAGATGCGCGATGTCGGCACCTTCATAAAGAACCTGGCCGCTGGTTGGTTCCAGAAGCCGCACAAGGGTCCTGGCAAGTGTGGATTTCCCGCAGCCGCTTTCGCCCACAATCGCCAGGGTTTCGCCGCGCCTGATCGTCAGGTCAACGCCGTCGACGGCGCGGACAACGGTCTTTTTCTGGAAAAGTCCACCGCCACGCGTGAAGGTGCGTCCAAGACCGCGCGTTTCCAGAATGGTGTCTTGCGCGAAGTGTTTCATACCGCTTCCACCACGTGGGTCTCGAGGGGCGCGAAATGACAGGCTGCCCGGTGCTTCCGGGACATGGAGGTCAACTCGGGAGCCCGGGTCATGCAGGTGTCGTGTACGAACGGGCAGCGCGGCGCGAAACGGCAACCGGACGGCATCGTTTCAATCGTCGGGACCATTCCGGAGATTGTCGTCAGTCGGCTCTGGCGTTCTCCAAGCGAGGGTAGAGAGCTCATCAGGCCGATCGTATAAGGGTGCTGCGGATCGTCGAATATGGCGTTTACCGGGCCTTGTTCGACGATCTTGCCGGCGTACATCACGGCCACCTGATCGGCGATTTCAGCCACGACCCCCAGATCATGCGTGATCATGATGAGCGCGGTTCCCGTTTCCTGCTGAAGCGTTCTCATGAGGTCGAGGATCTGTGCCTGAATGGTCACGTCGAGCGCGGTTGTGGGTTCATCGGCAATTAGAAGGTCCGGGTCATTGGCAAGCGCCATGGCGATCATCACCCGCTGGCGCATGCCGCCCGAAAGCTGGTGCGGATAGTCGTCGATCCGCTCGGCGGCGGCCGGGATCTTCACACGGTCGAGCATGTCCAGTGCCCGTCGGCGCGCGTCCGATTGACTGATCGCCCTGTGGCGCAACACGCCTTCTGCGATCTGATCTCCAATGCGGAAGGCGGGATTGAGCGATGTCATCGGCTCCTGAAAGATCATCGCCATGCGGTCGCCGCGCAGATCTGCACGAGCCTTGGGAGAAAGGGTGAGCAGATCCCGCCGATCAAAGACCATGCGCCCGGAAGCAATCTCCGCAGGGGGCATGGGAAGGAGACCCATAAGCGCGAGCGCGGAGATGGATTTGCCGCAGCCGCTCTCACCCACGATGCAGAGCGTTTCACCGCGATCGACGCTGAAGGATATGTCATCCACTGTATTGGCAGCGGCGTTCCGGAAGCGGATTGAGAGGTTTTCGACCGTTAGCAGCGGCGGGTCGTCCGGGTGGTTCGCCTGGTTTTCCGGCCGCTCACCCATTGTCGGCGCTTTCCGGCGACTGGAAAAGGAGCCGTTCCTGCAGAGACAGCAGATGCTGACGCATCAACCGTTCAGCCGAAACAGGGTCATGGCGCTCGATCGCATCGACGATGTCGGAATGCTGCGCCTTGTATTGCGAGACCGTTTCGCGGGTGCGCAAGGCTTCGCGCACATGACGCCAGCTATCATTTTGGCGCATGCGGTCAACAACATCGAAAAGCGCAAGAAACAGCGTATTGCCGGCAGCCTTGGCGATTGCACGGTGCAGGGCACCGTCCCAGAGTTCGCGTCCGTCCATGTCGTCCGCCTCGCCGACCTTGTCCGCGACATGACGCATCTGGAGGATGTCCTGCGGTGTTGCCCGGATGGCGGCCAGTTGTGCCAGCGCCGGTTCCAGACGCAGGCGGACTTCCATGACCTCGAGCATGTTGCTCATCTCGGGCAGTTTGTTGAGCTGCGGCTCGCCGTCGCTCGGCTTCGACCCGATGAACGTGCCCGCCCCTTGCCGCCGCCAGATGAACCCTTCGGTTTCAAGAACCTCCAGCGCCCGGCGAATTGCGCGACGACCGACACCAATTTGCTCAGAAAGGTCCCGTTCCGTAGGAAGCTGTCGCACGCCGTCCAGAGCGAGTTGGTCGACAAGAATACGCAGGCGTTCCAAGGCAAGACTGGAGTTTCGTCGGGTTGGACGGTCTTCTGTCATGTGGGATCTTTTCATGGAACCAATTTTGATTGGTTACATTATTTGTCCCTTTTTACGCGCTTGGCAACAGCTCTGGCGGCATTTTTTCAATTTGGGGGCGTCTTTGGACCGCCTGGATGCACGTTTGGTCTCTTCAAACGAAGCACTTGCTTGCTGGCGTGCGGCTAACCGCGTGCTTGAGTCCTAGGAGGTTCGCAGGGCTTTCGCGTCTGTCGCACTTTTGCGGATGGCCTTCGCGAACAAGGTGACATCTATTGCCGTTGCAACAAATGTTGCGCCAAGGTCAAGGCAGGTTCGTTGAAGAGCTGTATCCAGCGTGAGAATTCCACCGGCCATGCCGGAAGCGACGATCGTGCCCATGGCATCGATCACGGCCTTTGCCACGTCAGGGTGACCCGGATTGCCGATATGGCCCATATCGGCGGCAAGGTCCGACGGTCCAATGAAAACGCCGTCGAGGCCGTCGACTGTCAGAATGGCGTCCAGTGCCGCAAGGCCTTTCAGGTTTTCGACCTGTGCCAGCAGGCAGATTTCGTTCCGGGCCGTCTTCAGATAGTCTGGAATGCCGGCAAATCCGGAAGCACGTGCGAGGGCAGAACCCACGCCTCGGACACCATCGGGCGGATAGGTAACGGCAGCGACGAGCTCTCGTGCCTGCTCAGCGCTTTCGACCATCGGAACCAGCAAGGTCTGTGCACCGGCATCCAGGAGCTGCTTGATCATCCAGGTTTCACCGACCACGGGCCTGACAACCGGATGGCTGTCCGACGCCGCGATTACCTGCAACTGCGCGATGATCGAACGCAGGTCGTTTGGAGCGTGCTCGCCGTCGATCAGGAGCCAGTCGAAACCCGCATGCGCACTGATTTCGGCAATGTAAGGATCTGCCAGGCCCAGCCAGCATCCCATTTGCGGGTTTCCGCTTTTCAGGGCTGCCTTGAAGGCGTTGTGAGGGGCGGGCATCGCTGTCTCCCTAGGCGAAATTGATATCGACCGCTCCGAACGGCCCGAAATCGGCATGGATTTCCGTACCCGGAGGGCATTCGATGGGCCGGATGAAGCTGCCGGACAGAACGATATGACCCGGTTCGATCCGCTGCCCGTAACCGGCCATGCGCCGGGCAAGCCAGGCAACAGTTTCAACCGGGTCGTTCAGAACACCTGCTCCCAGCCCGGTTTCCTCGATCTCACCGTTGCAGAACACCAACGCCCCGACCCACCTGAGGTCGAAGTGATCAGGAAGGTGGCGCCTGTCTCCCAGAACGATACCGGCGTTTGCCGCATTGTCGCTGATTGTGTCATGGACGGTGCGGGTCTTGCCGGTCACCGCGTCTTTCCGGCGAATGCGGGTGTCCAGGATCTCAAGTGCGGGTGCGACATGCCCGGTTGCCGCAAGCACATCTTCGCGCGACACGTCATCGCCGCCGAGCGCAGACTGCATGACGAAGGCGATTTCGGCCTCGACGCGTGGCTGGATAAAGCGGCCCGCCGGCACCTCGGAACCGTTCAGAAAGGCCATGTCGTCAAACAGGATGCCGCTGTCGGGAATGTCGATGTTGAGCGCTGACTGCATCGCTCTGGAGGTCAGTCCGACCTTCCAGCCGATGACTTTGCGCCCTTCATCCAGTTTTTGTGCATAGATGGCGTTTTGGATGGCGTAGGCATCATCCATGGCCATCTCGGGATGACGCAAGGACAAAAGACCGATCTGCTCACCGGTCCGTTCCGCCTCAAGCAGGTCCCGGGCTGCGCGTGCGTGGTCGTGCGGTGTCATGCTTCGTCCTCCACGCTGTTGCGCAGAAGACCGATGCCGTCCACTTCTATCTCGACCACGTCGCCGGGCTTCAGATAGCGGGGCGGGTCGAAACGCGCCCCGGCGCCCGTCGGGGTTCCGGTGACGATGACGTCGCCGGGCTGAAGCGTCATGAACGTTGATATGTAGGCGATTTCCTCGCGAACCGGAAACATCATGCGTTTCAGATAATCGTCCTGTCGAACCTCTCCGTTCACCCGGGTGATGATCCGGGCCTCATCGAGTTGTGCGGCATCCCTGAACGGCACCAGCCAGGGCCCCATGGCTCCGGACCTGTCCCAATTCTTGCCCTGGGTAACATTGAACTTGGCGTGCCGGACCCAGTCGCGGATCGTCCCTTCGTTGCATAGCGTCAGCGCAGCGATATGGTCATAGGCGTTTTCTGCCTTGATCCGTCTGCCCGCCCTTCCGATGACAATTGCAACTTCGCCCTCGTAATCCAGTGTGTGGTTCTCGGGTGGCCGGATCAGCGGACGCTCATGCCCGGTAAACCCGCTTGCAAAGCGCGGGAACAGAGACATGTATTTCGGCTGTGCGCTGCCGTCCTTGTATTCGGCATTCCTGTCGGGAAAGTTCACGCCGACGCAAAGAATGCGTGCTGCATCCGGCAACACCATTTCGTAGACAAAGTCAGAGTGGGTTACGGATTTGCCGTTCGCAGCTTCAGCCAAGGTCTCCAATCCTTGGGCGGCCACGGCGCTGTAAAGCGTCGGCCACTGCGGAAATTCGGGAGACAGTGCGATCATGCCTTTCTCGGTCACCGCGCCATAGTAGGTTTTGCCGCCGGCGGTATAGGTTGCGAACCTCATGCGATTTTCCTCCAGACGTCTCCGATGACATCTGCGGCCATCATCACTTCCTCGCGCGTCGTGTTGAACTGCCCGACCTGAAAACGAATGATCTTGCGTCCCTGAAAGGCGCCCTGCGTGAGATAAATGCGCCCGTCGCTGTTGAGCGCGTCCACCAAATGTTGTTGGGCATCGTCATCTCCCGGACAGCGGAAGGAAAACAGGCTGAGGATCGGTTCGGTGACAATCTCGAAGCCCTCCATCGCCCGAATTTCCTCGCAGATATCCCGTGACCAGGCGACATGGTTGCGGATGCGGTCTCTCAGGCCTTCGAGCCCGTAGGCACGGATCATGAACCAGATCTTCAAAGCGCGGAACCGGCGGCCAAGCGGAATGGTCCATTCCGAGTAGTTGGTCACCGCATCGCCAGATGTCTTCAGGTATTCGGGTTCGATCTTCAGCGTGTTCAGTTGCGGCGCGGGATCGGCCAGAAACTGGACGGAACAGTCGAACTGGGCACCGAGCCATTTGTGCGGGTTGAAAACGATGCTGTCGAACCCGTCGACCCCGTCCCAGAAGTCGGCGCGAAACTCGGGGCAGATCATCGCAGCACCGGCCCAGGCCGCATCGAGATGGCTGTAAAGATCGTGCGCGCGTATGACCTGAAGAACCGATGCGAGTACGTCGGACGCTCCGACGCCTGTCCCACCGGTGATGGCAATGACGCCAGCCGGTGTGTGACCGGCGGCGCGATCGGCGGCAATCGCCTGTTGCAAGGCATTGGCGTCCAGTGCGTATCTCGGACCAGTCGCCGGGAGCTTGACGAGGTTTTCCTGTCCGATCCCGGCGACCCAGCAGGCGCGGTCGATGGAGCTGTGCACCTGATCCGATGAATAGATCCGCAGATTGCCCTTGCTCGAGAGCCCCTCCCTGTTGCCGGTAAAACCTGTTGCCCTTTCGCGCATAGTCAGAACGGCCGAGAGCGTTGCCGAAGAGGCGCTGTCCTGAATGACGCCGCTGTAGCTCTCCGGCAAACCCATGGCCTGGCGGAGCCAGTCGACCATGACCGTTTCCATTTCAGTTGCTGCTGGCGACGTCTGCCAGAGCATGCACTGCGCGGCGATCACCGTGACCAGCATTTCCGCCAGCATGGAAGGCGGTGCGGCATTGGCAGGGAAATAGGCGAAGAAACGCGGGTGCTGCCAATGGGTGATGCCGGGCATGACGATGCGCTCGAAATCGGAAAGAACCGTCTCCATCTCATCTGCGGATTCGGGCGGCGAACCGGGGAGTTTCGCAGCAATATCGCCTGGTGCCGTCTGGGCACGGACGGGCCGCTCGGACAGGGTTTTGTGATAATCCGCCGCCCAGTCGGCGATGTGCTTGCCCCAGTGGGCGAACTCGTCCCAGTCCATGGACTATTCCTTAGCGCTGAATGACCCGGTCATGGGCGATTATGAGCCAATTTCAGGGAGCCACAATCGGCTGTGCTGCAAGACTGGACGCCTGGATTTCGGTGCCTTCAAAAAGCGATCCTTCCTCGAACCAGCTTTTCGGGGCAGGCGCCCCCCAAAGGGTCTGGCGCTGCGGATCCTTGAGGTCCCATTTGATCGGTTCGAGGTCCGGGTCCACCGTTTGGTAGTCGGAGCAGTAGATTTCGGTCCGGTGACCGTCCGGGTCGCGGATATAGAGGAAGAACGCGTTGGAGATCCCATGCCGGCCGGGTCCGCGCTCGATGTTGGACACCCAGCCCGTGGTGGACATGAGGTCGAGCAGGTCGATGATGTTCAGGGGTGTCGGCACCCAAAAGGCCGTGTGATGGAGACGCGGTCCCGTGCCGTTGGTAAAGGCGATGTCGTGCACGCCGCCCTTGCGATGCGTCCATGCTGCCCAGAGACGGCCGGTTTCCTCGTCCTCGGTGTATTCGGTCACGCGGAAACCGAGTTCGTTATAGAACGCGACGGACTGGTCCACATTCGGCGAGAAGCAGTTGAAGTGATCGATGCGGAGCGGCTTTACACCGCGGTAGAGCGCGTATTTCTGGTGGATCGGGGGCAGGCGGTCCATCCGGCAATAGAATTCCAGCGGGATGCCATGGGGGTCCCGGGTCCGGAATGTGCGCGACTGAAACGGCCGCTCCACCCATTCGACCGGCAGACCCTTGCTGTTGAAGAAATGCGCCGCCTTGTCGAGGCTGTCTTCGTCAAAGACCTTGAAACCGAGATCGCGGGCGCACGCCTCGTCTGACTTTCGCAGCACGATGCAGTGATGGCCGCGTTCTTCCATTGCGCGCAGATAGATCGCGTCTGAATTCTCGTGGGTGACCTGCAGCCCGAGCGTGTCGACGTAGAACGCCCGGCTTCTGGCAAGGTCCGTGACCGCCAATTCCACATGGCTGAGGCGGACAATGTTGAAGGGCGGGTAAAGATTGGGAGCGGGGATCGGCATCGTTTTTTACCTGCTGGTCTTATTGAACCGGGAAGATGACGTTGGTCTGGCCGGTGCCGGAACTCGGGAAATACTCCGTCACGACTTCGCATTCGCTGTCGTAGGTATCCCAGCCAAGCGCGCCGTAGAGCATCGCCGTATCATGCATGGACCCCTCGCCGCAGCAGTGTTCTGCATAGTCCGGCAGCATTTTCAGGAAGGCGGCATGATCGCCCCGTTGCCACATATCCAGAACATGCAGGTCAACCTGGCGATTGAACTCGGAGGAAATTGTAAAAGTGCCGTTGTTGGCAGCGTAGTCCTTGTTCGCCCATATCTTGTGTGACAGGGACCCGGATGCGACCAGAAGCACCTTCTCGTCGCTGGCATCGACCGCCTCCCGGATCGCTTCACCGATACGCCGGCTCTCCTGGTGATCGTGGACGGTGCACCAGGCCGCGATCGAGACCACTTTCATCTCGTGTTCGCGGCTCATGAAGCGCATGGGAACGAGTGTGCCGTATTCCAGTTCCAGGCTGTCGAGATGGTGGGCAAGCGTGTGCGTGCCCTTGTCCATGGCGGCCTTGGCAATGGCGTCGCCCAGTTCCGGATTGCCCCGGTAGCTGTAGGGCAGGTTCTGAATGAAATGCGGAAATTCGTTCGAGGTGAAGAGGCCCTCGAACCGGCTGTTGGCGTTGATGTGAAACCCTGCATTGATCACCCAGTGGGTATCACAGACGACGACGGTGGTGGCACCGAGTTCCTTTGCCCGGCGCGCGATTTCGTAATGGCCGTTGATCGCGGGCTGGCGCTTTCCCTTGACCGGGCCTTCCTGCTCGGACATCAGCATGGTCGGCACGTGCGTGACCTTTGCCGCGAGTACGATCTCACCCATTTTTTCCTCCCGGAAGCCGTCGGCCTGGCTCACTGCGCACCGAGGCGCGGGATCGCATGCTGACCCGTGGCGAAGGCGACATTTTTCTGTTCCATGTAGAATTCGAAAGACCAGTCACCGCCATCACGTCCGATGCCACTCGCCTTGACACCTCCGAAGGGTGTCGGCAGGTGGCGGACATTCTCCGAGTTAACCCAGATCATGCCTGCTTCCAGGTTGTTGGTGAACCGGAGCGCCCGCGTCAGGTCATTGGTCCAGACATAACCGGTGAGGCCGTACTGGACGTCATTTGCAATGCTGAGTGCTTCGTCTTCCGTCTTGAAGCGGATGCTCGTCAGCACAGGCCCGAAAATTTCTTCCTGGGCAATGTTCATGCGGTTGTCTGCATGCGTGAACAGGGTCGGGCGGACGAAGAAGCCAGTATCGCCGACCCTGCTGCCACCGGCAGCAACTGTCGCCCCGTTTTGCTTGGCGACATCGAAATAGGTCGTGACCTTCTCAAAGTGGGTGCTGTGAATGAGCGGGCCGACCTCTGTCTTCGGATCAAGCGGATGGCCGACCCTGATGTTGTTCACCCGTTCGATCAGCCTGGCCTCGAACGCATCGGCAACGTTGTCCTGCACCAGCAGACGCGAGGAAGACGTGCACCGCTCGCCGTTGAGCGAATAGATCATGAAGATCGCGGCATCGAGCGCACGATCCAGATCAGCATCCTCGAAGACGATGACCGGGTTCTTGCCGCCGAGTTCGAAGTGCACCCGTTTCAATGTATCCGCACCTTGCTTCATGATCATGGACCCCGTCCGGCTCTCGCCGACAAAGGCAATTGCCTTGATGTCCGGGTGTTCCGTCAGTGCCTTGCCGGCGTCCTCACCGAAACCGTTCACCAAGTTCCAGACGCCTTTCGGCAGACCGGCCTCTTCAGCGATTTCCATGAGGATGCGCGCGGTCAGGGGAGAAAACTCCGCCGGCTTGTGCACGACAGTACATCCGGCCGCCAGCGCAGGTGCGATTTTCCAGGTCGACAACATGAACGGTGTGTTCCAGGGCGTGATTACGCCGACCGGACCGATGGGGACACGTGTCGTCACGTTCATGAGTGTCGGCGATGGCAGGGATTGACCGTCTCGTGCACCGGGCGCCTTGTCGGCAAAGAAACGGAAGTTTTCAGCGCCGCGCAGTGCGGCTTTTGACATAAAGCGCAAAGCCTGGCCGGTATCCCAGCATTCACAGAGGGCAATTTCTTCCGCGCGCTCGACGATCCTGTCTGCGATCCTGTGGAGGATTTTCTTGCGTTCCACAGCTCCCATGTCGCGCCAGGCCGGGAATGCTTTTTTGGCGGCCCTGGCCGCCGCGTCGATATCCGCCGCGCCCCCTTTGGCAACGCTGCAGATCAGGCTTTCGTCGACCGGGGACCTGGTTTCAAAAACCTCGCCGGACAGGGCAGTGAGCGCTTCGCCGTCGATCTGGTTCAAGATACCGGCGGCCTTGAAGCGGGCCAGGTAACCGTCAAGCTTTTGGATGTTTTCCTGAAGATCGGACATGGTTCAGTCAGTTCCCAAATGGTCGCGAATGGTGCCCGTTTTGGGCGCAAGGTCCGGATCGATGTCACGTATCTCAAGGGACAGCGCGAGCGAACTCGTTGAAAGGACCGGTTCCAGGAACGCCTTTGCGGCGTTGAACAGACGTTCTGCGGCGTCTTTTTTTACGTCCATCGGACGTCCGGCGCGCATGCGCACGGAGATGTCGATGAAAGCGTGCTTCGGGTCACCGTCTGCGATGCTGAAATGCTCGGCTCTGAGCGCGCGGACGCGAATGCCGGGCATTGGAAGAGCATCGATTGCGGCAGCTTCGGCGCGCAGGTGGTCACACAGATCCTGAATGTTGACCCGCCCGTCCAGGTTGGCGGAATATTCAAGGGAGATGTGTGGCATTGGATTTCCTTAACAACGCAATATTTGCTATGTTAAATATATTGGATCGAAATTGTCAATCTTTTTGTGTCCAATGCGCTGCAAATTCGCTATGAGCCGAGAATGATCGACGACAAGGAACCTGTGGGCGGCCGGGCGCTGCCATCGACAAGACGCTCAATTCCGATTGCGCTCATCCGGGCGCGCGAAAAGGTCATGGCCCCGATCCGCGAGATGCTCGCCGAAACCGGGATTACCGAACAGCAGTGGCGGATCTTGCGTGTTCTGGAGGAATTCGGGCCGCAGGACGCATCGTCATTGGCCGATCGAGCTTGTCTGCTGCTCCCAAGCCAGACACGAATTGTGCAGACCCTGCTGGAAAAGGGTCTCGTTACCCGGCAGGCCGACGAAAAAGACCGGCGCAAGCAAACTGTTGCGATCACCGAAGCCGGACAGGCCATCATTCACGACAATCTCGCGGAAGCCCAGTCGATTGCCGCCAGGATCGAAGATGTCATCGGCAAGGACCGGCTTCAGGAGCTTCTGGACATTCTGGACGATTTCCAGAAGCTCTAGGGTACGGACCCATAAATGAAGCCGACTTGGCGGCATAAATGGCGAAATCACGCAAGGAAGCGTGTGAAGAGCGGGCTTTATGCCCGGTCAAGCGCGTTGACGCTGCGAGGTGAAGCCATTTTGCCGTCCTTCGGATTTGGCCGTTTTGGCCATCTGCTACGTCGCGAAAGGCTTGAAAGTGAACCACATTTCCTGCGCTTTCGCTCCTTGCCGCTGGTCAAAACGATCCAAAACAAATTGACTTCATTTATGAGTCCGTACCCTAGGGTCCGGACCCTTGTGTCAGGTGGGACTGGTGATGTTCAAACGTCACTCAGTTCCTTGGCATGCAGCCAGTCGGCGTGTTTCGGCGCCCGCTTGGTGCGGGACCACTCATCCAGCATTTCCCATTTCACCTCGTTGAGGCGCGAAAGCATGGCGTCTTCTTCCGGATCGGGGCAGGCGAGCTCGACGCGATGTCCGTTCGGGTCGAAGAAGTAAATCGAATGGAAGATGGAGTGGTCGGTAACGCCGAGAACATCGACGCCGTTCGCTTCCAGGTGATCCTTGAACTTGAGGAGTTCGTCGCGGTCCTTCACCTTGAAGGCGATGTGCTGAACCCAAACGGGCGTGTTTTCGTCGCGGCCCATATCCGGTTTGGTAGGCAGTTCGAAAAACGCAAGCACATTGCCGTCGCCCGCATCCAAGAAGAGGTGCATATAGGGGTCGGGTTCGTGGGTTGAGGGAACATGATCCTCGGCAATGGCCAGGATGAAGTCCATGTTCAGCATCTTGCCGTACCACTCGACGGTTTCTTTTGCGTCCTTGCAGCGGTAGGCGACGTGGTGGATCTTCTCGATTTTCATGGTCTCAGGTCTCCTTTCCCGGATTGGAAGCGGCTGTGATCGCCTTTCTCAGGATGTCGCGATCGCCGATGTGGTTGGCAAAAAGCAGGACCAGCCTGGCGTTGAGCGCAGCGCTCTCGGCGTCACTCAGGCCCTCGTGCGCACCAATCAGATCGGCGTAAAAACCGTCGGGATCTTCGATATTGGGTTTCAGATTGAGTGTAGACATGGCCTAGTCCTTTCCGCAGGCTTTGCGCAAAGCCGTTCGCATGGCGGTTTCGTCAAACGCCGGCCAGCGGGCGGCAACGTGCTGGTCGGGCCGGATCAGATAGACGGCAGCGGATGCGTCGCCGAGGTAACGCTCCGCGAGAACGCCGGTTGGATCATCGCTGGCTGAGATCGCAAACCGGCGCGCCGTAACACCATCCTCTTCCAGCATTTCAGGAGCTTCCGCTCCAATTGTCAGAATCTGGAAGTCATTGCCGAGCCGGGGCAGCAGGAAACCGTCTCCCAAGGGAGCGTCCGGACATGGGCTGCCAACACGTGTCCTGGATGGCCCACCGGGCAAGGCGTCCGGACCGTTGAGGCTCAGTCCGTCATAGGTACAGGGCAAGCTGAGCCGTCCTGAATTGACCAGCGGTCGTGCAAACTCATAGTGCTCGGCCAGGTCAAGAACGGCATTGCGGAAGATATGGCTGATGGCTGATTTCGGCGTGATGAAGTCGGTCGAGCGGGTCGAGTTCAGAATGTTTTCGTCGGCGCCGTGGATCCGCTCCTCGTCATAGCTGTCGAGCAGGCTCTCCGGTGCCTTGCCGGTGATGACGAGACCGAGTTTCCAGCCGAGATTGTCAACGTCCTGCATACCGGAATTCGCACCGCGCGCGCCGAACGGGCTGACCTGGTGCGCGGCATCGCCCGCAAAGATCACCCGGCCGTGCCGGAACCTGTCCATCCGCTTGCATTGGAAGGTGTAGATAGAGGACCACACCATTTCATATTCGATGTCCGGTCCGAGCATCGCGTCGAGGCGGCGACGGATATTCTCTTCCTTGATCTCCTTGGCCCGGTCGACGTCCCAGCCGATCTGGAAATCGATCCGCCAGGTATCGTCGGGCTGCTTGTGGAGAAGCGTCGAGGCGCCGGAGCCGTGTGAAGGCTCGAACCAGAACCAGCGTTCGGTCGGAAACTCCGCCTTCATGCGAATGTCGGCAATAAGGAAACTGTCCTTGAAGACGCGCCCGGTGAAATCGAGCCCGAGCATGCTTCTGAGCGGCGAATTCGCCCCGTCACAGCCAATCAGCCAGTCAGCTTCCAGCGTGTAGGCGCCATCCGGTGTCATGACCCTCAAGACAACGTGGTCGTCCCTGACGTCAATTGAATCCACCCGGTTTTTGCCGCGCAGTTCAATAGGTGCACCGTCAGCCTGGGCTTCACGAACACGGTCGACGATGAATTTTTCGAAATAGGGCTGCTGCAGATTGATGAAGGCAGGATACTTGTGCCCTTCCTCCGGCAGCAGATTGAATTCGAAGACCTTGCGATCTTCATGGAAGACCTTTCCCAGGTTCCAGACGACGCCCTTTTCGAGCATCGGTTCGCCACAACCGTATCGGTCGGCAACTTCCAGGCAGCGTTTGGAAAAACAGATGGCACGTGAGCCCATGCCGATCCCTTCGTGATCGTCCAGCACCACCACCGGAATGCCTTGCAGGCCGAGGTCAAGCGCTGTTGCGACGCCGATCGGTCCGCCGCCCATGACGACGACCGGGTGCCGGACCGGAGTGTCGGCGTCCTGGTCGGCCGAGCGTTTGTAGGGATACAGCTTGAATGCCAACGAATAACGGTCTTGAAACACCTTAGTTTCTCCTCCCGGTTCAGGTCTGGGTCCCACACTCGAAGACCGCGCCCGGCCCTCCAATTTCCAAAAAAGCCGGCTTCCAATGGCTGGTTTGCCGTCTTCTTCATTAGTTACATCTGTAACTATATTGTTATCGTTGCAATTGCAACAAAAGTCAATATCATTTCACCTGCAACGTTTCGGAGATGGTTTTTGGCTGGAAAAAACTTCAATCTGTCCGCTTTTTTGCCTTATCGGCTCGCGGTTCTATCGGAGCGCGTCAGCCGCCGGCTGGCCGTTGAATACGAAAGACTTCATGGTCTTTCAGTTGCCGAGTGGCGCGTCCTCGTTCATTTGCTCAGGCACGAAAAAGTCTCGATCCGGGAGATCCATACCTGCGTCAATCTTGACAAGCCGCGTGTGAGCAGGGCGGTCGCGCGTTTGGAGGCTGCAGGACTTGTCGACAAGATTCAGGACACGGCGGACGCGCGGCTGGTTGCGATCTCGCTGACAGAGAAAGGACTTGCCGCACTCGGCGACATCCTGCCGAAGGCGCAGGCCATCGAGGCGCACCTTCTGGAGTGTTTGAGCCTGCGAGAAGTGCAGAGCTTTTTCACGGTGATGGAAAAGCTCCACGGTGTTCTCGACGGTGATCCCAAAGCCCGGCCCCGCATGCCGGCGGATGTCGACGGGCTCCGCGATTAGTTCTTTCGCTCTTGATTTCCCGTTCGGCAAACCCCTCAAGAGGCCGCTTCAAAACCCTTGTCGAGAGCGTTCAGGATCGCGTCCACATGCGCATCGGTCAGGACCAGAGGGGGGGACAGAATGATGTTGTTGCCGGACACCCGGACCATGGCGCCGTTTTCGTATGCCGTCCGGTGGACCTTGCCGATCGTTCCCTTGTCGATAGGCGCTTTCGTTGCCCGATCCGAAACAAGTTCCAGCGCACACATCAGGCCGTGACCGCCGCGCACATCGCCGATCGCTTCGTGCTTCATGAACAGCTTCCGTAGCCCTTCATGCAACTGTTTGCCGCGTGCGGCGGCATTGTCCTTCACATTCAACCGCTCGGTTTCCTTCAGACAGGCGATGGCAGCGGCTGCACCGACCGGGTGACCGGAATAGGTGTAGCCCGACCCGATTGAGCCCTTGCCGGACGCGTCATTTTCAAACGCTTCGGCGACGGCTTCGGACACCATGACGGCACCGAACGGAAAATAGCCGTTTGTGATCGCCTTGGCGCAGCACAAAAGATCCGGTTTGACACCCCAATGCCGGGCGCCTGTCCAGCTGCCTGTGCGCCCGAACGCCGTAATGACTTCGTCTGAAATCAGCAGGATGCCGTTCTTTGAGCAGATCTCGCGGACGCCGGGCATGAAGCTCTCGTGGGGTGGAATGACGCCACCGGCACCGAGAATCGGTTCCATGATGAAAGCGGCAATGGTGCTTGGGTCCTGGAACTTGATTTCGTCTTCCAGAGCTGAAAGGCACAGTTGCGCAAGCTTTTCCGGGTCGGTTTCGTTGAACGGATTGCGGTAGGTGTATGGCGACGGGATATGGTAGCAGCCCGGCATCAGCGGTTCGTAGGCGGTTCTGAAATTGGCGTTGCCGTTGACCGATGCGCCCATCGTGTGCGTGCCGTGATAGCCTTTTTTAAGGCTGAGGAATTTTGTTCGTCCGGCTTCCCCGCGAAGCTTGTGATACTGGCGCGCCAGACGAAGCGACACCTCCACGCTGTCGGAACCGCCGGAGGTAAAGAAGGCGCGGCTCAAACCGTCGGGTTCGAAAAACTCCCGGAGCATGGTGCTCAGCTCAATCACCGCGTCGTTGGTCGTCCCGCGGAAAATTGAATAGTAGGGCAGTTTTTCAAGTTGGTCTGAAATTGCCTGTTTCACCGGCGCGCAGGAATAGCCGAGATTGACGTTCCAGAGCCCGCCGACGGCATCGACAACCCTGTTGCCGTCAACGTCGGTGATCTCGACACCGTCACCGCCAACGATGATATCGGGTGGATTGGCCAGGCTGTCAGCCGGATGCGCCATCGGATGCCATAGGTGCCGGGCGTTGTTTTCCTTCAGGAAATTCGCTTCCTTCATATCGGATCTCCTTTATCCGGGTGACAGGCCAAGCAGCCTCAATGCGTCTGCATATGAGGCTGCCGGGTCGAGGACGTTGAAATGCACCGTGCGCATGCCGACCGCGTCCGCTCCATTGATGTTCCGGAGCTGGTCGTCGACAAAGACACAGGATTCTGCCGGAAGACCGAGTTCCTTGAGGCAGAGTTCGTAAGCGCGCGGATCAGGCTTGAGGATCTTTGTGTAGGTCGCGTCAATGATGACGTCGAAATCATCCAGGAATGCCAGCTTGCTGCGAAAGTCGGCGCCGTAGAACAGATCCAGTTCGTTGGAAAGGATGGCAAGTTTCCGACCTGCCTGACGTGCGGTCTCGATTGCTTCCAGGGCTTCGGGTCGCATCACGGCTTCCGGGTCCGCGCCTCGGGCCGCTTTCACGAAATCAGCCATTTCCGTCCATGGCCGGTTCGTCAGCGCCGCGACTTCCTCTGTCCGCCGACGCCAGTAGTCGCGCTCGGAGATCTCGTCGGCCTGCATTGACGTCCACAGAGGATCGGTCTCCGGTGCGAAAGGCCCCTGCCAGGTCAGGGTTCCGGCGGAAAGCCCGAGAGCCTTTTCGGTAAGGTCATGCGTTTCGAACAGGGTTCGTGTCACCACGCCCCCGAAATCCAGAACAAGTGCTTCGGTATCACGCGGCATCAGACCAGATCCTTCTGAGATCGACGGGAATGACACCGCCCAGTTGCTCGGTGACGACGTGCGCAGTCCTCGGGAGGGCCGATTTGATTTTGCGTTTCAGATCGTCGGTCATGCGCATGGTTGGCGCGGCGACGGCAATTGTTCCGACCGCCTCTGGCTGATCCGCAAACAGAGGCGCTGCGAACGAGGAAACATGCGCTTCAAATCCCTGGTCGACAAAGGCGATACCGTCCTCGCGCACCCTTGCAACGACCTCTTCCAAAGTTCCGGGATCGGTTATCGTGAACTCCGTCGACGCCGAAAGCGACGACTTGAGCACCTCCGGCAGCAAGTGCTCCGGCCCAAAGGCGAGCATCGCAAGACCTGACGCGGTCGCATGCAACGGCAGCAGTTCCGCCTCGTCGAAGTAGACCCGTGTGCCGTGAATGAGGGCGTCATGGTGGAATAGGGGCGACATGTGCGTGCCTTCGCGAAGAGACACATGCA
>Ga0207422_1002815_pt1 | contig 20586 bp, 15 predicted proteins | sample MarCyaLeptolynsp_FD_187757 | JGI IMG/M metagenome (GOLD analysis project Ga0207422, IMG submission 187757) | Marine cyanobacterial communities from Panama - species 1 Leptolyngbya sp. (SPAdes) | ecosystem: Environmental > Aquatic > Marine > Unclassified | place: Panama: Panama City | collected... | reverse complement strand
GGGTGGCGCATGCTCCCGGACGCGGGGAGCATCGAAGATCCGGCATTGGCGCTGCCGCTGCCGGTCGAGGCGTTGGTTAAGGCGGCCAAGGCCGACGATGCGATGGCCGCGGCGCTGTTGGCCAAGAACAACCCGATCCTCGCCGAGGCCCGACAACGGTCCCGAGAAAAGGGCCGAGAAGAAGGTCGAGAAGAAGGTCGAGAAGAGGGCCGAGAAGAGGGCCGAGAAGAGGGCCGAGAAGAGGGCCGAGAAGAGGGCCGAGAAGAGGGCCGGCTGGCCCTCGCCGCGAGTGTCCTCAAGCTCCTCGCGCGCGACTTTGGCGAGCTATCGGATGCCGAACGGCAGCGCGTGGAGCGGGCCAGTTTCGAGCAGCTGCAGACCTACCTCGAGCGGGTGGTGACGGCGAAGCGGATCGCCGACGTCCTGGGCGAGGGCTGAGGAATCCGAGCCACTCGCTCGTCACACCCCGCCCCAATCACGCCCCGCAGGCGCCGCCGCCAGACCGAGCATGCGTGATACCGAGGCTCCCCTCGTCGGCGGAAGCCCTCTGCCCGTGCGGCTATTGCTCCGAATAGGTCTTCCCGGCGCAGCTCTTCCCAGTGGTTTTTCCATCGCTGGTGGCCGCACAGCCGACGTAGTCGACGCAGCTGCAACTGTCGCCGCTCATCGAGACCGACCCGACCTCGCATTTCGCGGTGCACTTCGCGCGAAAATCGAATTCCGGGCTCGGATCGGACTCGACCTTGTCCCAGACCTCGTAGACGAGCGCTTGGACCTCCTCCGGCAGCTCATCGACCGACTCGACCGGGCTGCCGTCGAAGACGATTTCGCGCTCGTAGGCCGGGACGCCCGACTCGCTCGTATCGCAGCCGACGATCGTCGTGAGGAGGGAAGCGCACAACAGGGCAACGGTGGTCTTCATGCAGGAGACTGTGGATGATCCTCGATTTCCTACCCCTTACCTCTGCCTTATCTGTCGCCGGCCGTGGTCGGGCCTCGTCCTCGGCGCTCAGGTTCGCGCCCAGCAAACGATCAACCCGGTCCCGTGATCACTTCGCGAACAAGCGCTCGGGGTCGCGGAAGGCCTTGAACTCCAGCGCGTTGCCGGCGGGGTCACGAAAGAACATCGTGGCCTGCTCGCCGACTTCGCCCTCGAACCTGACGGTGGGTTCGATCTCGAAGGCCATGCCCTGCGCGACGAGGCGCTCGGCGAAGCCGGTGAGCTCGGTGGAGTCCTGGTTACGCTTCGAACTGTTCCCAGCCGAGTACGACGCCGAAGTGCGGCACGGGGACATCGTGCGCATCGACGGGGTTCGTCACGTCGGCCGAGCGCTCACCTTCGTGCAGATGCGCCACGATCTGGTGTCCGAACAAATCGAAGTCGATCCACGTCGGGGCGCTCCGGCCTTCGGGGCAACCGAGGGTCTCCCCGTAGAACCGGCGGGCCGCCGGAAGATCATCCACGACGAACGCGAGGTGAAACGGCTGCATCGCGGCCTCAGATCGCCAGGCCGATTTCGCGGCGCAGCTTGAGGTACGCGTCCGACACGGAGTAGCCGACCAGGTCTCGGATCCGGTCCTTCACGGGCACCGCCAGGCCGGCGTCGCCCTCGTTGGTGAGGATGCGAGCCGCGGTCTGAATGTCGTCACACAGCACGAAGCCCGCGCGCGTGACCGTGTGCGCCGCAGACTCCAGCCAACGCTTGGTGTCGACGTCGCCGCTGTCGACCAGCTTGCCCGCGACCTTGCCCATCTGCTCGATCTTCGAGGGCGACAGGTAGGTCTTGTACAGCTCGGCCAGTCGCGTCGCCTCGGTCTTGATGTCCGAGGGAATCTCGGCGCCCGGCACCGACACCGCCACCGCACCGAACAGCGCATTGCGCAGGCTGCCGGCGTCGCGAAGCATCGCCCCGAGAATGTGATCCGGCCGTGAGCGTGCCACCGCCCGACCGGCGAGGAACTTGAGCGCCGGCTCGGCCTTCTCGGCCTGGGCCTGCTTGCCCGCGAGCACGCTCGTGAACACGCGCTGCTGCTCGCCGTCGACGTCCACCAGCGCATCGACGACCAGACCACCCGGCTCGTCGTGGACGAAGAAGTCCGGCTGCGGCGCATCGAGCACCTGACACGCGTGGGCCATGAACCGGGCAATCGCGACCGGGGACTGGATCGCAATCTCGGTGCGGTCCGCTCGCTTGACCCCGAACGTCTTGTGCGTGTGACCCTCGCGCGCGGCCACCATCGGCCACACGGTGCCGAGAATGTCCGAGATGCGCGGGTTTTGTCCCTTGTGGCGAATCGCCTTGCGCCACAGCTCGCGCGAGATCTTGCGCCGCACCGTCGATCCGGCGCCGCCGCTCTGGCCCGCGAGTGCCTGCTCGGCTTCGTCGGCCTGCTTGAGGAACACCAGCGTGCGCGACAGCTGCCGAGCACGATCCTTGTCACCGCGACGCAGGTAGAGCTCGACCAGCCGATGGTAGACCTCGAACTCCATCGGGTTGTCGCTGATCAAGGCGTGCCCCTGCATGATCGCCTTGTCCATCTCGTCGTCGCCGAGCTGGACCGCCAGGCGCATCACCTTGACGCGACGCTCGCGGATCTCGTCCGACTTCGCCAGCTCCCCGGTCGCGAAGCGCACCGACTGGTTGTAGGCCGCAATCGCGGTCTTCGGATCGCCGAGGTGCTCCTCGTAGACCTGGCCGAGACCGGCGAAGAGCTTCACCCGCTCCTCGGCGGGCGCATTCTTGGGCAGCGACTTGAGCCGCGCCCGCATCAGCCGGGCAAGCTCGCGATGGTTGCCAGCCTGCTCGAGCATCTCGATGCCGGTCGCGTACGCCTTGGGGTGCGAAGGGTCAGCCTCGAGAACCCGCCGGATCCACGAGATGGTGCCTTCCACGTCCTGCAGGTGGTCGCGATAGATCAAGGCGCCCGCGAACAGGTACTTGGCGCGATGCGCCGGCTCGGTCTGCGCATCGGCGAGTCGCTCAATGACCCGCGTCGCGTCCTGCCAGCGCTCGTTCTTGGTGAACATGCCCAGGATCTCGTGGAGCACCCCGGGGTCGTCCGGCTTGAGCTCCATGAGCGTCTCGAGCGTACGCACCGCTTCGATCGGCGCCTGAGCATCGGACTGCAGCTTGGCGAGCTCGCGCAGCGCCGCAACGCGCTCCTCCAGCAGCGCCGCCTTCTTCTCATCGTCCGCCGCCTCGTAGCGACGCTCGAGCAGGTCGGTCCGCCGCCGCTTGGCCTTCATCAGCGCGGACGCATCGCCTCCGCTCTCGGCCAGCGCGATCAGCTTGTCGATCGCCTTGTCGTTCTCGGCGTCGATCTCGAGCGCGCGCTCGGCCATCTGCACCGACTTGGCGTGCTCCCCCATGCCCTCGCGGGCGTCCGCCATCTGCACGTAGAGCTGTGACAGTTCCGGCGGCGGAAGCTTGCTGCCCACCCCGAGCACGACCGACTGGTAGTGCCGCAGCGCGTCGGCGTGCTCCCCCGCGTCCATCGCGAGGTCGGCCAGCAGCCGCAGCACGTCGAGGTTGGTCGCGTCGAAGGTCCGCGCCTTCTCGAGGTAGTCGCGCGCCCGCTCCTTCTCACCCACCGCCAGTGCACAGCGCCCCGCGGTCGACAGCGCCCGCACGTTGGCCTTCTTGTCGTTGGCCAGCTGCGAGCGCACCTGCATCACGTGGGTCTGGGCGTGCGGCCAGGCGCGCTCCAGGTCGCCGGAGCCGACGAGGCGCTCCACGAGCATACCGGTGGCCTCCCGGTGATCGGGGTCGAACTCGACGAGGTCCTCGAGCAGCTCCATGCCGCGCTCGGCGTTGCCGAAGTCATCGACGAACTTCTTGGCTGCCTCGAAGGTGAGCCGCACCCGCTCGGAGCGATTGGGGTGCCGCTTGGCCCCCTGCACCTGAGCCTCGAGCGCCTTGAGCGGCTGGTCCTGGTTTGCGTACAGCTCCTGCAGCGCGAGCCAGGCTTCGTGCAGCGAGTCGTCGAGCTCGACCGCCTCTTCGAGGGCCTCGATCGCGCCGTCGACCTTGCCGATCTGCTCGCGCAGCAGACCACCACGCAGCAGCAGCTCGGCCTTGCGCTTGGGGTCCTCCTCGTCGAAGACCTGGGCGCGAATGAGCGGACCGGCCTTCTTGAAGTCTTCCTTGTCGAGGTAGCGAACGAGCAGCTCGTCGCGCCACTTCTTTTCGTCCGGCTGCAGCCCGGTGAGCTGCTCGAGCGCCGCGATGGCCCCCTCTGCGTCCTCGGTGCCGCTCTTGCGCAGCGTGAGCAGCTTGGCCCACGCGTCGACGCGGAATGCCTCGTCGGCATCGGTCGAGCCGCCCATCAACTCCAGCACGGTGACCAGCGCGTCCTCGTCGTCTTGGCGACGATGGTGCTTCTCGAGCGCCAGCGCGGCCTCCTGGGCCTCGGGCCGATCGAGCGTGAGCGTGTCGAGCAGGCGCTGGCGCGCATCGGCGGCCCGCTCCTTGCCGTCGACCTCGGCGTCGAGCAGCGTCGCTTGCTCGTGCAGCAGCGCGCCCTTTTCGTCCGGGGTCTCGACGAGATCGACGAGCACACCGATGGCATCGATCAGCTGTGCTCGCTTGGCGGGGTCCCCCTCCACGCGAGAACGCAGCAGGGTTGCGAGCTCGTTGGCAGCGTCCCGATCGTTGCGATCGAGCGCTACGAGCTTGCCGAACAGCTCACACGCGCGGTCCGAATCCTCGAGCTGCTCGAGGCACACCGTTGCCGCCTCGCGCAGCTGCTCCGCCGCCTGCGTGCTGTCGACGTTGGCCTCGGCCCGCCGCGCGAGCATGTCGACCAAGCTGTCCCAGTCCTCGAGCTGCCGCGCCAGGTCCTCGGCCTGCTCGAGCGCATACGCGTGGCTGGGATCGATCTCCAGCACCGCGAGCAGCGCCGCGAACGCGCCCTCCGTCTCGCCGAGATCACCCTGCAGCACTTCGACCGCGCCGAGCAGCGAAGCCACCTTGTCCGCGCCTTCTTGGTGATCAGCGAGCGACAGCAGCGTCGTCGCCAGCTCGGCGATGCGCATCGCCTTGCGATACAGGGGCACCAGAGCGCCGAGGGTCTTGGCGCTCGGATGCAGCTCCGCGGCCTTCTCGTGCGCCGCGATCGCCCGCTCGACGGCGCCGAGCCGCTCGCCCTGCACCCCACCGAGCGTCATGTAGAGATCGGCTTGCGCCTCGTCGTTGCTGACGCGCGCCGCCACGACCTCCACCGCGTCCGCGAACGGGCCCCATTGACCGGTCGTCTCGGCAAGTCGCCGCAGGTCCTCGACCATCGCGATCTGGTCGTCGACGTCGAGCTGATCGAGCAGCCGGCGCCGCGTCTCGAAGGCGTTGGCCGGCACCCCCAGACGCTGCTCGTAGAGCTGCGCGAGCTCGCGAAGCAGGTCGACGCGCTCGGCGACGATCTGCGTGAGCCCAGCGCGAACGCCCAGCACCTCGGCGACGCGGTCCCACTGCTCCGCCGCACGCGACTCCTTTTCAATCCGGGCGATCGCAGCGCGCGCCTCGCTGCTGGTCGGCTTCTTCTCGAGCAGCCACGTCCAGCCCTCGAGGTCGTTCGGATCCTCGGGCGGACCCACGGTCTTGGGGGCCTCGGCCTTGGTCTCGGGGGCCGAGGGAGCCTCGGGCTCGGGCTCCGACTCGAGCACCTGCGTCAGCGCCTCGGACAGCTCGATGACGGTGGCACGCTTCTTCGGATCGGGATGCAGCCCCTTGGCGAGCACGCCGTCAACGCGCTTGTCGAGATCGTCGGCGAGCATCGAGGCCGGCACGCCGCCGACCGCTCCGGCGCCCGTCATCGAACGGAACGCCAGCGTCGCCAGAGCGTACGCATCGCTCTTGTCGGTCGGCGTACCGCCAGCCGCGACTTCCGGCGCCAGGCCGTAGTTGCGAATCGGTCGGCGCAGCGCCGCCACGGGTCCGAACCCACGCAGGTAGGGGCCGTTCTCCGCGAGCACCACGTCGCCGGCCGTCAGCGCGCCGTGGACGAGATCCGACGCATGCGCCTCCGCGAGACCCACCGCCACGATCTCGACCAGTCGAGCCGCGTCCTCCAGCCCGAGCACGCCCGTCGCGAGGCCCTCGGCCAGCGTTTGCCCTTCCTGCGGGTCGCGCTCGAGCACGAGCCGACGACCACGCGCCTTGCCGCCGCGAATGCCGGCAAAGGTGCTGCCCTCGAGCCCACGCAGCGTCTCCACCGCGGCCGCGAACGCCTCGCGCTCCGTCGACGACAGCGCTCGCGCAAGGGTCGTGACCTCGAGCTCGACGTCTGCCCCGTCGGCGTTCTTCGCCAGCACATACACCGACGCGCCCCGACGCGCGAGGACTCGCTCGACGGTGTAGCCGGCCGGCACCAGGCTCGCCGCGGGATGCAGCTTGCCGGCCTCGCGCAGCCCGTCGCGAGCCGCATCCGCCTTGCCCTCCGCGTCGTCGACCCACGCCAGGCCGAATCGAGCCAGCGCATGATCGCGATCGCTGGTCGCAACGTCGCGCGCGACCTCGAAACACTGGCGCGCCTGATCGGGACGGGCGTCCGCGAGCATCACCGAGCCCGCTCGCACCAGCGTTGGCGCACCGATGCCCGCGAGGCCCTCGCGGCCCAGCCGCTCCACGTAACCGGCGACTCGCTCGCAGTCCACCGCACGCGCCGGCGCATCGGCCACGTCGGCGCGCAGCGGGAGCTCGCCCACCGTCAACGCCAGATCGAGGGCCGCCCGCGCACGATCGTCGTCGCCCTGCGTTTCGCCCTTGCCCGCATCCGCCAGCGCCTCGATCGCCTGCGGCAGCTCGCCGGGGTCGAGCACCTCGAGACCACAGCGCTCCTCCACCGCCTCGCACTCGGGCGGGGTGAGGCCCGAGATCAAAGCGAAGTGACGCGTGCCGTGGCTGACCTCGGCCAGCGCGTCGAGCACCATGTCGAGATCGGGATCGTCGGACGAAAATCCGAGCAGTAGGATCGTGTGGCCGCGCGCGGCCTGCTGCATGACATCATGAAGATCGGGATGGCCGACCCAGCTCGGCAGGTCCGCCGGCGTGTGCACGACGAAGCGCCCGGTGCCGTTGTCGAGCGAGCGCCCGTCGAGGTCGTCGGGGGAGACGACGTCCGGCTTGTCTTCGCCGCGCGTCGCGACCTTACGCGCAAGGTCGGCGTGCACGGTGGCAAACACCGAAGCCCACGGCAGCTCGGCGAGCTTGGCCAGATCCTCGGGCAGATCGCCGTCGTCTGAACCCGTCGCCAGCTTCTCGCGCAGCGCATCGGCTTGGGTGCGGCGCAGGTGCTCCAGCACGGGGCGCAGCCGACCGCGGTCCAACAGCGCCTCGACGCCCTTGCGTTCCTCGTCGCCCAGCGATTCGGCCGCTCCAGCGAGGATTTGCTTCCACGCAGGTCGGTCGGCGAGGTTGCCCAGACCGGCTCCGGTCCACAGCACACAGTCTCCACGTCGGATCGATTCAGCCAGCGCCTTCGGAATCTCGACCATCGGTCACCCCCCTCGGAAACCATCGCTCCGAGGAGCCGCGATGGTAGCCTAGGAAACCGGGATGACGGCTGTGACGAAGGGCGACTGGGACGACGAGATCGAGGCACTCCAACCCGCGCTGCGTGAGATCCGGCACGATATCCACCAGCATCCCGAGCTCGGGTTTGCGGAGCGCCGCACTCGCGACCTCGTGATCGAGTTCCTAGGGCGGCACGGGTACCAGCCGCGTACGCTCGCGGAGACCGGCGTCGTGGCCGACCTGCATCCCGACCGCGTCGGGCAAGCGACGACGATCGCGCTTCGTGCCGATCTCGACTGCCTCCCGATGCCGGAGACCACCGACCTCCCCTATCGGTCCGTACACGACGGCTGCGCCCACAAATGCGGCCACGACGGACATACGACGTCTCTGCTCGGCGTCGCGTCGATCCTCGCCCAGCATCGCGACGACGTGGCCGGCAACGTGCGGCTCGTGTTCCAGCCCGACGAGGAAGGCACGTCCGGCGGTGGCGCCGAGGTGATGATTCGCGACGGCGCGCTGGAACACGTCGACGAGATCTACGGGCTGCACAACTGGCCGCCGCTGCCGCGGGGGCGCGTCGCGGTCAAAGCCGGCCCGATGATGGCGCACGTTCATCAGATCCATCTCGTGGTTCGAGGCCTGGGCGGGCATGCCTCCGAGCCGCAGCGCTGTCGCGATCCGATCGTCGCCGCGTCGCACATGGTGGCGGCGCTTCAGACCGTGGTCAGCCGCGGGCTGGGCTACGCCGGCGGGGCTGTCGTCAGCATCACGAAGTTCGTCAGCGGAACCACGACCAACGTGATTCCCGGGCACGCCGAGCTTGCGGGGACCATTCGCAGCTTCCTTCCCGAGGACACGGCCCGGGTGCTCGAGCGCGTGCGCGAGGTCGTCGACGGGCATGCCAAGGCGTTCGGGGTCACGGCTGAGCTCGAGCTGAAGGAGGGGTATCCCGTCGTGATGAACGACCCGCGGTGCGCGGACGCAGTCGAGCGTGTCGCAAGCCAGGTCGTCGGCCCGCAAAACGTCACCAAGGCCGGGCTTCCCATCGCCGCCGCCGAGGACTTCGCCTTCTTCGGTCGCCACGTGCCCGCCGCCTACTTCCTCGTTGGTGCCGGGGAGGCCGGCGGCAGCCCGACGTGCCATCACCCCGATTTCGACTTCAACGACGCGATTCTGCCGACGTGCATGTCGATGTTCTTGGGGCTGGTGCGCGATCGTCTGGCTCAATAGGTAGACTCCCGTCCGATGCGACGGCTCGCCTGGTTGCCGCTGTTGTTCCTCGGGTGTGACGGTGCCACGCCAGGTCCGTCCGGGAGTGCGAAGCCGTCCGCCCCCTCGAAGGCGACCAACAGCGACGCCACCGTGTCTCCGCCGCCGGTCGCCACTCGGATGACCACGGTCAACCAGTTCCTCTCACGTGGCGCACCGACCTTCGTCGCAGGAACGCTTGGGGATGACAAAGCGGACCGAGCCGTGCGCACGCAGATCGATCTCGTCCTGCCACTGTTCGAGGGCGCGAGCGTCGTCGACGACACTTCGCTTGCGACGAAGTGGCCCGAGCACCCGGTCCTCTACGGTGGCCCACACGTCAACGCAGCGCTAGCGAAGGTCGCTGATTCCCTGCCCTTTTCCCTCGACGCGGGCGTCCTGAAGCTCGGCGACGCGCGTTACGAAGGCCCCGGCATTGCGCTCATCGCCGTGGTCCCCGCCCGCGAAGGCGAAGGCGGCTGGCCCGAGTTTCTGCTCTACGCCGGCACGGGCACTCCCGGGATTGCCGAGATCAACTCGCTGACCCACGGCCCAGATCCGATCGTGATCGGCGACGTCTTCGGTCCGCTGCGCACGGGTACTTGGAAAGGCGCCCCGCCGGTGCCGGAGCTCGGCGAGGAAGCCCGACGCATCGCGTGGCGTTCGTATCGCAAGAGTCTCCCGGGTCTTCCGGACAGCAAGGTCGAGTTTCGCTTCCCCGAGATGGTGCCCGCCAAGCCGGAGGACGACGCGCAGATTCAGGCTGGCCTGCGAGGCCTCGAGGCCGCCCGAACGAGGCTCGCGCTCGACTCGGTCGTCGACCTCACCGTCTACGTGCATCCGGATCGGCGCAGCAAGATCTCGCTCACCGGCAAGGACTCGGACGGCCACGCGGTGCCGTCGGCACAAGCGGTTCACGTGATCGCCGGGGACGCGAGCGTGGGTGGAGGGGTCGAGTCGCTCATGGCCCACGAAGGCGCCCACGTGCTCGCGTACTACGGCGTGGGGCCACCGGCGTCGGCGCTCATGGGCGAAGGGCTCGCGGTGTGGGCCGCGGGAAGCTACGCGGGCAAGCCGCTCGCCGAGCTCCGTACCAAGGACGTCCTCGCCCAGGACCCCAAGGCGCTGCTCGGACCGGCCTTTCGTCGGGCCCCCGAGCACCTGGCCTATCCGTTCGCGGGTCTGCTGTTCGACGCCGCGGTGAGCACGGCTGGCCTCCCCGCGGTCGTCGAGCATCTGCTCCCCGCCACCCCGGACACGTGGGATGCCGCTGTCACCGCCGCCGGAACGACGCCCGCGGCCCTGCGCGCTGCCCTGTCTACGACCCCGTAGCGCCACAATCACGGCCCATCGGTGGCCGCCGCGGAGGACGCGATCCAAACTACGACCGTGACGCCCCGGGAGCTCCTCCTCGTCGCCGGCGCGACGGCGCGAGTGCTTCGCGACTCGAGCCGCCTCGCGGACATCCACATCGTCGCGGACATCATCGGCCGCGACCGTTTCACCGAGCTGCTGGCGGACGCGCGCGCGTCTGGTGAACCGGACGTCATGCGAACGAGGCCGGAGATCGACGACCGCGAGGTCGACTTCGATGGATTGCGACGGCTGCCATCCGACACCCTCGGCGGCGCCTACGTTCGCCACCTCGACCGCAATCGGCTCACGGTCTACACGGACCCGACCTCCGACCGCTTCATCGACGATCCCGACGTTCGCTACCTCATTCATCGCTACCGCCAGACGCACGACATCTGGCATGTGCTCGTCGGCCTCGGCACCCAGGGGCACGAAGAGGTCCTGCTCCACGCGTTCATTTTCGGGCTGCTGCGGCTGCCGAACTCGGCGATGATCGTCGCGCTCGGCGGCCTCAAGCATCTCCTCCTCGAGCGCCGCTGGGACGCACTGCGCCATACCCTGCGGGACGCGTATCGCAGCGGCAAGGCGGCGAGCCCTCTGTTGATGGTTCGTTGGGAAGACCACTGGGCGACCTCGCTCGAGGACGTCCGCAAGCGCTACTGCATCACGCCGATCACCGTTCACTGAAGCGACCGCCGGCCGCGGCACTGGCGCAGAACAACCTTCTGTTTTTTCGCGTATCCAACGAGCGTGTCGATGCGTCTCCCGACGCGAGACCATGACAACGCTCCAAGGAAAAACCGCAGTCGTCACCGGAGGCACACGCGGACTCGGCCGCGGCATCGCCCTGTCCCTCGCCGAAGCCGGCGCGCGCGTCGTCGCGATCGGCCGGCGCGCAGACAGTGTGGCTGACGTGGCCGAGGCCCACGCAAACGTCGAGGGCGTGGTGGGCGACGTCGCCGACGATCGGCTCGCGCTCGAGCTCCTCGCCCGTGAACGGCCCGACGTCCTCGTGCTTAACGCCGGTGCCCCGCCGCCACTGCGCCCGATTCACGAGCAAACGTGGGAGACCTTCTCGCACAACTGGAACGTGGACGTGAAGGCGGCGTTCACCTGGCTCAAGGAAAGCCTCACCCTTCCGCTACCCCGCGGAGCTCAGATCGTCGTCGTTTCGAGCGGCGCTGCCCTGCGGGGCTCGCCGGTCAGCGGTGGCTACGCCGGTGCCAAGAAAACCGTCGCCTTCATCGCCGACTATGCCCGCACGGAAGCGCAACGCCTCGAGCGCGGCCTGACCATTCGCACGTTGTTCCCGCAGCTCAATCCGAACACGGACCTCGGGCGCGCCGGCGTACAGGCCTACGCCGATCGAGCGGGCATGGCCTTCGAGCAGTTTGCCAAGCGCTTCGACCCACCGCTGTCGCCGGACATCGCTGGCGAGGCTGTCCTCGACCTGGTGACGACCCGAGCCAGCGACGACGGACCCGACGAGCTACTGTTGTCGGGTCAAGGTTTGGGGCCCTTGCCCGGATGAGCACGAACGATCCACCCGATGCGGTACCGAGCCTGGTCGCGGCCTCGGCCGAGTCGCGCGAGCGATTCCTGCTGTTGGTGGCCGAGGTTCGCCCGCGCCTGCACCGCTACTGCACGAAGATGGTCGGGTCGTCGCTGGACGGCGAGGACCTCGTCCAAGACACGCTTGCGCACGCGTTCTTTCGGCTGTCGACGCTCGAGGACGAACGCTCGCTCAGCCCGTGGCTATTTCGCATCGCCCACAATCGGGCCATCGATTGGCTGCGGCGCCGACGCGATCCGACGCTCGCGCTCGAGGTCAGCGACGAACCGGAGGCGCCGGAGCACGCCGAGACCGCTCAGCAGGTCTCGGAAGCGCTGACCGCCGCAGTCATCCGCCTACCGCCGAAGGAACGCGCCAGCGTGGTGCTCAAGGACGTACTCGGCCACCGGCTGGAGGAGGTGGCCGAGATCGTCGACTCGACCGTGGGCGGGGTGAAGGCGGCCCTGCATCGGGCACGAACGAAGCTGAAGTCGCAGGGCGCCGTGATTGCCAAGCGTACAACCATGAGCCCCGAGCAGACCCAGCTGGTGCGCGCTTACATCGCTCGCTTCAACGAGCGCGACTGGGACGGCGTGCAGTCGCTGCTGCGAGCGGACGCCCGGCTCGAGCTCGTCGGCATCACGGAGCTCGACGGCGCGGATGCAATCGCGGGCAACTACTTCGTCAACTACGCCGCGATGCACGAGCCGTGGCGGATGCGCTTGGGCGAGGTCGATGGGGAACCGGTCGTCGTGCAGGAACGCGAGATCGCCCCTGGCCAGTGGGAGCCGCGCTACGCCCTTCGAATCGATGGCAAGCAGGGCCAGGTGCTCAAGCTTCGCGACTACGTGCACGTGGACTACCTGCTGCAGGACGCCGCGGTCGATCTCGGCTGAGGGGCGAAGCGCTCGTTACTCGTATCCAAGCCTCGACTGTTCCAGAAAAAATCAAACTCGCCGACGGGGGAACCCGCCGCGCCTGTGTGGTGTCGGTGCGTGGGCGGGGGGTGTTGTCCCCGGGAGGTGAAATGTCGAAGTCAGTTGATGCGCTCCAGCGCAATCCCGTCGGTCTGTTCCTGCTTGCCACGGTCTCGGCCACCATCGCCGCTACGGTTGCGGCGGTCAGCATCCTGTCGATGGCCCCCGGCCCGACCGCGGTCGAGTGTCGATGCGCGTGCGAGGAGGAGCCGCCGGCGCCCGCGGCCGAGCCCGCTCCTCCCGTCAAGCGAGTGCCGCGAGTACGCCAGGCCAAGGTGGTGGTCGAAGGCGGACTGGACCGAGACATCGTGCGGCGGATCGCCCGCGCGCACATCAACGAGGTCCGCTATTGCTACAACCAAGGACTGCAGCGCGATCCAGACCTCGAAGGCCGCGTCTCCGTGCAGTTCGACGTTGGCGCCAACGGAAGAGTTGCCACTGCGATCGTGCAGCAGTCGACGCTGGACGACGACGACACGGCCGGCTGCGTCGCAAGGGCGGTCGAGGGCTGGAAGTTCCCCCGCCCCGCGGACGCACAAGCCGTGACGATCACGTATCCGTTCGTGCTCTCGCCCGGCTGAAGCTCAGAGCTCCACGCGGAGCCCCGGCTTGGCGTCGATCACCTTCGGGCCTCCGAGCTCGTCGATCGACGCCGCCAGGCTCGCCCGTGCGTTCTCCTCACCATGCACCAGCGCAACGCGACCGAGTCGCCCTTCCTTGATCGTGGCGCGAACGAAGCCCATCAAGTCCGTCTTGTCCGCGTGCGCCGACAGCCCTTCGAGCACGTGCACGTCGGCCCGAACGTCCCGAGCGACGCCGAGCACCTTGACCTGCTTGCGCCCCTCGACGAGACGACGCCCGAGCGTGTGCTGAGCCATGAAGCCGGCGATCACCACACTATTGTTCGGATTGCCGAGGCCTTCACGGAAGTGGTGCACGATGCGACCGCCTTCGCACATGCCCGACCCCGCGATCACGACACACGGCTCGCCGCTCGCCTGTAGCTGTTTGGACGCGCCAACGTCGGACACGTAGCGAAGTCCAGGGGGACAAAAGGGGTCGTTGCGATCGAGCAGTCGCTTGCGCACGTCCCTCGCGAGACTGTCGGGATGCAGCTTGTAGATCTCGGTGATCGAGATCGCGAGGGGGCTGTCGATGTAGATCGGCACGCTCGGCAGCCGCTTCGCCTCATGCAGCCGTTCGAGCGCAAACAAGACCTCCTGCGCCCGCTCGAGTGCGAAGCTCGGGATGAAGACCCGCCCGCCCCGCTCGATCGTCTTGCCAATGATCTCCGCCAGCTGGTCATCGGTCCCCGAGACGTCAGCGTGCAGCCGATCGCCATAGGTACTCTCCATGATCAGGAACTCGACCCCGGCGACCGTCTCCGGGCAGGGCAGCAGCGGAAGCTCCTCGCGTCCGAGGTCACCGGTGAACAGTAGCCGCCGGCTCCGCCCCTCCTCCTCGAGGTCGAGCTGAACGAGCGCCGAGCCGAGCACGTGCCCCGCATCGTGAAAGGTCAACGTCGCCCCGGGGGCGATCGGCATCGGCCGATGCAGCGGGATCGACACCATGTGGCTGATGGCCCGCTGGGCATCCTCGACCGTGTAGAGCGGTTCGACCCGGTCGTCGCTGCCATCGCGCTCGTTCCGGCGGTTGATCCACCGGGCGTCCTGCTCCTGGATCATCGCCGCGTCGCGCAGCATGACCCCCGCAAGGTCGCGCGTGCAGGGCGTGCAATAGACGTTGCCCGCAAAGCCGCGCTTGACGATCGTGGGCGTGTTGCCACTGTGATCCAGATGGGCGTGGCTGAGGACGAGCGCGTGGGCTTGTTGAGCCCACTTTGGAATCCGACGGTTGCGTGCGTTGGACTCCGCCCGTCGCCCTTGGAACAAGCCGCAGTCTAGAAGAATGTCGCGCCCGCCGACCTGGACGCGATGCATCGAGCCGGTCACCTCGTCGGCGGCGCCGTGAAATTCGACGAACATGAGAGCTGGCCGCGGATCTTCCTACAGCGCTTCGAAACCCGCCAGCACCACATCGGCTCGGTCTCCGACGCCGGCGAGGCGAGCGCGGGCCGAAGTCCGGAGCTCCTCGAGGCGCTTGGGGTCGGTCGGGGCCACCGCGCGCGCCATCTCGAGCTCGGTCTGCGCCCAGTAGAACGGGTCTGCGTGCGACGCCTCGCGAATCTCGAGCGCAACGGACAGCACGTCCACCGCCTTGGCATTGTCGCCGGCCGCGATGTACGTGCGGCCCAGATGCGTCAGGGTGATCGCGGCGCGGGCGTGGCGAGGTCCGAACGCGTTTTCGCGAACGGCGAGCGCACGCTCGAGATGCTCGATCGACTCCTCGAACTTGCCCTCCAAGCGCGCGATGGCACCGAGCTCGTCGAGCGAGTTGGCCACGGCGGGATGGTCCTCGCTGAAGCTCTCCACGCGCATCTTCAGCGCGGCCTCCTGGTGCTTGCGCGCCGGCTCGAGGTTCCCGCTCAGCCGGTGCACGTAGCCGAGGTTGGCCTCGAGGTTCGACCGACTCGAGGCCGGCACGGTCTCGGCCGCGGTCAAGATCTCCTGCGCCCGCCCCAAACGCTCCAAGGCGGGTTCGTAGCGGCGGAGCTCCGCATCGAGCAGGGCCTGGTTTTGCAGGGTGCCCGCCAGCTCCGGTGCCCCTGACCCGAGGCGCTCGACCTGCAGCGCGTAGACGCGATCGTAGGCCGCGATGGCGTCGTCGATCCGGCCCGCGGTGTCGTACGCGCTGGCGAGCGTCTCGAGCCCGACGACCATCGTCGGCTCGCTGTCGTCGAGCTGCTCGAGTGCGGGTTCGAGCAATGCGATCGCCTGCTCTTGGTCGCCGCTGTAGAGCGAGATCCGCCCCTGCAGCACTCGGGCGATGTTGCGCTGGTAGTCACGCCCCGCTTCGTCGACGACCCGCGCCAGATATTCGTCGGCGTAGTCGAGATGGGTCATCGCAAGCTCGAGCTTGCCGGCGGCGAGCGCCTGGCTTGCGCGTCCCAGCATGACGGTGACGGCCGCCGTATCGTCTCCCGCTGACGCCGCGAGCCTGCCTGCCGACCGCCGATGTTCCGCGGCCATCTCGAGGTCCCCCTGGCCCTGGGCCTCCTGGCCCAGCAACAAGTGCGCGTACAGCTGCGGCACGGGCAGCTGGTGCTCCGTAGCGACAGCGAGCGCTTGTTGAGCCAGCGAGACGACGTCGGCCCGCCCAAACCGCTGCCGTACGTTGGCCTGGTCGATGAGGCGCAACGCCTCCGCATAGGCTCGGTCGGCCGCGCTCGAGTCCCGCGCGGAGCGACTCGCGAACCGGTTGTCCAGCTTCTCGAGCGTGTCCACGTCCTCGCACGCCGAGAGGTCGGGCAACATCGCCGAAATCGACGCTGCGCTCAGCCCCGGGAGCTCGCCCGGGGTCGCGAGCTCGGACGTCAGTCCCTCGAATCGGGCCGCCATACGATCGAGACACGCCATGCGCAGACCGAGCTCGAGCTCGGAGCGCTCCTTGCGAACGCTCGTTGCCTCGCACGCCTCCGCACGTTGCGACGTCCACTCGGCGGCAAACGCATCGAGCCGAGCGACGACGCGCTCGGCAACGTCGGGTGCCGCCTGGCCCAGTGCATCTTGGATCTCGGCTCGACGAGCGTCGTCATAGAAGGCGCGCAGTGGGTCATCGATGTCCTCGCATGCCGAAGGCACCATCGCAGTCGCGGCCGAAAACCCGGTCACGGCTGCGATCGACAGCCCGACCGCGCCCGTCCCCACGATGAGGCGACGGCGACGGCGGCCGAGTACCGCCTTCAGCCGACGCACCAGCACCTCGACCGACTCGTGCCGCTCATCCGGCCGAGGGCGCAACCCCGTCAGCACGAGGTCGACGAGCTCGCGCGGGGCGTCGAGCCCCTTGGGTGGCGCACGAACCTCGCCGTTGAGCACCGCTTCCGCGAGCTCGAGCGACGTTGCGCCCTCGAAGGGACGTTGCCCGCAAAGCGCCTCGTAGAGCAGGACGCACAGCGAGAACTGGTCGGCGGCAGGTCCGGTCTCATTGCCGGCAAACTGCTCGGGGGACATGTACGCGGGCGTCCCCACGATGGCGCCCGTGACCGTGAAACGCTCGAGCCCCGAGGGCTCTGCTTCATCGGCGTCGGCGTCCTCCGAGAGCTCGCCTCCTTCCCAGAGTCGAGCCAGACCGAAGTCCGCCACCCGAGGCCGACCGTCCTTGCCCACCAGCACGTTGTCGGGCTTGAGGTCGCGATGGACGATTCCCACCGAGTGCGCCGCCAGCAGGCCTTCGCCGATCCCGACGCACAGCTCGGTGAGCTCGCGCCAGCTCGGCGACACGCGCTCGTTCCAGTGGCGCATCGTGCCGCCGTCGACATACTCCATCGCGACGTAGAGCATCTCTTCGTGGGTGCCGACCTGGTACACGCCCACGACGTTGGGGTGGCTCAGGCGCGCCATCACCTTGGCCTCGCGACCCAGTCGCTGCACGTCGCGATCGCGAATCGGACCTCGGTGCACCTTGAGCGCCACGTCGCGCTCGAGATCCTCGTCCCACGCGAGGAAGACGATGCCCATGCCACCTGCCCCGAGCTTTCGCTTCAGTCGGTAGCAGCCATCGACGAGCGTCCCGACGTCCAGCGCTCCGGGAGCGCTCGCCCCAAGCGGGATGTCCGGCGCGGCGGCAACCTTGGCCAGCAGGTCGTCGAGCGAGTCGGGCGGATCGGCATCATCGTCCTCCCCGCCGATCCCAGGACGGACCGAACCAGGGGTCGTCCCGGCGAGTGGATCGACGGCCCCGACTGGGGTGGGAGTCCCCGGCGTCGGCCGAGGTGAACCGTCGAGCGCGCGACCCACGGCGTCAGCCTAGCCCCAAAGACGGTCGCTGGCGCCCGAAATCGGCACTTTGCGGTGTTCCCGCGCTGCGCGAAAAAAAATCGCCCGACGCCGCGTCACAGTCGACCGATCGCGCCTCTACCAGCGCAGAGGCCGATCCGATCATGAAACTGCTCGCCACCGCTTCGATCATCTCCCTGTTGGCGCTCACCGGCTGCGACGACGGGGGAATCGACCCGACCGACGACGTCCAGACTTTCCGCGCCGAGGGGGGCTCGTCCACGTTCACCCCCGTCCTCACGACGCAGCGGCCGATCAAGATCAAGGGCTGCGACCCCATCTGGTGGCTCGTCGGCGACGAGGAGCTCGTCTCGTTCGAGGATGCGTACGACGAGTGGCAAGCACGGATTCGCGTCCAGGCCAATCACACCGCCGACGTTGGGCTCGAGTCGCTCGGCGCCGGAGGCATGTGCGCGGCGACGTGCGAGGAGGCCGGTGGAAAGTGGATCGGTGAGGTCTCCGTCGAGGAGTCCTGGCACGAGGTCGGCGAGACCGAGGTTGTTGGAGAGTGCCCGTTCGGCACCCTCGCGACCGAGACTGAGGTGCTCGCGATGGGTGCCGTCGCCTGCACCTGCGCGGGCTGAGCCACACGCGCCGGCCTCGGGACCAAATCCCGCGTGATCGACCCAGCGGATGTGCGATGCTGCTGGGTAGGGATGCGGGTCATTCGTGCGCTGGTGGCGCTCGCACTGTCTTCGACGGGAGTGGGCTGCTCGTTTGGTTCTTCGGGCATCGCTGGAGGCGGCCAACTCGGTGGCGACACGGAGGAAGGCTCGACGACGGGCGTCGACCAAGCACCAACGACGATGGGCCCCGGCACGGGACTGCCCAACGCCGACGACGACGACGACGACGACGACGACGATGACGATGACGACGCGGACGACACGACCGCGTCGAACGACGATCCCACCGATCCTCCGGCCGATCAGGCGGTGCTGGAGTTCGACGACGCCCCGACCCTGGACTTTGGCGACGTCGCGATCACGGGTCCCGGCGCCGAGGTCCTGACTCTCCACAACGCGGGGACGGTTGCGGCGACCGACATGACCGCGACGCTCGCGGAGACGTTCCGATTTCGAGGCAGTGACTACCCCGGTTCTGGGGGCGACTGCGGTGACTCGCTCGAACCGGACGAGAGCTGCCTGCTCAACATCGGCGCCGTCCCAACCGAGGTCGCACTCGCGGAGGGCACGCTCGAGATCGACTACTTCAACGGGGTCGAGGATGCGATCGTGAGCCTCGAGCTCGTCGCAAACATCACAACCGGCGAGCTCATCCTCAACCCAGGGTTCGAGGACTGCACGAACTTCTTCCCGGATCACTGGTCCGACAACGGGGCGGGAACGTGGGAGTGCCTCGGCGACACCGACAACGTCGATCCCCTGTCGGGCGCCAGCATGGCGGCGGGCGAGCTCGGCCCGTTCAACGACGAGTTCCGCCTCGCGCAGAACATTGACCTTGCCGCCTACGGCGCCCAGATCGACGAAGGCTCCATCGCGTTTTCCTTCGCTGCCTTTGCCGCGACATGGTCGGATGGCGAGGACGAGTACCGCATCCGCCTGCGCTACTCGGACGACGCTGCCGTGCAGCTGGACATGTTCGACACCGAGTGGCAGACGGGGCAGGAGTGGACCGAATACTCCGACACACGCGTCCCGCCGGAAGGAACGCGCCGCGCTCGCGTCGTGCTTTCGTGCGAGAAGTCCTTCGGTGACTACTGCGACGCGTTCTTTGACGACCTGACGCTCATCGGCAGCGCGCCGGACAAGTGACTGACACCGTAGATCGCCGGCTTTATCCAAGGCTAGCCGAGTACATCGACGTCCTTCCGGATGGCCTCGCGAGCTACCCGGAGTGCAAGGCGAAGGGAACACTCGTCACCTCGGCGCTCGAAGGCCACGACACGTCCGACCTCGGCGACGGTTTGCCCGATCCCGTGGTGCAGATGCTGCGCTCACCGCCCCACCCGGCATTGTGGGTGCCCGGGCCGATGTCCGACGCGATCTTCTATACGGTCGTCGATGCGTTCTACCCCGACGACGATGCAGTCATGGAGTGGACGCGACGCCGCACGATGCAGACCGCCAACTCGAAGATGTATCGCGCCCTGAGTCGAGTCGCGCGCCCGACCACGATGCTCAAGATGGCCGCGGGTGTGCACGGCATGTTTCAAAAGGGCACCGACCTCGCGGTCGAGGGCAAGGACGGTGACGTGAAGTTCGTGCTCACGCATCCGCCGTTCTTGCACGGCGGCCTCAACCATCGGGTCAACGTCGCGATGTTCGAGGCGCTTCTGATGGGCGCCGGCGCCTTCGAGCCTCGCGTCGAGATGACCGAGTCGACGCCGACCCGAGCCACCTATCACGCCCGTTGGTAACGCGTTCGTCACGGCGTTCTAGCGAGGTGCGGCTGGACTGCTATGTTGGCGACGTGGTGGTGCGACGCGCACTCTCGTGCATGGTCTTGCTCGGAGCGTGCTCGCAGACGCCGGATTCCGCGCCGCCCGCCACTCGGCGCGCGGCGGGCCCCACCTACGAGGCCCCCACCGATCCCGACGCACCTCGGTTTCTCAAGGGCCAGCTGCACTGCCACTCCAACGCGTCCGGCGACAGCGACACGCCGGTCGAGGAGGTCTCGAAGTGGTACGCGGACCGCAACTACGACTTCATCGTCCTCACCGATCACAACCGGATCACGGATGCCGAAGACCTCGGTGACATGCTTGTGCTCCCGGGTGTCGAGCTCACGCAAAATACCCCCGTTTGCGACCCACCGCCGCTGCCGGGCATGCAGTGTCTGCTGCATCTCAACGCCCTGGTCGTGGACTCGAGCAAGGCGGGCAATGCGGCGCAGCTGCCTCGACCCGACACTGCCGATCGCGTCGACCTCTTCGCGCACGCGGTCCGCGTGACCGAGCAGCTGGGTGGCGTTTCGATGCTCAACCACCCCAACTTTCACTACGCTGCGGATGCGCGCGTCGTAGGGCTCGTCGCGCGACAGGGCTTGCACATGCTCGAGGTCGCCAACATGGCGGTGGACTC
>Ga0207422_1002814_pt1 | contig 20586 bp, 20 predicted proteins | sample MarCyaLeptolynsp_FD_187757 | JGI IMG/M metagenome (GOLD analysis project Ga0207422, IMG submission 187757) | Marine cyanobacterial communities from Panama - species 1 Leptolyngbya sp. (SPAdes) | ecosystem: Environmental > Aquatic > Marine > Unclassified | place: Panama: Panama City | collected... | reverse complement strand
GAGTGTGGGGGAGGTGGAGAGAGTCTTGCGGGGGTTAGTGGGAACGGGGACAAGGGAGATTCTCGTGTTGAGTGGAGAAATACATCCAAAAAGTCAAGCGAGGAAGCGACTAATGAAACATATATTTACATTTTCTGAGCATTTACTTATTTAGATCGATAGACGATTGAAACTTACGGGGTGACAACCCGGTCAAAAAGTAGAGAGAATAAGCTGTTTAGCAATCTGACCTTGTTGTTAAAAAGGCCGCTTATTGGGAGTGAGCCTCATGAGCTGCTCGACTCAATCCTGACAATCTTCCTCCCGCTCAACCCACAATCTCCCGTATAACCCTACCCAAAAATTACTCAATAAGATTCTCCCCCTTTTTTTGACCTCACATTTCCTCTCGCCCCAACTTCTCTGGGGTTTCACTCCCTTGTCACCCCGTAAGCGATTGAAATTCAGTTTGCACAGACCCAATAAAACCCAGAGTGTCAATCCTCTCTGGGTCGCTGCATTGCCACCGAAGAGTACTGTCTCAAGCAGGTTGTGAGGTTGCATTTAAGGCTGCTGTCCCCGTCCCTGATAAGGGCAAAGAGCTTATGACAGCTTGGGAATTGTCACTTGAATGAGTGTGACGTTTTGACTCTTCTCGCACTCAAGCGATAACGAAGAAGGTGCAACTGTGCAAAGTATCACAAGCTTAGGGAACATTCGACTGGTCGCTGATGAAAATCGGGGCAACGTTATGGGAGAAAAGAGATGTCTCGCGATCGCATTGCTTACAGTCTTGGCGTTGGTGTGTTAACACTGCTTACGTTTGGAATATTACAGGCGTTGCATGTCCCGTCAGGAAATTTCATTGATTGGTTAATTGGCATTGCCAGTTTTTGGTGGTTATTGATTATTGTGACTGTGCCGTGGAATATTTACTTTGAGGCGCGAGAGGCGATCGCGGAGGCTAATCTCTCCCAGTCGAAGGACCTCAAAGTCGATCCCCTGCAACTTCAGTACATCCGTCGAGTTTCTCAAGGATCGCTAGCAACCGCGATCTCGCTTCATCTTGTCTCGGCCATTGGACTGTACGCTCTCGCTGCGACGGGAGTTAGCGTTGTGGGTTACGCCAGTTCCGGTGCAACCCTGCTGTTGATGGCTTCTCGTCCTGCAATTCGCCTGTATCAATACCTTTCTGCGCGCTTATCAATGATTCGCAAGGAAATTCAATACCCTCGCGAAGATGTCGTCGAACTGCGTCACCGCTTTTCTATGGTCGAAGCTAGCGTTCGGGAACTCGAAGAAAAACTCGATCCCCTCGAACCCCACTCTTGGGTTGCAACGACGCAGCGAGATTTCCAAGAAACGCGCCAAAATCTTGCAACTTTGCGAGCATTGCTAGAACAGATGCAGGCGAAGAATGAAGTCGAACACCAACAACTCTCTCGGGAGGCCAAACAGGCGATCGCGCAACTGACCGAAGACAGTCAAGTTTTGGGCCACGTCCGGGAAATCATCCAATTTTTCAAAGCAGCTTAGCGTCTAAGATCCTTGATTTGCATCCGATCGCTCGAATTGTTGGGCGTAAAACTGAGCGTAGCGACCGTTACGGGCAAGGAGTTCTGCATGGGTTCCAGACTCAATAATTTCCCCTTCTTCAAGTACCAGCAGGCGATCGACGCGGCGCACGGTGGCGAGGCGGTGGGCGATGATGAAGACGGTGCGGTCTTGCATAATGCGCTCTAGGGCTTCTTGAACTAAAGCTTCAGATTCCGAGTCGAGGGAGGAAGTAGCTTCGTCGAGGATCAAAATTCTGGGGTTGAGAAAAACTGCCCGCGCGATCGCGATTCTCTGTCGCTGGCCGCCAGAGAGGTTAACCCCCCGTTCCCCCACGTAAGTTTGGTAGTTTTGGGAAAACTGGCTGATGAAGCGATCGGCATTGGCAATTTTGGCGGCAGCTTCCACGGCTTTGGGGTCGAAATCTCGCCGCCCAAAAGCAATATTTTGCGCGATCGTGCCGGAGAATAAGAGGGTTTCCTGGGGAACGATGCCAATTTGTCGGCGCAAGCTTTGTAGAGTAACGCTTTGAATGTTAGTGCCATCGATCAGAATTTCCCCTGCAGTGGGATCGTAGAAGCGGGGAAGGAGGTTCATCATCGTGCTTTTCCCCGCACCAGAAGAGCCAACGAGCGCGATCGCTTCCCCGGGTTGGACGAGAACATTCAGATCTTTTAAGACGGGTTGAGCGGGATCGTAGCCAAAGCTGAGGTGACGATATTCGACCTTGCCGGTTACCGTTTCCAGTTCTGTTGCGCCTTCTCGTTCGGCGATGCGAGGTTGAATGGTTAGGAGTTCAAAAATGCGATCGACAGAGGCTTCTCCCTGTTTGATTTCGTTGTAATTGCGAGTGGTAATCGCGATCGGGTCGATGAGCATGGCAACGCCGACACAATAGCTGAGAAACTCGCTTCCGGTAAAGTTACCTTGGGAAATTTGCCAGCCTCCCAGCAAGAGCAACAGAAGAACGCAAAGCGCTTCTAGGAAGCCAACCACGGGAAATTGAATGGCTCTGAGTCGTTCCATTGCGTACTTGGCCCGGCGGTTCTGTTCGGCTTCGCGGCGAAATTGCTCTAGGGTGTAGTCCTCTGCAGCAAACGCCTTAACCAGTCGCATCCCGCTGAGAACTTCCACCAGAAACGCCGAGAGATCGGAGACGCGACTTTGGCTGCGGTTGGAATATTTTCGCAGTCGCTCGCCAAACCAACCGATCAAAAATCCCATCAGCGGTGCAAGGACGAGCAGGCCGAGAGTCATTTGCCAGTTGAGATAGACAACGTAGCTAACAACCACGATTAGTTGCAGGACGCAGGGGATGAACTCGTGAAAAATATTGTTAACCACTTCGCCAATGCGGTCGATATCTTCGGTGAAGCGGTAGGACAAGTCTCCGGTTTTGCTGGACTCAAAATAGTCGATGCTGAGGCGTTGGATGTTGGAATAGAGTTTGGTTCGCAGGTCAAACGCAACGTTGAGAGCCGCTTTCGCCATCAAGGTGTCTTGACCGTACTGGGCGAATTTTTGCACGAGGAAAATCAGCATGGCAACGCCAAGTAGTCGCGCGATCTCGCTGACATCTCCCTCTCCAACTGACTGCGCGACCCACTTCGCCAGCCAAGCGAGAACTGGCCAGCACGCCGTAAAAACAACCGTGCAAACGAGTGCCAGCACGATCGTTACGCTCTGGGGACGGATGTAAGGGAGTAGTTGCCAATAGCTTGATTTAGCCATTCATTGCTGATGAAAGAATAGGGAACCGATCGAAATTACTCGCGATTTTCCAGATCTTGGACTTGCGTTACCGTTAACCCCGTCACGCTTGCCACCTGCTCGATCTCCATACCGCTGTCGAGTAACTTTGCTGCAATTTCCGCGATCGCACTCTGACGACCTTGTTGAAGTCCCTGTTGAAGTCCCTCTTGACGACCTTCTCGCAGTCCTTCTTCCTTAATTTCCTGATATATCACAGACTCTTTCATCACTTCACTCCTTAACAATCTGCGAATTTCTTCCTGTGTTAATACTAACCCAGCTAATACCGCTGCTGAGGAGGCTACATTGCTCTGCCTTCGGCGATCGCGCATCTTCTCTATTTCTCGGGCCGCCAACCTCAGTGCCTCAACCCGATTTTGTGTTTGACTCAAGGGGGCAAAGGGCAATAATCCCGGTGCGGACAAAAATTGCTCTAACGGTTGCTCCCACAAACGGATCGCTTCAAATCCATGGCGCATTTGACCGGCCTCAAATGTCTCTTGATAGACCAATTCCGAAGTTGTTTCCCGGAGATAGACAACAATCTGACGCATCGTTTTTTCGGGGAAGCGTCGGTAAACCCGCAAATAGTAATCCGCCATGCGAAACGGCATTTTGGGGTCGGGTGCGGTTTGAAATTCGACGTGGAGGACGAGGTTTTCCGATTCTTGCAAAATTAAAGAATCGGCGCGAATGGGTTCGAGAGAAAGTTCGGAGGGACTGAGTTGGGTGAGGGGAATGGGTTGGCCCAGCAACCAGGTCGTGAGGTCGGCGGCGAACTCCTCCATGAGAAATTTGCAGAGATTATCGTACATCGGTTAGTGCGATTAAGTGGGAACCTCGCTCGCAAAACTCTCACAACGCTCGAAGTGAAAAGGGCCGGCAATCGATCCCCACACCAATTCGTCGGTTTCTGGGTCGCGTCCGATATCGTGGCTGATCAGTTTCTCTGCATCCACCTCAAAACTATTATCCAGATAAGTAATTTTCCCTTTGCGTTCCACCAGACACGCTTTTCCCGGTTTGACATAGCCTTTGAAACTGCTTCCCGCCCAGTCCACAATCATGTCGCAGCCCGGTAACTTTTCCAAACTTTCAGCCGTCAAGGTGGCGAGTTTGTTCGGGTCGCGAGCTGCTCCGTAAAATTTTTCTTGGTCGGCAACTTTGTAGTTTTCCAGTTCGATGCGATCGCCCACTTCAACAAACCTTAAAACCCGCAACCGATAGGGCGTATTCAGCATAAAATCGTAGGCTTGTTCTAGAAATAAACTCATCCCCTCCAACAATTCCCACGGTAGCGGCCGCATACAAACGCGGATATGGGCATAGAGCGGTGGGTTCTCAAAGGCTTGCTCTTGATTGCTAAAATCTGCGGCCATCCAGCGAGTGAGGGTTTTAATATCGGTAGGGTGAGTCATGTTCGGCGATCGGTGCTTAACGGTTAGGGAGTCGGGAAAAACCTCGTCTAAAAAGGAGATTGTTGCACTTTTGAATGACAGCTTATCTCGTTCGAGTGACGCTTGAAGCCAGGGATTTTCCAATCCTATCGCTAAAGGGCGCACTCGCAGAATTTAGAGTTTTGCGCGATCGCCTTCTTTTCTTCTGGATCTGTTAGGCAAAAATTTCTCCGAATTGTGATGATGCGTCATTGGACTAAAGCGAATCCTTCCGCTGTTCCCAACAACGCCGCTTCTGGCACTTGCAATGTATCTAACGCCGTTCGATCCAAGAGTAAATAACGCCCTTCCTGACGCAATTTTTTGAGGGTTTCGAGATCGGCGGGGTCAACTTTGCGATCGCTATAAAAATCCAAACTCGGTCGGTTGTAGGCAAACGAAGTATAAACCGTCGTGCCAGCAGGCGTATTTTCGCGCACGAGTCGCCCCACGTCAGTGACAGGAAAGGTTTCATTGAGTTCCCAGATCCAGGACTTCGACAGCATCAAGAGGGTTAGAGTGAAGTACATTCCGGCGATCGAGGTGGGGATGAAGTTGCGGTTGTTGCACCGCAGTTGCCAAGCAGTTAAACCCATTGCGATCGCGGCAACCATTGCCATCGCCAGCAACGCGGGTTGGGGGTCGGCCAGCACAAAGTAAACCCCTCCTCCCACAGAAGCAACGGACAGAAACCCGAAAAACCCGCTCCAAAAGCGCGAATACGCCAGGTGAGATTCCCACAGTTGCAACAGCTTAGCGCCAACGGCGAGGGAAAATAGGGGGTACAGCGGCATCACGTACCAGGGCAGTTTCGTCCCCATCAGGGAGATCGTTCCCAAAAAGAGAAGCGTTCCCGACAGCACCAATGCACCCCAACTTTGGCGGCGTTTTTGCCAAGCTAAAACGAGTCCTCCCGGCCAAAACAGCAGCCAGGGAAAACTGTACTTGAGCAGTTCCAGCAAGTAGTACCACGGCGGCCCGTCATTCCCCTCCACCGCAGATGACAGTCGCTCGAAGTTTTGCGTCCCTAGGTGAATTTGCACGAAAACAGCGCCGTATTTGTGCCACTGAGCGTAGTACCAACTGAAGACGATCGCGCTCCCGAAAACCAAACCCAGCCAAGTGTAGGGGTTGCGGAGAATTTTCCATTGGCGATCGACGAGGATATAGAGAACTGCGATCGCTCCCATAGCCAGGACAAGGACTCCTTTGGTCAGCGCGATCGCGGCCGCGCACAGCCCCATTCCCACCGCCCACAGCCGCTGCTGCCGCGATTTGAGCAAGCACAACAAGAGGAGGAGAAAAAAGGTGTTGACGATGCCATCGAGCATCATCAAGCGCCCGTGACGCACGACGGGAAGGAGTGTTAAGTAAACGGAGGCGGACAAAATTGCCCCTAAGCGTTGGGCAAACAGTTCTCGTCCCACCCAATAGACCAATGGGACGCTACTCGCCGAGATTAGGGCAACCGGAAGGCGGGTTGAGAGTTCGCTGACTCCGCCGAGAAGATGGTAACTGCTGGCGACGATCCAGTACCCCAACGGCGGTTTCATGAAGTAGGGTTCGCCAAAAAAGGTGAGGTAGAGCCAGTTTCCGGTACGGTAGAGTTCTCGCGCGGCAAGGGCGTGAGAGCCTTCGTCCCAGTCTCGTAGGGGGAGATTTCCCAGCGCAATCGTCCACAGCGCGATCGCGGCAACCCAAAAGGCGATCGCCCACAAACCATCGCCGTTCTGCTTCTGGGGGAATTGAGAATCGTGCATTTGCAGTCGAGTATAATCGCGATGCTAACTTGAGGGCGTTTCCAGGGCGGTCATTGTGGTGCAAAATGTGACGATCATCGGGGCCGGGCCGGCTGGAGTTCTTCTGGCTCATTACCTGCTAGAGCGGCCCAACTATCGCGTTGAACTCTACGATCGCCGCCCCGATCCGCGTCGAACCGATTTTACCCATCATCGCTCGTTTCCCCTGTCGCTGCAAGAACGGGGACGGCGGGCATTGCGCGGGATTGAGGGATTGGAACGCGCGATCGCGGCCCAAAGCGTGTTTTGCAACGGCACGGCCATCTACCAGCGCAACGGTCAAGCCCGCACCATTGAGCGCAAAAACCCCGTTCTGACAATCGATCGCAACCGACTCGTGGCAGTCTTGCTCGAACAACTGACTCAAAAGTACGACAGAGATCGCCTGCACCTTGGTTTCAATTCGTGCTGTCTTCGCGTCGATCCGGCAACCCAAACGGTGACGTTGCAGGAAGAAGGAGGAAAGCTCTGGAATACTCATTACGACCTCCTGGTCGGCGCAGATGGAGCGCGATCTGCCGTTCGCGAGTTCTTGCAAGATCGGGAAGGATTTGAGTGCGAACAGGAGTATGTCATTGATGCCTACAAATCCCTCTTTCTCTCTCGCCTCAACCCCGACAAAACTGTAGACCTTGCCCCCGATAAAATTCACACCTGGCGATCCAAGACCGGACAGCGGGCGATCTTGGTTCCCCAACCGGATAATACGCTCAATGGGGTCATTATTTTTGAAGCAGAAAATAATCCCTTGGCCAGTTTCTCGACCCCAAAAGATGTTCTGACCTTTTTCGAGCAGTTTTTTCCGCCGTTGGATCGCTTGATGTCGGCGGAAGAGGCCGAAGCATTGCTGCAACGTCCGGTGGCGAAAGTGCTAACCGTGCGGTGCGATCGCTTTCATTGGGGCGATCGCATTCTGCTTGTGGGCGATGCCGCTCACGCCGTTTCCCCCTCCATTGGCCAGGGGTGCAATGCAGCCCTCGAAGATGTCTGGATTGTGGCGCAGTTGTTGGATCGTTATGGGGAGAATTGGCAGCAAGTTTTACCCGCGTTTAGCGATCGCCGCGTTCCCGATGCCCATGCGCTGAGGGAGTTATCCGACTATTCCTTCCCTCGCAACAAGTTCCTGGTGGTGGAATTTTTCATCCGACTGGCCGGGAAGCGATTTTTACACAACCTGTTTCCGCAGCAATTTCAACCCTTCCTGTTTGACTTGGTGCTAGACACCGCCATGCCCTATGCAGAGGTGGAGCGTCGATATCGGGGCTGGTTGGCTAAAGTGAAGCGATCGATGGAGAGCAGTTAATTGAACGCAAGGTTGACTCTTAAATTGAGCGATCGCCTTTCACCGCCAGCCATCGAATCTGGGGAACGAGGGCATCTTCCACGAGGCCAACGCCCTCAAAACCCCAACGTTGCAATAACCCCTTCAACTGAGGCCCGGACGCAGGTTCTACCCCAAAGCGATCGGCAATCTTCGCAGCGTGGGTGTTGAGGTAGCTCAGAGCGTCGTAATGCTCGCGAAACATCAAAAGATAGCCGGCTGCTTGCGCTCCGCCGCGAGGACGCGCAACTAAATATTGACCGTCCTGTTTCGAGCGGATGAGATAGTGAATTTGAGAAAACATGGGGTACATGCGATCGCCGATCGCAAACAAGAAAACTTCTGCCCAGGACAATCCTATACAAAATTCAGTTTTAGAAAGGAGCTTGTTCGAGAGAAACTAGCCAGAATGCCTAACTTATTTTAGCAGTCCCAATGAATTGTTTGACTTACGAGATGGTAGGATAGTAGTAGTTAATTTTGCGGCTTTCATTGCCGAGAAAATTATCAGTAATTCTCACCTGTCTTCGATCGCAATTTTAGAAGTTAAAATATTTAGAAACTGGACGAAACAATGTCATCAAAAATTCCTGCTGAAAAATTTTATGATAAATTTGCTGACACTTATGATGATGTGTTAAAAGATTCCAAATGTAATGCACAGCACGTCAATGAAGCAGTTAAAATATTTCATCGACATAATCACCATCAAGGCAATATTTTAGATATTGGTTGTGGGACAGGAATTCTAAGTCAATTGTTGCAGGGTGATTTTGAATATACAGGAATTGATATTTCCAGCAAAATGCTCAAATATGCAGCTCAAAGAGGTTATGAAACTATTCACAAACCAATTGAAGTTGCTTTAGCAGAAATTGATACTCAAAGCTACGATTTTGTTTTTTGTTTGAGTTCATTACTCTTTGTTCAAGATGCTACCGCAGCGATACAACACATCCGCCGCATTGCTCGCAAAACAATTCTAATTAGCCTTGACGAGACAACAGAAGAATATATCAAAAATTTTGTTGTCCCAGTCTTCGATCATTCAAAAATTGCCTTGGAAGATCCTCTTGAAGATTATTTTATTGTGGGTTGGACTTCACCAACTTTGGGGATTTCAATCCGAACTCGCATGATTTACATCGAACAAAAAAGCTGATAGCTGGAAGAAACGATCTCCAAACAGAAGCAAATTGGAGAAAGTGCGGTGCAAGAAATCGAATCCTGAGAGCAGGAGACTTGTTGTCCGCGATCTGCGAGGACAAAGAAGCGCGATCGCGGCAATTACTTTAAGTCGGCCAATTTAATGCGCGGATCGACTGCTTTGAGCAGCAAGTCGGCTAAAAGATTGCCGACAATGAGCATCGTTGCCCCCATCATCAAACTGCCCATCAAAATCGGGGTATCTTTGGCGAAAACGGCTTCTAGCGTCAATTTCCCCAAACCCGGCCAGGCGAAGAAAGTTTCGGTAATAAATGCGCCGCTGAGCAAACTGGCAAACTCAAAACCCAGAAGGGTAATCATGGGGTTAATCGCATTTCGCAAGGCGTGAATGTAAATGACCTTATTTTCCGGCAATCCTTTCGCCCGTGCGGTTTGAATGTAATCTTGGCGCAGAACATCGAGCAGTTGTCCGCGCATCAACCGCTGCAACCCAGCAAAACTGGTGATGCTCAGCGCAACGGTTGGCAAAATCATGTGCCAGCTAATGTCGAGGAACTTGCCCAATGGCGAGAGATTGTCGTGAGTGATGCTCGTCATACCGCCGACGGGAAACAACGGCGAGAGATTTTGGGCCAAAATGAGCAGCAAGAGGGCGGTGATAAAGCTGGGAAAACCCTGACCGACGTAACTGAGAGTTCGCAGAATGCGATCGACGAGTTGATTTTGCCGAACGGCACTGATAATTCCCAAAGGAAGCGCGATCGCCCAAGTAGCAATAATCGACGAAATGGCGAGCAGTAATGTGTTGGGAATGCGATCGGCCAGCAACGAGGAGACGGAACGACTGTAGGCTAAACTTTGCCCAAAGTTGGCGTGGAAAACGACCTGTTTCAACCAGTGCCAATGGGCAGGAATCACCCATTTCAACCAAGGGCCCCAGGACAGAATAAACTCTTGAAACGAGTTGGCTTCGACAAAAACTTGCACCGGAGATGGCGGCTGGCCAAAATAGCCGAATTGTTTGGCGTAAGCATCCAGCGTTTCCTGGGATATTCCGGGGTTGGAAAACTTCATTTTTTCCAGGAAATTCCCTGGGGCCAGGTTAATGATGAGATAGCAAAGCAAGGATGCCAGCAACAGCGTCAACAGCCCTTGTAACAGGCGTTTTATGACATACAGCGTGGTTTCGCTGGCGATCGCAGCGGGCAACCAACTTAACCCAGCAGGAAACAAAGAGGCTTTGGTGGAGGTCACGATCGGTAAGGGCGAGCGGTGATCAACTACCAGTTTAAGGGGAGTGGCGATTTTCCTTCAAAGTTCCCCTTCTGGCTTAGCGTCGAACCAATTGTTTGGGTGAAGGTTGAGGACAAACCTTTAGTACTCAATTAAGGTGATGATGGGAATGTGTGGAAGTTGCGATCGCCCATTTAGCCCTTGCAACTCAATGATAAAAGCAAAGCCTACAAGCTCGGCTCCTGCTTTTGTCACCAACTCGGCTGTTGCCTTTGCCGTTCCCCCCGTCGCCATCAGATCGTCCACAATTAACACCCGACTTCCTGGTTGAAAGGCATCTTGATGAACTTCCAAGCGATCGGTTCCGTACTCCAGTTCGTACTCGACGCTATAAACGTCCGCCGGGAGCTTTCCTGGTTTCCGGACGGGGACAAACCCAGCATTAAGGTGATAGGCAAGGGGAGGCGCAAAGATAAAGCCCCTCGATTCCATGCCAACAATGTAGTCGGGCTGCAAATCTGCGGCCTGGCACTTTTGGACTAGACTATCGATGGTGTGGCGCAATCCATCTGGATCGCTCAACAGTGTCGTAATGTCCCGAAAAAGGATGCCGGGTTTCGGAAAATCAGGTATATCGCGAATGAGAGACTTAAGATCCATTGCCAAAGAAGTTAGCGAGTCAAGATTTAGCGTTTGTCCCTCCCGCGATGGAACCCGGATGCGCCCCAATACCACCCAGTCAAGACAAACATGAAAAATAGTACACTAGAAAGCTGACTATTTGATGATTTCATGACCTTCTTAAAACTGCCAATTGGTAACTTCATAATTCAAAATTCATAAATTTTAAGCATGAGCGACCTCACGAGCGTAATGCCGAATGATAGTTCTTCTGTCCGGTCGGGAACGTTGATTTTGGAGAGCTTGCCCGCCCCTTCAACTGCGGCTCGGGTTTGTTCGCCCAGAACCAAGCAACGACTCGATTTAATTCTTCTGGCCCTCGAAGCGCTAGAGTTAGGCGCGTCGGAGAAGATGCTGGCGACGGCCCGAGAGTTGGGACTCACGGAAATTATTAAACACCGCGTGGCGCTGTGGCGCTTGCGCTGCACCAACCCTTGGCGGCGCTCCCACGCTCGCAGTGCGATGGCGCTCGATGAAGCTAAGGCTCTCGCCATTATTGCGAGCGATCGCGCTCGTCAGTTGACCGTTGCTATTCGGCAATTACTCCTCGCAGAACAGCAAATGCGCGAGAAGGGATTGCCCCTAGAGCAGCATTTTCGCCTCTCGGAGTACCTCGAACGCTTTCGGGCACACTTTCGCGGCCGGATGAACCCGCGACGGGCAAGGGTTGCTGCCTACAATGCTGACGATCGTGAGTTAAATGAGTTGGCACTGTCGCTGTTGAGCCAACTGCTGTTTTGTACGGGAACCTCAGGACGACAGCGTTTTTGGAGTAGTTTGTTTGATGGAGAGGTGGGATGACAACAATTCGCCGTCAGTATAGTTTGCCAAACTGCCAGCTTGTGCTGGAAGGGTTAATTGATGAAACCGCTGCCAGTCAAGCGGCCGGGCGGCCCTTGATGTCTACCCTCGTCAACGCCGAGTGCTACTTTACGGGTTCCGAACAGCGTTTAACAGGGGGACGGAGCTTTTTTGAGGGTTTGGTCAAAGCCGTGAGTGCTTACGCCCAAGAGTTTCTCAGCGGCATCTATCACCCCTCTGCTCACAACCTGGATGGCAGCGCGATCGGCTTTGCGAAAATTGACGAGCAAAATGTCCATCGCTTAGTGTGGCAGCCAGAACGGAGCGATCGCCTGGGTGCGCCCTCTCCCGATCCCGTAGAACTCGATCTGAGTTCCGTTCAACTTTTCGATTTGGTGGAAGCCGTCGATCAGTTTCTAGCCGATCGCCGAACCTTGCCCGATCTTTCCCTGCAAGTCGCACCCGTTTCCAAACGCTACCGCCAAGCTGACGTACCGCTCGCGCGGCGAGTGGCTCCCGCCATTGTGGGAATCAGCAGTTTGGCGATCGCGGCCAGTATCTTCTACTTTGTTCCCGTCCCCAAGATCGTCGAACCCGAACCGCCCAAACAGGAGACAACGGCGAGCGAGAGTCCCACCGAGGGCGCAACGCCTACGCCAGGGGCCAGTCCAACCCCGCAAGAAGACCCTGACCCAGAGGCTGCTCCGTCGGCCGAACCGCTCTCTCCCGAAGAACTGGAGAAGTTCTTGGCCGAGGCGACGAAAATTGACGATCCGACCGAGTTGCGTTTTCTCGAACGACGGCTGCGCCAACGGCTGGAGGAAGCCTGGGATGAAAGCGATCGCGTTGACCAGAAACTGGAGTATCGCGTCTCGGTCGCCCAAGATGGCTCGATTGTCAGCTACGAACCCATCGCCGGTACGCCGGCCGAAGCGGTGGAATCGATCCCACTAGAAGCCGAGCAGTACACTCCCACTAACCTGGGCCGCCAAGAGGAGATCGGAGAATTTCGCGTTGTCTTTACCAACCGTTCGGTTCTACAAGTGAGTCCTTGGGATGGCTACAAAGGCAAATGGACATTCGGGCCGGAAATCGAAGATTCAGACGTTCTCGAAGACCTGAACGATAAACTGTACGACACGATTCGCTCTGCCTGGTCCGACCCAGATCCGTCATTTAACAAGCCCCTAGAGTTCCGGGTTGGCATCACTGAAGACGGGTTTATCGCGGACTACGAAGCCGACAATCAATCTGCTTTTGACTACGAGGAAGAAACCCCACTCCCCAAACTGTTGAAACCAGAAGCTGCAGGAATTAAAGAGGGCGGAAGTGTTGTGCCGCAAAAACCGCTCGGTCAATTCAAAGTGGTGTTTAAACCCAGCGGCGTTTTAGAGGTTAGTCCGATGCGGGGATTTTAGCAATCGAGATCGGGCGCAAACCTTGCGCCCCAACTCCCAAGACCCTTTAGCCAGATTCTGCTTGCAAGTCGTCAATGAGTTGCGCCAAATGTTCTCGACTGGCTTGGTAAACTTCTCCGCAAAAATGGCAAGTGGCCTCCGCACCGTTATCCTTCTCAATCATGTCTTGCAATTCATCAACCCCCAGCATTTTGAGGGCCCCCAAAACGCGGTTAAACGAACAGCCGCAGTGGAAGCGCACCATTTGAACTTCAGGGAAAATTTCTAAGCCAAGATCGCCGAGTAACTCTTGAAGAATTTCCGGTAAGGTCTTGCCCGATCGCAGTAGGGGAGTAAAACCCGCAAGTTTGGTAATGCGAGATTCGAGGGTGGCGACGAGTTCTTCATCTTCCGCAGCTTTCGGCAAAACTTGCAACAGCAGCCCTCCCGAAGCGGTTACGCCTTTAGCCCCAACGAACACGCCCACGAGTAATGCAGAAGGGGTTTGTTCGGAGGTCATCAGGTAGTGTGCCAAATCGTCCCCGATCTCTCCAGAGACTAATTCCACTGTGCTGGAGTAGGGGTAGCCATAGCCCACATCTCGCACGACATAGAGGTAGCCCGAACCGATCGCGCCGCCCACATCCAGCTTGCCGCGAGCATTGGGGGGAAGCTCGACGCTGGGGTTGTCAACGTAGCCGCGTACGGTTCCATCGAGTCCCGCATCGACCAGCAAGCCACCGAGGGGGCCGTTGCCTTTGATGCGAAGATTGACCCTCGATCCTTCGCGTTTCATGCTAGAGACGAGTAACAGACCCGATGACATTGCTCGCCCGAGGGCAGCGGTAGCAACGTAAGAAAGCTGGTGACGCACTCTAGCTGTTTCTGTCAGGTCGGTGGTAATAACGCCAACGGCTCTAATCCCTCCCTCAGCGGCGGTTGCGCGGATTAATCGATCTGCCATGTAAATTCCCTATTTTCTGAAATCGCACTTAATATACCTTAACGTTTTGAGTTCCGCGTTTAGGGAATGGCCGATAGTCTGCCTTGAAGATGAGGCGATCGCCGATCGGTCTTGGGATGTCAATCCTGATTGAAGCGATCGCTCAACCGTAGCAAATTCTGTCAAGAAGCGGGCGGCGGGAATCGAACCCGCATCATTAGCTTGGAAGGCTAAGGTTTTACCACTAAACTACGCCCGCAATCGCAAGTCATTCAATCTAGCGAAAAATATTCTAACACAAAGTTTCCTTTGGTATTTGTGCTTATCCCTCTTTTGTTATTCTCCGAAAAAGGGCGATCAAACCCTGATTCTGTCATTAGCGATCGCTGGCTGTGATGAGGTTGTAATGACGGAGATTGATCGGAACAAATGAACTGATGCTTTTCCCAAAACGTGAGGGATAAACTCAATACGTCCTGATTCTCCGTCAGCCAACCAACAAAACGATAAGATATCGCCGTGCGAAAAGCCCTCAGAGCTTCCCCAAAAGTTCTCAAAGGTTGATTCCGACCACTGTCGTCTCAATTCCCCCGTTAATCGATGCCAAAGGATAAAAGTAGTAAGCGCAGAACACCCAAATCAAATGCCTCATCAAGCGTCTTCGAGCGCGGACTGGGTATTGAGATAGTCCCAACTCTCCCTAGGCTTCTCGATAGAAGACTTCCACCCAATTTCTTTAGACATCTCCAACAATGAACTTGAAACCCTTGTAATAGCGAGATCCAAATCTAATTTCTGGAGATGTCTTTTGGGAATAGGTGTTGGCAACCCATTCAAATGTATTGCCCTCCAACTCCAGCGGTGAAGTTTCCACTCTTTCTCTGTCCGCTGTCATCGACAATTAAGGAGAATCCAGAGGCGATTCGAGTCTGACGTGTTTTCTCCATTATCTGCAAGCGACGTTCGTTGATGTCTGTGACCGACCATTTGGCTCTGACTAAGAAGTGTCGCAAGCTGTGGTATGACACATCTATTGTGTCTTGGGCTATCTGAGATAGATTTTTTCGCTGGCTTTCCCCTAATAATCCTCCTAAATAGTGTCTAAACTCTTTTCTTTGGGCAAGAGTTTTGAAAACATCGTCAAAACGCTTGCACCATCGCTCGAAGCAGGGGGGCACGGCTGTGGATTTTGTTTCTCTCATCGAACGAGGACCGACCTAAAACGATTGCTCTGTCTACTTTAACTCCTCCACATAGTCTTTTTTCGCTAAAGTACCATTTTTGTGGAACTTGGCGATCGCGCTGGCGAAGGGACTATTATCAACAATATTGGCTTGATCTACCACGCTCGAGGGGAGTACAGGAAAGCTCTCAATTTCTATCAGCAAGCTTTAGCTATTGTTCAAGAAATTGGCGATCGCCTGCTGTTTTTTTAGCCTCACCGAATCTTGGAGAAATTATGTCATCTTGAGAGCAAGCCACTGGGTAAGATGAAAGTAAATTCCCGCTGCAACGACCCATGATTGCTCTTTCTAACTCTTCGTTCATGTCTCCCCAAGAATATTTGGATTGGGAAGAAGAACAACCCATTAAAAACGAATACATTAATGGCGAAGTTTTTGCCATGACGGGAGGAACGCTATCCCATAACGCGATCGCGTTGAACTTAGCATCGACTCTCAAAAATCATCTACGAGGCAAACCTTGTCAGCCTTATATGGCGGATGCAAAAGTCGGGATCTCGCAACAAGGGCCGTTCTACTATCCTGATGTGATGGTGACTTGCGATCCGCGCGATCGCCAGGAAAAAAGAGTTGTCTATCATCCCTGTTTTCTCGCAGAAGTCTTGTCTCCCAGCACCGAGGGGAAAGATCGAGGGTTGAAGTTTCGCCACTATCGCCAGATTGATACCCTCAAAGAATACGCGCTCATTAGTACGGAAACGCCGATCGTCGAAATTTATCGCTTGAACGAGCAAGAAAAGTGGGAACTGACAACCTATTCGGCGGAAGAAAATGACACTTCACCCGAAAATATTGATATTCATCTCACCAGTGTCGATCTTCATCTTTCGCTATCTCTGTTATATGAAGATGTGAATTTTCCAGAATTCAGAGAAGAAGATTGAGTAGCAATCAGAAAACAATCGCTTGCAAAGCAATTTTCGTCAGAGTTGCAACGAATAAACCCAAAAGCATTTTATATTGCTTTTGGGTTTATACGAATTAATCTCGAAAATCAAAAAGCATGATTTTTTATGCTTAGAATTTATGATGAGATTTTTGATTAATTAGATTTTTTTAAAACAAAAACAGATGCGAGTTTGGAAAATTGGTTACGATTGTGATAATTTTGCTGTCATGGGGATAACCGGCCTCAATGGGGAAGCATTTGATTTTTTTGAATTTCCTTATTTTGAAGGTGAAAAAGTTCAATATGATTGGAGTTTATTTTCTGAGGTTCTCTTGTCGTTTAACCCTCAAAAACCTATTTCCAACTTGCATGAATTTGTTGTTGGAGGCTTGGCATTGGATAGTTACGCTTTCCTGAAGCTCAAGAAAATCTTGCCTCAAGAGATTCAGCTCTTCCCTCTTAAGATAGATGATATTGACATGAAAATTGTGAATATCCTCGATGTAATTGATTGTTTAGATAAGACAAAGAGTGATATTGAATATTTTGATAATAGCAAGGATGTTATGGATGTAAATAAATATGTCTTCAAGACCAATCCAATCAAAAATCGAACGATTTTTAAGATTCCGCAGTTGGTGCGAACGGAGCTTTTTGCTACAGATCGTTTTAGAGATGCCGTTTTGGATTTTTGTTTGAGTGGGCTGCTGTTTGAACTAGTCTATGAAGATTAAATATCTGAAATCTACTAAGCCAAGTTTAGTCGCGATTTAGAAACAAAGAAGAGGAATTGCTACTATTGTTTTTGTCCTCTTCACCCTCTTCACCGTGTTTTTTCTCAAACAATTTGGTTGTTCGGCGATCGCGCTCGTTCTTCTGTCTTCTGCGACTTCGGCGCGCGCAAATCCCCTCAAACAATTGCCCGAACAGCAAGAGTTATTTGAGGAAGTTCTCGCTGAGGCAGGTCTGACTCCGGAGGAGGTGTCGGTCGATCGCGCCGATATGGCCCTGTGGGGAGGGGATAAATATCGCCTCAGCTTGCTCGATGTTTTCTTTGAAAATCCTTGGAAGATTAGCGCGTACGCGCGGACGCTGAGCGATCGCTTCCTCGCCGCAGACCAAGACTTGGGACGACTCGCGATTAGCGCCCATAAGCGCCTGGATGCCTGGGTTTCGCTGCCGTTGGGGGGAGATGTCTTGGCTCCCTACAAACAGCGGGTGAAGGCGTTGGGGGACGAGGCGCTGGCGGTTGCGATCGCGGAACTGGGCGATCGCTCGGCAATCCAAGAATATGAAGAAATTCCCCCAGACGTTCGCACGGCCGTCGCTCAATTTCTCTTCGCCGTCCCCGATATTCTGCGCTGGCGGCAGTTGGGACTGGTCGATCCGCTGGAGAGGTTGGGGGTTGAAGGGGAAGTTGCTTACGCGGAAGTCACGGACTACGTTGTCGAGACTTGGGAGGAACGGGACGAGGAGGAAGACGGTAACGAGATCGAACGGGTACTTTTTCTTGAGTCGCTGTTGGATGCAGTAGACTTCCATTTCCTCAATGCGGGGGCAACCCTTAGCGCGATCGCGGCCCAAGAACTGCAACGTCAATTGAGCGCTTTAGATGCCAGCAAACTCGCCGGGAATTACGACTACCGCATTGCCACCCCTCTGGGCAAAATTGTTCTCAGCAGCGGCGGCGATAGTACCTATCCTGACGACGATTACCTCCTCATTGTCGATCTTGCCGGAGACGACACCTATCAAGGTGGTGCGGCAACTCGCAGATTTGCCACCGGCCTCAGCGTCACCCTCGACCTCGCAGGAAGCGATCGCTACGAAAGTCCCGATGATATCGTCCCCTCCTTCGGTGCGGGAATTTTTGGCTACGGCATTTTAATCGATACCCAAGGCAGCGATCGCTACTCGGCGGCCTATCTCTCCCAAGGCGTAGGCGTTTTCGGCACGGGTATTCTCTACGATGTTGAGGGCAACGACCATTACCAAGGCATCGGCCACCTTCAAGGAAGCGGTTCCTTCGGCAGCGGCCTGTTGGTGGATAACAGCGGCGACGATCGCTACGAACTCTATCAATACGGTCAGGGGTACGGTTTTACCAAAGGGTTTGGCCTGCTGCTGGACAGCGAGGGGAGCGATCGCTATCTGGCCCTGGAAGACCGCCACCCCAACGGCGGCCCCTTCGGTGCCGAACATCACATCCATTTCGTCCAAGGGGCGGGGTTTGGCAGGCGTGGGGATTTCTCAGACGGTCATAGTTGGGCGGGAGGGATCGGTTTTCTCGTCGATGGCCGCGGCGACGATCGTTACGAGTGCGAGATTTACGGCATGGGAACGGCCTATTGGTACGCTTTGGGGATTCTGGTGGATAAGGAGGGCAACGATTATCGCAACGGCGGTTGGTACAGTTTGGGAAGTTCCCCCCATTTTGGCATTGGCATTCATCAGGACGACGGGGGAAGCGATCGCTACGAAGGGATTTTGGCTCAGAGTTTGGGCAACGGTCGGGACTGGAGTATTGGCTGGTTTGAAGACAGTGCGGGAGATGACTGGTATCGCAGCAGTCAGATGACGTTTGGAACGGGAGATGTCAACGGCGTGGGGGTGTTCTGGGACAAAACGGGGGACGATACTTACCTCGCGTTTGCCGAACCCAGTTACGGTCAGGCGAGGCTGGAGTCAGCAGAGGGTTTGCGAGGGTTAATGTTTACCTTGGGTTTATTTGTGGATGGGGGCGGCCGCGATCGCTACCTCCTGTTACCGGAAGGGTACGATCCCTTTGACAGCACTCAAGCAGAGATAACCGATGTTGCGGGTTTTCAGGTGCATCCCCAAGTTGGGCGCGATCGCGTTTGGTGTCGTGACACTTATCTCAACGATGTACCGGGGGCCTATGGTTGCGGTCTCGATAGCAATGCTTTTTAAGAAAGTGTTAAATGCAACTCATATCGATTCCCTTGATGGCTTAAATGAAGGCAGATCGAGCGTCGAGCAGCACTCGCAATACCAGGTTGCTTGCCAATCGCTTACCGGTATATAGAAGGAGGTTAACGTGAAAATTCTTATGGTGCTGACATCGCACGATCGCCTCGGAGACACGGGTCAAAAAACGGGATTTTGGCTGGAGGAGTTTGCCACCCCCTACTACATCTTTAAGGACGCAAATGCAGAGATCGTTCTGGCTTCGCCGCAAGGCGGACAGCCTCCTCTCGATCCGAAAAGCGATGAGCCAGATGCCCAAACAGAAGCAACGAAACGCTTTCAGGACGATGCCGAAGCTCAAACAAGGCTGGCAAATACGGTGAAATTGTCGGAGATTTCGCCGAGCGATTTTGATGCGGTGTTTTATCCAGGCGGACATGGCCCGCTGTGGGATTTGGCAGAAGATCGCAATTCAATCGCCCTGATTGAAGCGATGTATGCGGCTGGAAAGCCTGTTGCGGCAGTCTGTCACGCACCGGCCGTCCTCCGGAATGCCACCGCACCGAATGGCGATTTTTTGGTGAAGGGGAGATCGGTAACGAGTTTCAGTAACTCCGAAGAAAGTGCGGTGCAACTCTCAGAGATCGTCCCTTTTCTGGTGGAAGCGGATTTAAAGTCCAAAGGGGCAAACTACTCCAAGGCCGGCGATTGGCAGCCTCATGCTGTCGCTGATGGCAATCTTATTACGGGGCAAAATCCAGCTTCATCGGAGCCAGTGGCACAAGCAGTACTAGACCAACTTTCGTCCTAGTACCGCTACGCGGAGTTCAGAATTCAGAGTTCAGAGTTCAGAGTTCAGAATTCACGCGATGTGCAACTTAAAGTCTCAAACACTTGATTTGCCGTACCCATTAACTGAATCGTTTGGATTTTGAGTCTCTCAAACGTCGTATATTCAAGAGAGCGGAAAAAGTTGCACAAGATGTAATTCAGAGTTCAGAATGCTTGGAAAGCAATGTCGCAAGAATTTCACGCCTACATTCCCACAATTCCCCAAGTTCCCAATCTTTTCGCCACGCGCCAACTTGCGTTTGAGTTTCGCCGGGAAGTTGAGTATCGTCAGGAGTTCCAAGACTACTGTCAGTGGTACGCCCAAACCGCAATGCAACATCAACAAGATTTGCAAAAAATGCGCGGCGAGAGCAATCTGTTTCGGTGGTTTTTAGGTGGATTGGGGCGTTAACCTCGACTCCCCACTCCCGGCTCCTTCACCCAGATTGGGGTTTCAACAATAACTTAGATCTTGCAGCAATCTCGATAAGCCAAGTCGGGCAGAGGTTTGAGAACAATCTGAAAGCCAAATTGGGCAGCAATATCAGTACGGCTACGAGTATGTCTAAGTAGCTCAAGCCAGAGAACAGAAGGTAATAATCTCTCTAGTGCTAAACGACAGGTAGCCTTC
>Ga0207422_1002813_pt1 | contig 20587 bp, 15 predicted proteins | sample MarCyaLeptolynsp_FD_187757 | JGI IMG/M metagenome (GOLD analysis project Ga0207422, IMG submission 187757) | Marine cyanobacterial communities from Panama - species 1 Leptolyngbya sp. (SPAdes) | ecosystem: Environmental > Aquatic > Marine > Unclassified | place: Panama: Panama City | collected... | reverse complement strand
AAACTCTTTGGAGAGCATGTAAAACACTCCTTGTACTGAAGCACCCAATACTTTTCTAATTCCAATTTCTTTGGTTTTTTGCATGGCGGTAAAGGCAGAAAGACCAAATAAACCAAGGCAACCTATAAGTATCGCAAGCACGGAAAAGACAGAGAACATGGACTGGAACTGTTGTTCCGACTTGTACTGATTGTTAAAGAACTCATCCAGGAAGAAGTAATCAAATGGATTACTTGGATAAACCCTACTCCAAGCATTTTCTATATCTACCAAAGCTTGCGGAATAGCCTGCCCCTCTACCCTAATCAAGAAATATTCAGCCCAAAATGGAGCTAAAGAGAAAACTGACGGAGCGGCTTTAACGCGTAGAGATTCATGATTATAATCTTCTACCACTCCTATTATTATACCGGCATCACCGAAGCTCTCCATAACAACGGTCTTGTTGATGATGTCCTCAGGATTTTCGTAACCGAGCATTTCGGCACCAGTCCTGGTAATGAGAAGTGCTGTATCAGGATCGCTCGGAAACTCTCTAGAAAAGTTACGCCCTGCAATGATGCTCATGCCTAAGGTCTCTATCAGCCCGTAGTCTCCTCCGGTTACGTCCATGGGATAGACTTCTCCTTGTGGACTACTATAGGCTCTCATATCTCCTTGGAACCTTAGCTTTTTACCAGGCACCATTCCACTACTCGCAACGGCCTTAATGCTGGCGTTTTTTCTAAGCTCCTCTTGAAAAGTGATGATTTGCTGGTTCCTGCCATTTGGTGTACTATCGGCAATGGCTGCCCGTTCAACGACAATAGTCTGTTCAAGATCAAAACCCAAATCAGCAGATTGCATAAAATTCATCTGTTTGGATACCGTGAGTGTACCGATGATTAATGCTGCAGAAGTGGCAAATTGGAATACGACAAGTCCCTTTCTCAAGAATACTCCTGTACTGGAGTTCCTAAACTTGCCCTTAAGGGTGCTCACAGGTTTAAATGAGGACAATACAATGGCTGGATAAAAGCCAGAGATCAACGAACCAAATATGAAGACTACTCCGAGTAATATCCATAAGAACTTATTCTGCCAAAGGACCACCGTCTGTGGCATTCCACTAATTTCATAGAATGCTGGTAGTGCCAAGGCTACAATACCCAGCGCAAGCACTATCGCTAACAAATTGATAATAATCGATTCGAACAGAAACTGTCTGATCAATTGACCTCTGAGTGATCCAAGCACTTTGCGAATGCCCACCTCTCTTGCACGGTCTAAGGATCTCGAAGTAGCCAGGTTCACATAGTTCACCCAAGCGATCACAACTATAAATACCGCAATGATAGAAAGGAAAGTAACCGGTTCTGAACTACCATTTAATTCTGCTTCATCGGCTAAATGTGAATCCAGATGAATACGATTCATGGGCTGTAAGTACATTCTATGTTCCAGATTTCTTTCGGCCAACTGCGGCATGTACTTATTAATCATTTCAGGAAGTTTAGCTTCCAGAGCTGCTGCATCAGCACCTGGTCTTAACTTGACATAGGAATAAAAATCTTTTCGGACCCAACCGTTCTTATAACGGGTTAAGGCGCCATCATATCGACCATATATAGTTCCGGTAGAAATCAATACATCATACTTGAGATGGGTATTGGCTGGCAAATCCTTAAATACGCCTGTGACGAGGCAGTTTTCATTATTATAATCATCATCTCGAAGACGAAGACGTTTACCCATCGCACTTTCATTTCCGAAATATTTCTTAGCAGTACTCTCCGAGATAATGATGCTGTAAGGCTCATCTAATGCAGTAGCTGCATCCCCTTCAATCATTTCCATTGAAAACATAGAAGGGGTGCTGGGACTGGCATAGAGGAATCTTCTGTGTTTAAGCTTTATAGGCTGTCCCGCTCCTTCTTCATAGGTGATTACCACATTGTTCTTAGAACCCATGTTGTATAAGTGCGCCCATTCTACAGCTTCAGGAAAATCATTCACCATGCTTTCTCCAACAGGTGGATAGTTTTCAGCACTATGATAGACAAGCTCTCCATTTTGATAGAGTTCAAGGCTCACCCGATACATGTCTTCTGAGCCTTCCATGAACTTTTCATAGCTAGACTCAAAACTGACATAGTGAAAAATCAGTAAAGCGCCCGCAATACCGATCGCCAAGCCTGAGATATTAATGAATGAATACACCCTGTTTTTGAGCAGGGCTCTGAGTGTGATTTTTAGATAGTTTGAGAACATGATTCTTTTGTTTGAGTGTTGACCTGATAAAAATTTCTCTTTTAATATGTAAACCCTGAAGGATCGGATAACTGTCCAGTAATAGATATTCTTGGCCTTTCTGAGACCTTTCTCCTCTACATTTAGGACAAATTCCTCCTCTAAATCCCCCTCTATCTCTTCTAACCAACGCTTGGTACAAAAGACATGAAGGAACCACAGCGCTAGGCGTGGCGGAGATGGCACATTATTTTTGTAAGACATAAGTTGGTATTGAATTCCAAATATCCTCTCGAAGCGCTTTGGCTTCTTTAAGGCTTTTTACTCCGTAGGGAGTGATATAGAAAATACGTTTCCGCTTACCTCCCCTAACCTTTGTAGCTTCGCCAAGCCTGGAGTTCAAAAACCCCTTCTTTTCCAACCGATATAGGGTTGAATGAATCGCGCTAAGGTTAATCGTTCGTTTGGTCCTGAGCTCTACTTGTTGTTTCACTGATATGCCATAGCCTTCGTCTTCTAACATGGCTACGGTCAACAGTACCACTTCTTCAAACTCTCCTAAATATGTGCCTTTCATATTTTACTATTATGTAAATAATATAACCACAAGTTTAGCAAATTATTTTAATCTAGTGATCAAGTCTCTGGAAAGATTCCATATCATAATGACGGGAAAGACCTTATCACTGTTACTTTCAAATTTCTATAACGTTACAAGGCAAGTAGATTTTTTCAAGTTTATCACTTCCACTCAACGGAAATCTCTTCCACAGAGCAGCCGAATTAAGGCGTTCTTCATCTTTCATTGAACCATAAGGCTCATTCTTCAGACTTTTATACTACCGAAAACTCAACACCATTATCATGAAGAACTTCACACTTGCCATTAGAGTACTACTTAAAAATAAGTTCTACTCTCTCCTTAACATCCTGGGTCTCGCAGTTGGCCTAACAGTCGCCATCATTATTTTTCTATTTGTACAAAGCGATATGAGCTTTGACAAACAGTTTGGCGACTATGAGAGAATCTATCGCGTAGAGTCTAATTTCATCGTGGGTGAAAAGGAAGATCGCTATGCCTTTGTGTCTCAGTTTTTACCCAAAGGTCTAAAAGCAGACTATCCTGAAATCGAGAATTATGTGCGATTCAGACCCGCTGGAAAGGTTCTTTTCGACATTGACGGAAGAAAGTTTTATGAGAATAACATCTTCTATGCCGATACTTCCGCCTTCACAGTTTTCAAATACCCGCTAATTCAAGGAGATCCTGAAACGCTGCTTGACGAACCGAATGCCATCGTACTCTCTGAAACCCTGGCTGATAAGTACTTCCAAGGACAGGATGCCATGGGACAGACCTTAAAAACAGCTACTAATCAGTTTAAGGTCACTGGAGTGATGAAAGACATGCCGGAGAATGTCCATATGACTTATGACGCTTTTATGTCTTACGAGACTGTTCAAACGAACAAGGAACTCCTTGCACAACAGGAACAGCAAGGTGGGCTATGGAGTCCTTCTGATTTTGCTTACCTGGTCTTTGCGAAGAACTATAACCCTCAGAACCTAAAAGATAAATTCCCGGAGTTCTATGATAAATACATGGCCCCGATCGCCAAGATCATTAATTATCAAGGGGTATTCATGATTGACCTTACCAATATTGCAGACACACACTTTAGCTCGCAGCCTGCTCAGTTTGATTATCCGACAGGCAACAAAACTTATACTTATGCCTTTACCGCGATCGGCATATTCATTTTGCTCCTCGCTTCGATCAACTATATGAATTTGGCTTCAGCCCGTTCAACCAGTAGGTCTAAGGAAGTGGGTATCAGGAAGGTAATGGGTTCTACTAAAAGTGCCTTGGTCACTCAATTCTTAAGTGAGTCGATCATTATTGCGCTGGTTTCCTTGGTACTTGCCTTTGGTATTGTTGCACTACTTATTAACGGTGTTGGCATTGGAGATGTCATGGGCAAAACACTGGTTTTTGATCCTATGTCGAATCTCACAATGACCCTTGGAGCACTCGGTGTTACCTTCTTGATTGGTATTCTGTCAGGCCTATATCCTGCTTTCTATCTATCTGCTGTGAGCACCATTAAAGCGTTAAAAGGCATTGCCAAGAGTGGACCTGGCAGTATGAACATGAGAAAAGGACTGGTTGCTTTTCAGTTCTTTATTTCTATTGCCGTGATCATTTCTACCCTTTTGATGAAAAACCAGATTGAGTTTTTAGCAGACAAGGACCTCGGTTTCAACAAAGACAACGTTGTGATCATTAATATGCAGGACACTGCCATGAGCAACCGTGTTGACTTCATTAAGTCAGAACTGAAGCAAAACCCAAATGTCATCAATGTTACTGATGCCATTGTGGTTGGAGGAGACACTAACTTGGGCAACAACTTGTTGGGTGCTTCAAAATCACTAATTCGAGCAGAATCTGCTGATTCTATACGCAGAGATGATACCTACCCGGTAATGTTTGTGGGCGATGACTATGTAAAAACCATGCAACTAGAACTTGTAACTGGACGTGATTTTGACAAGAACCAGCCATCTGATAGAACTTTAGGCGTTTTGGTGAATGAAACCATGGTGAAGAATATGGGATGGGCAGATCCTATTGGAAGGGAACTCGGTCTACCGATCCCAGGGGCACAACCGAGCAAAGTAATCGGTGTGGTAAAAGACTTTAATGCTTTCTCTCTACACACAGCTGTTGAACCTATGGTTATGTTCCACTATGACTTCAACCCATTTCTAAAGGCTCAAGGTGCTTTGCCATCCTTTATGATTCATGTTGATGGAAAGTCCTTGAGGCAAACCATGGAATTCATCGAGCAGAAGTTTACCGAACTAGATCCTGGTCATCCATTTGAATATCGTTTCCTCGATGGTCGTGCCGAAGAGTTATATAGAGAAGATGCCCGTCAGAGTAAGCTCACAGGACTCCTCTCCTACATATGTATCTTCATCTCGTGCCTTGGGCTTTTGGGGCTTGCCTCTTTCAGTACCTCACAGCGTATCAAAGAAATTGGAGTTCGTAAGGTGCTTGGCGCATCCATCTTCCAATTGGTCTATATGATTTTCAAAGACGTATTGGTCTTAATCATTATTGGTTTTGTGATTTCTATACCTGTGTCCTACTACATTATTGAACAGTGGCTTCAAGAGTTTGCTTACCAAATGCCTTTGGCACAGATGCTCGCCTTTGCTGCCATACTTTCAGGGGTACTCTCTATTATAGTTGCATTCTTGACGGTAAGTTATCATTCGCTGAGAGCTGCAAGTCAAAACCCGGTGAGGGCCTTGAGATACGAGTAAGACTTTTTCCTTTAATTGTTTAGGCCGTTTCCTTTAATTAGGAGCGGCCTTTTTTCGTTGTACGTTATCGTTCATAATCGAGTTCGAATACGCACATATAACGCGGTTTAGTAAAGAGTATTCAAACATAAACTACTGATATACAGTTGGTTAGTATTAAAACTAGTTTCTGGTATGCTTAGTGTGGTGGAAGGAGCGTTAACAATTGCCAACCTTTCATATGAAGAATATCGCTTACGCAATTCGAGTATTGCTTAGAAATAAGTTTTACTCATTCCTCAATATTTTCGGACTTGCTATTGGCCTTGCGGTCAGTATAATCATTATGCTCTATGTCCAGAGTGATTACAGCTATGACAAATCCCATGAAAACTGGGATCAGGTATACCGAATTGAGTCTAAATTCTACATCCCTCCTAAGAATGATGAGTTTGCACTCACCTCTACCGCATTGGCAGAAACTATGCAAATGGAGTTTCCAGAAATCTTATCATTTACAAGATTTCAAAATACCGGACAGGTACTTTTTAGGATAGATGACAACAACTTCTATGTTGACGATGTCTACCTGGCCGACTCTACTACTTTCGATATTTTCACCCATAAGTTCATCCAAGGCGATCCAAAAACAGCTCTCGTAGAACCCAATAGCCTGGTATTGACGGAAAGCACGGCACAAAGGCTTTTTGGAGATACAAACCCGCTGAATGAATTGGTGAAAACCGATCAGAATACATTTACCGTAAAGGGCATAATCGAAGATGTTCCAGACAACGTCCATCTCAGGTTTAATGGACTTATTTCCTTTACCACTGCTACTTCTGGACAACCTCCTTTGAATGCCCAACAGCGGTCCGGAGCCCTTTGGAATATTGCTTTGTACTCCTACGTCAAACTCCCTAAAGGATACGATGTAAACACCATTTACAACAAGTTCCCGGAGTTTTTTGACAAATACATGGCACCGATCGCTCAATTTGCTCCTTCTCTTAGAGAAGCCTCTTTTAGCCCAAGATTGGTACCGCTAAATGAAGTTCACTTCAACTCAAAAGTGCAGTATGACTTACCTACAGGCAATAAGGCTTATACCAATGCCTTTATGGCCATTGGCCTTTTCGTGCTGATTCTGGCTTCTATTAATTACATGAACCTGGCTACCGCCAGGGCTACAAAACGCTCCAAAGAAGTTGGTATTAAGAAAGTACTTGGTTCAACCAAAGGGAGATTGGTTGGTCAATTCCTAAGCGAATCGATCGTGATCACCTTCGTTTCTCTGATTGTCGCCATCGTGATCGTTAACCTACTGATTCATGGTACGGGCTTGAATGATTTGTTGGACAAAGAACTTGAGCTCCACTTCCTAAGTAATAATCTATTGCTTTTCGGGTCGCTGGGCATCACACTCTTGATCGGAGTACTTTCCGGACTTTACCCAGCCTTTTATCTGTCTACAATTTCAGTATTGCTAGCCATGAAGGGTTCAGTGAAATCAGGTCCTGGCAGTCTCTTCTTGAGAAAAGTATTGGTAGCCTTTCAGTTTTTCGTCTCTATCGGTGTGGTCATTGCCACCCTGCTTATGGGTAACCAGATCAACTTTATGCGGCAGAAAGACATTGGCTTCAATAAAGACAATGTGATCATCATACCCACAAGGGACACTTTGGTAAGCCGAAGACTGGAGTTTATTCAGAATGAACTCCGTGAAAACCCAAATATTATTGACGTGACTACTTCAACGGGAATGAATACGGGTACTTCCAATTCTGTTGGTAATCGCCTGATTGGTGGCGGTCGACAGGTAATGATGGTTGAAGGCAGCGATACCCTAATGGTGACTGACACCTATAACATGATGAATATCGGTGAGAACTTCGTGAGGGCGATGGAAATGGAAATCATTGACGGAAGAGATTTCGATGAGAATATCCCAACCGATATAACGAATGGGGTACTCGTTAATGAAGCAATGGTAGAAAAAATGGGTTGGGAAAATCCAATTGGTAAAAAAGTCCAGAATGCAGGACCTAACGTGCCTACTTTCAGAGTCATCGGTGTCGTCAAGGACTTCCATGCCTTCTCACTGCACGTAAAGGTGGAACCTACGCTTATCTTCAGGTATGAAAGATTTGCGACCATTACGCAGGTACAGCCTGCTGTAGTCATACACGCCAAAGCCGGCAAGCTTCAGGAAACACTAAACTATTTGGAAAACAGATATGCCGAGCTTGACCCAAGCCATCCATTCGAATATGGCTTGCTCGACAGTCAGGCAGAACTACTTTACAAGTCAGATAAGAAACAGAGCAGACTCACAGCCATTCTCTCGTATATCTGTATTCTGATCTCCTGCCTTGGGCTTTTAGGCTTATCGTCTTATACAACCGCTACACGTATCAAGGAGATTGGTGTGAGGAAAGTATTAGGCGCCTCAGTCTTTCAGTTAGTGTTTATGATTTTCAGAGACATTATGGTCCTGGTGATTGTCGGATTTGTGATTGCCGCACCAATTGCCTACCTGTTGATAGAAGATTGGCTGCAGGTATTCCAGTATACCATGGACTTGCCTACCATGATCATAAGTGCAGCAGCCGTTGCGGGTATTATGGCACTAGTGATTGCTTTCTTGACAGTGAGCTTCCACTCGCTAAAGGCAGCCAACCAAAACCCTGTAAAGGCTTTACGCTACGAATAAAAATAAATCAAAACTTAACCTCAAAAGGGCCTCTGTATGGAGGCCTTTTTTTATTTTTGGCTCATGTTCGATGGCCTGGGTTTCCCCAAATCACTTGATGAAGATACCTTCGACCAATGGTTGTTTGAGGGTAGAGAAAGCAAGATCAATTATGAGTTTATGCTCGTCCTTTGGGAAGAAGGAGAACAGGAATTCTCTCCTGTTTATCTAGAGCAAAGAACTGACATTGAAAGCTATCAAAACGGCCTTTCGACCATTGTCGCTGCTTATCATCTCTTCTCTGAGACTAAGATTAGCCTTCATACGGCTTAGGAAGGGGATTGACTACGCTGATCCCTTGAAGAGGGGTGCAAGGAACCCGGCTGAGCTGGCTCGATCAATGGGGGATTACTCATACGCGCAGGCATGCGCTATGCCCCTCGTGAATCTCCGCTGCGCTACGATTTCGAACCCAAGGGTTCTCACCACCAGGCAAAATAAAAGAAAGGGATTAACTGCGTTGATCCCTGTTAGGCGGCCTACAATGAACCCCGCTGAGCACGCTCAGCCCTGGTTTTTTGTTTCAAAGCACTTAAGAACAAGTTCAACATGCTAAAACAAAAAACCCCTGACCTTCGGTCCGGGGTTCATTGCGGAGAGAGGGGGATTCGAACCCCCGGTACGGTTTCCCGCACGCATGTTTAGCAAACATGTGGTTTCAGCCACTCACCCACCTCTCCGTGGAATCTTTGCTGTATTTAATTTGCTGTCAAATGCGCTGTGAATTTAAAGAAAAAACCTTTTAAACTCGGGTCATTTGACAAAGAAAAAGCCAGTCATAAACTAGCTTTTTGTGTCGGGGTGGCAGGATTCGAACCTGCGACCTCCTCGTCCCAAACGAGGCGCGATGACCGGGCTACGCTACACCCCGAGCCCAATGATTTGCGATGCAACTCCCAAATCGGAGTGCAAATATAGAGGGATTTTTTGTTTTGCAATACTGCCTGAACGATAAAATTTCAGATTTTTTGAGACTATCTAAACACGGTGCAATTCCGTGAATAAAACCGGTTGAAAGTACGGCCTAGTTATCCGTGATTGCTGTATTAATAAAGTCCAATAAAGGCACAATTGCCAGGTAGGATTCTACCACCATTTCACTGAAATGACTTGAATAAACGTCCTTTCTGGTAATCTGCCTAAAGGCAGCCAAGGTCTTTAACCTTAACAACTCAATATGCTCATGATCTTTTGGATAACCTTTAGGCGTTGTCTTGAGGGTGTCGAGCTTGTATAAATCAAAAGACCGACTAAAAGCCTCTGAATTGAGTATTGAAGCCAGTTTATCTCCCTCATAGTCAATCTCCATCCTCACTTTCTTCAGGCGTTCACTATCCGGATGCCACAACCCACCAGCTATCTCTGTCTCTCTGACGCCCAGGCCCACGTAGAAGTCTGCCAGGCCTTTTCCATAGCCAAACACAACCCCAAAATGATCCTTATAGGTAGGCCGATCAGGATGAAACATTAGATTATTATTGATTCTGCTAATCGCCCTTCTTGCATTGGGCTGGACGATTCGTGGATCTACCCGCTTGACTTCCTCAAGTATTGGATCAAACAAATCCACCACCTCACGCTTGGTGTCTTCATACCAGGAGCGATTCTTATCCATCCATTCTTTGGAATTATTGGCGGAAAGGGCCTCCAGGAACTTAAAAATATTCTGTTTTGCCATTAATCAATGCGCTAGTCAATCAATGAAAGTCCATTTAAATCGGTGGTGAGCATCTCCGTCATCACATCAAAGAATGGTCTTAAGGCTACAAAAGTACTTGTGGCCTCTTTTAAGAAATTAGGACTCAGGACTTCTTTATCACTGAAGTTCCTAAATACATACATCGACTTATATCTGAGTAAGTCAATGCTTGGATGGTTTTTATCAAACCCCTTGGGAGCTGTCTTCACCTGATCGCCCTGTAGTGCTCCAAAAACTTTCTTGAAGGCAGGCTCGTTCAAAACATCTCTCAAAGGTTGGTCATCTTGCGCTATTTGATCTCTGATGAGCTTTAGATCTTCTGGAGCAGGCCCGTAGAATCCGCCTCCAATCACCGTTTGGCCAGGCTTTAGGTGGAAATAGTAGCCTCCCCGCAGTTGTGGTTTCTGTCTATTGAAGCTTCCTGCCCAGCGGGGATTATATGGGGATTTATCTTTTGAAAATCTTACATCGCGATAGACGCGCATCAAGCTCTTTTTGCCACTCACAGTCGTGATATCATCATTTTCTTTGAGCCCCTGCAGCATGGCTTCCGCAAAGTCACATGCATTTTGATGTTCATCCTGATACCAGGGCTTATTCTCATTAAACCAGTCTCGGTTATTGTTCTCAGCCAGTTGGTTTAAAAAATCGAATGAGGACTTATTGATTTGTGTCATTGAGTTGGGTCGTTTAGTTATTGAATCTTCCACACATAAGGACGTTCGTTCACGGTGTATTGGGACAAAACCGAATCGTTAAGATAATGGTTTCCGAAATCTGGTCTATACCAAACAAAAATAGCAGAGCATTCGATGTGCTTATTCGCATGATCAATCACAAATTCAGACGATGAAAAACTTGACTCAGCCAGGCTTAATTCCTCATCGATTTTGACCTCCGAATAGTAAGCTATTGGTGGACAAGAAACACTCCCACAATTGAGTGCAAAGTGCACACGGAAGTCCATATTTTTAAGCATCAATTTCAGCCTTGAATCCTCATCTGAAAACTGCTTTGGTTTATCCTTTTTTCTTGGCCCATTCTTTCTTAAAATTCCATGCTCAATAGCGTCTAAGGAAAATCGAAAATCACCAATCTTTAGCAGCTCATCTGTGAAGAAATCTTCTTTCTCCCAGACAGATTTCTTCAATTGGTTTTTGACAATTTGATAGTTTGTCAGACCGTTGTAAACATTGATCCAAAATGCTTTTTTATCACCATCGTTATCAAGCGATGCTAAGTCAAAGGATTGTACATTTTCCAGAAACTCTACTAAGTCATTGATCGAGTATTTTTCTCCATTCAAGTACTGACTCAAGATAATTTTTGCCGATCGTGAAAATGATTCATGCTCCATTTTCATCTGTGCTTATTGTATATGTTTGGTGTCAGTAGGCCACTCAATTCAGCAATGGATTCATTGGAGAGATTTGGAGCCTCAACGGTCCCTAAAACATCCTTCAACTGGCGCATATTTCTGATGCCGACAACTGCCGTTGTAACAGCTGGATTAGATAGCAGCCACTGCACGGATACCTGAGCCAATGACATTTTCTCAATTGAGAATACTTTTATCTTATCTATCAACAAATCAATATCTTGTGATATATAATCTAAGTAATTACTTGAACCTTTCCCTGCCAATAAGCCACCCGCAAGCCCTCCTCTTACCATCACACCTACATCCGCTTTCGATAATACCTCCAGTGCCTCTTCTTCCGGACGCCTGTCTAGCAGGCTATACTGTATCATATTACTAACGACTTCAGATTGACGAGCAAACCTTCGAATGACATTCGGCCTGATGGATGAAATTCCATAATGAAGAATGAGCCCCCTCTCCCTCAGTAAGTCAAATGCTTCAATGGTTTCTTCCCAGTTATCTTCTATCATTCCACCATGTAACTGGTAGATGTCTATGTAATCCGTACCTAGTCTTTTTAGGCTCTTTTCAACTGCCTTAAGTATGTAACTTTTTGAAGGGTTCCAATCCCAGTTTCTACCTTCTGCATTTGGAACGTTCCCCACTTTGGCCGCCAGGATCACCTTCTTACGAATTGACTTCAGGGCCTTCCCTACTGTCTCTTCATTGAAACCATTTTGATAAATATCGGCTGTATCAAAATAGTTAACACCAGCGTCAAAAGCAGTATGGATTAAGGCTTCGTTTTCAGCATGATTATAGCCAAGGGACATGCATCCAAAACTGATCTCAGATATATCTAGATTTGCTCGCTTGAGCCTCCTGAAATTCATAGTTATTCTTTGGGGTCATCTTCCTCTATATAGCCATTCTCTGTCATCATAATAGCGATGGCTCGAGTGGATGGAAATTGCGCACAAATAATCACCGCAACGGAGATAATCGGCACGGACAAAATCATACCTAAGATTCCCCAAATAGAGCCCCAAAAAGACAGCGCAATAATCACTACGAGAGGACTTAAGTTTAGTGTTCTTCCCATCAACTTTGGCTCCACATAATTCCCTACGAAAATCTGTACCACCTCCACTGTTAAGAAGACCCAAAGGAACGGCCAGAAGGAAGCGAACTGAAAAATCGCAAAAATTGAGGGCAACAAACTGGCTACCAGAGAACCTATATAGGGTATAAAGTTTAGAATAAAGATCAGAAAGGCCCAGAGCACCGGAAAGTCTACCCCATAGGCCAACAATATGAAATAACCAACCACTGCTGTGATAAGGCTGACTTGAGTTTTTACCGTAAAATACTTATTCACCGCGTTAACAACCCGACCCAAAATACCCATCACATTTTGACGATTAGCCTCCTTTTTAAACAAGTTGTCTAACTTTTGGCCGAAGTAGTTCTCTTCTATCAAGAAGAAAATGACGTATACAATTACCAGTGCAAAATTGCCCAATACAACACTCACAGAGTTGAAAACGCTTGAAACAACTGATTGGTAGTCAATCTTATCAATCGTCTCCTGAACGTTGATCTCTGGGATATAATCGCTGTTCGCATCAGTAAATTCCTTGATCTGATTGATGAATATTTGAAGGTTATCATCGTAACTCTCCGCATTGGCGCTAATCAGTTTCACATTAACCGAAACAATCTGGTATAGACCATATAACAAGGACAATGTCAATATAAAGGCGATAATACGTTGCAGAATTCCGGGTAGCGCCTTGCCCTTAATTTTAATTCTGCCAATAAACTTTCGAGCGGTCCTGATCAGATACCAAACTACAAGCGCCAGTACAATGGGCTCAAGAAATGCTCTGAAATAAATAAGACCAAAAAAGACCCCAGCGATGATTATTACCCAATATGAAGCATTTCTAAGGTTATCTCTGGTGAAGTCTGTTTTCATAGGCTGATTGTTCTTTTGAAAGTAATCATTCTCTTTCGAAAATAAAGACATAAAAAGGTCAAAGATTTTCTAAATCTCATTGACTATGAAAAAGCTATTTCACTATATTTGCACTCGCTTTTGAAAAAGCCCGTTGGTCTGCTAGCTCAACTGGATAGAGCAACTGCCTTCTAAGCAGTAGGTTTCAGGTTCGAGTCCTGAGCGGATCACCCAGAAAGACACTTCACATTGGAGTGTCTTTTTTTATACCCTTTTTAAGAATATATCCCTCTGGAAGATTTAATGAAACCTGCGAATTAAGGTCTAAAACAAAAAAAGCCACCCCTTACGGGTGGCCTCTTCGAGCACTTTCTAAACATTCGTTTAGTCAAATCACTGTCTTAAACCAATCAATCACACACACAATCAACCAAAACTAATTCTCGTCTGATTTAAGTGATCTTAATGCTCTTCTTAAAGCTTGTAGCAAACCATCCATTCTGTGTGCTTCTTCCACCATATCATCCAACATCGGTTTATGGCGCTTAATTACAAATGGTTCGTCACGCAGTTCTCTAGCTTGCTTTTCCAGGTTGCCTAAGGTGAAAAGGAGTTCCTTTGATAGCTTAGTAACCAAGACTGGTTTGGGCTCAACTTTGCCTTCAACATTCTGTTCTTCCAACTGCTCTTCCATACCCTTCTTCGATTACGACACAAAAGTATGAAGCTCATATGGGCTTAAAATCAGGTGAATACGTAAATAAGAGAATAGGTGATTCCCTTAGAAGTCTTCAAAAAGCTGATGATCTATAGCGTAAATGACTAATCCAGCAATGTTTTTACTGCCTGTCTTTTCTAGAAGGTTCCGTTTATGTGCCTCCACGGTCCGAGTACTGATGAATAACTCTTCACCAATCTCTTGATTCGACTTTTGCTTGAGAATCAAATGGAGAATCTCTTTCTCTCTCTCTGTAAGCTCGGTAACCATGCTGACCGCAGGTTGATTTCCGCGCAGCTTATTCATAATCACTTGTGTGACCTCAGGTGAATAATATTGCCCTCCTCCATTGACAAACTCAATCGCCTGGATGAGTTCCGCTTTATTGGCACTTTTTAGCACATAACCCACAACACCCAATTGAAGCATCTTTTTAATGTATTGTACTTCGTTGAACATGGTCAAGACTATAACTTTTTGCTCTGGCTTGTCTTGCTTTATTCTTTTGATAAATTCTGTTCCATCCATCATAGGCATTTGGATGTCTGTAAGAATAACATCAACTTCCAAAGACATGAGTCTTTCCATAGCCTCAAGTCCGTTGGAAGCCGCTCCTTTGACCTCGAAACGATTAGCATCATCCAGATACCCTTTTAAACCATCTATTATCATTGGATGGTCATCAACTATAAAAATGCTTATTGGTGTGTTCATAATCATTCATTTAGTGGAATTAGAGCAATGACGCTTGTTCCATGATTGGGCCGCGAATCAATAGTCAAACTTCCAGAAAGGGCTCCAATTCTATTCTTCATACTCGTCAGGCCGTAGCCGGTTTCATATAAATCAAGTTTATTCTTGTCAAAGCCAATACCATCATCTTCAATCATCAATTGAACCCCTCCCTTTACTTTTACAAGTTGCACATTGACATGTTCGGCTTTAGATGATTTAATCACATTATTCAAGGCTTCCTGAGCCATTCTGTAGAGGCCGAGTTCTATCTCGCGCATTAGCCTGCCATTCAGGTTACTGTAATATTTACATTTTATATCGGCAGCCTCAACCGATAACAATAAATCTTGTAAGGCCTTGTCTAAACCAAGCTCATCGATGGATTTTGGCATTAAACGATGAGCAATGCTCCGGGTCTCGGCTATTCCTTGCTCTAAAAACGCTTTGCTCTTGGTAAACCTCTCCTGACTTGACTTACTCAGTTGGTTAATTTCATCTTCCAGGTAGTGTAGGTTCAATGCACTTACGCTCAATGTCTGTTGGAGACCATCATGTATGTCTGCAGCTACCCTCCTTCTTTCATTATCCTCTGCCCTATATATTGCCTGGTGCTGCAACTCCTGATTTCTAACTACAGGACTAATATCAAATATACAGCCCTCTAGTCCGGTCAGTTCTCCATCATCAAGAACACCATTTCCTTGCTCCCAAAGCCATTTTTCCTTGCCAGATTTATCTATGATTCTATAGATAACCCTAAAGGACTCGTTCTTTTCTAAAGAAGTCTGCACCTGATCCCACACTTCCATTCGATCATCTACATGGATCAGCTCACCATAAGTAATATCTCCGGGGTCACCGTAGAACTCTTCAGAGGTATAACCAGTGATTGCCTCACAAGCACTACTTAAATAGTGCATGGTCCATTTTTGATCGTTTAGGCAGCGATAGACCATTCCCGGCAGATTGTTTACCAGATTATTCATTCTCCTATGACTCTCCTCGACCTCGAGCTCGGCCATCTTCTTATCATGAATATCTTCGTGGCTACCCACAATACGCAGCACAATTCCATTATCATCCCATAGGGCCTGCCCTGTGGACTTAAACCATCTGTAATTTCCAGATTTCATCCTGAGTCTGAACTCGACTTCATAAGGAGCCCTTTCCTTCATGTGTTTCTCGAAACGCAAACGAGTTTCGCCCGCATCATCAGGGTGAATCATATCGAAGAAGTTGCCTTTAGGCACAGGGATTTCATTGGGTAGATAACCCAATTGCTCAAATAAACGGGGAGACCAATATGCCTTATCTTCTTTGGGTTGCCAATCCCAAATACCATCCTGAGATCCCTCAATAGCCAACTGAAAGCGCATACGGCTTTGCTTCAACTCCTTAGTTCTTTCTTCCACCAAATTTTCAAGACTTAGTTCCAGCTTGTGTCTTCCTATGGCATTACCAACAGAGTTGGCAAAGGACAAAAGCAATGATTTTTCGGATTTAGACCATTTTCGTTCTTGATGAAAGTCCACCAAACCAAGAATCCCCCAAAAAGACTCGTCTACATTGATCGGAAAAAGAATTGCGGCCTTACTACCGTCAAAACCCATGTGCTCCCTTAGCGCCTGGGTAGCACTGGAATAAACCAGCTCGTAATACTTTCCGGCAGAAAGTACTGCAAGAATCTCACCAAGCGTTTCGCCCTTGACATTCTGATTACGATCATAACGGTCCTCACTATGATGAGGCGTCCAGAAATACCTCACTGATGTTAAAAAATCACCATTAAAATCTTCATGGTTTACACTTACAAATCCTGCATCTATGCCAAGCGGTACGCATAGTTCTTTCAGTGCCATATTTAGGCCCGGGCTAAGCTCTTTAGCAATCAAGGCATTGGTGGCGCTAGCTACACCTAAAACCAAGTCGTCAATATTGTTCGCAGGAGAAGTCAAACCACTAGAATCAAATTAGAAGCTACTTAGATAAAAATAAAGAATAACTAGTCCAAAATGCTCTCCGCTCTTCACATTAATTAACAATCTTTAACTGCCTTCGCACGTAAGCTATTTATGAATGGTATTCATAAAGTTCAGGGCTTGATTATATTTGCTCGTTCGAAGATTTAAAGCATGACTTGGTTTAAGAGTATAGGAATGATTGAGGGGGTTTTTGTAGGCCTCTTCATTGTGGCATATTTGGTCTACATTTTCCGGCTTCTTCGCTTAGCAAAGCGGATGAACACCACTTTTCGACCACTCCTGTTCAAGATTTTACTGAGGTCATTGGCGCTTTCGCTGTTGATCATTGCATTGTTGGGTCCCTCCTTTGGAGAAACTACCAAAGAGGTGAAATCTGAAGGCAAAGACATCTATGTAGCGGTAGACCTCTCTCAATCCATGAACGCCTTCGATGTCCAACCCACTCGGCTGGAGAAGGTAAAATACGAACTAAAGAAAATCATTGAGGCCTTCAACTCAGATAGAATAGGATTAATTATTTTCTCTTCAGAGGCATTTGTTCAATGTCCATTGACTTACGATCAAAGCGCATTAAACCTGTTTGTCAATACGCTGAACACTGGCCTCGTACCCAATGCAGGGACAGATTTTGGGTCTCCCCTAAATATTGCATTAGAAAAACTAGAAGATACCGAAGCCTCGGTTACGCAACAGAAGGCGCAGATTATATTGATGATCAGTGATGGTGAGGATTTTGGTGACGAGACTCAAGATGCTGTAGAGAAAGTAGTGAAATCTGGCATTCAGCTCTTTGCGCTTGGCGTAGGAACAGAGACAGGTTCCAAGATTCGACAAGGCAACGGATTCAAAAGAGACAGACAGGGTGGCGAAGTAGTAACAAAACTAAATTCAAAGTCGTTGAGAAAACTGGCGGTCGATACCGGTGGCAAGTATTTTGAAATCAATGAAGACCAGAATGATGTAAACCGATTGATTCGCGCAATCAACGAGGTGGAAGGCGAACTGAGAGATGCCAGAGTCATTGATGCCTCAGCCAACAAATTTTATTACTTCCTAATTGGGGCGATTGCATTGCTTGTTTTAGACGCCATGATTAGAAGAAAGACATTAAGAATATGAAGTATTTATTAAGCATAGTTCTTCTTTTTACAAGTGTCACAGACCCTGTGACCAAGATTGCTAAATCTAATAAGCTTAAGAAAGAAGCCAGTGAAGCCTATTCCGAAGGAAACTTCGAAGAGGCGATTACTTCCTACCAGATGCTGCTCGACTCAATGGAAGTTGAAGATGATGTAGCTAGGCTGAACCTGGCCAATGCCGCTTATATCATGTCTTACGGTGGCGAAAACATGGGGCTCCTAAGCGAAATCAGTTCTGGTGAGACCATGGTTGAAGACACTGCTGCCTTAAATGCCATTAGCAACGACATCAGATTCTTTGACATCGCGGATTCAAATTATAAACGAGTTAAGGATGGGTCAAATCCCAACCTCGCTTCAATGGCTCACAATCAGTTGGGAATCATTTCTTATAAAATGGGCGAGCAATCTCCAGATGAGAAGGAGTCTTTTACCCAATCTGCTCTCAATAATTTTAAGCAGGCCTTGCTGAAAAATCCTCAAAACGATCAGGCCAGATACAATTACGAATTGCTGAAAAAACTGATCCGCCAGCAACAACAGCAGGAACAAGAGCAAAAAGATCAGGAACAAAAGGAAGATCAAAAGCAGGATCAGGAGAAAAAAGATCAAGAAAATAAGGATCAGCAAAAGAAAGATCAACAAAACCAGGATCAAGAAAAACAAGATCAGGAAAAGAAAGAGAATCAAGAACAACAGCAAAACCAAGATCAAAAACAGGAGCAGGAAGAGGGCAAAGAGAATCAGGAACAAAAAGAGGGAGAACAAAAGGAAGATCCTCTGGAAAAACTGAAAGAGAAACTGAAGGAAATGAACATCCCTTTAGAAAAAGCTCAAATGATTCTTGAAGCGATGAAGAATAACGAAACCCAATACGTTCAGCAAAAGAAGCGCAAAGCCACACAGCGTAAACGTTCAGACAAACCTGATTGGTAGATTGGGTATTGGGTATTGGGTATTGGGTATTGGAAAATACTCGTGGCAGATATCAAGGTTACATTCTTACTTCTTTCTAAAACATTCTGCGGAACTTCTAATAGGGTATTCTCGTTCCTTTCATTAACTTTGCTAACAGTCGTTAGGTAAACTAATAATCAATGAAGGAAGTATATATTATATCCGCTACCAGAACACCCATTGGTAGTTTTGGAGGAAAATTATCAGGCTTTACAGCCACACAATTAGGGTCATTCGCTATTAAAGGAGCTTTGGAAAAAGCCAATGTCGCTGCTGATCAGGTACAGGAAGTATTGATGGGCAATGTTGTCTCAGCAGGTCTGGGTCAGGCACCAGCTCGTCAAGCAGCTTTGGGAGCTGGTATTGGTGAGAATGTTCCATGTACCACCATCAATAAAGTATGTGCTTCAGGAATGAAGTCTGCAATGCTAGCTGCACAGTCTATTATGGTTGGATCTAATGATGTAGTGGTAGCCGGTGGTATGGAAAGCATGAGCAACATCCCATACTACATTCCTAAGGCTAGATATGGTTACAAATATGGTAACGGTGAGTTGGTTGATGGCTTGGTGAAAGATGGTCTCTGGGAAGTTTACAATGAATTTCCAATGGGAAACTGTGCGGATAACACCGCCAAGGAAATGAATATCTCGCGAGAGGCTCAAGACGAATACGCCATAAGCTCTTATAAGAAAGCTGCTGAGTCAACAGCAGCAGGGAAATTTAAAAACGAGATTATTCCTGTAGCAATTCCTCAGAGGAAAGGTGACCCAGTAATGATGACGGAAGATGAAGAATTCAACAATGTGATCTTTGAAAAGATCCCTAACCTTCGCCCTGTATTTAGTAAAGATGGATCAGTAACAGCCGCAAACGCTTCTACTATCAACGATGGTGCATCTGCCATGGTGCTAATGAGCAAAGAGAAGGCAGAAGAGCTTGGCCTGACTCCAATCGCAAAAATCATTGGATTTGCTGATGCAGCTCAAGATCCGCTATGGTTTACCACCGCCCCTGCTAAGGCAATTCCTAAGGCCATGGCCATGGCCGGTGTTAGCAAGGATGACGTTGACTACTATGAGATCAACGAAGCATTTTCGGTTGTAGCAATTGCCAATAATCAGGAACTTGGATTAGATGCTTCAAAGGTTAATGTCAATGGAGGTGCTGTTGCATTAGGCCACCCGCTAGGAGCGTCTGGAAACAGAATCGTGACTACACTATGCCATGTTCTTGATCAAAATGATGGCAAGATAGGCGTTGCAGGTATCTGTAATGGTGGCGGAGGTGCTTCTGCGATGGTCATTGAGAAATTATAAGATTAACATACTATTTGTAAAAGCCTTACGTAATTTTACGTAAGGCTTTTTTATGCGCAACACCATCTACATTCTACTATTTCTGATCTGTGCCTTCAGCACCTTAGCTCAAGAACAAATCACAACTTACTACCCACCTGATTACAGAGTAAAGAAAGAGACTTACAGCATTCTGAATGGAGACTCTTCTATGATTCATGGTGATTATACCAAGTACTTTCAAGAAGGGTCGGTTGCCATGAAAGGTGAATTTGTCAATGGCAAACCGAATGGTGTATTTACTGAATTCTATGAAAACGGAAATGTACTCTCAAAAACCACCTATCTACAAGGTGTAAAGACAGGCGCTTTCGAAATTCTTTCTAAGAATGGCAAGCCCATTCAAAGAGGGGCCTATGTCAATGGGAAGTTGAATGGAATCGTTA
>Ga0207422_1002812_pt1 | contig 20595 bp, 12 predicted proteins | sample MarCyaLeptolynsp_FD_187757 | JGI IMG/M metagenome (GOLD analysis project Ga0207422, IMG submission 187757) | Marine cyanobacterial communities from Panama - species 1 Leptolyngbya sp. (SPAdes) | ecosystem: Environmental > Aquatic > Marine > Unclassified | place: Panama: Panama City | collected... | reverse complement strand
ATGGCCAGGGATCAAGCACGTTCATGGCCGGATATTTCGCCTTCAATCTACAAGGGCTTGGCATTGATGCCATTGACCTGAGCGATGCATCAGGGCCTGAGGGCGTTGGCAGGACTGCGTTACAAATGGGCAAAGATGACACCCTGATTTCAATTGCCTTCCCAAGGTTTTCCGCACACACGCTGGATATCTCGCGGTTTGCAGCCGAGCGGGGATGCACCAATATTCTGATTTCCAGCTCTCTCAAAGGAGAACTGGCAAGCAACGCCGACCTGATTTTCTTCACGCCTTCCCGTCAGGATTTCCACTCAGGCTGCGTCGTACCTGCCATGGCAACAATCGAAGCCCTGTTAACAGCCATCAGCAATCACCACCCCGAAGCAGCAGATACAGCCAGATCCCTATCACCACTGATCGACAAGCATCTGCTGGATGATACCAATTAAATCACCATTACCGCCTTATGTTATGGCCAGATCAGAGCAATCTGAAACCTGGCTTCGATTGTTCAGCAGCAATTCCTATTGACAATATTGCTTAGATTCTCCAAAAGAATAGAGGCTTTGCTGCCGTGCTGCTAATCGCTCTATTAGATTCAGATACTTGCTGCGGGTGGCCTTGGTACTAACAGATTTCTGAACACTGGTCTGATGCCTGCCCAAGTAACTCAGTAATTTCGGAGATAACCGACCTTGATCCGCAATATGGATGATATCGCGCGCCAGATGGGTGTTTCTAAGTCTACAGTGTCGCGTGCACTAGCGGACAGCAATCAGATATCTGCTGAGGTTAAAGCACGAATTCAGAAATTTGCTGCAGAAAATGGTTATGTGAACCGCGCTTATGGCGTAACCAAAACGGACAGCGCCAGTGATACGATTACCGTCGTATTGCCCACGGGTCCGGGTCGGCGTGGGCGCATTTCAGAACCATTCATTATGGAAATGGTCGGCGGTATTGCCGATGAATTGCTGGACAGAAACATTAATATGCTTCTTACCAAACAGCAGCTTAACCAAAGAGACAGTATCGAAAACCTGTTAGCCACCAAACCCAGCAAAGGATATATCATACTGGGCCAAAGACGGTTCCACAAAGATCTTTGCGATATTACAGATGCCATCCCAAACATGATCGTTTGGGGCGCAAAATTTAATCGTAGCCCTTATTGCACCATTGGGAGCAATAACTTTGACGGCGGAAAGATGGCTACTGAGCATCTTTTGCGTTTAGGACGACGGAAGATTGCCTATTTCGGGGGATTGTCAAACGCTGAGCCTCTTCAACGATATGAAGGTTATCGACAGGCCCTTGAAGATTTTGGCTTGCCCGTTGATGAAAATCTTGTAATCGAAACATGCTATGACAGTGTTTCTGCATATTCTGAGATTACCTCCTGGCTTCGGTATGGCCAGGATTTCGATGCCGTAGTGACTTCCAATGATGTTGTTGCCATGAGTGCAATCGCCGCCCTGCGCGATCATAATCTCAATGTTCCTGGTCAGGTCTCGGTCGTTGGTTTTGATGACATCCCTGCCGCAGAATATTATCACCCGCCGATCACCACCATTCGGCAAAATATTGCCGAAGGGTGTAGCATGTTAGTGGAAAAACTGCTGCTCTTGTCAGAGGGGCAAAAAGTTCGTTCAGCGACCATTCCATGCGAATTGATTATTCGCACATCCTGTGGATCTACGCAGCTGGGCGAAAATTAAGTTTCCAACTATTTGAAACCAGCATGCTGATATAACGCCTCAATGGCTGCCATATTGTTGATCGCATCTTCACCACCTGTAATCGCTGGCATTTCACCCCGTATTTGTGCTGCGACATATTGAAGCTGATGCATAAAGGTTGTGCCAGAATATGCTTCTTCAAAATTACCCAATGCCCCTTCCAAATGAATTGCAGCGCCATTTTCAGGTTGCAGGGGATTATGAACTAAAAGACGATTTTTTGAGCTGAGAACTTCTAACTTGGAAACTGCTCCCGGAGATAATTCTTCATCCATATCACAGGAAATTTGTGCTTTCGTATGAGACGGAAATTCCAGGGACGCCCTGAAACTGATGTCGACATCGCCCGAACCCGCCTTTGCTTGTGCGGCGATTATTTGAGGTTCAGCCCCCGCAATTGTTCGCGCCCAATGTAAAGGGTAGCACCCTAAATCCATAAGTGCACCACCGCCCATGGACCGGTCATAGCGAAATTCACCAGGTTCATGAGGAACCGGGATATCGAACTGGGCATGAATGGTATCGATATGGCCAAAATCCACATGCTGGCATAGCTTTAAAACGCGTTCAAAAAGCGGATGATATCGGTAATGATAAGCTTCGATCAAATGCAAATCCAGTTCCCGGGCCGTATTGACCATATGACGGGCCTGCGCAGCATCAAGCGCAAATGGTTTTTCGCATAGAACATGCTTCCCTGAACGCAGGGCCATCACTGACCACTTGGCATGTAAATTTGGCGGCAGGCCAATATAGATCAAATCCACATCACAATGATCCAGTAAGGCTTCATAGCTGCCGAAAGCATGTTCAATTGAGTGTTTTTGAGCGTATAGGTCCGCCCGCGACTGGCTGCTTGCAGCAACCGCTGTCACAACATAATCATGCGACTGTTGCACGGGCTTGATGATTGCATCCACCGCAATTCTGGAGGCGCCCAATAAACCAATACGAATTGGTTTCGTATGTGGGCTGGTCACATATTTTCTCCAAAAATATCGGATGGAAAGTTTATCAAATCTTTGATCATAAATGTTTGTTCCGGTGTTTTCCAGCTAAGCTCAAACTCTTTCTGCTTAAGATCAATATTTGCCGTTGCACTATGCTGATCATTATCCCAATGTAATGTCAATTGACCAGATCTTTCAGACCAACATTTGAATGTTCCATCAAAAGCCTGTTGCGAGTTTCGAAAATGGATAAGATTTGCAAGCCGTTTCACCACTGGCGTTGACAGCGCTTCATTGATTTCGCTGCGGCTATAGTAATGACGATTGATATCGCGACCAACACCTGTTTTTTCAAGCAGACCAAGATCGTTTCGTCCCGCAAACAACCCCATATAATAAATTTGTGGAATGCCAGGTGAAAAAAGTTGAATCAGGCGTGCCAGAATATAATCACATTCATCACCGCCCAACGCATCAAAATACGTACAGTTGATCTGATGAACGTCCAAATTACTTGCATTGACGCCGGAAGCTCTAGTGCTGGCACCGTCGCTTTTGTGATCAATGTTTTCACGCAGCATAGCAATCTGATCGTCGGTCAATAAACCTGTCGTACCATTGTGATCAGGGTCGGGGCCAGCATCAGACAATCCAATGCCGTCATGGGTGTCAAGAACCGTCAAACAATTACGGGGCGCAATATCCAGCCAGTGTAGCAAAGGACCTTCATCTGCTTCAAACAGAGCATGTAAAATTAAAGGCGGCAAACAGAAATCATAGACCAGATCTGCACATTCAGCGGCGACTTGCAAATGTTGAAAATGCCCGTGAATTTCTAATACTGACCTCATTCCCCGGTTACGAACTTCCGTTGCAAGCTTACCTATAAATGCAACAGTATCCTTTGTCATAAAACAAGAGGTACCCGGTGTCTTGACGGTATATCCAACGGCATCCAGGCGAACCAAAGCGATACCAGCTTCTGACATTTGGTCCAGTATAGACATCAAATATTTCCAGCTCGAAGATGCTTCTACATCAATATCAACCTGCATATCTGAAAAACTGCACCAAAGATTATGCAAGTCGCCATTCTTCAAAAGCGTGGTGCGAATGGGTGAACCAAGGCCCGGCCGTGATACCATGTCCATGGCATTTTCATCAATGCCATTGGGAAATAGTCGGTCTACCAATCCGAACATATCAGCATATTCACTGTCCGCCCCCTGGGTGTGAAAATCAGTAAATTGTTTGGATTGCCTGGAAATGTGATTAACAACAAGATCCACCATCAAAGGTGTCCGTTGAGACAGCGCATTAATGTCATGCCAATCGCCCAGACGCTGATCAACAACATTATGGTCAATGGGGTCATAACCTGCATCCGCACCGTCAATTGGATAATAGAACGGCAGAATGTGTGCGCCACCAAAAAGCCCAGATAATTCGTTTCCCAGAATATCGGCTAATTGGGTCAGGTTCTCGCTCCCCAAACGATCAACATAGGTGATCAATTGAACTGTGTTTTCTGCCCGCATGGTCATGTGTTTCCCGTGGTGAGGACGATTTTGAACAATTCGCCATTTCCTTGTGTCAAGTCCTGAAAGGCCTGCTCTATATCATCCAACGCATAGGTCTTCACCAGCAAGTCTGTACGCAATTTTCCTTCAGCAATCAGATCAATACCCCGGGTCATAGCGGCGTGTTTTTCATCATCACGACGCACATGCCCATTTACAACGTCAATCGCTTTAAAGTTCCAGCGTTTCATATGAATACTGCGCATACCCCCGCCGGATTCATGATAACCAACCAGATTGACCTTGCCATGTTGTTTCACGATGTCCGTTGATAAATCGATCGTGGCCTGATTACCCACAGCCTCTATCACAATATCAAATTCCCCGATATCAGGGTCCGCAAAGCTATAATCGTCAGGATGATAAGCGCTTGTTGCCCCAAGCTTCATGGCAGCCTCACGACGATATTCTATGGGATCAAAAGCGATGATTTCGGAAGCGCCGTCAATTTTCATAAGCTGTAAACAGATTAATCCCATAAAACCACAACCCAAAACCGCAACTCGGTGGCCGGGTTTGGCGGATGTTCGTTCACAAGCGTGAACACAACAGGCAACAGGCTCTCCCAACGCCAAAAGAGGATCCACACCATCAGGAACGATGATCAAGTCATCTTCAGAGGCAACAAAATAATCTGCAAATCCACCAGACAGCGACGTCACCATGTCACCAACGGCAAAGTTGCGAACATCGCTGCCAATGCTGACGACCGTGCCTGTTCCTTCATGACCAAGACGAAGAGGCTCTTCAGCAATTTCTTGATCTTTGACACGATACAAATGCTGATCGCCGCCACAAATCCCGCAGCCTACTGTTTTTACAAGAACCTGATGACCGCTTACAGACGGCATATTTTCAGAGCGAATGGAAAAACCATCCTTGTCTAGATACGCAACTTTCATTTCTTCTTACCTGCGAAACATTAATGACCGAAAGCATTAATGGTCGTTTATTATAAAGTCTGGTTATCGCCCCAGACGGGACATGTTTTGGCAGCGGGCCCAAAAGATCCGCTGCCAATATTTATGAACCTCAATTAGAAGTCGTAACGTAAAGACGCAACAACTGTGCGCCCGTTCAGGTTTTCTGCCAGGTTGGCGAATTGACCATTCACCTCAAAGATACCGCTTTCGCTGAAACTGTTTACAAATGTGTTAAACAGGTTATTCGCATTAAGGGATACCCTTAGAGTTTCGGTGATGTTATAGCTCGCGAACCCATGAACCAGTATATAGGCGTCTTGGCGAACTGTTTCCGTGTCACCGTGATAGAAACCACCACTGCCCACGAAAGATGCACCGATAGAGAACTTTGATGTTCTGTATTCTGGGGTAATCGTGAAGATATAATCCGCTTGGCGGTTAGGACGGTTTCCGATAACGGCCGGATTATCCGCATCCACGATTTCAGCATCTGTCCATGTAAAGTTGGCACTGAGCTGGAATTCATCAAGATACAGATGCGCTTCCAGTTCAACACCGAATGCTTCATTGGTGTTGGTAAATACACGCTGGCTGGTAACCTCGGATTGGGTTTCATCCGTTTTGGCATAAAAGCCGGTCGCGAAAATGTCGAATGACTCACCATTATATTTAACACCGATTTCTGCTTGGCGTACATCATCGATACCACGCAGCAGACCAGAATTTGCTGCTTCCAGAAGATTGTTATCCAGGTTACTACCATCCCACAAACGGTCTGCGACCAGGACACCGCCTTCACTGTAGCGCGCAAAAACACTGGTATCATCGTTCAACAGATAGTTTGCACCGATGGAGAAGGACGTCAGACTACGGTCATAATCAGCAGTCGTTGCCAACGCTGTTGAACCTTGTTGGGCAATAGCAACCTGATCAAGACGATCATCGGTATCGCCGTCCTGATTTACATCACGCGGGAAAACACCTGCCCCAAAGAATTGCCCTGCTTTCGCGGCTGTACCACGAACTGCAATTTCATCCTGACGGATACTGGCATTCAGTGTCAGGTCACCAAAGGTTGCGTTTACATCAAGATAAGGGGCAATCGTCTGGTAATTAAGGTCAATATTATTGGCCAGGAATGCATTGCCTGTTACGCCACCCGGACCAGACAATAATTCACCAGAAACGCTGTCGGTCACGGCAATACCAGCCGCATTTTCACCCACTGCTTCTATCAGATAATATTCCCAGTTGTTCCATGTTTGCTCGATATCCTGTGAGGAATAATACACACCACCGGAAATGGTAATATTGTCAAATTCCTTGGTGATCCGCAGATCATTGACCGTAAGACCAAGGTCATCCATGTCAAAGTCAAGTTCAAGAATACCCAATGCCAGTCCATCGTATGCCTGACCGGCATTCGGACCATTTGCAAGGGTCAACGTTGGATCGACACAGTCACATCCAAAGAAGGAATCCGATGCCAGCGTTTGTGCATCACCAAATTGTAGCGCCAGAGGGGCAATGAAATCACCGCGAACATTTGATGTCCGGAACCGGTTGGTAATGGTCCAGCCACCATCAAAATCAAAGGAAGCTTCTGCACCGATGGCGTCTACTTTGGCAGTAATATGATCTGATACGTCACGGTCTATCGGATTGCCTAAATGATCCAGTTTTGGAACCCGTCCGCGATTAACACTTGAGACAGCCTGATTTCGGCCATCGAATCCTGGGATTGGACTGAAACTGCCGCCATTGGCATTGTCAGCAAATGCGGGCGCACGTGTATATGTGGCGACATTTTCGTCCAGTTTCTTATAATAAAGCCGGACATATCCATTATCTAAATTCTTGGTCACACTGGCTTTAAACTGACCACCAGAGTTCACATCGGAGCCTACATCGCGGGCACCCTCGCCCTGTCTCCAATAACCACCAACATGGAAAAACAGCTCATCAGCCAGCTCGCCACCATAGGCAAAGTCTACGCGATATTCACTAAAATCAAGACCCGCAGATAAACCAATTGCACCACCTTCATCTTCACCGGTTTCGCTGATGTGGTTGATGATACCACCAGGACCAAAACTGGTCAGTGTTGATGCACTACCACCGCGAATACTTTCGATCCGCCGTAAAGTAAAATCGCCACGCACATAGTTCGGTACGTTACCAGCAACAATATCACCAAATTGCAGAACTGGCAGACCGTCTTCCTGCAACTGGACATATTTATATCCGCCCGTCGCCAGAGGAATACCGCGCACGGAAATACTACCGTTACCTTCACCTGTGGCTGGTTCCGAGCGAATGCCCGGCAGTGAACGGTAAATTTCGCCCAATGAACGGGGCGCTGTCTTGAATGCTTCGTCGTAATTAAGTGTACTGACGGATACACTGGATTCAAGCTTACTTGACTGAGTGGCAACACCCGTCACAACCAGCTCTTCAAACTGCCCTACGGCAGGTTCTGATTCTCTTTCTGTCTCGGCTTTTGCATTTTCCATAGCCGCGAGATTCAAAGATACCGCGATTGCCGAAATTGTCCCAAGTAGTGTTTCTTTATAGTTAGGCATGAAATTTCTCTCCTATATTCCGTCGTTTTGTCTCTTATGTTCGCTAGAGCTGACATTGCCGACAGATTGGTTTTTCTTTAACGCAACATTACGCAACATTATTTTAATTGCGCAATATCAGCACACTTATTCCCGAATATTGCCTAAATTGCAAGCTATTTTACGCAAAAAGTTGCGTAATTTTTATTATTCATATATTAAAAGATATCATTTTTATTGATATAAAGCGGTAATTTAATGTTAATGGCGGTTATTTTGAAGCTTTTCATGTTTTCAGAATAAACTTATATTGACACAATATTACGCAACAATGCAACATAAGTAAAATATAGGTGCTTAACGCTTGTAAGAACAGCGTGAGGAACAAGGAGGGACTGCAATGTCAGAAGTGCAATATTCTGTGCAACAATTAGATGTAATCATGGTTGTTGTATATTTCGTATTCATGGTTGGGCTGGGCATATGGTTGTCGCGGGGCAGCCATGATTCCAAAGATTATTTTTTGGCGGGCCGCTCCATGACATGGCCTATTGTTGGCCTGTCACTCTTTGCTTCACAAATATCAAGCACCTCGCTGGTGGGATTGGCGGGTGCCGCTTACGCTTCCGGTATTTCGATTTATAACTATGAATGGATGTCAGCCGTCATATTGGTTTTTTTCTGTTTGTTTATTCTGCCGTTCATCATTAAATCCCAGGTTTATACGATGCCTGAATTTTTGGCGAAGCGCTTTGATGACCGGGCACGTACGTATTTCTCCATCGTGACGCTGATTCTGAATATCATTGTTGATACCGCTGGCAGCTTGTTTGCCGGGGCACTTATTATAAAACTGGTTCTGCCAACGGTACCGTTATGGCAGACGATCGCATTGCTTGCTTTTGTAGCGGGCCTGTACACAATTGTCGGTGGTTTGAAGGCGGTGATGGTCACCGATGTTATCCAGGCGGTGATCCTCATTGTGGGATCAATTTTTATATCGATTTTTGCAATTTCGGCCGCTGGTGGTCTCGGGGCTATCGAAGCGCAAATTTCCGCAGATAAGATGAGCCTGTTCAGGCCTCTCAGTGATCCGGTCATGCCGTGGTTGGGGGTCATAACCGGGGTTCCCATTATGGGGTTTTATTTCTGGTGTACAAACCAGTTCATGGTGCAGCGGGTTCTGAGTGCTAAAAATCTGGACCATGCCCGTTGGGGCGCGTTATTTGGCGGTTTCCTGAAAATACCTGTTCTGTTCACGATGGTGCTGCCGGGTTCTGCAGCGCTGATCCTTTATCCTGAATTAAAGCAGGTGGATTTGGTGTATCCAACGCTCATGTTTGATCTGCTGCCAGTTGGCATTTTGGGGATCGTTCTGGCCGGATTTATTGCGGCCCTGATGTCACAGATCGACTCAACGCTGAACTCTGCATCAACCCTGGTGACCATGGACTTTATTCGGCGTTACCGGCCGGGCATGAGTGATGTCGCGCTCATGAAAGCAGGTCGCGTTGTGACATTAATCTTTATGTTGATTGCGGTGATGTGGGCCCCTCAGATCGAGAACTTTGGCTCTCTTTTCCAATACCTCCAGAATGTCCTGGCTTTTGCAACGCCGCCAGTTGTTGTTCTGTTTCTTTTCGGAATTTTCTGGGAACGGGCAAACAGCCAGGGGGCTTTCGCGGCCATTATCGCAGGTGTTGTCTCTGCTGCCGTGCTGTTCGTATTGGCAGAATACCCGGGTGAAGTTCTGGATCTGCATTTTCTATATGTTGCGCCGATTCTACTTTGTGTTTCAGCTCTGGCGATGATTATCGGCAGTTTGACATCCAGTAAACCAAGCAAAGATGACATTGCCCATTTGATCTGGAATCGCTCATTCTTCCGTGAAGAAACGTTGAAATTAAAGGATGTTCATTGGTCTCAGAATTACCGGGTTCATTCGGCCGGTATTGTTGTATTATGTATTTTGGTGATTGCCGTCTATTGGTAATGAAGACCTGTGAATAAGGAAAATATATGAATACGCATACCAAGTATTTTGGCTGCATTGAAGCAGGCGGCACCAAATTTGTTCTCGGGATAGCCGATGAAAAGGGTACGATCATCGACAGGACCCGTATTCCGACCGAAACGCCTGCCAAAACTCTGCAGGCAACGATCGATTGGTTCTCTGCGCGTGAGAAGTTAGCTTCTGTGGGGATTGCTTCATTTGGGCCGTGTAGTTTGACACAGGGAACGATTTTAAATACCCCCAAGCCGGGTTGGTCTGGCACCCGCTTGACGGAACGCATTTCTGAGGCGCTAGATTGTCCCGTTGGCTTTGATACAGATGTCAATGCGGCGGCCATGGCCGAATTGCATCTGGCGGCCCCTGATGAATGCAAATCCTTGTTCTATGTGACTATTGGAACAGGCATTGGCGGCGGAATGGCCTGGCGTGATTACAGACCAGAAGTAGATAGCCACCCAGAGATCGGACATATGTTTGTCAAGCGTCATCCAAAGGACAATTTTGAGGGGATATGTCCTTTTCATGGGGATTGTTTGGAAGGATTGGCAAGTGGCCCGGCAATCTCCGGGCGCTGGGGGGCTGATATGTCTTCTGCGGCGCTGCCTGATGAGGCTCAGGAAATCATTAGTTATTATCTCGCGCAATTGGTCATTACAATTCAAGCATCTGTTCACCCTGATCAGATCGTACTTGGCGGCGGCGTGATGAATACAACAGGTTTATTAGATCTTATTCGCAGCCAAACACATGACATCTCCGCGGGGTACTGGCCCACTGATTTTTCCGAAATGGTGATTGCCCCCCGCCTTGAACAAAATTCGGGCTTGATGGGCGCCTACCTTTTGGCCCGTCAGGCGCTCTAAGTCTTGTTCATAATGAATATACCCCGTCATTGTTATGACTAGAATGTATTAGCGACCAGTATGGTTAGACTAAAGAGCTGCAAAAAATGTTTTGCCGAGCAAGGCGGCCTCTGTCCTGTTTTTCACCGATAATTTTTCGTAGACATTCTTCAGGTGCCATTTGACTGTGTTCTGGGAAATTTCCATTGCCTCACCGATGTCTTTATTCTTCGCACCCGCCGTAATGAGCCTAAGTATTTCCATTTCTTTTTGTGTCAAGGACTGCAAAATGACACCTGGATTTTTGGCTTGAATTTCCGATTCAGACTGATCATCTTCGGACAGGGCAATCAGTGTTTTCGCGAATATTTGTGTTTCAACTTCGACCAGGTTTGTGTCAAGGTTTCTCATTAGGGAGATAAAGGGGTGCCCAATATCCAGCAGGATGCGCACCAGACCGCATTGTCTTGTTAAATCAAGCGCCTCTTCAAGCGCGGTTGTCGCACCGCTAGTATCCCCACAACTGGCCTGAGCCAATGCCTGACGCGCAAGAACATAAATCAGACGCCTCACCCGGCTTGCGGCACGGCAATCTTTAACAAGATCTGTATATATCGGCAGAGCTTTTTGCGGATGCGCCGTTGCCTGTAAAACACCTGCGCGGAACAAATCATACCAAAAGTCCATACGCGACCATTTTGCTTCGACCTTATCTTTTTGGGCAAGATAGATTGGCTGTATTTCATTAAAAATCGCCATGGCACTGTTCAAATCACCACATGAAATTTGATAGTTAAACCGTACATAACATATCCACATATGAATGGATGGATTACCGATACGTTGGGCATAATCTGTGGCTTCTGTTAGAAGTTCATTTGCCTGCGAAGTGGCACCATTCAATACCAATCGTCTGAACATCGTCAACATGGCGTCCGTATATGCGCCCGGTTCACTATGATGGAAACAGGTTTCAAGGGCTTCTTTGAGATGATCACGTTTAATCTCAAAAGTATTCTGCTCATAATCAACCACGGACTTGTAGAGTATCGCGGTACAGGCCAGAAGTGACTTTTCGCCAATCTTTCGCGCAGAATATTGATAGGCCGCATTATACAATGACAAAGCCGCCGTCGTATTGCCCTGGTTAAATTCCAGCAATCCCCGGAAACATTCAGAAAAAACGATACCGATGGTACAATCGGCCTGCAGATGATGTTCGCGCCCTAAGGACATTGCTTTCCGGCCATTGATGGGATCGCCAATGACCATATAGGCATTGCCCTGGGTATTACAGACGGACCCGATAAACACATCCCGCAACAGATGTTTATGTTCCAGTACTTTTTCAGCCTGGCGAATGGTTTCACCCATGCTGCCCATTCTGAACAATATGATGACTAGGATCGCTTCTAACTCGTGTCGCAGCCTGTCATAAACATTCTGATCAGCGAAATGGCCGATGGCATTCAAGGCTTCAACCGCTTGCAATGCTTTTTCATAATAAAGTGAAATGGCCTCCGTGGTTTCGCGGGAATGCGCATACACCAAACACAAATACATTCTTAATTCTGGCCGTCTGACAATTATTTTCTCAGGCACTGCCTCAATCCAGTGCGTCAGTGCATAGGATTGTCCTCTGTTGAATATGTCAATTGCATATGCATCAACCAGGTCACTGGCTTTTGTGAAGTCCTGTGCAAGCACTGCATATTCAATTGCCTCCAGGGAATCACCTTGTTCTGCAAACCAATCAGAAGCCAGCAGGTTTAAACGGTTTTTTTCTACTTCATCCTGTTCTGCGAGAATATCACCGAGAAGATCCTGAAAGAGATGATGAAAGCGCTTCCACCGTCCTGTCGTATCCAGATCAATAACCGGAAAGCCATTTTTCACAAGATATTCAAAGATGGAACTCACATCCTGTGTGGAAATACCTGCCAGGGTCGCCGCCAAGTTGTCGTTTATTTTTGTAAGCACACTGATTTTAATCAGGAAGTCCTGAACATAATCAGGAAAATTGTTAAAGATTTCTGTGCGGAAATATGCGGAAACATCTTCCTGAAATTCCTGACTGACTTCCAGGTTCACTTTTTGATAGGTCCCCAATCGCGAACGCAAATGTGCCAAGGCAATACCCGCGGGCCAGCCGTCTGTGGCATCATAAATCTTTTTAACATTCTGTGGTGAAATTTCCGTATTCGGCATCTTTGAAAAGAACTTGTGCGTCTCATCTTCTGTAAAATGTAAATGATGCCAAGTCAGTTCAGTATAGCGGTTCTGCGCTTTCAGAACTTCCGTAGGGATGTTTGGTTTACTGCGAGACGCAAAATACACATGTAAATTGTCTGGCTGCATGTCAATCAAATGCGGAAAAACGCTCAACATGTCGCGTTCTGAAAGATTGTGTAAATCATCTAAAAACAGATGTATCTGATTGCCAAAAGCTTCCAACGCCTGGACCATGGAATGCACATATGAAATGATCTCAGTCTCCATTTGACCGACGAGCCCACGGTCATATTTCGCTGGTTCCTCTATTTTTAAAGGAACACCTTGGTCTTTGAAAACGACAGACAACGCATTCAGCAGATTATTTTTTCTTGCTGAATTTTGTTCAAAAGAAACCCAACATGCTGTTTCTTGCCTTTCCTCTACAGACGCAAGAATTTGCAACAACACAGTACTTTTTCCTGCCCCAGCAGGACCCAACAGAGCGACCAGCGACCTTGGTGTATCCAGGTCGATAACGCGAAGACATTCCTGACGCTCAACAATATCATTTCTGAGTCTGGGGGGGGACTGATAAAGCGATGCGCCAGGTTTATTCATATATTTTCCAGAATTAAGCTATATTAATCAAAGCATTATAATTTTTTGCTAACGATACTACCCTATACCACACTTCCGGGTGGGTCCAGTCAGAATACTATCTGATAAATTCTTCACGAATCAAATTATTGAAGACAATAGCAACAGACTTAATCCGGGAGGAATTGGAAGTATGAAAACCCATCATAAACAGCACAATACGCACTGGCGCAAAAACCTTCTAAATAACAGTGTGGCCGTTTTAGCCATGGCTACAGGACTTACAGGCATTGTAAATGCCGAGGAAGCCGAAGAAAGATCTATGATTGTCCTGGATGAAATCATGGTCACGGCCCAAAAGCGACAAGAAAATGCCCAGGACATTGGCATCAGCGTCAGCGCATTTGGATCAGAAGATTTCCGTTATTTTGGCAATGATATTGGATCACTTGCCGGACAATCTCCTGGCGTTGAATCCTACGCAAATGGCAGTTTCTTACAGTCTTTCTTCATCCGTGGGATCGGCTTGAATGAATTTGCCAGTAACTATAACGCACCCGTTGCCATCCATAATGACGAAGTTTATGTGGCACGGAACTGGCAGGCTGCCCGTCCAGTTTTTGATGTGGCGCGCGTGGAGATACTGAAAGGCCCGCAAGGCACTACATTTGGTCGTAACAACACGGGTGGTGCAGTAAACTATTATTATAACGAGCCCACCAGTGAGACCGAAGGATATATCCGGGGCGACGCTGATGAACATGAACGTTATTCATTAAACGGTGCTGTAGGCGGTGCGCTGAGCGAAAACCTGACCGGTCGTATCGCATTTCAAACGCGTTTTGGTAGTGGAGGACCACAATTTAACATTTTTGATGGTGAAGAACATGGCACACCCCGCCTGTTCCAGATACGCGGTCGCCTGAATTATGAAATCGGTGATACCGTGATCAAGATTATGGTTCAGGGGGGATCGGATAAATCAGACCTGATGGCCTATAAAGGTCCTGGTATTTTTAATGTTGCCGGACCGGGGTTCTGTCCTGAAGTCCTGACAGGTGCCGTAAGTTTTGCCCCGGATACATGTTCCAAATTTAATGGTTTATTGCAGTTGAACGGCGTTGAAAATGCTGATCTTCTGGATACTGAACCAGGCGATATTTTCACCATCAACCAGAACTACCCCGGCAAAAAGGATGATACATTTTATGGTGGTTACCTCAGAATAGAACATGATTTTGAAAACATGACACTGACATCGATCACCTCATATGACCGGTATAATCGTGACCAACGTGAGGATTCTGATGGCTCTCCTCTGGTCAGTAATGATCTGGATGTCTATTCAGAGTTTGATCAATTCACTCAGGAATTACGCCTCAATGGTCAGTTTGCCGAGGGGCGTTCCAATTTTGTGTTAGGGTTGTTCTATGAACACGATCAACAGTTTCAGGCTGACAGTCTGGCATTGGGCGTAGGAACACCTTTCAACCTGCCTCCTGCATCGGCCGGACTGCCTCCGCGCCTGTATGGTGAATATCTGCAAAAAGTAAATTCTTTCGCTGTCTTTCTGAACAACGATTATGATGTAACGGATCGGCTGACAATTTCAACCGGCCTTCGTTATACCTATGAAAGAACCGTTGCGGATGGTTTTTCCAATGCCGGTTTGAATGACGTTCTTGGTGATACCGATACGCCTCAGACATTTCTTGTACCGGGGAATATCGATACCCTGAATGAAGATACAAGTGCAGCTAATCCAACTCTTGATGGTGCCACCTCCAATAGACATGTTGACGAAAATGTATCCTGGAAGTTGGGCATCAACTATGATGTACAAGATGATGTTATGCTGTATGCAACGGCATCCACAGGCTTCCGAACAGGGGGTTACAGCATTCCATTTGGTGGGGCAATCGTCGAATATGAACGCGAAAAGGTTCTGTCTTTTGAAGTTGGTCTGAAATCACGCTTCATGGACGATAGAGTTCAGTTAAACATGGCTGGTTTCCGTTTGCGCACGACCGATGCACAGGTGAATGTGGATGATCCGGTTTCCCCCGTTGTGCCCATTACCAGAAACATCCCCGAAGTAGTGACCTGGGGATTTGAAGCAGATTTAAAAATTGCTGCCACAGAACATTTAACAGCCAATTTTGGTGTGTCCTATCTTGATGCTGAGCTGACCGATGCTGGCGGGCGAAGCATGACAACAATCTCAACTCTGGGGCCTATTCCTTTACAGGGTAATACGCCTGTGAACTCACCAAAATGGCAACTGAATGGTCGCTTGAATTATCTGCGTCCAGTGACAGATACACTTGGCATACTGGCTTCGGCAGATGCCCGTTGGGTCGATAGTCGCTTTTTGGAACTGACGAACCAGCCCGTTGATTTTGCCCCAAGCTATATCGTTGTAAATGGTCGTATTGGTGTGGCTTCTCTGGATGGTTCGTGGGATGTGGCCCTTTATGCTAAGAACCTCTTTAACGAGGAATATCTCACCTATATGAACAACCTGCCTGGGCCAGGTTTCAAACTTGATATCTTTGGCGAAAAAAGATCCATTGGTATCGAATTTGGATACTACTTCTAACTGAAAAACAACGCTTAATCCTGGGGCCGGTCAGATTACCGAGCCCCGGGACTTCATCTGCCTATTATTTAAAAACACGTTGAGGGACGAGAAATTATGACACCAAGTAAAACAGGCTTTGTCAGTCATGAATTATATATGTGGCATGACACGGGAACCTATGCCGGCATATTAAAACCAGACCCCAGCCAGATGTTGCAGCCCTCATCGCATTTTGAACATCCGGAATCAAAACGCAGGGCTAAAAACCTACTGGATGCTTCTGGATATATTGATCATCTGAATATCATAGCATCACGTCATGCGTCAGAAGAAGAGTTGCTGACCGTACATACGGCTGAACATGTTGATCATATTGCGAAAGTATCAGAAACAGGTGGTGAAATTGCTTTTGCTTCACCGATGGGCGTCGGGGGATACGAGATTGCAAAATTATCCACCGGCGGCTGCATTGCGATGTTGGAGGCGATCATTGCCGGTGAGGTCAATAATGGATATGTTTTGAACCGGCCACCCGGACACCATGCAAAAAAAGATGAATCAATGGGCTTTTGCGTTTTTGCCAACGGGTCTATTACAGCGCGTGCAGCACAAGCAAGAGGCTTGGCAAAAATTGCCATCGTTGACTGGGATGTACACCATGGAAATGGTGCGGAGTCTATTTTCATCGATGATCCGTCCGTGATGACCATTTCCCTGCACCAGGATAAGTGTTTCCCCCCTGATACGGGTGATTTAGACACCACCGGCACAGGCGCTGGTGCGGGCTATAATATCAATATCCCTTTACCTCCAGGCTCAGGAAAAGGTGCTTACCTTTATGCTTTTGAAAAAGTTGTTATTCCTGCTCTGGACCGCTTTAAGCCTGATTTAATTCTGGTGGCATCCGGCTTCGATGCCATGGGCCAGGATCCCCTGGGCAGAAACATGTTGTATGCTGCCGTCTATAAAGAAATGACAAAACAGCTTTTGGCTTGTGCTGATCGTCACTGTGGTGGAAAACTCCTGCTCACACATGAAGGCGGATACAATCCGAACAATGTACCTTTTGGTCTATTAGCTGTTCTCGAAGCCTTAACGGGCATCGAGTCTGGTATAGAGGATCCATTCCAGCATATGATAGAATGTATGGGATATCAGGAATTGCAGGATCATCAAAAGCAAATCATTGATTCCATCGTCAGCAGTTTTCAGCTCTGATAAATCGTATGTTTCATATCTTGTATTTGTTGAGAAGTAACAAGTAGGTCAACATGAACACACAAAATTCTTCCGGCTGGGATGGTGATGCACCCTCTTCACTGATAACAATCGGCGCCTGTGCAGCAATTATGTCATGTTCCTTGTTGCTGGCCCCGGCAATTGTTGGGCAATTAATCACTGACCTCAAATTCACGGCCCCTCAGGCAGGTACTGTCATATCTGCGGAACTGGCTGGTATTTGTTTAGCCTCCTTTCCCGCGTATTTTCTGCTGAAGCGATTTGATTGGCGGTATATTTGTGCTGTTGCACTCTTTCTGGTCGGCATTGGAAATGTTGCCTCAGTATTTGTGGACTCATATAACAATCTCATGGCTGTGCGCTTTTGCACAGCCCTAGCCGCCGGTCATGTAATGGTAATCAGCATGCGCGCCGCAAGCGGCACAAAAAATACGGAACGAAGTTACGCCGTCTGGCTTATTGGACAACTCATACTGGGGGCCGTTGGCCTTGCGTTGTTACCGCCTTTTTTTGAAAAATATGGCGTGGATATCTTTTTCATTGGCTTTGCCATTTTTGCATGGTCGCTGATTGTATTGGCCAGATTTATGCCGTCAAAACTGTCACGATCCCACGAAAAACCCTTGACCAAAAGCTTCCCTCGATCGGGATTAATCGGTCTCGTTGGTATTTTATTTTATTACATAAGCATCGGAGGGGTCTGGACTTTCGTGGAAGAAATAGGAGTGGGCTATGGCTTCGCCCGTGACCAGCTTGGTTTTCTTCTCTCTATCGCGACAATCGTCGGCATCATCGGTGTAATCTCTGCCCCGATAGTTGCCAAGTATTTACCCAGACTGACCGCAACACTGATTGGCGGTACGATGCTGGTGGCATCAATTATTTCATTGGTCTTTTTCGACACATTTGAAATTTATGGCGTCTCAGCATCGATATTTAAATTTGCATGGACCTTCACACTACCCTTCGTGCTCAGCGCATTGGCCGCACTCGATAAAACAGGTACGCTTATCCTGTCCACCAACCTATTGATTGGACTGGGACTGGCCGTTGGCCCGATGATCATGTCTGTTTTAATAACCCAGAATCTCAGCTTTACGTCTACCTTTGGATTTATGGCCTTAATAGGTATATTGGCCGTAACATTTTTAGCCATCTGTGCCGCAAAATCACAAACCAAACAGCGGTCGTCGTAGCCCCAAAACCAGCTATAGTTTGAAGTATTTCTCCAGTGCCAGGATTAATAATATCTAGATCACTTTGTCCATTTACTGCCCCTCTAGTGGCACTTGAATTATTTCACCTGAGGTACTCTCGAAAAAAAGATACTAAGAAATCGACTTTGGTACTACTTGTAGCAGCTGCAACTACTGCATTTTCTATCCCCGCAGCAAAAGAGCTAATTAACATAGAGATTTACTTACGCCCCCCTAAGTACCCTTTACCTCTCCCTCATACTCTCGTCTTTATATCTCAGCAGCGGTGAGAGAATAAACTCGATGAGGCGGCGTTTGCCAGTTTTGATCTCAGCGCTTAAGGACATGCCGGGGGAGAGGTTGACGTCTTTACCGCGTACGGTGATAAAATCTTTTTCCAACGTGATGCGGGCGGGATAGATCAGGCCCAGTTGCTCGTCCGCTACGGCATCCTGGGCCAGATGTTCCAGTTTGCCATGGATCACGCCATATTTGGTGAAGGGGAAAGCTTCCAGTTTGACTTCCACTTCCTGGCCCGCATGAACAAAGCCGATGTCTTTGTTCAGCACATTGGCTTCCACCATCAAGGTGGTACCAGCAGGCACAACGACCATCAAAGGATCCCCGGCATTAACCACACCGCCGATGGTGTGGATGGCCAGTTGCTGCACAACGCCGTCGACGGGGGCCTTCAGGGATTGCATGGTGCGGCGCATTTGTGCCTTGGTCAGTTCCTGGGTGAGGGCAACGATCTGATCTTCCGCCTCGGCCAGTTGACTGAGGGTGTTTTTGCGGAATTCCTGACGGATTTGTTCCTGCTGTTCCGCCACGGCCCGGATGGATGCCTGAACCTTATCCAATTCATCCTCTTGCATGATCAGATCGCGTTTCTGACCGAGCAGCCGTTCCTGATATTCCAGATATTGGAAGCGCGGAGACAGACCCTTTTCCACCAGTTCGGCCCGGGCCTGAACCTGTTCTTCCAAGAGAGGCACGGTCTCGGTCAGCTTGGTGATCTGTTGTTTGACCACGGCCAGTTCTGCCTGGCGTTCCTTTTGTTGTTCCTGAGCCGATTGGATAGAGGCCTGATATTCCGCCAGTTGACTGTCCACCAGGCGTTGTTGGGTAGCACTGATCTGCGGATTAATGCCTTCTGGCAGGATGAAGGTGGCTTGTTGATTATCCAATCCTCTCAGCAACGCATCGGCGCGGGCTTTGGCAACCCGGGCCACCTGTAATTCCCGGCTGGCCCGCTGTTCATCGGCTCCGCTGATGGTGCTGTCCAGGTCGATCAGCTGATCCCCCGCTTTGACCCGCTGGCCATTTTCCACATGGATGGCTTGAACAATACCCAGCTCCGCCGGTTGGATGACCTTAATGTTGCCATGGGGAATGATCTTGCCCTGAGCCGTGGCCACCACATCCACCCGGCCAAACACTGACCACAGCAGCGCGATGGTAAAAAAGGCTATGATCAACAGGATCATGGTCCGACCGATGGGAGATGCTGGCTTTTCTAGAATTTCCAAGGCAGCAGGCAGGAAGTCGGCTTCTTCCACCTTAAAGGCGGCTTGTTCGCGTTCTTTTTGAATCTTATAGGATTCACGCCAGACTTCTAAATGACGGAGAAAGTTATTAAACATTATCTTCCTCCTCTCCTACAGTGGCTGCGCGCATCTGGGTTTTATAAAGTTCCGAATAGCGCCCACCGTTGGCCATCAACTGTTCATGTGTACCGTCTTCGGTCACTTCGCCTTTCTCTACCGTCAAGATACGATGCGCCTGCTTGATGGCGCTAAGACGGTGGGCAATGATGATCACCGTACGGCCCTTGGCCATGATCTTCATATTCTTTTGAATGATCTCTTCGCTTTCCGCATCCAGCGCACTGGTGGCTTCATCCAGGATCAGGATACGCGGGTTGGTAATCAGGGCTCTCGCAATGGCAATGCGTTGTCGTTGGCCGCCAGAGAGGTTGGCGCCCCGTTCATCAATCAGCGTGTCATAACCTTCCGGCAATTCCAGAATAAATTCATGGGCACCAGCCATCTTGGCCACGGCCACAACCCGGTCCATATCCAATGTGGGATCGGCGAGCGCAATATTCTCCCGCACGGATTTGTTAAACAGGATATTTTCCTGTAACACCACACCCACTTGAC
>Ga0207422_1002810_pt1 | contig 20626 bp, 15 predicted proteins | sample MarCyaLeptolynsp_FD_187757 | JGI IMG/M metagenome (GOLD analysis project Ga0207422, IMG submission 187757) | Marine cyanobacterial communities from Panama - species 1 Leptolyngbya sp. (SPAdes) | ecosystem: Environmental > Aquatic > Marine > Unclassified | place: Panama: Panama City | collected... | reverse complement strand
AGACGTTCTGATGCGGAATCCGCTTGGACGTTGTGCGCTTGAAGCGATTTTTTTGCCTTTGCGATCGAAAAGGTCCGGGCAGCTGCGTTGACGAGCCCTGCGGCAGACGGGTCGGCTGCTGTTTCTTTCGCTTGCCGGGCGCTCACGGCTCGACTTTTGGCGGGCCGGCGTGCAGCCGCCAGGAGCGAGACCTTTCGCATCAACCCCGTGTGCGCCCTCTGCGTGACGCTGTCGTACCCGTTTGCCACGATTTCCATGCCAATCTCTTCATAAATGAGAGCCGCGGAACGGATTGCATGCTGGCAGTCAGACGGGAGGGCAGCGATCCCGGCATGACCAAGACGATAGTGCCGTTCGGCCTCATTGAGCAGGCGCTTCACAACCTCACCCAGTTCAGGAGAAAAGCGCGGCGAAACGAGAAAGGTTTCCGGATTGATCCCCTGTTGCTCGAGCCAGTCCAAGGGCAGATAAATGCGCCCGTTTCGCGCATCCTCGCCGACATCCCGGGCGATGTTGGTAAGCTGCATCGCGATACCGAGATCTGCGGCCCGGGCAAGGTGCTGCGGCTCGCCGGTGCGCATGATGAGCGACATCATCAGACCGACAGTCGCGGCAACGCCTGTCGCATACTCCTTCACGTCATGAAGCGTCTGGTAGCGCCGGTTGGCAATGTCCATTGCGAAACCGTCCAACAGCGCTAGCGGGATGCATTCGGGTATGGCGTAGTCTTCAACCGTCTTCTGAAATGCACGGTCGCATGGGTAGTCCGCCGGTCTGCCCTGGTAGATCAGACGCAGCCGTTGCTTCAGCTGCTCCAGCGAGGTCCGGTCTGACCGGGGATCGTCGATCAAATCGTCCGAGTGCCGGCAAAAGGCGTACAGCGCAACCGCTGCCTTGCGGGTCTCCGGAGGGAGAAGCAAGGAGGCAAGATGAAAGGATTTGGAGCCTTTGCGAATGGACGCGCTGCACGCATTCAGATCGCTCCGGTACCTTGAAAGACCGTAACGCGGGCTTGAGGAGTCCATCGGCCTTTTCGCGTGAAGGGCGAAAGGTTCAAAGCCTTCCAGCGCTCTTGGGCTGACCTTGTTCATTGCGGGACCTCTGCAACCTGCGCGGGCTGGGGAATTGTCGCCGGATCAGGCACGAGGTCGGCCACAATCTGCGCAGAACAAACAACGCCTGGTAATCCGGCACCCGGGTGTGTCCCGGCGCCGCACAAATAGAGATTCTCCAACTCCTCGCTTTTGTTGTGTGGCCGGAACCAGGAACTTTGGAGAAGCTTCGGTTCAAACGAAAACGCAGCCCCCTGCCAGGACAGGAGCCGCTCGCGAAAATCGATCGGCGTCAGCACCTTGGAGCTCACGACATGCTGCGAAAGGTTTGGCAACACGGTTGCCTCAAGCTGAGCGGCAATCTTCTGCCGGTAGTTTTCCGCAAATGTCTCCCAGGCTGTTCCGCTGGCAAGATTGGGGACGGGACTGAGAACATAAAACGCGTCGCAACCCTCCGGCGCCACCGACGGATCGTTCGCTGAAGGCCGGTGCAGGTAAAGGCTGAAATCTTCCGCCAGGTGTTTCTTGATGAAGATATCTTCCAGCAATCCCTTGTATCGGGGACCGAACAGCATCGTGTGATGACCGACGTCGTCATAGTTGCGGTCAGTGCCGAAATACCAGACGAAAAGACTCATCGAAAAATCGCCGCGCCTGATCTTGCGGTCGGTCCAGCGCTTGCGCGGATAATCCTTCAAGAGCTTTCCGTAAGTCATTGCAGAATCACAGTTTGACACCACGATGTCCGCGTGGACGGTCTCACCGGAGGCGAGCCGCACCCCCGTTGCTTTTCTTCCTGTCGTCAGGATGCTTTCAACCGTCTCATTCAGGCGGATCGTGCCGTTGTTTTTCGTCACGAGACCGGCGATTCCGCTGGCAAGCTTGTTTGTTCCACCCATCGCGTAGTGAACGCCGTGTTTACTCTCAAGATGCGCGATCAGGCAGTAAAAGGACGTGGTGGTGAACGGATTTCCGCCAATGAGGAGCGGATGAAACGAAAAGACCGACCGAAGTCTTTCGTTCTTAAAATGCTTGGAGACGACGCTGTAGACCGAGCGGTAGCCGCCGAGCCTGACGAGCTGTGCGAACGTACTCAGCGTAAAGGCGAGGCTGTGAAAGGGTTTGTCGGCAAGTTCCAGGAATGCGTATTCGTAGATCTGGCGGCTTTCCTCCATGAAGGTGCGGTATCCAGCAACATCATCCGGTTCAAAGCGCGCAATCTCCGCTTCCATTGCGGGCTGATCCCCCGAATAGGTGAAAACCGAGCCGTCGGAAAAGCGGATCTTGTAGAAGGGGTCGTTCTCCCGAATGTCGAGATCGTCCGACAATTTGCCCCCGCAATCCTCCCAGAGTTTTTCGAACAACCACGGCGCCGTGATGATTGTCGGACCGGCATCAAAGGTAAATCCGTCCTGCTGGTAGGCGTAGGCCCGTCCACCCGGCTTGTCCAAGGGATCAAACACCGTCACCCGGTACCCGCGCTTGCCCAGCAAGGCCGCAGCGGCCAGTCCACCAACGCCGGCTCCAATGACCACTGCGTGGGGCGCTCCAGGTTTGTCCGTCTCCGTGATTTTTGATGGAATGTCCGGGGCGATGTTCACGTTCGTGCTCCTTTCCCCATGGACCCAACCCGAACGGACACTCGGTGCCCGCGTGGCGTTCGATGGCGGGCAGGAGTGGGTCAGGTGTCAAACGGGCTCTTCCCTTGTGTAAATTTTAGTTTACACTTTTCTGTCTCAGAAAGAAGACCTTTTCAGATTATTCTGCGGCATCCAGGTCCAGTGGCCTGTTGTTGCGAGGTCTTGCGGTCCTGGTTAAGAAGCGACGGCTGACTTGATGGCGATGGTAGAAGATCAGTGCGAGACCGGTTGCAAGAGGGATCGCCCAGAGCCCCGGCGCAAGCGCAAGTTCCGGCATGAGGCGCACGGCGCCGAAGGCAAAGAAGGCCGTATAGACCGAAATTCCGGTTCCGACGATCGCCTTTATGTGTTCCAGCAACCACTCGATGGGTCCAGGATCACTCTTGAGCAGAAACCAGACATTTGTCGCAACAGTCGCAAAGCCGACCATGGATATGCCGATCATCATCGGCTGCGTGATCAGGACACCCTGCAGCGCGCAGTTGGCGGAGGCAACAAAGAGTGCGGCCTGAAGCCCCCAGTTCAGAGGCGTCTGGTTCTTGCCCTGGTCCCGCTTGTTCACAGCACACAGCCAGCCATACCAGGCCAGATTGACCGTCAAGAGGCCAAGATACAGCATCATCCAGCCGAAGATCCCGCGAACGAGCACCGGATCGGAAAAGTCCTCGTGGTGGACGAGATGCGGATGGGTGGCCATTGGTGCAATCAACGTCAGCGTCGCCATCATCATGGCAATTGTACCGGTGAACAGCATGGCAGCGGCGAACAGCCGGCCCCACCACCGGTGCCGTTCCCCGCCCTTCTTGGCAAACACCGGAACCCAGAAACCAACAAGGCCGGGTGCGCCGGTCGCTATGTGCAGCGCGATCAAGACTTTGAAGAGATCATAAACGGTCATTGGCACAAGACTCCCGCAATGGTGCGTAAAACGCCGAGGGACGGAGGAAAAAATGGCGGTCACTGAAATCTACGTTCCCCCGCGCCCCTCGCGTCTGCCGCCTGTCATGGCGCTGTTGCGTACGGTTTGGCACGGGGAGGGTGATCTTCTCAGCCTTTTGCCCGGATCTGCCTTTGCAATGAGTGCCGGGGAACTCGGGTATTCGCGGCGGTCGATCAAGTTGTTCAACGATCCGGAACTGGTGCGGCAGATCCTTCACGACGCAGACGGCATCTTTCCCAAGAGCGACCTCATGGTCGGCGCGCTGGAGCCACTGATCGGCGATTCCATCTTCGTCTCGGACGGCGCGAAGTGGCGCCGGCAACGGGCGATGATCGACCCGGCCTTTTCCAAGATGCGCCTGACACGTGCCTTCGCGGCCATGCAACAGGCCGTCGATGCCTATGTCGAACGGCTGCGCACGAGTGCCGAGCGCAACGAAGTTCTGTCGCTTGACCGGATCATGAGCGAGCTGACCGCCGATATCATCTGTAGGACGGTGTTTTCGACGTCGCTCGACACGCAGATCTCCAGGGACGTCTTCGATGATTTCGAGGTTTTTGAGCGCGGTGTCGCGCAGGTAAAGATCTGGCGCCTGATCATGGATCCTGCCTGGACGAAGGTGCCCCAAAGCGCAGAGGTTCTGGCGGCATGCGAACGTATCCGGCACCATCTGGGCGGACTGATCGACACCCATACCAGTCCCGAAGCAGACCGTTTCGATGACATCGCCAGTGCAGTCATCGCTGCCCGCTACGCAGATACCGGAGACCCTTTCACGCGGGACGAACTGATTGACCAGCTCGGAGTGTTTTTCCTCGCCGGGCACGAAACGACGGCCAGCGCGCTCACATGGGCGTTCTATATGCTTGCCATGTGCCCTGACGTTCTTGAGCGGCTTCGAACCGAAGTCGATGCCGTGACGAAGGGTGGTGATATCTCGTTCGAGGCGACACGCTCGCTCACCTTTACCAGGGCCGTATTCAAGGAGACGCTCAGGCTCTATCCCCCAATCACTTTCATGCCGCGCGTTGCCCTCAAGGCGACCCGGATCGGTGACTATAAGGTACGCAAGGGGGCACTCCTGATGATTTCGCCCTGGACGCTTCAAAGGCACACGCGCTACTGGAGCGAGCCGGATCGCTTCGATCCCGGACGCTTCATGCCTGACAGGGAAAAGGACGTGCTGCCCGGGACTTACATTCCGTTCGGATCGGGACCCCACACGTGTGTGGGTGCAGGTTTTGCTGCCGTTGAAAGCGCCTTGATCCTCGGGCGCCTGACGCGCGCATTCGACTTCGTTCCGGAAGGCTCTGAAGACGTGAAGCCTGCGGCGCGTCTGACGACGCGGCCGTCCCAGGAAATCCGTGTGCGGGTCAAGAACAAGAGCCATGGGCGTTAACAGGTTTGGCGGCGTCAATTGATGCGGTGCTGGAAGCTGGTGCTCTCGGAGGCCAGGCAATGTCGCTTGTCGCAGCTTCGCCGAAGGTTCGGCCGCGAAACATCACCTGCTTGAGAACCGGCCAGGAATAGGGTGTCATGAGCGGAAACGGGACGGGATCAGCCGCGGACCAAAGCACGTCCCGCGCGCTCAGCATTGCGCGAAGATGGCGAAGGGCCGTTTTGGGCCGGAAGATGTTTCCATAGACCTGCAGGAGCGTTGTGTGGCCCTCCTGAAACCGCTTTTCCGTTTTCAGTCCGACCGTCGGTGCGCTGTCGAACTCAGTGATCGCACGAGCGATGCCGGTGGGCTCCATGAAGTGTATTCCGCTGGTGAGGCGTGGATTGCATTCCAGTGGCCAAGGAGTCCCGTCTTCATCCACGATGAAGTCGAATGCCAGGAAGTAAGAGTAGTTGCCGGCGCGGGCGAAGTCGGCGACCCATTCCTCGACTGGGTGTAAATCTTCCACGCGTTGAAAGCAGACGGCCACGGTGCCGGCGAAAACGTTTCCCTCATAAGTGACATGGGCGAGCACTTCGCCGTTCCGGCATAGACTCAATGTGCTGACTTCGCGACCAAAGATCCGCGACTGAACGATTGCGTCGGTATTGCCAAGGCTTTCCGCCGGAAGCGTCTTGGGCGTCAGCATGCGCAAGTCCTGGCCGGAGCACCCCAGTCTCGGTTTGACGACAGTCTCGATTGATGCGGCGAGCTCCGATGCCGAAACGTCCGACGCCAGGTATGTTTCTGGAACCGTAAGTCCTGCCTCCTTGGCGATCTGGTTGAAGCTGTATTTGTCGTGAAGCTTCTGGAGTTCTTCATTGGAAAGCGCAAAGAGCTGCGTTTCTTCCGGCAGTCTATTTTTCAGCAGGCTGACATGCAGAGCTTCTTCGGAAACCGGCAGGATCAGGTCGACCTTTTCGCGCGCGACAATCTCGAGCAGGCTGGTGAGGTACTGCTCCTGATGGCTGTGCGGGGAGGGCGTTTGAAACGACTTTTCGACGGCGTTCGACGCCCGACAAAGGTGGAAGGCAAACGGATCTGCGACCAGAACCCGGCATCCAGCCGTGTTCAGCGCTCGCGCGAGTTCAAGCGCCTTCGGCAGACGACCAAGCGTCAGCAGAACGGTTATGGACTTGCCATTCGACATGACGCATGTCCCCAGTTCTCAGCGCGTGTGGCGGATCCATTTCTCGTCCTAACCGGTCGGAATGTGATCGTCTGTTGTCTCATGCCGCGTCCGCCCCGTTTGAGCGGCCGTTTGGAACGACGGTACTGATCCAGCCCTCAACGACTTCCGGATTGCATTCATGAACCAGATGCCCACCCGTCGCTGTCAGCGTCAGGCTGCTGTTTTGTGCGAAGCCGGCGGCTTTTTTCGAGCTTGAGGCGGGCACCATCGGATCGTCTTCGGCCGCAAACAAATCGAGCGGTGTCGCCAGGCGCCGCAGCATCGCATTGAGATGCGACAGGTCCCAGGAGGCCATCATGCCGAGGGCGCCACGCACATGACCGGTCGACCCCAGCAGTTGGCGATAGATCGCTTCCCCCTTGGCGTCGATCGGAGACCCGGTCGCTGTCAGCAGGTTGTGGCCGAGAGGGGTCGACTTTGCCAGCAACGAAAACATGGAGGCCGACAAAGGGTTTGCAAAAAGCGCCTTTGCCATCGGCGACAGCACGCGTTTCCCCCGGATCGGTTTGAGTGCACCGTTGACACCCAGGACGTGACCGGACCCTTGCAGGGGGTCTTGCAACGACCTTTGCGCTGCCGAGACGAGAGATACGCCGATCACTGCACCGGCGGAATGCCCCATGATCATTTGCGGCTGGACTTCCAGCGCATGGAGAAGCGAACGGATCGATGTTGTCATGCCTTCCAGAGACAGGTCCGGTGTCGTGGTTGGACGTGTGAAGCCGTGGCAGGGAAGGTCCGGTACGATCAGCTTGAAGCGGGTTTCCAGGAGCGGAATGAGATTGCGCCAGGAAAACGAGGCCGATCCGGTTCCGTGGATCAGCAACAGGCACGGCGCGCCGTCGGGCCCCAGCACCTGAAAATGCCAGCGATAGCCCGCGATCTCCAGGAAACAGCTGGCGTCTCGATAGGGCCAGTCGCGTCCGTCCGTGTCCCAGTCCAGCCAGTCACGATCTCGCATCAGCCTCGTGCCTCCTCAAGGGACGCATTCACGACATCTGACATAGATCCGGCGTCTGCGTACTGCAGGAAGTGCAAGTCTGCGCCCATGGTTTCGGCGAGCGAGGCCACGGAGTCTCGCGGACGGCGCGCAATGTCGATGCAGATCGAGCGCATCTCCAGGCTCCGGTATTGACTGGCAACGCGCCCGAGCTCCTCCCGGGCGCGGGTTCTGTCGGGCTCTCCGTTGCGCGCGATGTTGCCGCGGCCATCCGTCAGCAGCACCATGACCGGCGTGCTGCCCTGACGCCGGACCGACAGCGCAAGTTCCAGGCCTTTTTCCAGACCGGAGACAAGAGGTGTTGGGCCTCCGCCCGGCAATCCGGCGAGCTTTCGTTTCGCCATGACTAGCGAGCGTGTCGGTGGCAACACGGTTTCAGCCCCCTTGCCGCGGAACGCGATCATGGCAACTTCGTCCCGGCGCACGTAGCACCTCGACAGAAGCTGCTCGATTGCACCTTTGGTTTCACCAAGGCGTTCCAGTGCGGTCGATCCCGATGCGTCGACCATGAAGATGGCTGTGGAGGGTGTTTCGTGCCGTAAACGCTGGAAGCGGTAGTCGTCCCGCGTGATCAGGGCGCGGGGTTGTTTGGATCGCCTCTGGTCCCTGTCTGACAGGCGGGACAGGAGGATGGCGCGGTTTTGGTTGCGGATCACCTGCCACGGTGCTGCTGCTCGCAATGTCGCGATGATGTTGGGCCGGGCATCAGGGAAAGGGGCTGTGCGGGAAACTGCAACAGGCCGTCCGCGGCGGGCATTTTTCTGTGGTGTTCCTGCCTTACCCGTCCGGGCGCTACCGGTTCGCACCGGAGCGCTGGCCGACAGCTCAGGCAAACCGGAAATCGTTCCGGTTTCAACGGCGGCAAGCAACTCGGTCAGTGCAGACAGGTCCTGCGGGGATATGTTCTGCTCCTCGCCTTTCGGTTCCGTCTGTGCAGCGTGAGGCTGAGAGGGTGCGCAGGTCTCTGGAGACATTTGTTCGCCGCCTTCGGGAAGCTGCTCTTCCTCCGGCGCCGGCTGCTGCTGCAATTGTACGCCGAGGCACAAGCGGGTGGCGGCAAGCGCGTCTGCCTCGCCGACGCTGCTTCGGCTTTCCATGGCTGCCAGCATGCGGCTGACCAGTGTCAGGAAGCGCAGTCGGCGCATGGAAGCACAACCGGTGGCGCTGGCGACATGCGACAGCAGCTCCGTGATTGGCGCTGATATTTCGACCTGTTGCCAGTTCAGGGACATAACCTGCCGCGATTCCTGTAGGGTCCGCGTGACTTCGCTCCAAGAGACTGCACTCAGATCGGCGATCAGGCCGAGCCGGTCCGACAGGGCGGGGGGTACGTGCTCTTCGGGTGTGGCGGCTTCATCGATCGCAATCACCCGAAAGCGTGCCTTCTGTGGGCTTATGGCTTGCGCGGCGGAGTGGCAGGGAGACCGCGTCGTCTTTGTATCCATGGCGTTGCCGATGATGGCCGCCGTGGCAGCTTCAAGTCGTTCGGCCATGGGAAGAAGCAATATGCCCTCATCGGCGCGGGCCAACAGGCCGGGTGTTGCAACGACGCGGCCTGACTTGGCAGTCGCCGGAATATCTATGCTTCCCAAAAGGGCGGAATGGCCGACGGAACTGGGAACCCTGGTCCATGGGGTTTTGGAACCAAGCAGATCTTTGAGATGGGAAAGATAGGCCTCACGCACACCGCCTGCGCGCGCCTTCAGCCACAGGCCGCCGAGCTGCGGACCGCCGATCTTGAGCAGTCTTGCGGCAAGAAGTGCGTCCTGCCAGGCACTGCGATACTCCGGCTCTGGCGCGGCGGTATATGCGGTACCTGTTCCCTGATCATCCATGGCCGATTTCCGCGCTGACCGCGGCAATCGCCCGTTCGACCCGCGGTGCACTGCCGGCATCGTCGAGCGGATCGCGGCGAAGACGATGGCAAAGGACGAGCGGCGAAATTTCCGATACATCGCTCCAGCTGACTTCGGCGCGCCCGGCAAGTGCAGCAGAGGCCCTGCAGGCGCGCATCAGGGTCAGCTCGCCCCGCATCCCGTCTATCCCAAGTCCCATGCACAATTGCGACATGCGCGTCAGGACGTCGTCCGGAATATCAACATCACGCAGGATCTTGCGCGCCTTGACCACCCGGTTCCGGATGGAGGCATCCTTGCGCGCCCAGCTTTGGCAAAAGGCATCCGGGTCCGCTTCGAAAGCGTCCCGTCGCCGGATCACCTCGATCCGTTGCTTCAGGTCGTCAATGGTGCGTACGTCCACAGCCAGACCGAACCTGTCGAGCAATTGCGGGCGAAGGTCTCCCTCCTCCGGATTGCCACTGCCCACAAGCGCGAAGCGAGCTGCATGACGGATGCTGAGGCCTTCACGTTCGACGACATTGACACCTGACGCGGCCGCATCGAGCAGCAGGTCGACAAGGTGATCCTCCAGCAGATTGACCTCGTCTATATACAGAAAGCCCCGGTTTGCTGCCGCCAGAAGTCCGGGTTCAAAGTCCTTCTCTCCGGCAACGAGTGCTTTTTCGAGATCGAGTGCGCCGCAAATCCTGTCCTCTGTTGCGCCAAGCGGCAGGTCGACCATTGGCGTGCGGACCTTGGTCACGTTTGGTGGATTTCCGCCGGCCTTTGCGTTGCAGACAGGGCAAGCGTCCTGCGGACGCCCGGGTTCGCAATTGAATCGGCAGCCGGCCCGGGTTTCGATTTTTGGAAGGAGTTCAGCCAGGGCGCGCACGGCGGTCGATTTTCCGGTGCCCCGGTCGCCGAAGATGAGGACACCGCCAAGAAGGGGTTCCACCGCTGCCATCAGCAGAGCTTTCTTCATGTCCTCCTGGGCGACGATTGCCGAAAAGGGAAACGGTTTGGACATGGGTCTCGCCTGTTGTGAGTGTCAATTTAAGTTGACACATTTTCAGCGTGAAATGAAGTCAATTCTTTGAGCTGGGCCCTTGGCTGCGCAGAGAGCCGCTCATGCAATTGTGCAAGTGAACCATGCATTCGTGCGGCTTAAGCACCCGACAGGTCACATCTATATCTTCTCAAGCTGCATTTTCTCAGGGGCCGACCAAGGTGACGAAGCCGGACCCAATATTTTGTTGCGTCGACCTTTAGGTCGCGGCGGCTCAATTTTGAAAGTTATGACTCATGATGCCAACACTTCCTGGCGCGGCGAAAAAGGCTGCCGGTAAACCCAGAATGCAGGAGCCGGTTTCAATGATACCGGCTTGGCCACCTGCAGGCGCCGTCGAATCCAGATGGGCAACGAAGGGAAACTTCTGGGAATTGTCGCGTTCGGTTGGACGCGAAAACCCTTGGGATCTGATCATATTCAACTTTCAGACGCAGGACCCGCTTGAGGTTAACTGGTATCTGCACAACGCTGTCGGATGCTGGCGCCTGGATTCATCGGGAAACTTCAAGTTCGACAAATCTATGACCAAAGACGGCAAGGGCGGGATTATCTACATTCCTCCGCCGCATTGGAGGCCACCTTCTTATTTCAGCAAGGGTTCGGGTGCAGGGACCTTTGTTTCGGGAATTCAGCACTCGGCCGTGACCATGCTGAGGGGCCTTTCGGCGAGAATGCCGACTGTCAGCCATGGTCAGACAACCATGCTGCCGCGCGACTACCGGACAGTCGCCGACCTCATCGAGCGCCACGAGGTTGCGCTTGAAGTTAATCCAGACCTGAGGGGCAGGGGCGGATATCTGGATTTCAAAAAGACGGTCGAACTAAGTTACATTCCCAGGATTGGCAATGCGCGTCACGTTGGGACTTTGGCGAATGAAGCCGTGCACGTCGCAACCCATTATTTTGAAATAGCGCACAATCGCTTGAAAAACGAATACGTATCGACCGTGGTTGGTTCTATTGCAATCGGGGTAAGCAGCGAACGCGTCCTGGAGCGTCTCATAAACCCGAAGCGATACAAACACTGGCGCTTTTACTATTCTGGTTGGGTATGGCTCAACTACCTAAAACCATATGGACACTGGAGGCTTGATCTTGACTACCTGGATCAGGAATTTGAACACCCCTTCTTATCCAAGCCAGTAAATGCATTTACCGAGCTAAAAGCGTCGATGGACAAGAGTTACGGATGGGCTGCTGGTATAGAGGACATTCCCGAGTGGGATTAGTCTTGGGGGTTCTTTCCTCGACCGGCTTGTCGACTGACATCCCGTCACCTTGGCGCAAGCTCGCAGATGGTGCAGCTTTGACTTGAGAAGAGAGCTTTGAAAGGCCACGGAGATGAGCAAACACCTTCGCGACGATGTCCATGCCATGGTCCTTCCGGCATTTGCCGGCACGGTCTTGAGCGAGCAGGCTAAACGGTTTCTGGACAACGGTGGCGTTTCGATACTGCTTGGAGAAACGCGGGAAGAATATGTCGCGCGACGGATGAGCGAAGATCGCCGCAGCTCCGAGACCGTGGAGACGCTCACAAAAATTGTTGGCGAGGCGAAAGCGCGATCAGACACGCTGTTGGTGTGTGTCGATCAGGAGATCAGCGGTATCTGCCGTCTTCACGATCTGGTCGCTCCCTTTCCGGCATCCGGACACCTGGTCACGCTGACGGATGCGGAGATGGAGGAGCTATGCTGCTCTATCGCTGCCACTGCATCATCGATGGGCGTCAATGTGTTTCTGGCGCCTGTCCTTGATCTGGTGACCGGCACGAACCCCTGGCTCGCCGGGCGGACCTATTCCACGAAACCAGAGACAGTCGGCAGGATATCGGCCGCCTACGTACGTGGTGTTCAAAAAGGCGGCGTTGCCGCGACCGGCAAGCATTTTCCTGGGTTTCAAAATCTCGATCGCGATCCAGCCATTGATCCTGACGCGGTCAACTCGGAGGCCCTCGCAACCTTCGACGTCGGCTTCAAACCCTTTCGGGATGTGATTGCCGTAGGCATTGAGATGATCATGGTCGGACCGGCCATTGTTTCGGCTTTCGATCCGGATCGGGCTGCGCTCCGATCAAGGGCCGTCGTGGATCTGCTGAAAGAAGATCTTTCCTTTGGTGGGGTCGTCATGGCGGACGATCTCGACTCGCGGGCCACGATGCGTTCAGACAGTGTCGAACAGGTGGCAATCGACGCAGTCCGCGCGGGCTGCGATTTCCTTCTGCTTGCCGACATTGACAATCAGTTGCAATCGGTTCCCGCGGCCATCGTCAATGCGGTCGAGACCGGTCTGATTTCAGCCGAAAGGGTTCACGAGGCTGCCGAAAAGGTGCGCGGTTTGGCGCGCAGGTATGAAACCGGAATTCTGCCCGGCTCGCTCACCTGACAATCGTCCGCAAACGCGGTGCCATTCAGGTCTGATGCCCTGGGGACCAACCCCTCCGGCACTTCTTACCAAATTGTAATCGGTGCGTAAGATGTTGGACATGTCCAGTTCCCATCTCTTCCTGACCATCGACGGGAGGAGGATTTGACATGGAATGGAACGACTGCGCTTTCTGCGACAAAAAACGCACGCTGCACAAGTGGAGCGGATCGGATGCTCAGCCGGTATCGCGCTGCGGACCCGCAAGGCTTCGCGCGCGGCCAACTGGCAGAAGCGCCACATTGGCATGAGCCTTGATGGTGCTGTTCCGGCGAGGACGCGCGCACGTAAACTGATCCGAAATTCCGTCATCTCTCAGCATCACAAATGAGCTGACGGATGAAAAAAATCTTCCGGTAGAACAATCATTGGTTATGTTTCAATTATGGTCAAACTCATCAAACCAATGAAGCTTTCCTGCATTCAAAACGTCCAGACGTTTAATGCAGAAAAGTACCTTGTCGCGACCTTGTATTTTGGTGTGGACCTGAAGCGGCGCGAGGCGCTGGTTTCAGAAGACCAGTATCTTTCTACCTCGATTGCGCGGATGCCCGGTGGAACCGTCCCCGACCAGGGGTTTCCAAAAGGGCAAGCTGAAGTTCTTGTTGCCGGGGAGGCGCAGGCGCCGGAGGGCAAGGCAGCCCAATCTGTTGAGGTGTCTGTTTCTGTCGGCGGCTTTCGAAAGAGGGCGCTTGTCTTTGGCAACCGTTTCTGGACCCGTCAGCACTCCAATGACTACACATTGACACAGGCTGAGCCGTTCGAAAGACAGCTGCTGGAGCCGGCACGGGCCTTTGGCGGCGAAACCCACGCGACCAACAAATTGGGCAAAGGGTTCCAGATCGACTACGTGATGCAGGAGTTTGGCTATGCAGCCCTGCCAAACATAGAAGATCCTGAAACGCTGATCTTGCACCCAGGCGATGCGCCCGAACCGGTGGTGTTCGGCCCCCTCGATGCAGATCACCCTCTCAGGAAGTCCTGCCTTGGGCAGGTCGACGGCGCCTGGCTGCACACAACCTTTCCCGGTCCGCCTCCGGGTTTCTCATTCGAGTATTTTAACGTTGCTTCCCAGGACCAGAGACTGGCGGCGCCATTGGCCGGCGACGAGGCCATCGTCATCAGGGGAATGGACGCAGAGACACCTGAGTTGAGGTCAAGCCTACCGGGCCTGGTCCCGCGTCTATTTGCCGTTCATGACGAAAACGCGGAGACGCTTACCGAAATTCCGCTGAAATGCGACACGCTCTGGGTCTTTGGCACCGACGGCCTTGCCGGGGTCTATTTCAGAGGTCTTCTGAAGACGAGCGATGAAGCGCTCGCCTCCGACGCCGGACTGATCGCCGGTCTTGAGCGGCTGTCGGACGAGCCGCGCTCGCCAGCGCATTACGCGGAAGTCTTTCGTTTGAGAACCGACCCGGTTGACGGACCCCTACATGCTCTGAATGAGCAACAGCTCATGCCGGAGCTTTCTGAAGCAGAGCTTCAAGACATCGAAGCACGTTCAAATGCCTACACGGAAAAAGTTGCCAGCAAGGCAGAGCGGTACCTGAATGCTTCGCTTGAGGACATGAAGGCAAAAAGCGGTTTGCCCGAGGCGCTGCAACCGGCCATGAACAAGCCCGACGTCCCGCGGATCCCGCTCCCGGACCCTGACGATCTTTTGGCCGGGCGCGTAGATATGGTGGCATCCCTCAAAAAAACACTTCAGGCAATGGACGGTTTAAGAGCACTCGAAGCCAAAGAGGGCGCAGCGGCCGAAGCGTTCATTGAAAAATCCGGTCTCTCACTACCCAAAGTGCCGGAAAGTGCCCTGGAAGAAGCAGTCAAGTCCGGCGACCCGCTGGCCGGCGATATTTTCAAGTCCGTCGTGCAAGATCTGATCGACCCGTCCCATCTTACTGAGAACGCGAAAAAGATGGCGGAAGAAGCTCCGGAAAACGCGGTTTCTCCCCAGGATACCGTCACCGACGCAGTGGACGACATTCTCAAGCAGCTAAACATCATGCCCGATGTGCCTGACGAGGAGGACTTGTTTCAGAAGGCGCGCGCGCGGGCCCTTGCGTTGCCTGAAGCCGACCCGTTCTACAAATTGAAGCAACAGCTTGAAGGCCTGGATGTGTCGGCCTTTTCGATCCCTGATCCGCAGTCGCTCGTTCCGCCAGACGCCAAGGACGCGTTTTCGGAGGTTGGCACGCCAGGGTCACCGATAGATGGCGGCTATGCACAGGTGGCGGCGACTGCCGCAGAGCTGGACGCCGACACCAAGGCCGCGCTCGAAACGGTAGATGCCGCGCTGGCCGATCTGCTGCCCGGCACGGCGGGAAAGGACGTTCCGCCCAGCCAGGTCATTGCCGACGAACTCGGGCGCCTTGCAAGTCAAAATCAGGAAACGTTGGATCCGCCTACCTTGCTCAAGGAGGCAAGAGAAGCAGTGTCCATGACCGAGGACGACTTTTTTGCGGATCTGGATGAAGAGGAGCGAGAGCACCTGTTGGGCCAGGATCACGAACGCTCGAAGCTGCCGGAGGCTGTCTACCCGCTCGAGACCTACTCAGATTCTGTCTGCAAACGTCTTGGTGATCTGGTGGTCGAGCGTCTGGCCGAGGGCGAAAGTTTTTCCAGGAGGGACATTGCCGGTGCGGACCTGAGCGAAAGGGATCTGGCAAGCGGTCTTGATCTGTCCGGCACGCTGATGGAGAAGGCTTGCCTGATCGAAACGAACCTCAGCGGTGCCAACTTGACGGCGGCAGCACTGACGGCGGCGCGCATGGAGCGCGCATGGTTGGACCGCGCGGACTTTTCGCGTGCGAACCTGTCAAAATGCATGGCATCGGACGCCCGTTTTCTCGATTGCCGTTTCTCGGAAAGATTCTGGTTGGAACCCACTTTCAAGAATGCGGTTTTCGACGGCTCAGAGTTCACCGGGCAGGTGATTTCGAAGGGCGATTTTGCCGGGGCAAGCCTGGAAGGCTGTTCGTTTGAAAACTGTGTGTTTCTGAACTGCGATTTTTCCGGCGCCAAGTTCGACAAGTCGCGACTGAGCAATTGCACCTTCATCGACTGCACGGCGCCGGACACGTCCTGGTTTGCCAGTGACCTGAAGAAAGTCCTGTTCACCGATCTGAAAGCACCAAATTCTGATTGGGGGAACATGACCATCTCCAATTCCAATTTTGCAGGCAAAACCGATCTGAGCGGCGCTTATCTTGATCGCATTGACGCGCACCATGTGACTTTTCTGGGAAGCACCTTGAGTGAATGCCTGTTCCTGAGATCGAAGATGCGGGAGTGCAGTTTCCTGAACTGCGACATGTCCAACAGTGATTGCCGTGCCCTGGACGGCAAGCGGTCAATGTTTACCGGTGTCGATCTGAACCGTGCCAATCTGTTCGCCGCGAACCTGCTGGAGGTTCAGTTCGATGCCTGTGAGGCAGCAGCCGCCAGTTTCCGCTCTGCCAATCTTTATTCGGCGAACCTGTCGGGACTGACACTGCCTGCGGCAGACTTGACCGGCGCAAACACTGGCCGAACCATCCTGGAGTTGCCGACCAATGCAGATTGAAGAGCTTCTCTTTCGGGTCGAAAACGGCCTCACCATTGAAGGACAGAATTTCACCGGTCTCGATGCGACCTCCCGTACGCTCGAGGAGGGAAAGTTCGTGAACTGCGTCTTTGACAACGCGGTATTCGACGACTGCCATTTCTCAGAGTGCACTTTCATCAAATGCGTCTTCAAAAATGCCTCGTTTGTCCGCTGCTCGTTCGACACCAGCGTTTTCATGCGGTGCACAGTGCCTCTGTGTGTCTTCAACGATTGCACCTTTCAATCGACCAGCTTCATGACGTCCGATCTCAAGCAGGCATCGTTCGAACGCTGTGACATGACCGGCTGCAACATGATCAACTCAAGTCTGGACAAAGTCAGTTTTGCCGAAAGCGGCATGGAGCGCTGCGCGCTTCTGGAAAACACCTTCGATGAAATCGGCCTTGCCGGCAGCGGCTGGTACCGTTCAACCTTCACGAAAGCGGACCTGAGGGCATCCGATCTGACGGGCGTGGAGTTCGAGCAGGTTCTGTTTGCAAACAGCAACCTGTCGCACAAGGATCTTTCAGGCCGGAAATTCAAAAGCAACACGGTGTCAGACAGTGAGCTTGCCGGCGTTCGTTTTCAAGGCGCGGACATCGACCACAGCCTGTTTGTGAACTGCAATCTGGAGACCGCGAATTTCGAAGGTGCCAATGCGCCATATTCCATGTTCGCGGGATCGAACATCACCGAAGCCCGGTTCACACAAGCCCGGCTGACCAACGCGGTCTTTGCCAATGCGGTCGCCGCGAGGGCGTCCTTTGTCGATGCCGAGCTTCAGATGGGCGTGTTTGACAGCGCCGACTGCACGGAAGCCCGCTTCGACCGGGCGAAGCTTCAATATGCCGACTTTACTCACGCAGATTGCCGGAGCGGCGGGTTCATGGAGGCCGGTTTCGACCTGACCCGGTTTCACGGAACCAACACGGACGGCATCAACGAACATGGAGCAACCGGCAGCAAGGTGCCGACAGACCAGGACCGCCTGCTGGCGGAAGTTTACACGCCAGACAAGGTGCAATGACGTCGCCAGACCCTAACGGCGAGGCGAAACCCCTTGGACCTGGACATTTGAATTGAAAGGGAAGGACACATGGCAACTGTACTGAGCTCGGGCCCGACACCGGCAATGGATGTTTCGCCGCTGGACGCCTATTTACAGCCGACGCCGGCCGGACCGATCCCGGCAGTGATGCCGGCAACGGGCATGCGCGCTTCGGCCGTGCCAACCCAGATGTGTTTTCTCTACACCGGTTTTCCGGTGCACACCTCCATGACGATGATGCCGACCTGTGTTGCAGGCCCGGGACCGGGTGTCGTTTCCGGAATGCCGATGAGCGCGTGCCGGTCCGCCAAGGGGTCCACGAACGTGATCGTGATGGGGCAGCAACTGGCGCGGGCGGGCCTGGACCCCTCCCAGGAAAACGGCCTCAGCGCAAACTCGATAGGTGTTTCCTCGCCGTCGCAAGCGACGCTGCTCAACCCGATGGGGTGAGCCTGGAAAGAGGGTCGCAACAGATCCAGTATTGGAGACCGGAATGCCGGATGGATTAAGAGGGCTGCCGACGCCTGAAGAAGACGAACAGAAGAAGTGGCTCTATTTTGCCATACCCGGCAAAGGGTCGAAGGATCCCTATAGCGGCCAGTATCTCCGGCTCTACTCTGGCATTGGCCAGGCCGAGAAATCCCATATTCCCGAAGCGGCCTCACCGCTTCTGACACCGGCAGCAACGGCGGCGTCGGAGCTCAAGTCGGCGACCATGTCGGCCAAAGGTGTCTATATCCTCAAGGCCGACCAGAGGCTCAAGGAGACCTTCGGTCACGCCTTGACGGAGGTGGTCCGGCAAGGTGATCACCACAAGCAGGTCGAGGAGGGCAGTTGGAAGCTTGTCTCAGAACAAGGTGAAATGAAAATCAAGGCGTCCGCCACAGACACCAACGGCAAAGTCACGCTGACATCCTCGAATTCGAATATCGTGGTGAAGGCCCAGGAAGGCTCCGCGACGATCTCGCAAAAGGAAAAGGTGAGCGAGCAGGAAGGCCACTATTTCAACCACATACTTGGCGCGGAGTTGTCGTGGACCAACGGCAAGAAAACCAGCAAGTGTCATGGGTTGAGTTTCAGCTTCAGTGCGATCTTCGATATTTCAACTTACGTTTCCGCCGCGGTCTCTGGCGTTGCTGTTGATTTAAATATTCACGGTAAAGTCACAATATTTAACATCTGGTCCGTTCGATGCTTTTACTTCAATAGAAATGCATACATGATAAACTCAAAAAGATCATTCGTTTACAATGAGATTACTATTGCGAAAGTTTCTCAAAACATCAATGAGGCCATGAATTCTCAACTAAGTCTTACCTACTCATCATCAAAGATGAAGCAACGTATCGCGGAAGCACGCTCCGTAGCGCTTGATCAGGGATGGGCGGGGATGAGGGTGTTCAACACGTAAGGAGGTCCTGATGGCAAATGTACTTTGGGGAATCCCACCCGACAGCGACTCAACGTTCGACATGTCCAAAGGCACATATCTACGGATGGGAACCTACTCGGACGATCCAGACATCAACGTCGACGAGCGCCTGGTGCTGCCGTACGAATATCTTCAGGATCAGACAACGGAAGACAAGGAACAAGCGCTCCAGGCAAGCGAAGGCATCCTGTTTTCCACGCGTGGCAGCTATGTGATCGAAGCCGAGAAACAAGGTGTGATTGATATCGGCGCGGGTGTCAGTGAACACGTGACCGGGGCCGGGAACGATCTGGAAGAAAAGACCAACAAGGGCAACATTTACGCGACGATTGAAAAGGGGAACCTTACAATCAACGGAACCTCGAGTTTCGACATTCAATCAACGTCGAACGACGTTACCCTCGAAGCGGCCAACGGAACTCTCAAGACAACATCGAAGAAGCTGACCAAGGTCACGCTGGGCAGTTACACCACGCGTGTGCTTGCAGATTCAGTCTCGGAAGTTCGCGGAACCAACACCAGCATCAATGTTGGTGCGAATGTCAATTTGATGATCGCAGGGTCGACGTCGATTGGTGTTGCTTCGATCGAAATCTATCCCGTTGTTGCAATTGATTTTGCGCTTGCACCTATCACCGTCGGGCTTGTGAACATGAGCTGGAGGCGTCTGAGCGAAACCTATCTCACAGTCGATACGCAGTACTCTGTGGTGTTCGTCAGCAGCAGCGCCGTCCAGCTTTCATCTTATAGTGTCTGGAGTCATCGGAGAATAACCAGCCTATTTATCAAGCCCTATGGGGTCTATATGGCCAAAATTAACATGGGAAGCGCAAAGGTTAAAACGTATTCCGGTTTGTTTACAACTGTTGCAGAAGGGATGTGAGAGATATGGTTTCCAGCAACTCGGCTGCGCCAAGCGTCGAATACTTTTTGCCAAAGAATAAAAACGATCCCAATTTCAAGGACAACGTGTTCTATTTCAGGTTGGGCGCATATGATGCGACGCATGAGCCGGAAAGTTCGTCATCCGATGCTCCGACAGGCCTTTATTGCTATAGCCCGGATCACTACACATTAAAATCTACCGGAAAGCTGTATGAAACGGTTTCCGGGCCTGCGCAGATAATCGTGGATGAGGGGGATTACGTTTATACGAATACAGACGGTGATCTCACAATCGATGTTGGCGAGGGAGTTTTGCTCAAAGCCAAGGAAACTGTCGATATTATCGCCAACGGAACCTCGGCTGATGGCGAAGAGAGCTTTCTGATAGACGCTGGTGAAAACAACAATATTCGTTTCATTCAAAAGCACTACGAAGACACAACCGATAACTTCAGCAGTTCGACCACCAAGGGTGACGAGTTCAAGTTTGTATTGGGTGCGGCGCTAACGGGGCTGGTTGGAAAGAGCCACAACGTGAATCTGAGCCTTGATGTCAAAATGAGCACGCTAAGTTTCAGCACCAAGCTCAGCGCAGCTGTTGATGGGAAGGCATTGGCTTTTACGCTGGGCCGCAGCGCATATACCTTCATTATTAGTCGGCAGCTTTCCACCTATGTTGGAACTTTCGAACGAACATTCCTTGAGGAGGAGTTCCTGATAGGTAAATTTTGTTTCAATTCTACGGAATTCGAGCAAATGATCGATCGATCTGAGCTGGAAAAGCTCAATTTCGACTATTGCGAGGCGAGTATTGATTCTTCAGTTGTAGATGTCGAAAGCCACTTGCTTCAGTCAATGTGATCAAAACACATCAACGAATAAACAACCACCGCGAACGTAACGAGTAAGGTAGATGAGCGAGCTCGATCTCAAAAGCAAGCCGATAGACGATCTGTCCGTCTCAAACGGGTTTCCAACCGGCAGTATGCTTGTCGAGCAGATAGACGGGCAGGACATTCTCATGCGGCGCGAAGACGGATCGTTGCAAAGAAGTGTCAGGGCTTTCAGCTGCCTTGCTCAACCGG
>Ga0207422_1002809_pt1 | contig 20652 bp, 22 predicted proteins | sample MarCyaLeptolynsp_FD_187757 | JGI IMG/M metagenome (GOLD analysis project Ga0207422, IMG submission 187757) | Marine cyanobacterial communities from Panama - species 1 Leptolyngbya sp. (SPAdes) | ecosystem: Environmental > Aquatic > Marine > Unclassified | place: Panama: Panama City | collected... | reverse complement strand
CTCGACGCGAAACATAGTATTCGGTAGAGTCTCGACCACGGTGCCTTCCATTTCAATATGATCTTCTTTTGCCATGCATCTCCTCAAATATGCGAATAGTGAGGGCGTCATTATCGTTATCTAACTGGGTAACACAAGTTTTTTCTGACTGTCAGGCAAAAATTTTGTGCTTTTTTAATAATTAAACAGCAGGATTGAGTGCTTTAACAGGCAATAAACATAGTTAAGTTGCTTAAAGTTGAGTAAATTGCTTGGTTTCAAGAAATTAGCAAGGCGTTAATGCCAGATTTATTTTTTAACAATAATTAATAAAAAATATAGAGATTTATTAAATATGAAATTTGCATTTATTTTTCCCGGCCAGGGTTCGCAGTCAGTGGGTATGGTGAATGAGCTGGCAGAGAGTTTTTCGATAGTAAAAGAGTGTTATCAAGAGGCTTCTGATGCCATAAATGTTGATTTATGGAAGTTGGTACAGGAAGGTCCTGCGGAAGAGCTCAACCAGACTCAAAATACTCAGCCGGTTATGTTGGCTGCAAGTTATGCCATTTCCAGGATTTGGGCAGAATCGACAAGTCATGTCCCTGTAGTAGCGGCAGGACATAGTTTTGGCGAAGTTTCTGCGTTCACTTATGCAAATAGTATGAAGTTCAGCGATGCTTGTGTACTGGCCAGACGCAGGGGTGAGTTGATGCAAAATGCAGTGCCTGCCGGAACTGGAGCAATGGCGGCGATACTGGGCCTGGATGACCAAGCACTGGATGAATTATGCCAGTCGATTAGTGCCAGTGATGCAGTTGTAGAGGCGGTTAATTACAATGCTCCAGGTCAGGTAGTCGTAGCAGGCCATACATCAGCTGTAGAGAAACTGATTGACACGGCAAAAGAACAGGGTGCAAAACGTGCACTTAAATTGCCGGTTTCAGTACCTGCGCATTCAAGTTTAATGAAGCCGGCAGCAGAACAATTTGCCAGTGCATTGGCAGATATTCCGATGCAAATGCCTGAGATAGCTATTATTCAAAATGCTACCTTATCATCACCAAACACTGATGGTGATATTCGCGCGGCACTAAAGGCTCAGTTATATTCACCGGTTAAATGGGTGGATACTATGCAGTCAATAAAAGCCATGGACGTCAACTGCGTCATAGAGATGGGGCCGGGCAAAGTACTATCTGGGTTGCAGAAACGAATTGACAAGACACTTGCAGCCTATTGTATTAGTGATAATCAGTCGCTTGAAAATACATTAAAGTCAATTGAGGAATAAACGTGTTAGATAATAAAGTTACATTAGTCACTGGTGCGAGTCGTGGTATTGGTAAGGGGATTGCGATTGAATTAGGTAAAAGTGGTGCGCGTGTTATTGGTACTGCAACTTCTGAACAAGGAGCAGGCAAAATCACTGATTACATGCAAGAAGCTGGTATTGATGGAAAAGGTATGGTGCTTGATGTGCGAGATAGCGATTCGATTGATCAGTGCTTGTCTCAAATAAATGAAGAATTCGGTAGTATCGATATCCTGGTTAATAATGCCGGGATTACCAGAGACACTTTGCTAATGCGCATGAAGCTTGAGCAGTGGGAGGAGGTATATGAAACCAATCTGCGCTCAGTATTTTTATTAAGTAAAGCTTGTTTGCGTGGCATGATGAAAAGTCGTTCGGGCAGAATTATTAATATTTCGTCTGTTGTCGGCACTACTGGAAATCCGGGTCAGGCCAACTATGCGACCACCAAAGCCGGTATGGTTGGGTTTACCAAGTCATTGGCGCGAGAAGTGGCTAATCGGGGTATTACTGTCAACTGCGTGGCACCTGGATTTATACGCACAGATATGACTGATGAACTTACAGAAGAACAAAAAGAACAGATTCTAGCCGGCTTACCTATGGCCAGGCTGGGTGAGGTTGAGGATATTGCTAAAGCAGTTAAATTCTTAGCATCAGAAGATTCTGCCTACATTACCGGCCAAACATTGCATGTAAATGGCGGCTTACATATGGAATAAGCTAGTAAATTTCATGTAATTTACTTTAATAAATAGTACCAATATCTTGATATTTAAGATAATTTTTAGCTAAAAAATATCTGGAGGATAAATCGGGTTTTTAACATGATTAATGACTAGATTGAAAATAAACTTTTCACTACAATGGCGACCCTTCTCCTCCCACACAAATTTATATCTTGAGGATTACAATAAATGAGCAATATTGAAGAACGAGTGAAACAAATCGTTGTAGAACAACTTGGCGTCAGTGAAGAAGAAGTGAAAGAAGAAGCTTCGTTTGTTGACGATTTAGGGGCCGACTCGTTGGATACTGTTGAGTTAGTGATGGCTTTGGAAGAGGAATTTGAATGTGAAATTCCTGATGAAGAGGCTGAGAAAATCACTACAGTTAAGCAAGCGATCGATTACGTACACGCACACAAATAAGTATTTAATATCTTCATAAGTGCTGACTTCCTCCATATTTTATATTTACCAATCATCAATCCGTGTCTTCTAGAAGAGTAGTAGTAACAGGACTGGGCATTGTTTCACCAGTAGGTTCGACGGTGGAAAGCGCCTGGCAGAATATTTGCGCTGGTAACAGCGGCATTTCTAAAATCGATGTATTTGATGCATCTGATTTCTCTGTGCAAATATCTGGTGCAGTGCAAGGTTTTAATGCTGAAGACTACATTCCAAAGAAAGACCAAAAGAAAATGGATCCTTTCATACATTACGGTATTGGTGCTGGTGTACAGGCAATTAAAGACGCGGGATTAGAAGTCACCGAAGAAAATGCAGACCGTATTGGTGTATCAATTGGTTCTGGTATTGGGGGCTTACCTGGAATTGAGAAAAGTTATGCAGGCTTCTTAAAGAGTGGGCCGAGAAAAATTTCTCCGTTCTTTGTGCCATCCAATATCGTTAATATGGTGTCCGGAAACCTTTCAATTATGTATGGATTGAGAGGGCCTAACTATTCGCTAGTGTCTGCTTGTGCAACAGGAACACATAGTATTGGTGATGCTGCGCGCTTAATTCAGTATGGTGATGTTGATGTCATGGTTGCAGGTGGTGCTGAAATGGCAACATGTCATTTGGGCATAGGTGGATTTGCTGCTGCACGTGCATTGTGTTCATCGCATAATGATGACCCTGAAACTGCTAGTCGCCCATGGGACAAAGACCGTGATGGTTTTGTGCTAGGTGATGGCGCAGGTGTAATGGTGTTAGAAGAATACGAGTTTGCTAAAGCACGTGGTGCAAGAATTTACTGTGAGCTAGTAGGCTATGGTATGAGTAGTGATGCGCACCACATGACACAGCCTGCTGCAGGCGGCGTGGGTGCTGCAAAGTGCATGAACAATGCACTTAAAGATGCTGGCATTAATCCTGAGGATGTGGGCTATGTTAATGCCCATGGTACTTCAACACCGGCTGGAGATATTGCTGAAACTGAAGCATTAAAGGCCGCTTTAGGTGAACATGCTTATAAAGTAGCTGTTAGCTCTACTAAATCAATGACGGGACACTTGCTTGGTGCAGCAGGTGGTGTAGAAGCATTATTTACTGTGCTTGCACTACATCATCAGACTCTACCACCAACAATTAACTACACAACACCTGATCCTGATTGTGACCTGGATTATGTGCCAAATGAAGCGCGCGATGTATCTATGGACGTGGCTATTTCCAATTCATTTGGGTTTGGCGGCACTAACGGTACCGTTGCATTCAAGAAAATTTAACGTTTTCAGCTACGCCAATTTCCTAGTTCGTTTAAACGATTCTTTCAAACGTAGTCGCTGTGCTTTAATGTTAGTGACGCATCGACTCCTATACACGATTACTTTACTATCGTGCTTTTATAAATTTTCTTAACCATACATTAAGGCGGGTGAATGCTAGTTAATGGTCAACCTGCAGATATGATATCTGTGCAAGATAGAGGTTTACTCTATGGTGATGGCGTATTTGAAACGATTTTATGTGAAGGTGGCCGGCCGGTGTTATTGGCAGGGCACACCCAACGTTTAGAGAATGGTTGTAAGCAGTTAAATTTACCTGTCCAGGATTTGCCAACTATTTTATCAGATATAAGACAGGTTGCTGAGGATGATGATTGTATTGTAAAGGTCATTGTTACGCGTGGAGTAAGACCGCGTGGTTACGGTTACGATAAACAAGATAATAGCTGTACTCGTATTGTTTACCGTGATGACTTATCTGACATTTCCGGTGAGTATTATCAAACTGGTATTGATTTGACTCAATGCCAGCATTTGCTTTCAAGTAATGCATCGTTAGCTGGTATTAAGCATTTGAATCGCCTGGATCAAGTGCTGGCAAGAAGTGAATGGAATAAAGAATTTCAGGAAGGTGTCATGTGTACTGCAAACGGGAATGTTATTGAAGGTACCATGTCGAATATCTTTATAGAATCTAAGCAACAGTGGATTACACCAAAATTGGATGATGCCGGTGTTGCAGGGGTGATGCGCCAGTGGATTATGAGGAATGCATACCATGCAAATATGGAATGTATTGAAGATGATTTAAAACTGGCAGATCTGCAAAATGCGGAGGCCATATTTGTTTGTAACAGCGTGATTGGTGTGTGGCCGGTGAAATCGTTTGAAGAAAAAAATTATCCTATTAGTTCGGCGGTCAAGCGCTTAATGAATTATATACATAGCAATCTATCTAAATTTTATCTTGTTTAATTTATGTTAAAAGTATTTGTATCACTTATTGTTGTATTAGTCATTGCAGCAGGTATATTTGCACATAGTATTGATAATTATATTAATCAGCCAATCAGTGAAGTGGCTGCTGAGCAAAATGAAGTCGTAGAAATTGTTGTCGATAAGGGTGCGACATTCAATCAGGTGAGTGCGCGTTTAGTTGAGGCTGATTTTATCAGGCAACCTTTATATTTTAAGTTGCTGGCAATGTATGAGGAGAAAACTCAGTCTATTAAGTCTGGTGAGTATCGTTTTAATAAAACACAAACACCAGCGCAAATACTTGATGACTTGGTGAGTGGCAATACTGTGCAATATAAACTTACCGTAGTTGAAGGTAAGCGCTTTCAGGATTTTTTCCAGGCACTGCAAGACCACCCTAAAATTACGCGTGTTATAGATGATGTCGAAGATATCAAGACGAAGCTCAACATCGAGCAAGATAAATTAGAAGGATTGTTCTTTCCGGATACTTATACCTTCTCCTCGGGAACAAAAGATATTGATATTATTCGCCAGAGTCATCGCTTATTAAGAGATTACCTGGACAAGGAGTGGCCTAAACGCAGTGAGGAGTCTTATGTTTCCAGCCCTTATGAAGCACTTATTCTGGCATCGATTGTGGAAAAGGAAACTTCTGTAGAGGCTGAGCGCCCCAGAATTGCGGGTGTGTTTATTTCTCGCTTGAATAAAAAAATGCCCTTACAAACCGACCCAACCGTTATTTATGGTCTGGGCGCAGAGTTTGATGGTAATCTCACCCGTAAGCACTTAGAAACTGATAACCCATATAATACTTACACGCGACGTGGTTTGCCGCCGTCGCCAATAGCATTAGTGGGTAAAGCGGCCATTCAAGCAGTCCTGCATCCTAATATTACAGGTGATTTATTTTTTGTATCTAAAAATGACGGTAGTCATTATTTTTCCAAAACATATAAAGAACATCGAGCTGCTGTGCGTAAATACCAGTTAAAGAAATAGTCATGCGCGGAAAATTTATTACTTTAGAGGGCATAGAAGGTTCGGGTAAAACCACGCAGCTTGAATTTGTCGCTGAATACATAAAAAAAGCTGGTAAAGAACTTGTGTGTACACGCGAGCCGGGGGGGACATTAGTCGGTGAAAAAATCCGCGATATATTGCTAGATCCTCAATTGCCTAGTATGCATAGTGATACTGAGTTGATGTTGATGTTTGCTGCGCGAGTTGAACACATCAAGCAAGTCATAGAGCCTGCACTGAGTGAGGGCAAATGGGTAGTATGCGATCGTTTTTATGATGCGACTTATGCTTATCAGGGTTATGGCCGTGATATTTCTTTACAGCGAATTGATGAGCTTAAAGCATTTTCTATTGGCACACTGATTCCTGATAAAACGTTTCTGTTGGATGTAAGCTTGGATGTAAGTATGCAGCGCGTGACAGAACGTGGAAATAAAGACCGCTTTGAAAATGAGAAAATTGATTTTTATACTAAGGTACGGGAAGGTTACTTGGAAATCGCAAAACAAAATAGTGCGCGTGTTTGTTTGATCGATGCTGACCAAGCTATAGTGGATGTGCAAACCGAGATACAGCAAAGCTTGGATCAACTGCTTTAATCTATGAATACAATTTACCCCTGGCAACAAGAGCAATGGCAGCACTTTGCAACCATGTTGCAGGCTGATTCGTTGCCACATGCACTGATGCTTACAGGTCTAGAGGGTATTGGCAAGCATGATTTTGCCAAAGCGCTGGTTGCAGCAATTATATGTAGCGAACAAAAATCAGATAAGCATGCATGTGGTGAATGTAAATATTGCCAGTTATTGCAGGCCAATACATTTCCAGATTATATCAAGCTTGCTCCTGAGGAGGATGGCAAAGCAATTTCTGTGGATGATGTGCGTGAACTGATCGCAAAATTACATTTAACGCGTCATTTTGATGCGCACAAAGTGGCTTTGATTGAACATGCTGAGCAAATGAATGCCAACGCAGCCAATGCCTTGTTGAAAACGCTAGAAGAGCCGCCTGAGAAAACATTAATTATCCTGGTTACGAGCCAACCTTTGTCGTTACCTGCGACCATTCGTAGCCGCTGTCAATTGATTAATTTTTATCCGCCTACGGATGATGAGGCCATGAGCTGGCTTCAAAGTGCAGCCGATGACGTTGAGTGGGAACCTTTATTAAGAGTTGCACAAGGCGCGCCGTTACAAGCCATGCAGTATCATGAAACTGAGTTGTTGGATCAGCGCATTGCCGTGGTACAGGGCTATTTAGAAGTATTTGAGCCGAATGCCAACCCAATGGATATCGCGGCAAGAATTGAGGCGATACCTTTTCTTCTCTGTTTTCAATGGATTCAGGCGGTTATCGTTGATTTAATACGTATAAAGGCTAGTGAAAACCCAATAACACTCGAAAATCCCGACTTCTATCGGCCATTACTTGCTTTGGCCCCTAGGATGCAAGTACCTTTACTACTGGAGTTCTGGGAGTTGCTAATTGAGCGAAAAAGGATATTCGACAATAGCTTAAATCGTCGTTTGTTTGCCGAGTCTTTGCTAATAAGAAGCCACAAACTGGCGATTAAACACCGCATATAAATTAAAGAGATTATAAGAGAATACAAATATGGCTAATGGTGGTAGAGGGATAATATCGCTAGCGATCAAAGATAAGGGGTCGCTGTATGCGTCTTATATTCCTTTTGTGAAAAACGGTGGATTATTTATCCCTACCAGTAAAAATTTCAATCTGGGTGAAGAGGTGTTTATGTTGCTCACCCTAATGGAAGAAACTGAAAGGATTCCAGTCGCTGGCCAGGTCATATGGATAACGCCGCATGGCTCCCAAGGGAACAGAACTACCGGTATTGGTGTCCAATTCAGTAGTCAAGACAATGGCGAAACACGTACAAAAATTGAAGCATTGCTGGGCGGTGCCTTACAAGCAGATAGGCCGACTCATACTATGTAGTTACATTGACGTAATTAGTGTGGATCAGCTGCCATAATTTGTATAGCATGCTTTAGAATTGGCTAAAACTATTAACTTTAACTATACAAATTACTGTCAAAACTGATATTGCAATGAGTCATAAGAACAATCAGCATATTTATGGGCTCAATGCGGATTATATTGAATCCTTATATCAAAAATACCTAGATCAGCCTTCCTCGGTAAGTGAGTCCTGGCGCGAATATTTTTCGCAGCTCAGTACTGATGATAATTCAACTTATTCCTTACATGAAACTTTGCGTCAGCCACGCAAGTACTCTGCATTTGATTTGTTGCAATCTAATACTCAAGTCTCGACAGATGATATTGAAGGTCAGTCGCATGCAGATAAGCAAAGGGCAGTTTTAAGATTAATTCGTTCTTATCGTCGCCTGGGTCATCGCCAGGCGGATATTGATCCATTGTATGGAGAAGGGCGTATAGAAATCGATCTCTTGAGCCTTGAATGCCATGGATTGACGTCAGCAGATTTAAATAAAGAATTTTTTCTTTGGGAAAATGAGCAAGAGAATAAATTATCCCTTAGTGAAATTTTAAATTTAATGTCAAGCACATATTGCGGCAGTATTGGCTCTGAGACTGAGCACGTATCAGACCCTGTGCAAAAGAGATGGTTGCGTCAGTATCTTGAATCCAACTATGCACGCTTAGAATTAAGTGCTGAGAATAAGAAGCGTATACTTAAACGCTTAATTGAGGCCAATACATTAGAAACATATCTGCACCGAAAGTATATTGGCCAAAAGCGTTTTTCACTTGAGGGTGGAACCAGTTTAATTCCACTACTTGATACATTAATCCAGAATGCTGGCGAGCAAGGTGTGCAAGAAGCAATTATTGGCATGGCGCATCGTGGGCGCTTAAATGTATTAGTCAATATCATGGGTAAGAGTCCGCATGACCTGTTTGAAGAGTTTGAAGGCCATGTAGATTTAGAGTTTGGTTCTGGCGATGTTAAATATCACAAAGGTTTTTCTGTCGACCTTGAAACACCAAAACAACCAATACATGCAGTTCTTGCATTTAACCCTTCGCATCTAGAAATTATTAATCCAGTTGTTGAAGGTTCTGTGCGTGCACGTCAAGACAGGCGTAATGACAAAGAGCGCGAACAAGTTATTCCAGTGCTTATTCATGGTGATGCTGCATTTGCTGGTCAAGGTGTTGTCATGGAAACTCTGAATCTATCCAGTACGCGCGGGTATACTACTGGTGGAACGGTTCATATTGTCATTAACAATCAGATTGGTTTTACCACCAGTGACCCTTTGGATTCGCGTTCAACACTTTATTGCACTGATGTAGCCAAGATGGTGCAAGCACCGATACTGCATGTGAATGGCGATGATCCTGAAGCGGTGGTGTTCGCAACAAAAATGGCAATGGATTACCGTATGCTGTATTCGCGTGATGTTGTCATTGACCTGATCTGCTATCGCCGGCATGGTCACTCTGAAGCGGATGAACCTGCAATTACTCAACCCATGATGTATCAGAGAATTCGCAATAAATCTCGGGTTGACGAACTTTATTTCCAAGCCTTATTAGAGCAGGGCGTTGTAGATGCCACCGAGTATGAGAGTATCGAGAAAGACTATATTGAAAGATTGAACTTGGGTCTGCCTGTATGCGGTGAGATTGCTGAACGTATAGCTTCAAAATATGTGGTTGACTATAAACCGTTTAAAGGTACTCAATGGAGGCAAGCTACTGATACATCCATAACTGCTGAAGATATTGAGAATATTGGTAATGCGTTAACGACTTTGCCGACAGACTTTAGCGTACATAAGAATGTGCAAAAAATTATTAACGCACGCCAGCGTATGACTGAAGGAACGCTGGAAACAGATTGGGGCTATGCTGAAATGCTTGCTTACGGTTCTTTATTAACTCAAGGTTATCCAGTCAGGTTGTCTGGGCAAGATAGTGTGCGAGGCACATTTTCTCATCGCCACTGTGCTTATCATGATCAGCAGCATGGAAATATTTATATTCCACTACGAAATTTATCGGATCAACAAGCTGAGTTTCTGCCCATTAATAGTTTGCTGTCTGAAGCGGCTGTGTTGGGCTATGAAGTAGGTTATGCCACTTCTGAACCTAATTCGCTGGTAATTTGGGAGGCACAATTTGGTGATTTTGCCAATAATGCACAAGTTATTATTGACCAGTTTTTAAGTTCATCCGAAGCTAAATGGCAACGTTACTGTGGTTTGGTGATGTTTCTTCCACACGGTTATGATGGCCAGGGGCCAGAGCATTCATCCGCAAGGATGGAGCGTTATTTGCAATTATGTGCGGAAGAAAATATGCAAGTTTGTGTGCCAACATCACCGGTGCAATTTTTCCATATGCTTAGAAGACAGATGTTGCGTCCATATCGCAAACCATTAATTGTTTTTACCCCTAAAAGTTTGCTTCGACATCCTATGTCGGTTTCATCTTTGGATGAATACACACAAGGTCAGTTTGAATTAATTATAACGAGTTATAAAGAATTAGAAGCAAATAGTATAAAGCGGCTGTTAGTTTGTACTGGTAAGGTATATTACGATTTGCAACAAGAGAAACAAAAGCATCAGTTAGATGATGTTGGTATTATTAGAATTGAACAGTTGTATCCGTTCCCCAAAGATGAAGTTGCACGCGAAATTGCTAAGTTTAAACACCTTAATCAAATCGTATGGGTGCAAGAGGAACCACGTAATCAAGGCGCATGGTTCTATATGCAATCGCGCATGAATTTATCAGACTGTATTGCTCATAATCAGTCGCTAGAATACGTGGGACGAGATTATTCGGCCTCGCCTGCGGCAGGTTATATGCAATTGCATAAGCAGCAGCAGACACAATTGGTTAATGAAGCGCTTGGATTGCTGGATTCGAGTAAAAGCGTAAAGCTTAAAAGTGTGAGTTAATCAGTTTTACTAAAGGTAAGGAAAAACATTGGCTATAGATATTAAAATTCCTGAATTTTCTGAATCCATTTCTGAGGGGACGGTAGGCACCTGGATTAAGAATGTTGGTGATAAAGTGGTTGAAGGTGAGACTGTTGTCGAAATTGAAACTGATAAAGTCGTACTGGAAATACCGGCACCTGCATCAGGTGTCATAGAAGAAATTATTAAAAACGAAAATGAAACCGTTAGTGATCTCGAAGTGATCGGCCGCATGTCTGGGCAGGCAAATGAAGCGGAACAGGTTGAGAGTCAAGCTCAACAAGAAGATATGACTAATGATGAACAAAGTGCAGATAAGTCTGAAGCTATAGAGCCTCAAGCAGAACAAACAACTGGGCAACAAAACAAAAAAACCAGTCCTGCAGTGAGAAAGCTGATGCAGGATGAAGGTGTCGACCTGGAAAGTGTTACTGCCACAGGCAAAAATAACCGTGTCACAAAGAGTGATGTTCGACGCGCCATAGAAGGGGGTTCGTCAAGTTCTGTATCGGTTTCAGCTGCTACGCCTGCGCCAATTTCATCGTCGAGTGAGGTTGAGCGTGTACCTATGAGCAGTCTGCGGAAAAAAATATCTGCTCGTTTAGTTAGCGCACAACAAGAATATGCCATGCTGACCACTTTTAATGAAGTGAACATGCAGCAAGTGATGGCAATTCGTTCAAGTAATAAAGATGCCTTTGTCGATAAGCATGGCGTCAAACTGGGCTTTATGTCCTTCTTTGTTTTAGCGGCTGTTGAGGCATTAAAAACTTACCCTATTATGAACGCTTCCGTTGAAGGTAACGATATTATCTATCACCAATATGTAGATGTGGGTGTGGCTGTTAGTACGGAACGTGGCTTGGTTGTACCAGTGGTAAGAGGTGCTGATATGAAACCATTATCGGCAATTGAAGTGGAAATTAATCAGTTGGCTGACAAAGCCAGAGAAAATAAACTAAGCATCGACGATCTTGTCGGCGGGACCTTTACTATTACAAATGGTGGGGTGTTTGGATCAATGTTGTCGACTCCAATCATCAACCCACCGCAAAGTGCAATTCTTGGTATGCATGCCATAGAAAAGCGACCGATTGTTGTCGGTGATGAAATTAAAGTAGCACCCATGATGTATCTTGCGTTGTCCTATGATCATCGAATTATAGATGGCAAAGATGCAGTTTTGTTCTTAAGTCATATTAAAAAGATTATTGAAGATCCAATTCAATTACTACTGCATTTATAGTTATGGATAAGTCTAGTTTTGATGTCATCGTTATTGGCGCCGGGCCAGCAGGGTATGTATGTGCAATACGTTGTGCGCAGTTGGGTATGTCGGTTGCCTGTATTGATCAATGGTCGGACAAGAATAATAAGCCAAGTCCTGGTGGGACATGTCTTAATGTTGGGTGTATTCCCTCTAAAGCACTGCTAGATTCGAGTCATCATTATTCATTTATTAATGAGCATGCGTCTGAGCATGGTATTACTATCTCTGAAAGTGAAATTAATGTAACTAAAATGCAGCAGAGAAAAAATAAAGTTGTTAAAACCTTAACTACTGGTGTTAAGGGCTTATTAAAGAAAAATAACGTTAATTTTTTTCATGGTTCTGCTTCATTTGTAGATAATAATACAGTAGTTATCAGTGGCGATGCGGAACAATCCATTAGTGCAAATTCTATAGTGATTGCGACTGGCTCAAAGCCCTTTGAATTAGATTTTCTACCTGTTGATCAAAAAAGAATTATAGATTCAACCGGGGCACTCTCATTAACCTCTGTGCCTAAGCATCTAGGTGTAATTGGTGCGGGCGTCATAGGCTTGGAGATGGCAAGTGTGTGGTCCCGCCTTGGCGCTAAAGTAACAGTATGGGAAGCTGTTGAGCAGTTTCTGCCATCAGTTGATAAAGATATAGCTAATCAAGCAAGCAAGATGATTGCTAAACAAGGCATAGAAGTTCAGCTTAGCTGTAAAGTTCAGGCAGCTGAGGTTAATAAAAATGATGTAAAAGTCACAGTTTCGAATAGTGATGGTGAGTCGCAAATAGATGTAAGTCATCTGCTCGTTGCAATTGGTCGAGTCGCGAATACTCAGGGCTTGGCGTTAGATGCTGTTAATGTAATAACTAATGGAAAAGGTTTCATTGAAACGGATGACCAATGGCAAACAAATATCAAAGGTATCTACGCTATTGGTGATGTGATTGGTGGCGCTATGTTGGCGCATAAAGGTTCAGAAGAAGGCGTTGCGCTTGCAGAACATTTAGCGGGCCAGCACAGTCATGTTAATTATGCTGCAATTCCCTGGGTAATTTATACCTGGCCTGAAATAGCGTGGGCAGGTGATACTGAGCAGGCGCTGAAAGAAAAAAATATACAATACAATAAAGGTCAGTTTCCTTTCATGGCATTAGGGCGTGCCCGTGCAATGGGTGATAGTGAAGGTGTGATTAAATTTCTTGCTGATGCAAACACTGATCAACTACTAGGTGTTCATATAGTAGGCCCTAATGCATCTGAGTTAATTGCTGAAGCTGTTTTAGCATTGGAAGCAGAGCTTACAGCAGAAGACTTAGCACGAACTATTCATGCTCACCCTACATTATCGGAAGGCTTACACGAGGCTGCATTGGATGTGGCAGGTCGTGCCATTCATTTCTAGTTAATTTATTATGTCTTTAGTGCCTGCTAGGCACAATTTACTAATACTATGGCCATGCATATTAGTTTGGATAGCAAGTTAGTTAAGTTTCCTATACTGATATTATTTCTACTGCCGCTGGCTATTACTGCATGGCGGTTTTATCAAGATACCTTAGGAGCGAATCCTGTTGAAGAGATGACCCATATCACAGGTGAGTGGTCATTAAGGTTGCTGTTAATTACTTTGTCTATTAGCCCTTTAAGACGGTTATTGAAACTTAATGATTTGATTCATCTCAGGCGTATGTTTGGTGTACTTAGCTTTTTTTATGCATTATGTCATTTCTTAATCTACCTGGTGTTTGATCAGTGGTTTGACTTAATGCTAATTATCGAAGATGTCTGGGAAAGACCTTATATAACAGTTGGGTTTAGTGCATTTGTACTTTTAATTCCTTTAGCAATAACATCTACGGATAAAATGCAGACGCTGCTTCAAACAGCCTGGGTTAAACTGCACAAACTTATCTATCTAATTTCAATTCTTGCTATACTGCATTTCTGGTGGTTAGTGAAAGCAGATCTTCTAGAGCCAATTATCTATGCTTCAATCTTAGCTGTACTCTTGGGTTATCGTATGTATGTACGGATAGCGAATTTCTAATATTTACTTCTATTGCATAACTAATGAAAGAGAGTTCTTCTATAACAAATGATCTTGTGCAACGTGATATTTCTCATGTTTGGCATCCTTGCACACAAATGAAAGACCATGAGGATTTTCCGATTATTCCAATTACTCGAGGAGAAGGTGTTTGGTTGGAAGACTTTGATGGCAATAAGTATATAGATGCTATTAGTTCTTGGTGGGTAAATATATTTGGCCATGCAAATAAGACTATTAATTCGGCTATATCAAAACAGGCTCAGGAATTGGAACATGTACTACTGGCAGGATTTTCTCATCAGCCAATTATTCATTTGTCTGAACAACTGGTAGAAATCACTCCCGAGCCTTTGCAAAAATGCTTTTATGCTGATAATGGATCATCTGCTATCGAAGTTGCATTGAAAATGAGTTTTCATTACTGGAAAAATGTAGGTAAAGAAAATAAGACAAAATTTGTCACACTACAAAACTCATATCATGGCGAAACGCTAGGTGCACTTTCAGTGGGGGATGTTGAGTTATATAAAGATATTTATAAGCCATTATTACTTGATGTCATTACTGTGCCTGGTGCGGATAGCTTTTATATGGAAGAGGGCGAGACTGTTGATGATTATGTGCAACGCAAGTTTGTTAATATGGAAGAAACCTTAAGCCAACATCATGAAGAAATTGCTGCCGTTATCATCGAGCCATTGGTGCAATGTGCCGGCTATATGCGTATGTATGATGCTAAATATATTACGTTGCTGAGACAGGCTTGTGATAAATACAATGTACATTTAATTGTAGATGAAATTGCTGTGGGTTTTGGACGTACTGGAACAATGTTTGCGTGTGAACAGGCTGATATTTCTCCTGATTTTATGTGTTTATCTAAAGGATTAACAGGAGGGTATCTTCCACTCTCTGTAGTGCTAACAACAAATGAGATTTATGATGCATTTTATGATGACTATGAAACCATGCGTGCTTTCCTGCACTCGCATTCATACACAGGCAACCCTCTTGCGTGTGCGGCAGCGCTAGCAACTTTATCAATATTTCGTACTCAGGATACGATTCAAAGGAATAAAGGTCTTATTCAGCGTATTGAGAAAAATGCCGAGCGTTTTCATGACCACCCGCATGTTGGTCATGTGCGTCAAACAGGGATGATTTTTGCCATAGAAATGGTAGAAGATAAGAGAAACATGACGCCGTATCCATGGCAACAGAGGCGGGGCTTGAAAGCTTACCGGCATGCGCTTGGAAATCACATATTAATGCGGCCATTAGGGAACGTTTTGTATTTTATGCCGCCTTATGTCATAGAGCTCGAGCAAATTGATATGGTGCTTGAGGTGATGGAAGAAGCTGTCGATGTAGCGGTGGCAGATTAATTTAGACAGAGAATTTATATGCAAATGATTAAAAAAATATATTTTTCATGGTTAGTATTAACTGTGATGTTAAGCAGTCCATCTCTGATGGCGCAGACTTACCATTACCATATTGATGAAGATGTTGTGGGTAATATTGCGCTTCATACTATTCAGGAAGGCGATAATTTTTTAACGCTTGCGCAAAGATTTCGTGTTGGATTTAATGAATTAGTAGATGCGAATCCTGATGTTGATCCTTGGATTCCTACCCAAGATGCACAAATTATTATTCCAACTCAGTATGTATTACCTAATACTGAAAGAAAGGGTGTTGTTATAAATTTGGCGGAGCTCAGACTATATCAATTTCACGAGTCTGATGGTGAGACAGCCAGTGTTTCAACTTACCCCATTAGTGTTGGTAAAGATGACCAATGGAAAACGCCCTTAGCGCAAACACGTATTACTTCAAAAATAGCAAATCCTAATTGGTATCCTCCTGCGTCAATACGTAAAGAACACGAAGAGAGAAATGATCCCTTGCCCGAGGTTGTCCCGCCTGGCCCAGATAATCCACTAGGAGATTATAAAATTGGTCTTGCATTGTCTGGTTATCTCATTCATGGGACTAATGTTCCTGAAGGCATTGGTATGCGTGTTACACATGGGTGTATTCGATTGCACCCCAATGGTATTGAGAGATTATTTGAAAGTGTTCAGATAAATACGCCAGTTACAATTATTAATCAACCTTATAAAGTTGGTTGGCGTGCAAATAAATTGTATGTCGAAACGCATTCCGAAATAGAAGAGCAGGAACGTGCCGCTTCACGTAATCTAACAGAATTTGTTCAAATGGTGGTTGCTAAAACTAAAGAAGTAGAAATCGATGGCTTTAAGATACTGTGGGAAAGAGGTTATCAGGAGGCTAGGCAAAAACGGGGCGTGCCTTTTTTAATGTCATCTCATTGATAAAGTCATAAAACATAGACAAAAAAAAGCCCTGCAGTGCAGGGCTTTTTTATTGTTATGACGAATCTCAGAAAATTACTTACCTTTCATTGAATCGTGGAACATAACATTCATGCGACGTGAATTAGCATCACAGCATGCTTGTGCAGCTGTAGCTGCTTCCATTGCTGCATCAGCAGTTTCTTGTGCAGAAAGAGCCATGTCTTTAGCTGTAGATGCATTGAATGCAGCAGTGTTAGCTGTACGAAGTGCTTCATTTGCAATCTCACGTACTTCTGCAAGTGGATCAACACCATCATCAGCAGTTTCAGTACCAGTAACAGTACAACCTGCAGCTAATACTGCAGTACCTGCGAAAGCGAGAGCTTGAAGAGATTTCAATAACTTGTCTTGCATTTTTTATAACTCCGAAGTTGTAAAAATTTAAATCGATTTTAGTTGTAACAACAAAATATCAAAGGTACATCACGTTCGCGTAAGCTAATGTTTATGCGTAAATTCTGCTACTTCGATACATCGGTGCTATTTTAAGTAAAAATGTGACAGATACCAAGGTTTTATCTTAATTGAGCGCATTACGCCGACGATTGAAGCCTTCTAACAAATTTAAGTGTGATAACCTTGATCGATTAGGTCGAAAATTATACTATTTAACATAATCATTAATGAGAGACGTGATCATCTGCTATTCTTTCGCGTGAAGTGGTCGAAAATTCTTGTAAATTATCACCTAAACGCTTCAGTTTACTGAGAATTTTGATAGAGTAGCTCCATTAAATAATATAAAAATATCACGAGCCCCATGTCAGCAAGAAAAAATATGGAAAGAAGGCTGAGCGTACGCCGTCCGACCTCAGAAAACGTCTACCTCTATTGCAAGCAATTAGAGCTTGAGCGTTGCAAGCCAAGTAATATTAGTTCGCGTGGTGTATTTATAGATTTTGTTCCCAAGAGAGCGTACGTTGGCCGCAGAATACAGTTAGTTTTTGTGATCGACCGAGGCAGGACTGCAAAAATGATCCGCGTGTTTGCTGTTATTGCACATATTTCCCAAGGTGGGATAGGTTTTGGCTTTATTGGTAAACATATACCTACTCGACGAGGGGATGGCTTACCTAAACGTTTGTCACCTTAGACTTCAGTCAGGCACTTAAATTTAGTGCGCAGACTTTTCTCCTGTAATGCACAGTAGTGATAAATTTCTTTAAGTTTAGTTCTTAATTACTTGATTTTAATGCCAGCGTAAAAACACGCCGACACTTATTACAAGAACTAACAAAGCAATAAGTAAATTAATTGTTATGGGCATGATGAGCGTGTAGTTTTCTTCTTCTTGTTTTTCTTTTTGTTTTTTGACTTTATGTGTTTATAGCTTTTTACGCAAGTAAATTCTATTGGTTAATTCGCTGTTTTACGGTGGCTTTCTGACGCTGTCATGACGATTATTTTATATGTTCTATTTGTATAATTGTTGTCATTTAGTGTTGTATATATCAATTAATGTGATCCTCCGATATCTATTCTAGGTGCTTTTAAACAGACGTAGTATTCTTAGCGGATAAACGCTAAATGATTTTGTGAGGAGATATGGGTCGTTTTGTAACTGTGCATAAAGCTGCAGCATTAGTAGGTATTACGCCACGTGATATACAGTGTGAAATAGATAATGGGCGTTTACCTTCAGTGAGGGGTATGGTGCACATTGATGATCTCACTGAGATACATCCAAATGTTCGTACTGAAGAGGCAGACATGGTGAGTTGGGTAAATAAGATTAAAGATAGCTCGCTAAAACATGCAACTGAAAAACTTACTCATGAGTTGAGCAAGTCTGAGCTGAGACAGCTTTTAAATAAAGCGAATACTGAATTGTCTTATCAGCGTGACAAGATTGAATCTTATGAACACTTGATTCACGAGTTGCGTTATAGCTTGCAAGTATTAAAAGAAAAATCTTCCGAGCCAAATCGAATTCAAAGTCTTATTGCGTGGATAGATAAGAAGTCTCATTAGTAAAAATTAACCTGGTGGCCAAGACAGGTCACGTCCGGCGATAATGTGTATATGCAAGTGAAATACACTTTGTCCAGCTTCAGCGCCATTATTAATGACAAGACGAAATGCATTAGCGTAGCCTTCCTGTGCTGCTATTTTAGGTGCGGTAAGCAGAAGATGACCCAGTAAAGCTTGTTGTTGCTGTGAGCTTTCGGACAGTTTGGTGATGACTTGTTTGGGCACTAGTAATACATGCAGCGGTGCTTGTGGAGCTATGTCGCGAAATGCAATACACATATCATCTTCAAAAATAATATCTGCCGGTATCTCGCGATTAATAATTTTCGTAAAAAGAGTGTCTTGCTCTGCCATTCATGATCCTTATACGCAAAAGCATAAGGATAGCAATGACTAGGGATATATGAATAGTATTTTTACTGTTTGTGCCTGGAGTTAATCAAAGCGAATGCGCACAGCAAAGCCTATTGCATCATCTTCAACATCTCCTAATTCAGGCAGGTAATGTATTTTTAGTGTATATCTGTCTTTAGTGAGAAATACGTAGGGCACTAATGCGGGACGTGGTTCCTGGCCATCATTATAACCTGTGATTAAGCCACCAATTGCACCAACACCAATCCATTCAACGTCACCAAAAGTAAACTCTTTACCAACACCAGCATAAAAGCTGTCCCGGTATAGGCTATTCCAAAAATAACCACCTGCTAGAAAGAATGAATCTAAGTGATATTCCAGGCCGATTCCGCGGTTGAATTGGTTATATTCATCTGCGTTACCAGGGTGGTAAGACGCTAAATTGATTTGCAGGGCAAGCCTCTCAAAATTACCATCAAATATACTTTCCTTTTCTGAGCTGTATTGATCCTTATCTTTTGCTACATAGATGTCATCGTCTGCATGTAAAGATGCAGAAGTAAAAAACAATAGAAGTATAAGAGCATGGCGTAGCATGATAGAAAATCCCTGTAGTTGGTTGGCTTGCTAGACGATTGATATTTTTTTGTATTTGTACATAAATTCTAATGAAATTGAATTTCATGTCCGATGACTGGTGGGGGAATTAAGATGAGTTTGCCGGCCAGATTTTTGACATATTTTATTTGTAATTTAGAGAGTTATGAACGGCATAATCTTCATGACCTATGCCCGAGAATGGTCTTAATCAATCGATAATTCTACAACGTTCTGTTTGCGTCTAATCCAGTTTAAGCTGTTTAGTATTGCTGGTTTTTTAATCAAATAACGCTCAAATTTATATTTGCCGGGAAAATCCAACAATAGCAAACTGGCGAATATGGTGAGCAAACCTTGCCCGGGTAATACCAGCATGAGTATGCCGCTGACCATCAATAATGCTCCAACGGTATTTTTAATAAAAAGAAGTCCGAGTCGAAAAATTGAAAATGAATTTGTCTTAGATTTGCGCCGAGACTGAGTGAAATAGTCGCTAGGGATTAAAGCGATCATTTTAGGCGTCAGCAAGATGCTTAATATTAGAAATATGATTGAGCCTAATGCAAGGTAGGGCAACCAATCGCCATATTCGGATATTGCCTTGGATATCAGCTTGAGCATCTATAGTCTTATACTATAGATAATCAGTGAGGCAAAGTTTATTGGCTTAGTTTATAAAATATGCTCGTTTAGTCTGGAAAGCTTTTCTTTGAGAGAAAGGCGCAGCTTTTCCTGATAGTTATCACTAAACGAAGGGATCTGAGTAATAGTGTTTATAGCCCAGTCAACACCGCCCATTGAAACTAAGTCAGATATTATCTTGGCAGATTCGCGCTCAATTCTTGCCTGCTCGAAGTTTGTATATACTGTTCCCATATGTGTTACCAAAGATTGCTATGCTTAGTTTAAGTTATCGGTCATATTCGGTAGTCTTTATACCTCATGGTCTCGTTTAATCGTGATTTTTTACCGGCTATCTATATTAAATATTAAAAACACAATTTTAATTTAAAGGAATATTTTATGGCAGAAGTTGTGGTTTCTTATCAAGTTATCACTGATGAGAAAAAACTTAAGGAACTTGCAAGAAAGATTTCAATTGAGCAGAGTGTCGAAACACCAGAATCACTTATTACAGATGAAATAGAATCTAAGTACCTGGGTCAATTAAAAGAAGTTTCTATTGTGAGTGATAAACCAAACATGTTTAATATCTCACTAGCTTATCCGGAAGAAATCGTCAGCCAACAGTATAATCAATTAATCAATTTATGTTTTGGTAACGTTTCAATGTACCCAAATGTAAAATTGATAGATATTTCATTACCGGAA
>Ga0207422_1002807_pt1 | contig 20680 bp, 20 predicted proteins | sample MarCyaLeptolynsp_FD_187757 | JGI IMG/M metagenome (GOLD analysis project Ga0207422, IMG submission 187757) | Marine cyanobacterial communities from Panama - species 1 Leptolyngbya sp. (SPAdes) | ecosystem: Environmental > Aquatic > Marine > Unclassified | place: Panama: Panama City | collected... | reverse complement strand
CCACCATGAACAGAACCAGCACCGCGTTTGATCCTGCGGTGAGCAGCATTTTCGGAATATCGCTCTCGACCAGTTCCCTGGTCACGAACTTGCCGATCAGATAGGCCATGACGGCAGCGATCGCCGCCGACTCCGTCGGGGTTGCCAATCCAAGCGTGATGCTGCCGATGATTGACGCCGGAATAACCAGTGTAATCATGCCATCGCGCAACAATGCGAACCGCTCCGACCTCGTCAATTTCATGGCTGACGGAAACGGATTGAACAGGCCCATGACGAAGATCACGGCCATGAAGCCGCCGGCCATCATCAGCCCGGGCACGATCCCGGCAACAAACAGATCGCCGATGGAGATTTGCGCCAGCACGCCATAAACCACGAACATCATCGATGGCGGGATGACCGGAGAAAGCAGTCCGGCAGCGGTCGTCGTCGCAACGGCGAAGGTCTTGGGGTAGCCCTCGCGTTCCATTTCCGGAACCATGACCTTCGACATGATGGCAATTTGCGCGGTGGCCGACCCGAGAATGGAGGCCATCATCATGTTTGCCAGAATGTTGACATACACAAGGCCGCCTTTCATCGTTCCGATGATGGCACGGGCAATTCCGACAAGCCTGATGGTTATCCCGCCGCCGTTCATCATCTCTCCGACCAGCATGAAAAGCGGTATGGCCAGCAAACCGTATTTTCCGATTCCGGACATCAACTGGAGAGCATAAGAACCGATCAACGCCGTGTTCCCGGTGTCGATCAGATAGGCCGCGGCGGAAACGGCGAGGACGATTGCAATCGGCGCACCCGCAAACAGCAGAACCAGGAAAATGACGATGATAGTCATTCCTGAACGTCCGCGGTTCGGCCAAAACCCAGATCCTGCAGAAGGCAGGCCAGACAATGTATGGTCAGCGTGGCGGCAAATACCGGCATGACGAGGAAAAACCAGAGGCGACGGACCCCGATCGTGTTGGTGATTTCCTGATAGACGCTGTTGTAGGTCTCGCCAAAGAATGCCTGCAGGTCAAAACCATGTCGCATGAGGGTCACGGGGTCGAACCAAAGCCAGGTGGCGTGGGCCAGAAACAGGGCAAAGCACAGATTAACGCCCTGGACAAAAATCGACATCCGGCGCCGGTTCTGAGCGGAGACCGCATCCGTCAGAAGCGTAACCGAAAAGTTGCGTCGTTCGGCAAACATCAGGCTTGAGCCGACGAAGGCGAAAACGACCATCAGGTTGATCGCGAGTTCATCGACCCAATACAATGACAATCTGATTGTCCGGCTTGCGACGTTCAGGATCATCAATCCCAGCACGGTCGCAACCAGAAGCTTCAGGACGAAGGCCTCAATCCTTGCGATCCGGGTCGATGTCTTGAGAATAAGTCTCATCGGACGCCCTCCACGGCAATTGCAGGGCCGCTCGCGATTGTCGCGGACGGCCCCCCGGCGTTGGCGTCTAAACCGCCGCGGCTTCCTTGCGCAGGCCGACAATGGACGGCGCCTTGGGCTCCCAGATTTCACCCCACTGATTCAATGTCTCTCCAAAGAAACCTGCATCCGCGGCGATCACATTCATTCCGGTGGCCTGCAGATCGCTCAGCCATTTCGGTTCGAACTCCCGGTACCGGGCGAACAACCACTCGATTTCTTCGGATACGACCTGCGAGATCATTTGTTTTTCCGCCTGATCAAGGTTTGCCCAGGTACGGCCGGATATGACGGCGACCACCGGAAACATCATCTGGTTCGTCGTTGTCAGGTTTGGCGCCTGATCGTACAGCTTGAGTTTCCAGGCCAGTTCGAGATCGATATCGGCCCCATCGACCTGTCCGTTTGCCAGCGCGTCGAACAAACCGGGCAGGGGAACCGGCGTCGGCGCCACATTCATCAATTCATAAAAGTCGCGCAATGGCGCAAACGGCGTAATCCGGTATTTTCGACCGGCCAGATCGACCGAGGTGCGGGCCTGTTCCCGGGAAATCAGATGCCGCATGCCGCCGAGGCCGAACCCGAGACCCTTCATGCCCAGACCGGAAAACTGGTCGAGCATGCGGGTTGCCGTGTGGCCGGTGAGAAGTTTTGCGGCCTGTCCCACATCCGGCACGAGATAGGGCGCGAAAAGGGCAGCCATGTCGTCGATCCGGTTTGAAAATTCCGCGACCGTCAGGAACCCCATCTCCAGACCGCCGGCCTGGATCTGCTGGATCATCGTTGCCTCGTTTCCTAGCTGGCCGGAAGGAAACAACTGGGATTTGAACAGGCCTCCGCTTTTTTCGGCGAGCGATGTGCCGACCCGATCCATCGTCTGCGTCCAGAAGTGGCTGGCGGGCGTGATCGTGCCGATGCGAAGGGATTTCGCCGGGGCAGCCCTTGCCAGAGCCGGCGTGGCCAGCGCGGCGGCCGCGAATGTTGCCGTCTTCAGAAATGTACGTCTTTGCATTGTGTATTCCTCCCGTTGAATGTCGATGGCGAAGTCAGTGAAAATAGGCGCCGCCATCCACGACGAGCGTCTGGCCGGTCATGAATGCGGCGTCCGGTGAAGCGAGAAAGGCGACGGCGCCGACAATGTCCTCGGGCACCTGGTCGCGGACTATCACCCGCGCCTTTTGCGAAATCTCGCGCAGCTTCTCGATCTGGTCCGGGTTCTGCTTCACGCCATCGGACAGCGTGAACCCGGGCGCTACGCCGTTGACGCGAATTCCGTGTCCACCAAGCTCCTTGGCCAGCGCCTTGGTCATGGCGTTTATCGCGCCCTTGCTGGCGACATAGTGCAGGAGAAAGGGAACCCCCTTGAAGGGCGTGCCCGATGACATGTTCACGATTGCGCCGGCACCTTGTTCCCGCATCGCCGGCAACACGGCTGCGGTGACAAGGGCCTGACCCATGACGTTCACATTCAGCACGCGTTGCCATTCCGCAGGCGTTATCCCGGTAAATTCACCGAGCTTGAGCGTTGAATACAGGCCGGCATTGTTGACAAGGACATCAATTCGTCCGAAGGCGTCGAGAGCGGTCTTTGCCATGGCCTCGCAGGATGGCACGTCGGAAACATCGCAAACGACCCCGACCGCTCTTGCTCCGCTGGCATTTATCTCCGCTGCCGCCTCCGCGGCCCCGGCGATGTCGGCAATGACGACCGCTGCTCCGTCTTTCGCAAACCGGTCCGCAATCGCCCGACCGATGCCCATTGCACCGCCGGTTACAACGACGACCTTTTCTGGCTGCATGTTCTCCTCCCGCTTCGTTGGCGCCTAAGCGCTCTGCCTTGTTCGTCTGATGTCGGTTATTGTCTGTGTCGGCGTGATCAGTTCGGGATCCACCTGCAGTTCGATCAGGCTTGGTCCGGGATGGGCGCTTGCGCGTTCCCAGGCTCCGGCAAACTGGTCGGTTTCGGTCACGGTTTCTCCGTGACAGCCATAGGAACGTGCCAGCATCGCAAAATCCGGGTTGACCAGATCGGTGCCGCTGACCCGGCCGGGATAATTCCGTTCCTGGTGCATGCGGATCGTGCCGAACATGCCGTTGTTGACCACGATGACGTTCAGGTTCGCGCCATATTGCGCCGCGGTCGCGAGTTCCTGTCCGTGCATCAGGAAACATCCGTCGCCGGCAAAGCAGACGACTTGCCGGTCCGGCATCATGCGTGCGGCCGCCACCGCGGCCGGCAGGCCATACCCCATGGATCCGGAAATCGGCGCGAGTTGCGTGCCGTGTTGCCGGTACTTGTGAAACCGGTGAACCCAGACGGTGTAATTGCCGGCTCCGTTGGTAACGATTGCGTCGTTCGGCAGAACGCTGCCGAGGTAGCGCATCACGTCCGACATTGCGACGTCGCCGCGTCCCGCCGGCAATGTCGACCATGCCAGATAGTCATTGTTGCACTCGGCGACATGTTTTCGCCGGTGCGTGAGATCATGATCCGGATCGCGATCCCGCAGGAGCGTGGCGACGACCTCGCTCGCCGGAGCGGCAATGCCGATATCGGGTTCGTAGACCCGGCCGATCTCATCGGGATCGGGGTAGACATGCACGAGATGCTGATCTGCGTGCGGAATTCCAATGAGGGAATACCCGCTCGATTCCATTTCACTGAACCGGGTGCCGAGCAAAATGAGAACGTCGGCGTCGCGGATGCGCGCGGCCAGACGGGGATTGATTCCAATCCCGGCATCGCCCGCGTAACAGGGATGGGTATTGTCGAAATAATCCTGACAGCGAAACGATGCGGCGACCGGGACACACCATCGCGCGGCAAAATCCTGCAGGTCGGTACGCGCGGCATTTGACCAGGTTCCGCCTCCGGCAACGATCAAGGGGCTGCTTGCGCCCGAGAGCGCGTCCAGCACCGCGTCTGCCGCCTCCGACGGGATGGTTGCGCGCGCCGGTCGCGCCGGTTTGACTTTTGCGGCCGCCGCAACGGTGCTTTCCGTGAGCATGTCCTCGGGAAGAGCGAGAACAACGGGTCCGGGTCGGCCCGATATCGCCATGTGGAAGGCCCGCGACACCATTTCGGGCATCCGCTCGGGGTTGTCCACTTCGGCCACCCACTTCGCGACCTGACCGAACATGCGGCGATAATCGATTTCCTGGAACGCTTCGCGTTCGCGCATGTCGCGGGCGACCTGCCCGACAAACAGGATCATCGGCGTCGCATCCTGACGAGCGATGTGCAGGCCGGCTGACGCGTTCGTTGCGCCCGGGCCGCGGGTGACCATGCAGATGCCTGGTCGTCCGGTCAGTTTGCCATGGGCCTCGGCCATCATGGCTGCGCCGCCTTCCTGACGACAGACCGTCAGGGCAATCTCGGGCGCGTCCGTCAGTGCATCGAGCACGGCCAGATAGCTTTCGCCGGGAACCAGAAATGCATGATCCACATTCTGCTGGTTCAGGCAGGCGACAAGGCTCTGGGCGCCGGTCGGGAGATTGGCCGGCGGCATGGATACGGCAATGGTTGCTTGGTGCGGGGTCACGGCCGCAATCCGATCTCGCCAAACCGGTGATAGGATTGTGATTTGGGCTTAGCCCTGTCTTCCTCGTTTTCGTAATGGATCGAGGATTTGCCGCTGAGCGCCATCGGCAGAACCATGGCGCGAATGAAACGGCTCGGAATGTGACGGTCCGCCTGGGCAAACACGGGGTCCGGACCCGCCTCGAACCATGCTCCGCCCGGCCCATAGGACGTCGACGTGCCGTCGGTGTCTATTCGGATCGACCCTTCGCGCAGGCAGCGAATGCCCGGACCCTGATGGGTATGGAGCAGTGCCGTCCCGTCGGGTGGAAAGGCCACGCTGTCAAGCCGCAGGAAATTGTCCGGTCCCGCCAGCGCATCCGGTATCGCCCCGGACAGTTTTGTTACGGTCCTGTGGGTCTGTGTCCGCGGGTCGGCGTCCGCCAGATCCCAGCGCCAGAGCGTTGCGCCACCCGGCCCGGCTGTCACGGTGACCGCGTCGTTGGCCACAAATCCTTCATCGCCGTCATAGGTCTGGCTGTTGCAGCTTACCTGTCCCGCCGCGACGTACAGCGCCCGTGCGGTCGTGTCCGGCAACACGATGACCTGTCCGGCAGTGAGTGTGTCTTCGAACAAATGCAGGTTCATCGATTGATACCTCATGAGATCCTAGGATTTCGGTTGGGTGAAGGGCGCCGGCACCAGCAGCTTGTTCTCCTGATGCAGGACGAGCGGGCGGATTTTCCCGACGTAGGCTGTCCAGTCGGGATCACGCTGCAACGCCTTGCGACGTTGCTGCCGGTCGGCGAGGTCGGAATAGGACCAGAGGTGGACGATCTGGTTCTGCGGCCCGAATTCGACCCGGAAATAGCCAAGCAGATTGCCGAGGATCCGGGATTGCACGGCAAAGCCTTCGGCCTCGTAGAGCGCGAGATAGTCCGGGACCTTGCCGACATGCAGGGTGTAAATTCTCTCCTCGACGATCATGCCGCCGGCTCCAGTCCGGCCAGGCAGATATATTTGAGCTCCGTCCAGTCCTCGATGCCGTATTTGGAACCCTCGCGGCCGATGCCGGATTCCTTGACGCCGCCGAAGGGGGCGACCTCTGTGGAGATGAGGCCGGTATTCACACCGACGATGCCGACATTCAGGGCTTCGGCGACGCGAAAGATCCGACCGACATCGCGGCTGTAGAAATAGCCGGCAAGGCCATAGGGCGTGTCGTTTGCCAAAGCGATGGCTTCCTGTTCGTCGCGGAAGGCCGCAATCGCCGCGACGGGACCGAAGACTTCTTCGTGCGCGAGGTCCATGTCCGTCGTGACGCCTGTCATCACGGTCGGCTGAAAATAGGTTTCTCCGCTTGTGTGCCCCTGGCCGCCGGTATGGAGTACGGCGCCCCTGGCGAGCGCATCCGCCACCAGGCGTTCGACCTTTTCCAAACCGCGCCGGTCGATCAGCGGGCCCTGCTCGGTCGCCGGTTCAAGCCCGTGACCGACGCGGATCCGCTCTGCGCGATTGCACAAGGCGTCGACGAACCTGTCGTGGATGCTTTCCTGTACGAAAATCCGGTTGGCGGCGATGCAGGTCTGGCCGGAATTCCGGAACTTGCAAATCTGGACGCCGTCCAGGGCCGCCTCGATATCGGCGTCATCGAAGACGATGAATGCAGCGTTTCCACCGAGTTCCAGGCTGACCTTCGTCAGGTCGCCGGCACAATCGCGCATCAGCTGTTTGCCGACGGCAGTGGAACCGGTAAAGCCGATCTTGCGGACCAGAGGGCTGTCGATCAGTGCCTTTCCGATCCGGGGAGCGTCTTCCCGGGCGCCGGTGACGACGTTGAACGCCCCTTTCGGGACGCCGGCCATTTCGCCAAGCGCTGCAATCGCGAGAGCCGAAAGCGGCGTGGCTTCGGCAGGCTTGAGGACCATGCAGTTTCCCGCGGCGAGGGCCGGTGCTGCCTTGCGCGTGACCATGGCCGCCGGGAAATTCCAGGGCGTAATGCCGCCGACGACCCCGAGCGCATGTCGTGTGACGAGAATTCGGGCATCTTTGCGGTGCGGCGGAATGATGTCGCCATAAAGCCGGCGGCCTTCCTCCGCGAACCAGGTGAAGAAACTTGCGGCATATTCGATTTCAACCCGGGATTCGCCGATCGGTTTGCCTTGTTCCAGGGTCAGAAGCCTTGCCAGGTCTTCCGCATGATCCCGTATCGCCATCGCCCAGGCGTGCAGCACCAGGGCCCTGTCGCCTGAAGTGCGGGCGCTCCATTCCGGATAGGCGGACTGCGCCGCGGCGATCGCTTCCTCGGTCTCGCTCTCGCCCATGCGCGGAACGCTGGCGAGGCTGCCGCCGGTTGCGGGATCACGCACATCCATGCGCTCGCCGGAGACCGCTCCGCGCCACCGTCCGGCGATGTAACAGTCGGTTTTCAGAAAATCAGGTAAATCTGCCAAGGCGGTTCCCCTCGATCCCGTTCGTGACGGGATTGCGCTTCAAGTGCGCAGAACCTCGCAGACTTGCCGGGATTGGTCTTTACCCGACCTCTGTGCTATTTACCTTTTTGTCCGATTATTTCGATCGACCGCATGTCGGGGAGTGCAATGGCGGAAGCTCTGGGTGTCGTTACTGGAGCCTTTGGGCGGGTTGCCCTGTTCTCTGCGACCGAGCCGGTTCTGGATCATGCCCATTCCCAGGTGCATGCGCTGATCAAGATTTCGGGACCGGATACGACCTATTGCGTCGCCGGCAAGCAGGCCGAGCTCACCGACGATCAGATGGTTCTGGTCAATCCCTGGATTGTTCACTCCAACCACCGTTCGCCCGGCATCCGTCCGACCATTCTTCTGGCGCTGTACATCGACGCCTTGTGGTTCGGCGACCAGGGCAATCAGATCCTGACCGGTTTTCACAAATTGCCCTTCGTCAGGACGACGGCCGGGGTCAGTGCGGAACTGCGCGGTCATGCCGGCCGCCTGGCGGAGCAAATGGCCGATCTGCATACGGAAGAGGATCAGATCGATGCGTTGCTGCGCGATCTCGTGCGGTCGGTGCTTTACTGTTCGAGGACGGGGGCGATGTCCGAGGTCGGTTCGGAGCGCAGCTTCGTCAGCGACCCGCGCGTTCGCAGGGCCATAAAATCGTTTCGACAGGACCCGTCAAAGACACTGGATCTCAATCGGGTTGCGCGCGACGTCGGGCTGTCGCGATCCCAGTTCTATGCGCGCTTTCGGCACTGCACGGGGCTGAGCCCGGGAACATATCTCGACACGTTGTGCTGCGAACGGGCTGCGGGCCTTTTGAGCGATCCGACGTTCACGATTGCGGAAATCTCCGAACAACTGGGTTTTTCGGCGCAAAGTCATTTCACCCGGTTCTTCAAATCCAAAACCGGAGTTTCCCCCAACAGTTTTCGCATGGGACATATCGAGATCGGCAAGGTTCTGAGATGATGGCCCGGAAGCCATCGGATGCTTCGACAGGACCTGGACACGGGATGGAAACGGATTGCGATGACACGTCTTCACTATTTCAAGGGGCGCGGGCGGGCGGAGACGACACGCTGGATGCTGGCCATCAACCGGATCGCGTTTGAAAATGTGCCGGTGGAGACGCCGGAGGCGCTTGCCGCGTTGCGGGCCACCGGCAAACTGCCGTTCGACCAGATGCCGCTTCTGGAAATCGATGGTCTGAATCTCAGCCAGTCCTCGGCGATGATCCGTTATCTTGCCCGCCGCGGCGGTTATTACGGCGAGACGAACGAGGATGCGCTGTGGTGCGACATGATCGCGGGGGCCGTGGCGGATTTCGCCGAGACCGCGCTGCAGGCCGCCTTTCAGCCGACAGCGGCAATCGCCGTTGCCAACCTCAGGGCGCGGTTTGAGAAATTCGGCCCGAAATTCGAAGACCGGCTGATCGAAAACGGGACCGGCTTTTGCGCCGGTGCGCGCATCACCTTCGCCGATGTCGTTCTCGCGGAGGCGCTGACCGGTTATCTGGACTGGTGCCCTGATATTCTGACCCAGACGCCCAAACTGGCCGCTCTTTACGAGCGGGTGACCGATGAGCCGGGGCTGAAGCTCTATCTGAACTCGCCGGAGCATTATCCGGCCGCGGACGAGCGCTATGTGATCGATGTGGCCAGCGTTCTGCAGCGGGCCTTGCCGCCGCATATGCCCGATCCGGACCGGTTCGTCCGCTGATACGGCCCCGTCCCTGAAATCGTCGAAAACCGCCTCTCAGGGACGGTTTGTACAACAGTGCAGGCTTTCCTTTGTTTCGATTGTATCAGGCGGATGCCGGCCGATTGACTGTGCGAAACTCTATCTAATTGAAAAGCAACAATAAATTTTCTTCGAGAGTGTCGGAGCCGAAAAGAACAATTGAAACACAGTCCCGCACAAGCGGAAATTCAACTGAAACGTCGAGACACCAGATTTCCATTATCGAAACTGAGACGCACCAATCTCATGTCAGGAAACAAGATGTTCGACGAATTCATTCAGGGTCTGTCCGCACAGGATGCAAACGACCGCGACAAGGCGACATTGACTGTCGCAAGCCTGGTGACCCCGCGCGATGGCGAAACACTGATCTTCCTGACCTGCAAGGCGATTTACCGGGCCGCGAAGGCGGCGGTGGATGCCGGGGCCGACATGACGGACCGGTCCAGAAACCTGGTTCAGGCCTATTACGAACGCGGCGGCGTCGTGTGGGTTTTCAACGCCTGTGCAAAGACGAACACCTGGTACGGCCGTTCTGTGCGGACCGAGCGGACCGGCGCCGGGGCCGCACCGGCGCTCGGCGTGGAATATGTTGCCCAGGACGTCGCGCGCTTCGTTCACCGGCGGTCCCGTGCGGAAATCGGAGCCTCGGTTGCCGACGCCGGTCTCACTGAAATCGTGCTTGTCGATCCGTCGGGGGCCGAATTCGGCGTGCTGGCCAGACCGGTCAAACGTCCCGCACCGGCTGTCGAATGCCGCACGTTTTTGTTCGGCACACCGTTCGTCCGCACCCTGCGCCGGCCTCTGCCGGTCAATCGGGGTTTCGAAAACAGCGGTGTCGAGCGCATGCGTGTTTCCATTGTGGACAAACAGCCCGCTGCCCTGGACCGGGTCGTCAACGGATAGGTCTTTGAGCAGACATTAACGCATCTCGCGTTTGATCTGCCTCAGATCAAACGAAAACGATTTGCGCAACCAAAGGTCCGCAGCGTGTTGCGTGAATCCGATTTCACGCGACACGCTGTAGGCCGTCAATCGTCAAAGAACCGTCGGCGTTCCGGACGTTCGCGGCACAAAAGCACGGGGCACTGATGGGTATCGCGGGTCGATACGGTTCGGTACTCCGTGATTTCGTTGGCAAAACAGAAGCCGCGATGGGCCACATAGCGCTCCGACAATTGTCTGCCGGACCGCCGCGACCGCGTCTTCAGGATGATCGCGCCCTCGGCGACGATAATGTCGTGGACGGCATCGCAGCTCAGGCGGCTGCCGTCGACGCGGCGGATGTTTTGTGCCTCGGCAAGGGACGCCGAAAACACAAGTCCCGAAAGCGCAATCAGTGCTGCGGACACGAGCCTGTTCCCGACGGGTGCGCGGGTGTTTCCAGCATATGCCATCCCATGACCTTTCCAGACGATAGACCCAAGCCCTGACAGGGATATTGTGCGGCGACGCCCGCCCTTCAAGGCAGGCGGGCCATTCAGGTTCCGATCGCGACCGCTTGACCCCGGTGTTTCACAGCCAATTCATCGTGTTTGATCAAAACCGGGATCGACGCCATTGCAGCCGGTCGTTTCAAAGCCGCGCAATGGTCTTTTGGGCATGTGTCGCGCCGGGCCGATTTTCCTGTAAACTGCGGTCCTTCCACTGCCGGAAAAGCTCCGGTCCGTTGAACGGATTGACACCATGGACACGCTACTCGTCATCGTCACCGTCCTGCTCGTGGCCATGATCGTCTGGTTCGTGAGGGGCAGACTGAGGCGGGCCGCCCGCGAGGGCTCCCGTCCGGCAAACGCCTGGAAGCGGCAGCAGCGAAGCCGGGCGCAGGACGTGCTGGCCGGGATCGGGGCGGAGACAGACCTCGCCGGCGGCGGCTATGCGGCCGTCTATGAAAACGGCGAATACCGGCCCGTGGACGAAGCCGACCTGTATGCAAGACTGCAGCCCTACAAAGATCTGGCGGAGCGCCATCGCGCACTGTTTGCCAGGGTCGAGAAGGCCTATGAGGACGAGACGCCGAGCGCAATCCTGATGGAAGAGGCCGAACGCCTGGTGCCGGAGATCAAGCGCGAAGAGGAAGCTCTCACCGAGTTTTACATCGAAACCGAATTCGCCGACACTGCCGAGGCGAAACGGTTCGAAGCCGTCGTGTTCGAACTGAGCGGCGCTCTCGACGACTTCGTCTATAATGTCGAATGGCTGCGCGGGCACCTGAACGACCGGGAAGACACGTGACCGGCGATCCGGATCCGGGCAGCGGTTTCCGCTGATCCATTGTCACAAGACCGTTGAGGGAAGGTCGGGGAATGACATTTGCCATCGTCACGCATCGGGACTGTCTCGGCCATGTCACGCCGCCCGGCCATCCGGAACGGGTGGAGCGGCTGGAGGCGGTGAACGATGCGCTTGCGGCGGCGGCATTTGACGGTGTCCTGCGCATCGAAGCGCCGCTGGTTGCCGAATCCGCGCTTTTGCGCGCGCATCCCAAGGCCTTTGTCGATCTGGTGCTTTCCAGCGAACCGGAACAGGGATGGGCGTCGCTCGACCCCGATACCCATCTTTCACCGGGTTCACTGCCCGCGGTCCGACGTGCCGCCGGCGCCTGCGTTCATGCCGTCGACCTGGTTGTCGGCGGCACGGCGCGCCGGGCCTTCTGCGCCACCCGGCCGCCGGGGCATCACGCCAGGAAGGCCACGGCCATGGGCTTCTGTTTCTTTTCCAACGCAGCAATCGGCGGATTGCATGCCCTGGAGAGCCACGGCCTGAAGCGCGTCGCCATTGCCGATTTCGACGTTCATCACGGCAACGGGACGCAGGACATTTTCTGGAGCGATCCGCGCGTCGTCTTCTGCTCCTCGCATCAATGGCCGCTTTATCCCGGCACCGGCCGGGAGAGCGAAACAGGGGCCGGCAACATTTTCAATGCGACATTGCCGCCGCAAAGCGACGGCGCCGCGTTCCGCAAGGTCTGGAGCGACCGGCTTTTGCCGGCAATCGACGCGCATCGACCGGAGCTCGTGATCGTTTCGGCCGGTTTCGATGCCCATACACGCGACCCGCTGGCCAATCTTCTTGTCGAGGACGAGGATTTCGCCTGGGTGACCGAGAGGCTCGTGGACCTTGCCGACAGCCATTGCGGCGGGCGTTTGGTCTCAATCCTCGAGGGCGGCTATGAACTGACCGCCTTGGCTTCTTCGACGGCGGCGCATTGCAGGGTGCTGATGCGCGATAGCGGTTGACGGCTCAAAACAGGCGGTTTGCGTCGACGATCCTGTTCCGACTTCTCGCACTTCGCATGATCGATTGCGGGTGCTCAGTCCTGGGGATCCTCATCCAGCGGATCGCGGGTCACCTGCTCATCGACACCGGTGGTGCGCAAGAGCAGATAGAGAAGCCCGAAACTTCCCGCCAGGAGAGCGATGACCAGCAGATTGAAGCGGGTCACGTGCAGCCTTGTTTCGCCTGTCCACCACAAGGCCGCCGTCACCAGAACGAGCACCAGCCAGTGCCAGGGTTTGCCGAGAAAGAGGTCACGCATGGCCCTGGTCTCCCTGTTCCGCGCCCGCGGTCCGCAGGTATTTGGGAACCAGCACAAAAGCGGCGAGGGCCAGTCCGGCAATCTCCCACGCATAACCCGGCAGCCCCAACACGATGGTATTGGGCGGCAACAGGATCATGACGCTTGCTGCCAGTGTCAATGCCCGCTGCCCGCCGGCCACCGGTCCACGGAACCATCCTTCGATGGCAACCGACAGCACCCACAGGCCGGCCATGACGAGGATGCCGGAAATGGCGGTCAGCCACAGGGGGCCGACAAACAGGAGCGATGGATTGTAAACGAAGACGAGCGGTACCAGATATTTGGCGATGCCGACGCGCGTCGATTCAAACGCCGTTGCCATCGGCGGCGTCTTGGCGATCGCCGCGGCGGCGAACGAGGCCAAAGCCACAGGCGGCGTGATGGTCGAGACCACGCCGAAATAGAAGGCGAACATATGCGCCGCGATCGGTTCCACGCCGATCTTGATCAGGGCCGGCACGATCAGCGCCGCAACGGTGATGTAAACCGCGGTGGTCGTAATTCCCATGCCGAGAATGATGGCGGAAATGCCGGTCAGCGCGAGCAGCGGCAGGAGATAGCCGCCGGACAGGTCGATGACGGACTGGGTGAATTTCAATCCGAGTCCGGAGACGAACACCGATCCGATGATCAGTCCGGCACAGGCGCAGGCGATTGTCACCGGCATGGTTGCGCGGATGCCGGCTTCCAGCGCCGCGACCACGTCGACCGGGCTCATGCGGGTGTTCCTGTTGACGAAACTCAAAACGAACAGGGCTGTCATGCCCCAGAAGGCCGATTTCATCGGCGTGTACCCGGACACCAGGAACCAGATCAGCACGACCAGCGCGAACAGCAGATGCCAGCCGTTGCGCAGGACTTCGCGCGCCTGCGGCAGGAGCGCCCGGTCGATGCGGCCGATGCCGTTCTTTTCGGCTTCCAGGTGGACCATGAAATAGACGGTGGCGAAGTACAAAAAGGCCGGGATCGCGGCGGCGACGATGATGTTGACGTAAGGGACAGCCAGAAACTCGGCCATGATGAAGGCGGCCGCACCCATGATCGGGGGCGTGATCTGGCCGCCCGACGAGGCACAGGCTTCGACGGCGGCGGCGAACTTGGCGCGGTAGCCGAGCTTTTTCATCAGCGGGATCGTGAAGGCTCCGGTGGTCACCACATTGGCGACCGCTGAGCCGGACACCGTGCCCATGAAGCCGCTGGCCACGGCCGCGGCCTTGGCCGGACCACCGATCCGGTGGCCGGTCAGCGACACGGCGAGGTCGATGAAAAACCGGCCGGCGCCGGAGCGGATCAACAGCGACCCGAAGATGATGAACAGGACGATGTACGTCGAACAGACATGCAGCGGGATGCCGAAGATCCCATCGCTGCTCATGAACAGGGTGTCGATGAATTTCCCGGGACGCACCGGCGGTCCGTAAAAGAAGCCGAAGAAATGATTGGCGTAGAGGGAATGCAGGACGAAAAAGCCGGTAATCAGCACCATCGCCCAGCCGACGGCGCGCCGCGTCGCCTCCAGAACCAGCGCGATCAGCAATCCGCCGACGATCAGATCGGGCAGTTCCTTTTCGCCATAGCGATAGTGGAAGGCATCGATGTCGTAGATGGTCCAGAGCTGGATGAAAATGGCCAGGCAGACAAGCGCGAGATCGATGCCGAAACCGAGCACGCGGCGTGCATTGCCGGGGTCGCCGGGCAGAAGCAGCGGCTCGGTCACCGAGGCGCGGAACAGGGGATGCATGAACAGGGCGAGAATCAGCATCACCGTCAGATGCACGGATCGGAACGAACGTCCTTCAGGCGTGCCAAAGGCCGCCACATAGAGATGAAACACGGCAAGGGCGATGGAGATGCCGGCGCAGAAAAACAGCACCAGTTGCGCCCGGCCGAATGTCCGGTCGACGAGCAGCCGCTCGACAAATCCGAGTTCCTGTTTTTCGTGGTAGCCGATTTTGGGCTGGTCGACGGTCATGAAGGGATCGCCAATTTATGCCGGCACGGGCCGGGCGGGTGGTTTGGGTGAGATTGGGTTGGCCGGGCCTGGCCACCCTGAAGACCCAGAGCCGAGAAGATTGTCCCGGGGTCCAGGCCTTCTGTCCAGCGGATGGCTGAAACCCGCACCCTCATCCTGAGGTGCCCAGGTTTCCTGGGCCTCGAAGGACGATCCAGCGCACGCCATCCGTCCTTCGAGGCTCCGCTTTGCTTCGCGCCTCAGGATGAGGTCTTCGAGGCTCCGCTTTGCTTCGCACCTCGGTGTGAGGTGGTCGGGACTGCCGCTGCCGTCATGCAAACGCTTCGGCAATCCCGGATCGCAAGCCTTACGACGCTTTCTTCACGCCGAGCTCGGCGTAACATTTTTCCGCGCCGGGATGCAGCGGGATGGCGGCGCCGTCGAGGGCGTTTTCAAGCTTCACGCTGTTCCAGATCTTCTTGACCTCGGCAAGCTCGGCATGGCTTTCCCAGAACACCTTGCACATGTTGTAGACCAGATCGTCGGGCAGGTCCTTGTGCACGACCATGTTGGTGACGATGCCGAGCGTGTTGATGTCCTTGTCGATGCTCTGATAGACGCCCTTCGGCATCACGCCGGGAATATAGCCGGGATTGTCGTCGAGGATCTTCTTGAGCTTGTCGTCGGGCAAGCCGATGAAGCGGATGCCGGGGCTGTGCTCCAGTTCCAGGAACGAAGCCTGCGGCATCGAGGTCGCGGCCATGAAGACTTCGATATGTTTGTCCTTCATCAAGGCGACGGATTCGGTGTAGCTGACATGGTTCACCGTGCCGCCGGCCGCCTTGATGTCGTCAAACCCGAATCCATAGGCTTTCAGGATCGATTCCGCGAATGCCGTGCCGGTCCATTTCGCCTTGCCCGGCGAGATGTTGGCGGCCTTCATGTCGTCGAAGCTCTGGATCTTGGAATCTTTCGGCACCGCGACCTGGAACATGGCGGGATAAAGCGTTGCGAAGTGGCGAACGTCGGGTTGTGGCTTCTTGAATTTGCCCTTGCCGGAGAAGCCGTTGAAGGAAGTGTGGGCATAGGACCAGCCGATTTCGGCGTCGCCGCCATTGACGGAAAGCACGTTTGAGATGCCGCCGCCGGACGTGTTGGACGTCGAGATTCCATCGATCTTTTCATCGAAGATCTGCATGATCTTCGCGCCAAGCGGATACCAGGATCCGCCGGACGGGCCCGACACCATGCGAACGAACGTGTCCGCGGACGCGGGAACCGCCAGCATCGAAACGGACAGGGCCGCGGCAGCCAATGTGAGTTTGGTCTTCATGTGTTTCCTCCGGTTGATTGTTCGAGACACCGTTGGCATCACAATACAGTCAATTGGAGCGAGATCAATCCGGGCTCTTGTGGATCGGTATTCGGTTCCATCGGCAACATCGCCTCCGGCCCGGGAATCCGGGCATTCGGAGATATGACAGTGGTTTCAACAGGTTTATTTTGGCGGGGGAACCTTGTGGATTGCTGTCGCACGTGCCTTCCCGCAAGGGGTTTTTCGCCGGAATGACCGTCCGGCAGCGGTGTCGCACACGGCCGTTTGCCGATGGACAATCGTGGTCCGGAGGCGTAGCAGGGGCGCATGAGCTCCCTTCCAAGCGTCCGGTATTTCGACCGCAAAACCCCGCCCCATATCACCACTCTGGTCATCATGGTCGGTACGGCGACGATGCCGGTGAACATCTTTCTGGCTTCGCTGCCGGAGATGGCGGTCTATTACGACACGCCCTATTCGATCATGCAGTTCACGGTGACGGCCTATCTGGCGCTGACCGGACTGATTCAGCTGTTCGTCGGTCCGATTTCCGACCGGTTCGGCCGCCGGCCGGTGACGCTGGTGGCGCTCTGCGTGTTCATCCTGGCCTCGCTCGGGGCGGCGCTGGCGCCGAATTTCGAGAGTTTCATGGCGTTTCGCTGCCTGCAGGCGGTTGCCGTGACCTGCCAGGTGATCGCGCGGGCCACCGTGCGCGATATGGTCGCGCGCGAGAAAGCCGCAAGCATGATCGGCTACGTCACGATGGGCATGGCGCTGGCGCCGATGATGGCGCCGCCGATCGGCGGCATTCTCGCCGACCTCTTCGGCTGGCAATCGAATTTTTATACCCTGTCGATCGTCGGCTGCATCACCCTGACGATTGTCTGGCTCGACCAGGGCGAAACCAATCTGCACAAGTCCGCCAATTTTTCCGAACAGTTCAGGGCCTATCCGGAACTGCTCGTGTCGCGCCGTTTCTGGGGCTATTCGCTGGTCCTTGTGTTCGCCTCGGGCACGTTTTTTGCCTATCTCGGCGGCGCGCCGTTTGTCGGCAATACGTTTTACGGACTGAGCGCGACCGAGGTCGGCCTCTATCTGTCGATCACCCCGTTCGGCTACATGATCGGCAACGGCCTGTCCGGCCGGTTCGCCGGCGCGATCGGCCTGTACCGGATGATCCTGGTCGGCGCGTCGATCATCCTGTGCGTCATGTCGATGCCCCTGATCACGGCGTGGCTCGGGGTGACCCACCCGCTCGGCTTCTTCGGTTTCACCTTCGCCATCGGCCTCGGCAACGGCCTGATCCTGCCATCCGCCAGCGCCGGCGTGCTTGACGTCAGGCCGACCCTGGCCGGGTCCGCCTCGGGGCTGAGCGGCGCGCTGATGACCTTCGGCGGGGCCGGATTGTCGGCCCTGTCGGGCTTCCTGCTGACGGAGACATCCGGGGCCTATCCGCTGATCTTCTGCATCGTCGGGTCGTCGTTCCTGTGCCTGATCAGCGGGCTTTACACCATCCGCATCGAGAAACAGGTGCGCGGGGAATAGGGTCGGCGCAAACTGTCCCGGTCATTGCGACATGCGGGGGGCGCCTTCGGCGACGATGACAAATCCGTCCGCCTCCGGCTGCAGCACGAAGAATCCGCCCTGTGGGGCGCTGCGTCCCGTGACCGGCCGGATCGTGACGCCGTGGCTGACCATGAGGAGCACGCCCGGGCCCCGCCACCCGGCGATGGCCGCGCGGATGTCCGCAACCTGCTGATCGATGCGGCTGTCGTCGTCCCAGACATTGTTGAGGGCCGGAAACGGCTCACGGGCCACACTGTCCTGACCGGCCGCCTTCAGGATCAGGCGCGCAGTGTCGTCCGCCCGGCACCATTGGCTGACGAGAACCCGCCCGATGCGAACGCCCGCCTCGCGCAGGGACTTTCCCAGCCGCCGCGCCTGGTCAAAACCTTCCTGATTGAGGTTTCGCTGCGTCGCGCAGTCTTCGAGCCGAAAACCCTTCGGATCGCCGACACCCGGGACGGTTTGCACATGCCGCATGAGAATCACGCGGCCGTCCTCGTTCAGCGCCCTTATCGTGGCGTCGAAGGATGCGGGGGCCGCTGCTGCCGGCAGCAGCGCGAAAAAAAGCGTGGCGAGGGCGAGAAAGAAACGCATGGGTGCGGTCCAAGTGATCTCCGCGCCTGCGGGGCGTCAGGACGGTTGTTTCAATCATCCCTGATACGCTTTCCGGGTGCTGTCGGATCGCCGATGGATTGCAGCGCCTTTGGTATTGCACCGTGTCCAAAACGTCACGGGGCCGCATTGAGCGGCCCCGTACGATTGTCGATTTCAGCAGTCCGGTTCATTCATGCTCTTTGTAGGATTTCTCCTCCTGAAGCGCCCCATACGCGATCGCCGCGACGCAGGCGACAACCGAGAGCAGGAGGAAAATCATCGGGCTGGCACCGCCGGCGCCGGTGAAATAGGCGGTTGCGCCTTCCCATGTGTCGATTGGTGATCCCATGGATCAACTCCTTTGATTTGTGATTGGTTATTCGGCCGGGGCCGGGGAGAGTTTTCCGAGACTGTCCATGCCTTCCGGGTAGGCGACGGTCGGCACTTCGACGAAGTCCATGCCCAGGATCTCCACGTTCGGCGGGATCCGCAACAGGTCGAACCGTTTCAGGACGTAGGACGCGCCGTAGCCGGGAATGAAGCCCAGAAGCAGCATCGAAACGGCGCCGATCAACTGACCCATGAAGTTGGTGTCGGGATAATCTCCGTTCGGATAACCGGACGCCAGAACGCCAAAGGCCAGGACGCCGAACGCGCCGGCGAACCCGTGCACCGAGACGGCACCGACCGCGTCGTCGACACCCAGTTTTTCCAGCCATTTCGCGGCATATGGCGCGATGACGCCGCCGCCGATGCCGAGCAGGAACGCAACGGGAGGCCAGTAGACATCAAGCCCGGACGCGGCCGCAAAGATGCCCGCCAGGGCTCCGGACATCATCCAGAACGGATCGCGGGTGACCACCCATCCGCCGATAATGCCGCCGGCAAAACACATCAGGGTGTTGAATGCGACCGCCGACAGCGTCACCGGATTGCCGAAGATCGTCGTCCATTGCGACGTGCCGTTGTAGATGATGCAGCCGCCGAGAAAGCCGAAGAAGCCGACGATCAGGACCATCAGACCAAACGTTGCCATCGGCACGTTGTGCGGCACGATGTCGTTGGCGGTGCCGTCGGCATTGAACTTGCCGATCCGGGGCCCGAGATTGATGAGCACGCCGAGGGCGAAGAACGCCGCGACCATATGAACGCATCCGGCGGCGCCGAAATCGTGCCAGCCGAATTTGGTCAACAGCCATCCGTCGCCGTGCCAGGCCCAGGACGCGCCGAGAATCCAGACGACGGAGCCCAAGAGGATGGCGAGGATGATGAAGCCGGACAATTTGATCCGTTCGATGACCGCGCCGGAAAAGATCGAGGCGGTCGTTGCCGCGAACAGGGCGAAGGCGGCCCAGAAGATCCCGGTTGCATTGTCGGCAAGGTTCGGACCCATGGTCTGCGCCCATGGCGCGCCGCCGGTGTCGGCGGTCAGGTCCGGCAGGCCCGCCGGCGAGGCGAGATAGATCCACCATCCGAAGAAAAAGAAGGTCGGAATCATGAACGCGAATGCCAGGATGTTCTTGATCCCGGACGCCAGCACGTTCTTTTTGCGCGAGGCGCCCATCTCGTAGGCGAGAAAGCCCGCGTGGATGATGAACATCAATGCGGTGCACCACCAGTAAAACACTTCAAGATTGACGGTCGTCGCCCATTTCAGCCCTTCTTCAAGGGCGGCGATCTTCGCCTCCGGTGTCAATTCTGTTGCCATTATCTGTCCCCTGACGTGACCGGATTGCTCCGGCTCTGTTTGCGTCCAATGTTTGTTTCGGCCTTTTGAAGCGTTATTCGCCTCCCGGACGCTCAGGTCCCGAAGCGCGGAGCCGCCTTTGGCCGAAGCCGGTCTGTTGAAACGCAAGCCCTGTGCCAAACCGAAATGTCAGCTGAAATTCCCATGAACTATCTGTAAATTTTCACGTTTTGGGTTTGGGGCGTCGATAACGGTTTTGCCGGAGCGATGGTTTCGGTGACTAACTATTGTGCACTGCACACAAGGGTGCCGTTGAATTGGGCAACCGCTTGTCGAGCCGGTTCCGAATATCCGGTCTCGTGATGTTTCCGGTTGGCGCCTGTCGGCATTTGTCGAAAAAGCGCAATGCTGTGCCGTTCGTTGCACCTCACTGGCGGGTGTGAGGTGTAGGGTCATCGAACCTGTCGGCGGCACTGTTTATTCAACGGGCGCCGGTTGGTCCAACACGCAAATCTGGCGGAAAGTCCGATACAGGCCGTCAACGGACGGGGAGTCGATTCATGAGTTATGCAACAATCGAGCGCCGACTCGACAGCGGCGACATCGTCATCCTCGATGGTGGTACCGGCACCGAACTGGAGCGGCGCGGGCTGGTCATGGATCCGGGGGCGTGGTGTGGTCCGACGACGCTTGAAAATACGGACATGCTGGAACAGGTGCACCGCGACTATATCGCGGCCGGGGCCGACATCATCACCGCCAACACGTTCGCGTCCTCCCTGCTCATGCTCAGCCAGTCGGGCTATGCCGACCGGTTCG